>Ga0136846_1226412_pt1 | contig 15141 bp, 14 predicted proteins | sample HopSoiMetagenom2_FD_96841 | JGI IMG/M metagenome (GOLD analysis project Ga0136846, IMG submission 96841) | Grasslands soil microbial communities from Hopland, California, USA - 2 Assembly 2016 (version 4) | ecosystem: Environmental > Terrestrial > Soil > Grasslands | place: USA: Hopland...
GACGACGACCTCGCGCAACCCGACCATCTCCAGGCCATCGCCAACACGGCCGGCTTCCACTTTGTCTTCATCGAGCAGGGTGGTACGAGCCTCTACGCGCAGCTCGCTCAGCGCGTCACGCATCCCGAGGTGCTCCGCATCCTGTTGAGCATCGGTCCGACCGAGGCGATGCACTTCCAGACCTGGCATGACAAGGCGGGTAACGCGCCGCCGCTCACCGACCCGACGAACGGTATCGTTTTCCCCGATCTCAACGCCGCGGGCGGCGAGCTGACCCAGACGAACCTGATCATGCCCGAGCCGACGAAGTTCCTCAATCGCAAGTTCCCGATCGTCTCGATCATCAGGCCGACCCAGACGAAGGACGCCGCGATGGCCGCGGTGAAGGCCCTGACCGCGGACGGGCTCTTCATCGGCCAGTCACAGGAGTTCGCCACCGTGATCACCCAGCTCGCAAAGGCCGCAGACGCAGCCCGACACGGGTAAGCGCCGGGCGGCGATCGCAGCCCACAACGTACTCGGCCGTGACGACATTGCGTTCCCTGGCTCGGTCAGGAAGAACGCAATGTCGCTTGGCCGGATCTGACAACAGGAGGACACATGACCGGTTGGACCAGCCCCACACACATCGTCCTGCTACTGCTGATCGCTTTGCTGCTCTTCGGTGCAAAGCGGCTGCCGGAGATCGGGCGTTCGCTCGGCTCGGGGATGCGCGAGTTCAAGGACTCGGTGGGCGGCTCCCACAAGCCTGAGGAGCTCGCTTCGCCCGTCGAGACGACGGGCGCGCCGCGGGACGAGCACGAGACCACGGTCTAGCGCCAGATGCGTAGGCTGCCGCGACGTCTCCCGCACGGCGAGGAGGCGACGTTCGTCGAGCACCTCGAAGAGCTGCGCTGGCGGATCATCATCGTGCTCGGCGCGCTGGCGCTTACGACGATCGTCGCGTTCGCGTTTCACGGCCATGTTCTCGACTGGCTGAACCACGCGTTGCCCGCCGATCGGCGACAACCCGTGACGCTCGGCGTCGCCGAGCCGTTCACCGTCTCGCTGACAGTGAGTGTCTACGCAGGCTTCCTGCTGGCGCTGCCCGTGATCCTTTGGCAGCTCTGGTCGTTCCTTGCGCCTGCCTTCGACCCCTCCATCGAACGGCGCGTGCTCGGGCTGGTCGCGTTCGCCACGGCCCTAGGGGTGACGGGGCTCGCATTCGGTTACTGGATCCTGCTCCCGCGGGCCCTGCACTGGCTGACGAACTACGACGACAAGCACTTCACGAACCTCGTTCAGGCGAAGCCGTACTACGCATTCACCGCGACCATGCTGCTCGGGATCGTGATCGTCTTCGAGCTCCCGATGGTCGTGCTCGGCCTGGTGAGCATCGGTGTGCTGTCGTCGGCGCGTCTGCGAAAGAATCGCCGCGTCGGCTACTTCATCGTCGCGGTGGTCGCGCTCGGGTTGCCAGGGCCGGATCCCGTGACGACCGCGCTCGAGCTCTTGCCGATGTGGGCGCTCTTCGAGGGCTCGATCTGGCTTGCCGCCCTCGTCGAACACAGGCGACCAGAGACTCGTGTGATCGATCCCTTCGAGGCCGTTGTTCAGCCGCCGGACTAGGCATGGCGCAGCTTCACGGCCGCTTGAGGATCTCTTTGAAGGGATCCGAGTACGGTCGGAATGGATGAGGAAAGCCGGCGATCGCGCGTGGCGCATTCGCTTTCGTCACGATTGCAATGGGAGCATCGACCCTCGTCGGAAGCTTCGAACCGCGAGCTGCCGCGACGCACGCCTCGATCGCCATCTGTCCCATGACGTACGGGTACTGCGACACGGTCGCGTCGATCGACCCGAGGCGGACTGCGTCGAGCGCCTCGGGTATGCCGTCCATGCCGACGATCTTGACCCGACCCGTCTTGCCTGCCGCCCGTACGGCGTCGGCGGCTCCGAGGGCCATCAAGTCGCTCGCCGCGAAGAAGCCGGAGAGGCGCGGGTTGTCCCGAAGCATTTCCTGGGCCACGATCTGCGCTTTTGTCCGCCGGTAATCGGCATTGGAGCGTGCAACCACCTTCAGCCCGGCGCCGTGAATGCCACGTTCGAATCCCCGCAATCGGAGCCCGCTGTTGACGTTGTCGGCGAGACCGCCGATCAGCGCAACGCGTCCGCCGCGCTTCAGGAGGGAAGCCATCTTCGAGCCGGCGATCTTCCCGGCCGCGACGTCATTCGTTCCGATGTAGGTGCGGATCGGCAGGCGCGCGCGCCTCGCAGCGGTCTGATCGATCGGGCTGTCGAGGTTCACGATGGGACGCGCGACCCCGCGTAAGGCCGAAACGAGATTGGTCGACGTGATGGGGTTGACGACATAGCAGTCGTTCCTGGCGCGCACGAGCGACCGGACGTGTGCAGCCTGACCTGTGAGGTCTGCGTTACTCGCCGCGGCTCGGATCGAGGCGCGCGCTCCGCGTCGGTTCGTCTCGACTCGCACACCCTCGTAGATCGTGACGAAGAACGGGTTGTCGAGGGCGTTGAGGACGACCCCGATCCGAACCGGTGCGGGTTTGGCTCCGGCGACGCCTCCGAACAGAAGCACTGCCGAAAGGGCCGCAACTGCAATCGACCAACCCTTCACGTGCACCTCCCGAACCCGGCTAGGAGGTCAACGCTACCCAACCAGCTGCGACCACTCAAGAACCCTTTTGGAGCCGGTCGCCAAAGGAGCAGAATGGTTCTGAACCTCGAGGAGGGTGGTAGGTGAGTCTTCGCCACATCGGTCCACTTGTGCTCGCCCTGGCGGTGATCGTTGTCGGTTTCTTCGGGGCACGGTTCGATGGGCAACGCGACGCGCGGCGCGAGTCCGAGCATCGCGCCGAGATCGCGGCGACGGAGATCCGTGGCCGCCTCGACCAGGGAGGCACGCTTGCCGACAGCCTCCGCCGCTTCATGGCCGGTACGGTCCGCGGCAGCGTCACGAATGCACAGTTTGCGAGCGTTTCCTCCCGATGGCTGAGTCCGGCTGATCTGACGGCGGCTGCCTGGATCGAGCAGGTTCCGGCCTCACGCCGTGCGAGTTATGAGCAGCGAATCGGGCGCCAGATCGTGGTGGCGGATCGTCAGGGGAGGATTACCCGGGCGGGCGTAAAGCCGTCGTATCTGCCGGCGACGCTCGTAACGGGTATCCCGCCGATGACCGTGCCGGGCCTCGATTTTGCGAGCGAGCCGGGCGTTGCCGCTGCGATCGGTCGCCCCCGCACGCTGTACCAGGTCACGGCTACCTCGCTGACAAGGCCCCGAGACGAGCTCGCCGGGCTCTTCCTCGTCCAGTCCGCTCAACGACTTACGAACGGCGCGGTCCTGCCAGGTTACGTCGTCCTGTTCGTTCCCGAGTTGTGGCTGCGCGCTTCGGCAAGTGGAACCGACCGGCTCGAGTTACGCGTCGGCGGAGTTGCGTCGGAAAGCATCGGTACAGACGCAGTCCACAGCCGGTTCGCCGACGCGGGACAGCGATTCGACGTGCTGGTGCCACTGGAATCGGTGCAAGGCGCGGCAGCAATTCTTCCGTGGATCATCCTCGCGGCCGGCCTCGTGGTCGTTGCTCTCGTGGGTATTGCCGAGATCTATGCGTCGCGCCGCGCGAAGGCGAAAGCCGAGGTCGACCGGCTATTCACCATCTCTCCCGATTTGATCGTGGTCGCCGGTTTCGACGGTTACTTCAGGCGTGTCAATCCTGCATTCGAATCGCGCCTCGGCTACACGCAGCAGGAGGTGCTCACGCGTCCTTTGCTCGACTTCGTACACCCTGACGATCGCGGGCGGACGGAAGAGGAAGGCCATCGCCTGCACGAAGGCCAGACGACGATCTCCTTCGTCAACCGATACCTCTGCAAGAACGGCTCATACCGATGGATCGAGTGGACGGCCACGCCCGCCATCGAGGAGCGCCTGACCTACGCGGTCGGACGCGACGTCACGGAGCGTCGAAAGGCCGAGAGCGACCTGCGCGAAGCCGAGGAGCGCTATCGGGTGCTGGCCGAGACACAGGCCGCGTTGCGCCGAGTCGCGACGCTTGTTGCGCGACGCGCCCCACCAGGCGACGTGTTTGCGGCGACTACGGCCGAAGCAGGCCGGCTCCTGCACTCGGATGCCACCGCGCTGTGCCGCTACGAGGCGGACGGCAGTGTCACCGTCATTGCAGCTGAGCTCGATGCAGACATGGATGTGTCGGTCGGCGCGCGCTACCCGCTGCAGGACGACAACGTGCTGGGCGTTGTGTTCCGCACGGGCCGGGTTGCACGAAGGGATAGCTTCGAAGATGCGACCGGCGCTGTCGCAGAAATGGCCCGGCGCGGTGGCGTCCGCTCTGCGGTCGGAGCGCCGGTTACGGTCGAAGGGCGTCCGTGGGGGGCCATCGCCGTTTGGTCGAAGCGGGGGCTGCTCCCCGGCGATACAGAACAGCGACTCGTGGACTTCACGGATCTCGTGGCGACGGCGATCGCGAACACGGAGAGTCGCGCACAGCTCACGGCTTCGCGTGCGCGACTCGTTGCTACCGCCGACGCGACCCGACGCCAGATCGAGCGTGATCTGCACGACGGCGCCCAGCAGCGGCTGATCTCGCTCTCGTTCGAGCTGAGAGGTGTGCAGGATGCATTGCCGCCCGAGCTCGACGATCACCGAGCTGCCCTGGCGCAGGCCCTGGACGGGCTGACGAATGCCCTGGACGAGTTGCGTGAGATCGCGCAAGGGATTCACCCGGCGATCCTCACGCAGGGCGGGCTGGGACCGGCCCTGAAGACGCTTGCGCACCGTTCGGCGATTCCGGTCGAGCTCGACGTGCGAACCGAGGACGGGCTGCCCGAGCGCGTCGAGGTGGCGGCCTACTACGTCGTGTCGGAGGCCCTCGCGAACGCCGCCAAGCACGCACGCGCGTCGATCGTGCATGTCGCGGCGCGAACCCAAGACCGGATGCTCAACGTCTCTGTTCGTGACGACGGCCTGGGAGGTGCGGATCCGGACCGCGGCTCGGGCTTGTTGGGGCTGAAAGACCGAGCAGAGGCAATCGGCGGCTCGCTGTCAGTCGAGAGCGCACGCGGTGCGGGGACGTCGCTTTACGTCGAGCTGCCGCTCGATGACGTTCGTCAGTGAGGGAGGTACGGGCTTCGGCAGGCGAGGCTCGTCAGTCTGAAGGCGGCGACCGCTAGGAGGCCGTCGGAGCTTCTTCCCAGGCGCGAAGCTCGTCGAGCCGCGCCCGCATCACGCTGAACTCCCGCTCCCAGCGCGCAAAGTCTGTCCGAAGGGGAGCGCTGACTTCGCGGCACGTCTGGCAGCGAAGCGAGGCAACCCAGCGAAGCGCCTCAGGCAGCTCGGCTCCGCAGGCGAGACAGATCATTCGGCTGAAGTCACGCATCGACGAGCTCCCACGCTGTTGCGCGCTCGGCGGTGTCTGCCGCTTCGTATTTCGTGATGATCCGCATGCGGTTCCTCCTCTGCTTTGTTCTACCCCTAGGATCGGCGCTCACCGGCCGATTCGCCTCCATGGAGCCGCCCATCTTCTGTTCCTACTGGTTGGGTTCTGCAGTTCCCGTTAGCCGCCAGCCAGCGCCGGAGGGCCTCGTTTTCGGGCGCACCACGGCTCTCGGGCTGAAAGATTCCTGGTAGCTGGAAAGGCCCTGGCAGATCCATGTGGCATCCTGTGTCCAGTGGCTCCCAGCTGCCTGTTTGTCGACGACTCCAAGGAGTTTCTCGATGCCGCTTCGCGGCTGCTCGAGCGCGGCGGAATTGCCGTCACCGCCGTGTCCACGGCGGCAGAAGCGCTCGCACTCGTGGAGGAGCTCGAACCGGACATTACGGTCGTCGACGTCGATCTCGACGGCGAGAGCGGGTTCGACGTCGCCTGGAGGATCGCGCGGATGTCCGCCGGATCGCCCAGGCGCGTCATCCTGACGTCGACGCACAGCGAGTCCGACTATGCGCAGCTCGTCGCAGTGACTCCGGTTTTGGGTTTCATCTCGAAGAGCGATCTCTCTGCCGCTGCCGTTTGCGACTTCATCGACGACCGCCGTCATGGGTACGGCTGCAGGCACGAAGCACTTGTCTATTCGTCAGCGGACGAGCTCGTGGCCGCGTCGGTGCCGTTTCTCCGTCAGGGACTGGCGGCAGGCGAGGATCTCCTCGTCGTTTTGAGAGAACCCAGCGTCGCAGCTCTGCGAGCGGCTCTCGGCGAGGATGCAGCCCGGGTCGAGTTCCACGACTCGATCGACTGGTACCGCAGCCCGGACCATTCGTTTGCGAGCTACACGCGCTACCTCGATGCGCACCTCGCGCGTGGCGTCCCGCGGGTCCGCGTCGTTGCGGAAGTCATCTGGCCTCAACTTGCAGCCGCCTCGGCGGTCGCAGGATGGAAGCACTACGAAGCGAAGATCAGCATGGCAATGGCCTCGCTTCCGGTCTCGTTCGTCTGCACGTATGACACGCGGGAACTGTCCGCAGAGATCGTCGGCGTCGCGCGGCAGACGCATCCCGTCTTGCGGAACGTCGAGGGGACCTGGCCGAACGCAAGCTACTGCGAGCCCGAGGCTTTCGTGCGCTCGCTCGAGCGCGAAGTGCCCGAACTCGCCTCGCGCAGCTAGGTCCGCTTCATCCCGGCAGCGGTAGCTCGGCGATCAGGCTCGTGCCGACCCCTTGGCGGCTCTCGAGGCCGATCGTCCCGCTCATCGCCTCCGCGCGGTCCCTGAGGCCGAGCAGGCCTGAGCCGATGGTGGCATCTGCTCCGCCCACACCGTCGTCGCGGACCGCGATCCAAAGGGTTCGGTCGCGCACCTCGACCTCGACCTGAACTTGCGACGCGCGAGAGTGCTTGGCTGCGTTCGTCAACGTCTCTGAAACGACGTAGTAGGCCGCCACTTCGATGGATTCAGGGAGCCGCCCGACCGTTCGTACCTCGAGGTCGACAGGAATCGGCGACCGATGCGCGAGGGTCTTCAGAGCCGGGGCGAGCCCGCCCTCGGCGAGTATCGCCGGATGGAGCCCGAGCGCGATCTCCCGGAGCCCGTCGAGAACTGTCGTGAGCCCTTCGGCTATGTCGGAAAGCTCGTCCTGATGCTGGCTCATATCGTTCGGGACGGATGCCTGCGCCGCACGCACCTTGAGCGCCAGCGAGACGAGCTGCTGCTGGGCGCCGTCGTGCAGGTCTCGCTCGATTCGCCGCCGCGTCGCGTCGGCGGTGGCGACGATCCGCGCGCGTGAGGCGTCGAGCTCGGCGCGGCCCTCGGCGTTCGCGATTGCCGTCGCGAGGAGTTCCGTGAACTTCGCCAGCCGGCCTTCGAAGTCAGCCGGCAGCGGCTCGGTTTCGCGCGAGCCGACGGCCATGACGCCCCAGAGAACTCCATCGACGACGACGGGGACCGCGACGGCGGACCGGGCTCCCACGCTCCGAGCGGCGTCGGGCATCGCACCCTGCAGGGGCCGAGTGTAGTCGGAGCGGGCCGAGAGCCCGGTTCTGCACGCCCGCGCGATCGCGCTGTCGTCACTCTCGACGGACCAGCTCCTCCCGACCGGGCCGAGGAAGCCGTCGTCAGTCGCAAGCAGCGTCGCCACGCCGTTGCGGTCGTCGTAGCGCATCAGCACGCTGAGTGGGGCGTTGAACATCTGTGCCACCTCGTTTCGGACGGCGTCGAACACAGCGTGCGGAGTCGCCCCCTCGGCGACGACTGTGGCCACCCGCCGTAACGCCGCCTGTTCGTCGGCGAGCTGACCCAGCTGTTCGTGCGCCTGGCTGTTGGCGATCGCGGTCGCGAAGAGCTCGGCGAACTCGGCCAGCCGCTGCTCGGTCTCGCGGGGTAGCGGTTGCTCGCTCTTCGAGCTGACGACCAACGCGCCCCAGCGGCGACCCTGTACCGTGATCGGCGCTCCTACGGCTGCACGCAGCCCCAGCTCACGGGCGACGCAGTGCGCGGGGCCTGGCGCCTCTTCGGAGTTGACGATACGTGCGGGCCTGCCGGTTTCGAAGATCCGGCCCGATAAGGTGCCTTCGAGCGCGTAGCGTCTGCCGAGGTTTTCGTAGCCACCGTCGGTCGTCCAACCGCTCAGCGCAGTGACCGTCTCGCCTGCCTCGTAGCGCATGAGAGCGCAGCCATCTGCACCAATCAATGCCGCCACCTCCGCGCTCACGGCTTGGAACACCTCTGCCGGTCGCGCACCCGCAGCAACCAGCGTGGCCACCCGCCGCAGCGCCGCCTGTTCGTCGGCGAGCTGCGCGAGCTGCTCGTGGGCCTGGCTGTTGGCGATCGCCGTCGCGACGAGCTCGGTGAACGCGGCGAGTCGTTGCTCGGCTTCGGGGGGCAGCCGCTTCTCGCTCTTCGAGCTGACGGCCAAGATGCCCCAGAGGCGGCCCTCGACGGTGATGGGCGCTCCCACGGAGGAGCGCCAGCCCATCTCGCGGGCGGCCTCAGGGGCCTCGCCGGACGCGTCTGCGTAGTTGTCGACCCGACCCGGCCGGCCCGTCTGGAAGATCACGCCCGCAACGGTGCCTTCCATCTCATAGCGCCTCCCGACGTACCGGTAGCCGCCCTCGGTCGTCCAGCCGCTCAGCGCCGTCACGCTCCCGTCTTCCTCGTACCGCGCAAGGGCGGACCCATCGGCATGAATCACGGCGGCCACCTCGGCGCTCACCGCCTCGAACACCTCTGCCGGCGACGAGCCCGCCGCAACCAGCGTCGCGACGCGTCGGAGCGCCGCCTGCTCTTCCGCCAGCCGGGTCAGCTCATCATGGGCCTGGCTGTTGGCAATCGCAGTCGCCACGAGCTCGGTGAACTCGGCGAGTCGACGCTCCGTTTCGGGCGGCAGCGCCTGCTCGGTCTTCGAGACGACCACCAACGCGCCCCAGAGCTGGCCGTCAACGGTCACCGGTGCTCCCACCGACGAATGCCAGGCAAGCTCGCGGGCTACCGCGGGAGCCTCGCCGCGGGCTTCGGCGTAGTTGTCGACTCGACCGGGCCGGCCCGTCTCGAAGATCAGGCCCGACACGGTGCCTTCGCGCTCATAGCGCCTCCCGACGTACTTGTGACCGCCCTCGATCGCCCAGCCGCTGAGCGGGGTGAAGGTGCCGTCGGTTTCGTACCGCGTCAAAGCGGAGCTGTCTGCGGGAATCAAGGCAGCCACCTCCGCGGTTACCGCGTCGAATACCTCTGCAGGAGGCGCACCCGCCGCAACCAGTGTGGCCACCCGCCGCAGCGCTCCCTGCTCCTCCGCCAGCCGTCCCAGCTTGGCACCATGCTTCGCGTGGGGTTCCGCGAGACGGGCGGACGTGCCCATCGTTTCAAGGTACCCCATGGCCGGCGGTGTGAGCAGAAGCGGCAGCGATCCGGGTGAGCGTCGCACCAATTCGGCGGCCGCGCATTACCGCTAGCCGGAATACCACGGAACGCGATACCGGGGTGCACAGGTCGGGGCTGCCCGGAATGACAGCGCGAGCGTGGACAGAGATGGTTCCACCACGAGGATCACGGGAGCGGTGAGCCGGTGGTTTTGATCCACGGCTATCCGCTGAACGGGAAGCCAAACGGCGAGAGGACAAACGATTAACACGACCGGAAACGCGGCTGGCTCCAGACCCGTTCGGGGCGTCACCCGGGCGCATCCTCGCGAGCGAACTGGGGTTCGCTTCGTCCTCACGAACGTGGCCGACCCGAGTCGCGCGGATGACTACAGCGCCTGGTACAACGACTACGAGAGGGCGATCATCCGTCCGGGCCTGATCGCAAACGCATTCCGATTCGAGAACCCGAACGCAGCCGAAACTGCGTCCGACCCGCGATACGCGGCGGTCTACGACATCGTGAGCCCGGAACCGGCGTCGGCCTGGCCAGACACCGAGAACTCGCCTGACTATCCGAGATACCTCTTCGACGACCCGCGAAGCCGCCTGGTCGTGCCTACGCTCCGTGCCTCCTACGCGTTGACCGGGTCGCTGGAGGTCGACAACGACCACCGCGTCCTCACCGGTGTGCACATCATCCTCTCCGACGGAGCGACCGACATCGTTCGTGCGCAACGGGCGGCTGCCTTCCTCGAGACCGGCTTGTTCTACGGCGCATCGCGATTCCGGATCATCGAGGGGAGTCCGACGCCGCCCGAGTGGCTCGAGATCTTCGAGACGGATGTCAAGGAACCACTGACCGCGTACGCGCGAGCCTTCGCCGCTCGGGCACCCCAACCCCGAGGTGACGGAGTTCGTCAACGAAGCTCGCACTCGCTCGCGCTCGTGGCGGCCCATCAGTCATGAAAATCGGAATCATTCGAGCCGGGAACATGGCCCGGGGGATCCTCGATGCTCTCCTGACGGCGCAGTCGTGATCGACGTTGGGTAACTACGAGTCATGGCGCCAGCGGCCGGGCAAGCCGGTTTACGTCACCGATCTGGACTTGAGGCCGCCGTCAAGGCGCTGGTGGTCAGCAAGGCGAGAGCGGAACGCCGAATAGCGCGCGTCGTCTTGCTTTCGTTCTACTTAACTCCCCTTCGTACAAACCCGGGTGCGCCGATCGGCGCGTCCGGTCTTGCGCGACGAGCGGGTTGGGTCGCAGATACGCCGTCGCCGCATCGGCCGCATAGGCGGCAAGTGAACTCTCGTTTGGAGAGCGCACGTCCCCTGGTCGTCAGCGCCTTCGGGTATTCGCTTCGCTCGGCACGGGCGGTCCTTCCTTTCAGAGTCCGCGAGGCCGCCGTCCGTAAGTCTCCGCGAGCTCGGCGAACCTCTCCCAGGACAGGCGCCGCGGGATGTGTTTGGGCGACGTAATCCAGTCGATCGAGCCGCGGCTGATCTTCAGCGTCCCGAGCCGTCTCCCGTCTGCTCGAACCTCGATCTCAACATCGGTGTTGACGATCGTGATCCCGTGCCGAACCTCAAGGCGAGTCTCATGAATGGGCATGAGGCTTTCTCGCCTGCCGAGGCCAGGTTGTCAAGTGGCAGGTGGGCGGTCATCCGCGCATGGAGCACCAGGCGCTAGCCGACCAGTCGCGCGGATTCACGACGCGGTCCGAGCCTCTACGGCTGAGTAACGACAACTCTCGGGCGCACCGCGCTTCGAACGGTCATCTGCCCCGCTGTTGCTGCGACGACCTGACAGTTCGCCACCGACCCGAACGATCTCGCGTTACGCCACGGCGAGAGTGCTTCCGTTGGTGTATACGTCGTCAAGAAGGAGAACTCGATCCAGCTTGTCGACCCCTTCGTCGGCATAGATCCTCGGCCAGTAGGCGTCCTTCGAACGTCGCCGGGGACGCACGTATCTTCCGCTTTGATATCGGTTCGCTTAGCTCTAGTACGTTCCGCGAACGTCGACTCCGAAAGGATCGGACAGCTCGTTCGCGAGAAGGAGCGTGCGGTGTATCTCACCGGCCTGCTGCTAGGGCAGTGTCTCCACTGCGTCACCGCCCGGCGACGCGACTTGTTCCGAGAGCTGCTTCGGCGATGCGTCGCAGTACGAGCCGCTCTGCCGCCTCGTACTTCGCCCGGGAGGGTGGCGGTTCTTTGTTGCTCAACGGCGGATCTGCATTGAGTGCGAGCTCGATCGATTCGACGCACGCGTCGACCTCCTTCTCGTCTAGCTCCGCGAGGAGGTCAGCGACAGATCGCAGGCCTCTGATCTTGCACCAGAGGTCGGCCTGTCGCTTTGCGCGCTCCGCGTCTCCGATCGTCTTGTCTTCCGCATGTCGTTGCAGCTCGCTGAGTCGCTTTTTGTTGTCTCCGAAGTCTTTCGTCAGCGACTCGGTGTACCCGTACATCGTCTCGAGCAGCCAGACGATATATGGGTAGTTGCGGAATGGCGGGTCACTCACGCCGTCGCTGCTCAACTGGATCTCATGCTTGATTAGGCGCAGCTGGTTGCTCGCGTCGATAAGCCCGAGCATCTGGTTGCTCCACGTCAGCACGGATCGATTCGCGTTGATGAGCGTTCCGGCCTTGCGAAGCGCGTTCGTCGCCTCGACGACGCGGCGGTATTTGTCGATTCGGAACTCATCGAGTCGCTCTGCCAGTCGCCGCTTCTCCTGGTACGCGTCTGCGAGCAGCTTCAGCACTGTGCCGAGGACACCGACGATCACGAGCCCGATCAGGCCCCTACCGACCTCGTTCCACAGCTGCGATCTGTCGTGTGGCGTTCTTGTAGTGATCACGGCGGCAAAACCGGCCAGCGCGATGACGCCGATGGCAGTGAGCCACCATCCGAGGGCGCGGTTTTTCATGCGAACACGATCTCGCTCCGGAGGCCACACTTCAACACCAGTCGGCGAGGAATCCCTCGCGATGATGGCACCGTTGCCTTCGACGAGATCCCCAGCGACCTGCAGAACACGATCTCCCGCTGGAGGTGGATGTGGACGACCGGGTGGACGAACTTCCAGATCTTCTCGATGGGCGGCAAGAACTACCTGTTCGGCTACAAGGCCGGCAACGGCGCCGCCGAGTTCGACGAGATTCGCAGCGACCTGCAGAAAACAAAGTCTGTCTGGAAGGGGAAGCGGACGCCCGGGTCGACGAGTCTCCAGATCTTTCCGATGACGTAGTTCGCGCCAGGTTGGAGCCCGGCGCGGCCGTCCTCTCTACTGTAAGCGTGCCAATGTCGGTGGCGGCAACACTCCGAATCGGGGTCGTCGGTCTCGGCAGGATCGGCGCTATGCACGCTGAAACGCTCAGCGGGCTCGGCGGCGTCTCGCTCTTGCTGTCCGACGCCGACCACGAACGCGCCAACGAGATTGCCGGCGTGCTCGGCGTTCCCGCAGTAGCGAGGCCGGAGACGCTCCTCCAGGAGGGCATCGACGCGCTCGTCATCGCGACAAGCACACAGGGTCACGTTCCTCTCCTCCGGCTTGCTGCCTCGGCAGGGGTCCCGGCATTCTGCGAGAAACCTGTCGCGCTCGAGCTCGCGGCGCTGGCCGAGGTGAGCGACGAAGTCGCGAGGGCGGGTATCACGGTGCAGATCGGGTTCCAGCGGCGCTTCGACGCCGGGTACCGCGCGGCGCGCGCCGCCGTGATCGCGGGCGAGCTGGGAAACCTTCTCCTGGTACGTGCGGCGACGCACGATCCCGCTCCGCCCGGGGAGGCCTACATCGCGACTTCGGGTGGAATTTTCCGGGATCTCAGCATCCACGACTTTGACGCGATCCGGTACGTGACGGGCGAGGAGATCGTCGAGGTCTACGCTGATGGCGCCGTGCGCGAGACGGAATGGTTCGCGCGCTATGACGATGTCGACGCTGCGGTCGCCGCCCTCCGCCTGAGCGGCGGCGCGCTCGGGATCGTTTCGGGCGCCCGCCACGATCCGCTCGGCTACGACGTCAGGCTCGAGTTGTTCGGTGCCGCCGAGAGCATCGTGGTCGGCGTGGATTCGCGTAGCCCGATCAGGTCGGTCGAGCCTGGCGGGACCCAGTCGGGAGTCGGCTATAGGAACTTCGTCGAGCGGTTCGAGCAGGCGTATCGCGAGGAGCTTGCCGTGTTCGTCGAAACCGTGCGCTCCGGTGGCGAAAGCGCCTGCTCGCTGGAGGACGCCCAGGCCGCCCTCGCCGTCGCGCTGGCGGCGGATCGCTCGAGGAGGGAGAGGCGGCCGGTCGGCATCGAGGAGGTACGACTGGCGCGAATGCCCTCCCACCGTTGAGAATCAGCTAAAGCGATCGAGAGGAGGATCGATGAGCGACAAGCTGTTCGAGGAATTCCGCGAGGAGGAGGAAGAGGCACAGCTGACGCGGCGCCGCTTGTTCGTGACCGGAGGACTTGCGGCTGCAGGCCTCACGGCGCTCGGGTCGCCGGCAGGCAGGGCGTTCGCCGCGGCCGACGCGTCGACGATCAAGGTCGCCGTCGTCACCCACGGGGACACCGGCTCGTTCTGGTCGGTTTTCAAGCGCGGTGTCGACCAGGCGAAGAAGGACCTCAAGTCACGAGGCGTCAGCGTGACGCAGGTCTATGCCAACAACAACGTGCCGAAGCAAGTGGCGGGCATCAACTCCGCAATCGCCAACGGCGCGAAGATCATCGCGACCTCGGTGCCCGACGCCAGTGCGCTCCGGGGACCGCTGCAGAAGGCGTCGTCCAAGGGGATCGAGATCATCACCGTCAATTCCGGGCTCGGTGCGTTCGACTCGCTGCCGACCTACGAGGTGCACGTCGGTCAAACGGAAGACGTCGCGGGCAAGGGCGCGGGCAAGCAGTTCAAGAAGGCCGGTGCCAAGAAGGTCCTGATTGTCATCCACGAGGCGAGCAACTCGGGCCTGCAGCAGCGCGCGGCCGGGGTGAAGAGCGTTCTCGGCGGGAGCAACGTCAAGGTCCTGACGATTCCGAACGCAAAGTCGGACATCCCCGGAACGAAGGCGAAGGTGAAAGCCGCCTTCAACGCCGACAAGAAGCTCGACGCCTTCCTTGGGCTCGACCCGGACGTGACGATCCCTTGCATCTCGTCAGTCCCGAAAGGGACGAAAATCGGGACGTTCGACGTCGGCGGTGCGATCAAGGAAATCCAGGCAGGCCGGATGCTGTTCGCAATCGACCAGCAGCAGTACCTGCAGGGGTACCTGCCGGTCGTCTTCGCGGTCCTGTTCGCGACGAACCTGAACACCGTCGGCAACGGGCAGCCGGTCCTGACCGGGCCGGGCATCATCAACAAGGCCAACGCGGCGAAGATCGCGGCGCTGGCAAAGAAGGGCACTCGCTGAGAGCGGGCCGTGGGCGGCTGCGGCGCCGCCCACAGGCCTGACTGAAGCGCGGGGTCGCGATGACCGAGACGACAGCGCCGAGCGCTCCCACGGACGAACGCCTCGTCCGTGTTGGTCCTCTGACCCGGCTGCTGACGCGGCCGGACATCGGCGCTCTGCTCGGGGCGATCGCGATCTTCTTCGCGTTCGCGTACTTCGCGCGCGCGGTCGACTGGCTGTCGGATCCGGGCATCGCGGCCGGGTGGACGGATCAAGCGGCCCAGTACGGCATCGTCGCGGTGCCCGTGGCGCTGCTCATGATCGGGGGCGAGTTCGACCTTTCCGCCGGAGTGATGATCGGCAGCTCGGGGCTCCTGCTCGGCTACCTGACGACATTCCAGGACATGAACGTCTGGCCGGCGATCGCGCTCGTCTTGCTCTTCGGGGTCGCGATCGGGTTGATCAACGGGATCACC
>Ga0136846_1211642_pt1 | contig 15140 bp, 10 predicted proteins | sample HopSoiMetagenom2_FD_96841 | JGI IMG/M metagenome (GOLD analysis project Ga0136846, IMG submission 96841) | Grasslands soil microbial communities from Hopland, California, USA - 2 Assembly 2016 (version 4) | ecosystem: Environmental > Terrestrial > Soil > Grasslands | place: USA: Hopland...
CCGCGGAGGTGGTCACCACGGGGACGAGAATGCCATCAGCGGGACCTTCTGTGTCCCCGACTAACCACCCAGGGTGACATCGCGGCACCAGGATGTGTTGTCGCTCCAGCCGTCGGTCATGATCTGTCCATGGGGGCGGAGGAGCGTGAGCGCGTCGAGGTCGGCGGGCTACCGATCGATCCGCTGACGGAGGCGGAGGTGGTCGGGCGCGTCCGCGCCGAACTGCTGGCGGGCCGTGGCGGCTGGATCGCCACCCCCAACGTCGACCACCTCCGGCACGCCTCCCGGGACCCCCGGCTGGCCGAACTGATCCGCACCGCCCAGCTGAGCGTCGCCGACGGCGCCCCGGTCGTGTGGGCCGCCCGCTTGTCGGGCCAATCGATCCCGGCGCGGGTCACGGGGGCGGACCTCCTCTGGTCGCTCAGCGCGGCCGCCGCCGCCGACGGCCGCTCCGTCTACCTCCTCGGCGGCGAGCCGGGCGTGCCCGAACGCGCGGCCGAGGCCCTGCAGTCGGCCTACCCGTCGCTGAAGGTCGCCGGCACCTGCTCCCCGCCTCGGGGCTTCGAGCTCGACCCGTCCGAGCTCGGAAAGTGCCGGGACGCCGTGGTCGAGGCGGCACCGGACATCGTCTTCGTCGGCCTCGGGTTCCCGAAGCAGGAGCACATCATCTCGGGCTTCTCCGGGCTGCTCCCGAGCACGTGGTGGCTCGGCTGCGGCGCCGCGCTGCCCTTCGCCGCCGGCGATCTGCAGCGCGCTCCCACCTGGATGCGCCCGCTCGGGCTGGAATGGCTGTTCCGCCTCGCCCACGAGCCCCGCCGGCTGTTCCGCCGCTACCTCCGTGACGACGCGCCGTTCGCGCTCGTTCTCCTGACCGGTGCGCTGCTCACCCGCATCCGCACGCCCCGCAGCTGACCCCGGCCTCACACCCCTCACGAGAGCCGGGCCCTGCCACCTGGGCTTCCTGCTATCCCTCCAGCACCCGGGCGGCAACCGACGACGTGAGCTCCCGGACCCGGTCGACCTCCGCCGCCGTCAGCCGGGACCGGTAGGTGGACAGCGCCGTGGCCTGCCCCATCGGCCGGTAGGCGGTCCGCGACAACCCGCCCCGCAGTGACCACCGGTGCGAGCCCTGTTCGGCGCCGGCCTTCTCGGTCGTGGCTTCGCGAACCCGCCCTTCGGCGTCCTCGGACCAGGTGAGCCCGAACCGCTCGTAGAGGTCGGCGAACCCACCCATCGGGTCCTGCACGAGGCTCTCGTAGCTGACCAGGTGCACGCCCGGCAGCTTCCGGAACGCGCGGTCGACGACGTCGTAGGTCGCCTCCCACAGCAGGCAGGTGCGCGCCAGCCAGTCCGGGGATCCGACCAGGCTGCGCATCCGGTCGACGTAGGGCTCCAGGTGATCGCGCACCAGGGCCGGCTGCTCGAGCAGCTCGTGGAAGTGGATGGACCAGTTCAGGGCCCGCCAGCTGCCCACGAACGACACCGGGTCCCGCACCAGGACGACGGACTCGCAGCCCATCTCCTGTGACAGCCAGCCGGTGGAGAAGATGGCGAACGGGTCGTCGAGCATGGCCCGCCGGCCGCGCAGGCGGCCCGCCGTGAACGCGGTGCCGTACTTCGCCATGCGGGCGAGGTCGTACGCCGAGCGGTTCTGCCGCAGCTCCGCCCGGAACTGGTACCTCAGGCCGAGGGTGCCCTCGAACGCATGACGCCACCGGGCGTCGTCGTCAGGGCTGATGTACTCGAACCGGCGGGTCACGCGGGCGTCGAGCACGCCGGGGGACTGCCCCGGCGGGTGCTGGGGGTTCATCGGCTCGTTGACGTAGACCACCTCGCCCGACGCCTCGAGCATCTTGCCCACCCAGCTCGTGCCACTGCGGGGAAGGCCGGTGACCAGCAGGCCGGCGGGGTCCCGACCGGTCGCGCTCACGCCGCGTACCCCAGCTCGCGGAGCAGCGGTCCGGCCTCACGCTCGACGTCGGCCAGCCCGTCGTCGTCCAGGGCCGTGCGCCACCGGCCGATCGAGCTCGGGTCGGCGGTCGCCAGCGCCGCGCGGAGCGACTCCGGCGCCGCCGTGTGCCCGAAGAACGCGGCAATGGTCTCCGCCGCCTCCTGAGGGCGCTGAACGACGTCCTCGTAGCGAACCGTGAGCACGCGGTCGGCCGGCAACTGGGCCAGTGCGCTGCAAGCGGACTCGGTGAACCGCCGCCAGCTCCACGCGGTCCGGGTCAGGTCGGAGGCGGCTTCGAACTCCGCCGTCCGCGCCGGCTCGACCCACCAGCGGGCCCACGGGCCCCAGGCCTGGCCGCCGCGCCCGCGCTGCCCGGTGCCGGCGGACCGCGCCGAGAGCCATGGCTTCTCCGCGTGGGACACGGCGACGTCCCGCCCGTCGCGGATGATCTGCACGAACCGCGCGTCGGGAAAGGCCCGGACCAGGAATGGCACCACGAAGCAGTTCTCCGGGTTCTTCTCCACGAACCGGCGGCCACCATCGCCGGCGGCCAGCAGAAGCAGGCGATAGGTGCGGCGGAAGACGCCGGCCGCCCGCTGCTCCGTCCACGTGCCCTCGTACACCTGCCGGGCGGCGGCCTTCGTCACGCGGGGCTCGAAGTGGTAAGAGACCTCGGGCAGCGCGCCGATGCACGCGCCGAGGAACGTCGTCCCGGAGCGCGGGGCACCGAGCACGAAGACCGGAGCGCGCAGCCGCGGGTCCAGCAGCCGTCGTCCGGGCCGGCCGAGGTGCGGACGCCCGGCCCGCTCGCGGCGGCGCTCCCGGCGGTCGGACACGAGTCCGCGGGCGGTCAGTGACGCCAGCCGCCAGGGGGTGAGCTCCAGCGGCGGCGGCGCCGCCGGGCTCCGGTCCAGCGCGGTCATCGGTTTCCTCCATCGGGAGACGGAACGGCGGGGCGCTCGGGCGACCCGGCGCCCACAGGGAGTCGCCGGCGGGGGCGCAGTGAGCTCAGAGCGGGGAGGCCGAGGGCCTTGCGGTATCGCAGGCCGGTGATCAGGAAGAGCGCGCCACCGACGACCACTGCGCCGGCGGCCGCGAGCAGGTCGCCGGGCAGCAGGAGTTCGGCCGCCCCGGGAAGGACGCCGAAGCAGACCACCGAGAGGGCCGCGGCCCGGACCGTCGCGCGCCCGAAGGGGTGCAGGCCCATCGAGACGACGAGCTGGGTGAGTGGCAGGGCGTTGTTGGCCACGATGGCCGCCGCCCAGCCGATGCCCGCGCCGAGGATGCCCAGACGGGGGATGAGCAGCAGGTCGACGCCGATCATCACGACGAGGGCGACGACCGAGTTGGCCAGCGTCCAGGACGTGCGCCCGGCCATGTTCAGCAGCATGTCCACCATGCCGCAGGCGGTCGCGAAGAGCATTGCGCCGGCCAGGACCAGCACCACCGGCCGCCCGGCGTCGTAGCCGTCGCCGAACACGGCCAGGACGACGTCGGCGAACACCGCGCACAGCAGGTAGAGCGGCCAGTTCAGCAGCACGATCCACGCGGTCGCCGACTGGTAGACCGCCAACGCCCCGGCCCGGTCGCCCACGGCGAGCTGCTCGGCCAGACGCGGCTGGGCGGCCGTGGCGATCGCTGTGCTCGTGAGTTGGCCGACCACGAGGAACCGGGTAGCTGCCGTGTAGACCGCCCCCTGCGCCGGCCCGACGAGGACGGTGACCAGGACGATGTCCAGGCGCTGCAGCGCCAGCTGGGCGAGGCTGTTCACCGCCCTCGGTCCGGTGAAGACCCAGAACTCGCGCCAGGGCGCGGGCTCGCTGTCGGTCCGCGGCCCGGGCTCGGCCTCCCCGCCGTGCCGCCGCGCGTGCAGCTGCCTTCCGAGCCGGCGCAGCCACCACCAGGCCAACACCGCCGAGATCGCCCACGGCAGCGCCCAGGCGCCGGCCAGCACGGCCGCGGACCCGCCGGTGACCGCGACGGCCACCAGACCGAGCTGCAGCAGCGGCCGGCCGACCCGGTCGAGGGCCACGGTGGGCAGCATCGTGGCGTGCCCGCGCGTGGCCGCGAGGAGCGTGTCCGACAGCGTGGTCACCGGCAGCAGGACGGCGAGGACGACGACAGCGGTGCGGGTCTGGTCGGTCGGCCCGCCCACGAGCCGGGCGAACTGCGGCGCCCACACCACGAGCACCGCGCAGGTGACCAGCGACAGCGCGACCACGGGGGTGAGTGCAACCCGCTGGAAGGCCCGGATCCGGTCGGTGCGACCCAACGAGCGCAGGCGGGCGATGAAGTAGACCAGGCCCGTGCCGGTGCCCAGCCGCGCCACCATCTCGGCCAGCAGGAACACCGATGTGAGGGCGAAGAAGACACCGGCGTCGTCCTGGGGCAGCGCCCGCGTGACGACGACCACCAGGAGCACGCCCGCGACCGCGGAGATCCCGGCACCCGCCAGGTTCAGCGCGCCGCCCCGGGCGATGGAGGGCAGCCCTGCGGAGCCGGCCGCCTTCGCCGGCGACCCGGAGGCCGTGGTGCTCACCTGGAGAGAGGTTCCGACCGGCCGACGGAGGCACGCCAGCTCACCGGGTGGCCGAGCCACGACACCAGACGCTCGTCGTAGGGCTCGAAGTGCGTCTCCAGGCGCTCCCGCAGCTCGGCCGGCATCGGTGACCGGGGCCGGGCGTTGTGCTGCTCGAACACCGGATAGCCGGTGTTCGGCAGTCCGATGAACTCCAGGACGCCGTCGTAGACCGGCTTCGGGTCGGTGAAGAACCGGTGGCTGTCCACCACGTGCATGCGGTCGCGGCCGAACACCTTCTCGAGCCGCTCCAGGTGGTCGACGTAGCGGCCGCGCTGGAGGTAGCCCTGATGCTGGTGGGCGTGGCTGACGTAGTGCGGCTCGCGCACCAGCCGCTCCGCCTCGCCGGCCAGCCGGCTGTCCTCGAGGGCCAGCGCCGTCTCGAAGTCCTGGTCCTCGAAGCCTCGAGCCAGCTCGTGCGCGTGCGCGGAGTACGCGCGTTCGACCGGGTCGCGGAGCAGCACGATGACCTTGACCGCGGGCAGGTCGCGGTCGATGCGCTCGGCAGCGAGCGGGTGGAAGCCGTAGTAGGGGCTGGACTCGAACGTGACCGGGCGGACGCCGATCCGCCGCTCCACCGCCGCGGCGGTGCGCTCGAGCGGGAAGTGCGCCCGGTACCAGGCCATGCCGTGGTCGTAGTCGGTGTCGAAATAGTGGACGCCCTTGTGATGCACGGCCTTGAGGACGGCAGGGTGCTGGCTCAGCGTCAGGTACATCGACGTCGTGCCGCAGCGCTGACCACCGACGATGAGGAAGTCGGGCGTCATCCGCCACCGGCTGGTGGCGAGCCCGGCGCCACGGGTGACCGCCTGCACGGCTCGCTTGACCGCCGGTGACCGGCGCAGCGTCGCGGTGAGTGTCATTCCGTGCCCCGTCTTCCTTGTCGCAACTGTCCTCCGTGTCACTCGCCTGTCACCGCCGCACCGATGGCGGGGAGCAGCCAGCCACCGACGTCGCCGAGCCTGGCCCCCGCCTCGACCTGCCGGTCGGCGAGGTACCGCGTCGCCAGCTCGGCGAAGTAGCAGACCGCGGTCGCCCGTGCCTGCTCGGCGGTCACCCCGAAGGGTTCCAGGACCTCGGGTGCGGAGGCCAGGGAACGGCGGGTGGACTCACTCGGATCGGCCAGACGGTTGACCAGGTCGGTCTGCAGGGTCCAGTGCACCGCGTCGAAGCCCACCGGCACCGGTGCGGCGAACCGTTCCCAGTCCCAGACCAGCAGCCGGTCGCCGGCGAGTGCGGTGTTCCACGGCGTCCAGTCGCCGTGCCAGGCGCCCAGCCGCAGCGGGACGTGCCCGAACCGCTGCTCGATCCCGGCCCGCAGGTCGGCCAGGGTCCGCGCCGCGGGGGTATCGGGCAGCTCGTCGATCCGCCGGCTCAGCGCCGTCCAGAACGGCGACCCGGACAGCGCGGCCTCGGCGGTGCGGCCGATCTCCGACACCTCGACCTGGGCCGCCACCACCCTGTCGCGGTCCGGGCGGCCGCGGCTGCTGCCGACCGGCAACGGCGACTGCACCAGGAGTTCCAGGTGGTTCCAGCGCCCGCTGTGCAGAACCGCGGGCACCGTGGACCCCCGCAGGCCGGCCGCGACCAGAGTCTCCAGCGCCGCGGCCTCGTCGCGGACCAGGCGGCACGTGAGCGGGTCGACGCCGACCTTGACATAGGCCAGTGTGCGGCCCTGCGGAGTCAGCACCTGCAGCACCGGTTTGCGGTTGGCTCGGGGCGCGCCCAGGTGCATGCTCAGCAGGACGTCCTGGCCCAGCACCTCGGCCAGGTGCGACTCGATGGACGCTGTTCCGCCGGGGTGCCCATCTCCGATCAGCCGGACGCGGTCGCGCAGCACGAGCGGTGCGACGCCGATCGCTGTGCCGAGGGTGAGAACCGCGGCCTGCAGGCGAGCGGAGCGGCCGCGTCCCACGCCGTAGCCGCGGAGCGCACCGGTCGCGGCCCGTCGTCCGCGGGGCACCAGCAACCGGGGACGCCGGGCGCTGGGCAGCAGCAGGTACTCGCGATGCAGGGCGCCGGCGCCGTACGGAGCGTTCCCGATCTGCAGCTCGAGCGGTTCCGGCCACAGCAGGCGCCCGACGTCCTGCAGGTGCTGCAGGCGGTCGTCGGTCACCGCCGCCCGCCGGTGGCTCGGACCGGTCCGCGGAGGGCAGCAACCGGCGCCGGCGACCGGGGAACCTCTGTCGGAAGGCTCTCCGGCCGGGCGTTCTCCTGCTGGTTGCGCCACAGGAGCGCGAGGGAGAGGAACGAGATGACCAGCGGCATGGTCAGCGCGTTGTAGACCAGCATGAAGAACAGCGGCAGTGCCAGGGCGAGGAGCCCGGCATCGCCGATCGGTGTTCGATCCCGCCGGTAGGCCCAGAGCGATCGCACGAAGAAGCCGATGTACAGCGCGGCGCCGCCGAAGCCCTGGGCGATCAGTAGCAGCCACAGCTGACCGTTGCTGCCGAGCGTGGGGTTTCCGCAGCGGGGGCACTTGGCGTCGGCCCCGATGGCGATGGAGTTGCTGCTGCCCAGGGCCGCGCGGGTGGCGCCGAACCCCAGGATCGGCGACCCGGTGACCACCTCGAGGGTGCGGTCGAGGGTGAACGCGCGGATCGAATTGCTCTTGGGGTTGTCGAACCGCGCCTGGACGATCGTCGCCAACGGAGAGACGGCGACGACCGTGCCGGCGAGGAGCAGGCCGACGAGCAGCGCGCCGATCAGAGCCAGGTGCCCGCGCATGGCCATGCGCACCGCCATGAACGCGACGATCAGGCCGAGGCCCACCCAGAGTCCGCGGTTGAGCGAGTAGACGATCGGGATGGCAGTCAGGGCGAGGCCCGCGAGACCCACCAGGCGGCGTCGGGCCGAGCCGTTCCGCAGCCAGCTGACCACGAACCAGCCCAGCAGGAGAGCCAGGGAGTTGCCCCACGTGTTGGTGTAGCCGAACGGCGCCGACGGTCGGGGGGAGGTGAACCCGAGCACGTCCTGGAGCTGCGCGGCGGCCGGGTGCACGAGGCTGCGTACGAAGCCGTTCTGCGCCACGTGCGTCGGCAGCAGCATCTCGACGACCGAGGTGAACTGGAAGCGGGCCGCGAAGGTGCCCAGGAGGCCGCCGGCGAGCACGACGACGAAGAAGAAACCGAGCTGCCGCACGAGCCTGCGCCGGGGAAACTCCTCCTCGCTCAGGTTGCCGGCGTACAGCAGGATGACCGTCGCCGAGAGATATCCGGCGAGGTTGAACGCCACGGAGACCAGACGCCCGGAGACGGTGTCCGGCAGGGTGCCCGGGGGGTTCCGCGGCAGCATGATCGTGCTGGCGACGACCCACACCAGGAACAGCAGCCAGATGCCGAAGCCCGGCGGCACGATGACCGGCCGGCGCCGCCACAAGTGCAGGGCCATGGGTACCGCCAGCAGGAACACCGCCAGCGTGCCCATGCCCAGCGCCCACCACAGCGGGTAGAGCACGAGCAGCGCGGTCAGCGGCCAACCCGGCCCGCCCAGGCCGCCCGGTGCCGGTGGCCGGCTTCCCTCCGGGCCGGCGGCGGGCCGGGCGACCGCCGGTCCGTAGGGAACGGCCGGTCCTCCCCGGTTCATCGAGGAGCTGGGCCCCGGGCGCCCGGCGGGAGAACTGGTGTCCGCGTTCCCGGCTGGCTACCGGGCCCGTTCGTCGCCGACCCGTTCCCGGCCCCCGTGCCGGCGGCCTGGGGCACCTGGGCAGCACCCGCGGCGGATGCGCCGTTGCCGTCGGGCTGGCCGGCTCCGTGCGGCGGGGTCGTCTCGGCGGTCGCCGGAGCCTGCTCCTGCGTGACCTCGGTCGTCGGGGTGTCGGTGGCGGCGGGGGAGTCCTCGGCCTGCTCCTCGGCCTGCTCCTCGGCCTGCTCCTCGGCCATCGACGCGGCCTGCGACGCGGCCTTCCTGTCGGCCTTCGTGTCGGCCTTCGCCGCGACCGGGCGAGCCCGCCGGTCGGTGTCGCTGTCGCGCGCATACCGGGCGATCACCGCGCCGAGCACCGGCGTGCCGACCGCCTCCAGTTGCGCGGAGGCGTCCAGGACCTCGCGGGCCGTCGTCGGCCCGGCCTCGACGACCAGGACCGCCAGTGCGGCGACGTTGGCGAGGGTCTGCGCCTCGACACTCTCGGTCGTGGGTGGCGCTTCGATCACGAGGCAGGACGCCGTCTCCAGGAGCCGGTCGACCAGCTTGCGGGGACTCCGGGTCTGCAGGAGCGCATCCGCGCGGTCGATGTCCCGGCCGGGGCCCAGGATCCGCAGGCTCGGGACACCGGGGAACGCACGCAGGACGCTGTCGACCGGGGCGTCGCCCTCGATCACCTCGGCCAGTCCGTCCTCCGGGGTGTCGCCCAGCAAGGCGGTGGCAGTGCTGCCGAAGACGTCACCGCAGACCAGGACGACCTCCTCGCCGGCACGCGCCAGGGACGCGGCCAGGTTCGCCGCGACCGGGCCACCCCCGCGACGGACGCCGGTGACGAGGACCACGCGTCGCGAACTTCCCTCGAGGCGCGTGGAGACGAGATTGCGCAGCCGCGCGTACCCGCGGCCATCGGCACCCAGCGGCTGCAGTACCGAGATCTTGTCCTCGTCCAGGCGCTGGGACAGCACCGTCACGACGGGCACCCCCGTGTGCTGGGAGAGGTCCTCCGGCGTGCGGATGACGTCGTCGGCGCGGTTGCGCAGGGCCGCCAGCCCGATTCCGGCGAGCAGGCCCAGCAGGACGCCTGCGGCCATGGCGATCAGCGGATCCGGGCTGCTGGGGGAGTCCGGCACCGCCGGCTGGGTGACGATCCGGCCCGGCGTCACCGTCTCGGAGCGCACCCGGTTCTGTGAGCTCGTGAGGCTCGCCAGCTGGCCGTTCAGCGCCGCGGCCTGGTCGTTGTTGCGGGCGCGCTCGGGAGAACCGGACTTCAGGGCGTCGCCGGCCTTCAGAACCGCGGCCAGCTGCGAGTTCACCGCGTCGATGCGCGCCTTCAGCGCGGCGTACTGGGCATCCAGGGCTGCCTGTGCGGTCGCCTTGCGCTGCTCCAGATAGGCATTGGCGAAGGCGAGGGAGCCGTGCTGGGCCTCGGCGGCGGTGTTCCCGGTGTAGGTGATGTCGAGGATCTCGGTGTTCGGCGGGACGCTCACGCCCACCCGGTCGGCGAGCTGCCCGGCCTCGTCGGCGGGCACGTGGAGCGTCTTGGCCGCCGCGCTGACGGTCTCGGTGGCCGTCACCAGCTGCGCCTCGGTGTCGAGATTGATACCGACGGGGCGGTCGGTGGTGGCCGCGGCCGTCGCATCGGTGGCGGTCACGAGGACCGAGGTCAGGGACCTGTACTCCCGGGGGGCGAACTGGATGTATGCGAAGGCCAGCCCGATGCCCAGCAAGAGGCAGATCAGTACGGTCGGCCACTGCCGTCGCAGTAACTTACCGTAATCGCCTAGCCGCATAGTGTTGGCGACGTTTCCGCTCTGCATGGGTCCGTGCTCCCCCTGGTATCGCAGATCAGCGCCCTCCTGCTGTCAGGCACATGTGGTGGTCCCGGCCCTGCCGCTCGGCCGTGCCCTAGGCAGTGAATACCACCGCCGGGTTCCGTAGTGGCATAGCCGGAACTTTGTGACCACCCGGACGGGCGAGGATTCCGACACCGCTTGGATTTGATCGCAACTCTCTGTAATGCTGCCGAGGATCAGTGAGCTCCAAATGGTTGACGGGGGGAGCCCACGGCTTCGGAGGGTTACCTCAGCATGCGTGCACGTTTCAAGCTGGTCTGCGGCCTGGTGACAGCCGCCATCCTCACCACGCTCACTGTTGCTACCGGCTCCGCGAGCGCAGGCAGCGCACACGGCTCGATCGTGTCGGCGCTGCCGGACGCGCGGACTCCGCAGATCCTGGACACCTCGTCCACGGTCGAGGAAAAGGTCCTCGACATGGCGCAGGTGGGCAACCGGATCGTCGTCGTCGGCATCTTCTCGCAGGTCCGCGACGTGACCGCGAACGGCGGCAAGACGTACTCGCGGCCGAACGTCTTCGCCTTCGACCCGGCCACCGGCGCCGTGGATCCGTCATTCGACCCGCTGGTCAACGGGGAGGTCCGGGCAGTCCTCGCCGGACCGGCCGGCACGACCGTCTACTTCGGCGGCACGTTCACCCAGCTGAACGGGGTCTCCTCGCGCAACGTCGTGGAGGTCTCCCTGGCCACGGGGGACCGCACCGCCTTCCGGGCACCCCAGCCGAACGGCGCGATCAACGACCTCGCGCTCACGGGGGACCGGCTGATCCTGGCCGGTCAGTTCACGACGGTGGGCGGTGTGCCCCACGGCGGCCTCGCCACGCTGAACTCCACCACCGGTGATCTCGACGCCTACATGAACGTCGACGTCGCCCAGAACCACAACTACCCCGACCGCGGCACCGCGAAGGCGGCCGTCGGTGTCGAGAAGGTCGCCGTGTCGGCCGACGGGTCCCGGCTGGTCGCCATCGGCAACTTCCGGCAGGCCGAGGGCCAGGTTCGCGACCAGGCGATGGTCGTGCTCCTGGGCGCGACGAGCCCGACCGTCGACCCCAACTGGCGCACCCGCCGGTTCGAGCCGGCCTGCAACTCCGCCAAGTTCGACAGCTACGTCCGCGACCTGGACTTCGCTCCGGACGGCTCCTACTTCGTCATCGTCGCGACCGGGTCACCCTTTGCCGGCACGCTGTGCGACGCCGCCAGCCGGTGGGACGTCGCCACGACGGGGCAGGACGTCGCGCCGCGGTGGGTCGCGAACACCGGCGGCGACTCGCTCTACTCCGCCGAGGTCACCGGCTCGGCGGTGTACGTCGGCGGGCACCAGCGCTGGATGAACAACCCCTCGGGTGCCGACAGCGCCGCGGCCGGCGCCGTGCCCCGGCCCGGCATCGCCGCCCTGGACCCGCGCACCGGCATCCCGCTGTCGTGGAACCCCGGTCGCAGCCCGCGCGGTGACGGTGCTGCGGCCCTGCTGGCCACCTCGACCGGCCTGTACGTCGGCATGGACACCGAGTACATCGGCAACCGGCAGTACCTGCGCCCGCGGCTGGCCTACTTCCCGCTGGCCGGCGGAACGGCCCTGCCCTCGGAGGACACCGGCACCCTGCCGGCCAACGTCTTCCTCGCCGGGCGGCAGACCGCCACGTCGACCGCGGGCACCGATGACGTCCGGGCGCGCTACTACACGGGTACCACCGTGGGGGCCGACCAGGTCGTGCCGACCGGCGGGGTGACGTGGAGCGGCGTGCGGGGTGGCTTCATGGCCGGGAACACGCTGATCTACGGGGCTCAGAGCTCCGGGGGCATCTGGTACCTCTGGCGCCGGACCTTCGACGGGACGACGTACGGTCCCGCGGCTGCGTTCGACCCGTACAACGACCCCTACTGGAGCACCATCTCCACCGGGTCCACGCGCAACGGCCAGCCGATCTACTACCGCGGCGCCCGGCCGACGTTCTACTCGCAACTGCCCACGGTCACCGGGATGTTCTTCCGCGACGGCCGGCTGTACTACACCCGCAGCGGTGCCGCGCAGCTGTTCTACCGGTCGTTCTCGGTCGACAGCGGCGTCGTCGGGCAGACCGAGTACCAGGCCGCGAGCACCGGTTTCTCCGACGTGGCGGGCACGTTCGTCTCCGGCGACACCCTCTACTGGGCCACCGCATCCACCGGTGAGCTGCGCCGGGTGCCGTTCGTCAACGGCGTGCCGACGGGCACCGTCACGGTTGCCGCGCCCGGCCCCCGCTCGGGCGGCCCGGACTGGCGGGCGCGGGCGATGTTCCTCGGCCCCGGCGGCCCGAACCAGGCGCCGACGGCGGCGTTCGCGTCGTCCTGCGCCGGGCTGGTGTGCACCTTCGACGCGAGCGGCTCGGCCGACCGGGACGGCACCGTCACCGGCTACGCGTGGAACTTCGGTGACGGAACCACCGGAACCGGCGTGCGGGTCAACCACACGTTCCCCGCTGACGGCAGCCGTCCGGTCACCCTCACCGTGACCGACGACGACGGCGCCACCGGCCAGACGGTGCGCACGGTCACGGTGACCGCTCCGCCGGCCGGTACGGGCATCGCCCTGCGAGCCTCGAACGGCGCGTCGGCGCGGGCGGTGACGTCGGCATCGGTTCAGGTGCCCGCCTCGGTGCAGGCCGGTGACGCCCTGCTGCTGGTGCTGTCGACCAACTCGGACGCCGCCGGTGCTGCACCGGCGGGTTTCGCGCCGGAGGCCTCGCAGACCTCCGGTACGAACATCACCACCCAGCTCTGGTCGCGCACGGCCACCGCGGCGGACGCCGGCTCCACGCTCACCGTTGCGCTGACCAAGCAGGCGAAGGTCACCCTGCAGTTGCTGGCCTACTCGGGCGTCTCGGCCACCGATCTGGTGTCCTCGGCGAGCGGCAGGGTCGACGTCGGCGGTACTTCGCACACCACGCCGACGGCCACGGCTGCCGCGGGCAGCTGGGTCGTGTCGGTGTGGTCGGACAAGCAGAACGCGGCCCGGAGCTGGACGATGACGGGAAGCGACGCCACCGTGCGCAACAGCCAGGCGGGCGTGGGCTCGGGTGACATGGCGACCCTGGTCGCCGACAGCGGCGTAGGAGTTCCCGCCGGTCAGGTGGGTGGCCTCACGGCCACGGTTCCCGCCGCCAGCAACCGCGCCACCATGTTCACCGTCGTCCTGACGCCGGCCGGCTGATCCGTTCGCCGTGACGGCGGCGGGCCCCCGACCGGATGGTCGGGGGCCCGCCGCCGTAGATCAGGCGGTGAAGTGCGCCAGGTCCCGTGCGATGTCTCCCAGGGCGTCGTAGTCCGCGGAGTTCGTCAGCGCCCAGTGGCAGTCGGAGTTCGTCTGCACCGTCGGCGCGCGGTTGAAGTAGAACGCCGCGGTCAGGGTGTCCTGGTTCGTCAGGAAGAACTGGTGGGCGTTGCGGATCCACTGGCTGCGACGGGCGTCGCTCTGGGCGGCGAACTCCGGCATCGAAGCGGCCTTGCCGTGCGCCCGGGCGAAGGCGAGAACCGGCTCCATCAACCACGACAGCTCGTTCCACCGGCCGTTGCCGTGCCCACAGTCGGACCAGTTGTAGGCGTCGGCGCCGACGTTGTCGACGAAGGTGTCCCCCGGGTACCAGTTCACCGCGGCCCGGGCGTCACCGGACGGGGTCCGGAAGGCGTAGGCCGTCATCTGCCAGGTCCATTCGACGTTCGTGGCACCCTGCGCATCGAAGATGGCGACGACGCGGCGCCACGCGGCGATGAAGTCCGCGCTCGAGCCGTGGGATCCGCCGGCAGCAGCCTCGGGCTCGTGGTTATAGGCCACCATGATGGTGCCGGAGCGTGCCTTCAGGGTCTGCGCCCAGCGGACGATGTCGTCGTACAGGGCCGAGCCCGGGGCGGCACCCGCCACGTCGCGCCAGCTCGCACTGCCCGCGTGGACGGTGATCATCCGGGCCGTCGGCGGCGTGCCGCTGAATGTCGAATAGGCGTGCTCGGCCAGGTTCTCGCCGGTGCCGGCGACGGCCTCCGCGTAGCCGCCGGCGACGGCTCCGATGTACATGGGGGTGCGGGCAGTTGCCGGCGGGGCGACGGTCGCCGAGACCCCGAGTGCGACGGTGGCGGCGACGCCGACGGTGAGCGAACGGAGGCGGTGCCGGGGTGCGCGATGGGAGGTCGGGCGGTCAATTCCTGGCAGGACGGCGGAGGGCGTGGACATGGGAGGTTGCTCCTTCTTCCAGATCCGCCGACCGGGTTAGCTGACGGGTTCGGGCGGGAAGAAGGAGCCCTACGGCACCGATGCCGATTCACCCCGGGATACGTGGGTCCCCGGCTCCTGCGCGCGGGTGCATGCGTCGACAGGATTGGGCGGCGACTCGCCGAGTACCCGGGGGCTCCGGAGTGGACGACTCGTACGAGTCGCGGGGACCGTAACCCTCCTCAGGCGCAGGGAAAAGTAGAGGGACGCGCGCCGTCGGACCGGACCGCGCTCAGCGCGCCGTCGTCGCCGGTGAGGAGTCCGGTTCCTGCATGCGCCGTCCCTGTGACGTCGGAGCCCCGGGACGGCGGGGATCGGGCGCCCGGGCGCCCCGTGCCCGCGCCAGCGCCTGCGCGATGATCCGCGGGCGGGCGGGCAGACCGTGGCGAGCGCGGGCGACCATCCAGAGCAGGGGCCCGACGACGATGACCGTGCCCAGGACGCTGACCATGGCGACGTCGGGCAGTCCGAGCAGCTTCAGCGCCGAGGCGAGCAGGACCAGTGCGAGCGCCCGCCGGACGAGCCCGCCGGGGGCCCGGGAGGACAGCCGGGCGCCGAGGTAGACGCCGGGCAGGCAGCCGATGAGCAGCGAGGCTGTCAGGTCGAGCCGGAAGTCTCCGAAGAGCAGGTGACCGAGCGCGGCAGAGGCGACGAGCGGCACAGCCTGCACGAGGTCGGTGCCGACGAGTGAGCGCGAGCTCAGCGCCGGATAGAGGGCCAGCAGCGCGATGATGATCAGCGAACCGGAGCCGACGGACGTCATGCCCACGACGAGGCCACCCACCACGCCGACGATCACGGTGCTGACCGGGCGCAGTCGCAGCGGCGCTGTCGACGCGGGACCGGCATCCGGCACCGGCCGGCCGGCGGC
>Ga0136846_1227767_pt1 | contig 15132 bp, 9 predicted proteins | sample HopSoiMetagenom2_FD_96841 | JGI IMG/M metagenome (GOLD analysis project Ga0136846, IMG submission 96841) | Grasslands soil microbial communities from Hopland, California, USA - 2 Assembly 2016 (version 4) | ecosystem: Environmental > Terrestrial > Soil > Grasslands | place: USA: Hopland...
CCAAGACCTTCTCCGTGACGAGCATCCGCCCTTCATCGAGCTTCGCACTCACCTGATTGGCCCAGCGGAACACCGCTACATCGATCACTAGGACCAGAGCCAAGGTGGCGACCGCTACGGCGAAGACGAGGAGCGACTCAGCCTCGGCGGAAATCGTCACCATTCCGACGATTCCGACCGGATTGAGCAGGTAGGGCACCGCCAACGGGAACCGTGCGAGCTGCATCGGGTCCCTCCCGGCCGTCATGGCCTCGTCTCCGGACTGCCCGCCAAGCACCATCCCGACCGCAAGGACAAACAGGATCACGCCACCTGCGATCGACAAGGACGCAACCGAGAAGTGCGGCAATGCGCGCAGCAACTCGCCGAGAACCAGGAGTAGCAAGGCCACCGTCGCCGCGGTGATCATCATCGCGCGCTGCACCCGCCGCTTGGTGGCCGCGTCAAGCGGGGCGGTGATCTCCAGAAACGGGACCAGCGCGAGCTTGGGTCCAACGCCGATCAGAAGCACCAGGAAGGTGTCGATGACGCCCGCCGCCGTGATCGCCGTCTGGTCGATCCATGCATTGTGACGCATTCGCCGACCGACCGCTCCACGACGCTGCACCAGGCGATTCACAGCACAACGGGCGACTGGGTGGCAGGGCAGGGTCTGCGCACAGTCAGCCGATGCCCCGGCTTCAACCGGCCACCCCTCGGCAGTTCAGCGGGCGAACACCAGGGGCCAAAGAGGCAGCGATGCGAGTCAACTCAAGGCGAGAACGGCCGAACTGGAGCTGACTGGCTACGCCTGATGGGACGTATATCGGCGGCGCGCTTCGGTTCCTCAATCGGGTGACGCACTGGTCGTCTGGCCTGCGCGGGCCAGCATCTGCGTATCGTGGACGCGGCGGTGGCCAGGGTGGGGCGAGTCGGGTGCAGCCGTGGCGGTGGGGTTCGTTCCGGTTCCCCCGCCACAACTGCGCCGACCACAGAAACCCCCTCAAGGCTAGGGCGGACCGACGGCCGGCGGCTCGTTCATGGATGCCCGCAGCGCGGCCAGAGGAGCGTCCGGGATCTCGATGAAACCGCGAGTGGGGCGATCGAGGTCGAAGGTGACGAACAGCAAGAACGCAACCAGGCCCGCCGCAAGCAGGAGCGGCGTCAGACCGCGACCCAGAAGACCCACGTGGAGTCCGACCAGGAACATGGCAACCGCGGAGCCGATCACCTCGAGCACCAACACCTCGGTCGGCACGCGGTTGTTGAGTCCCGCGACGCGTACCGTCTGCTGGTCGATCATCGCGTTGAGACTGTCCTCGTACAGCCGTGGGGCACTCGCCGTCGGATCCTTCCTGACCGCCTGCCCCGCCAGAGCCCAGAGCTGACGTTGCAGAGCCGAGCCCTGCGCGATCGTCTGGTCAGCGGCATCGCTACCTGGAACCTCGCCGGTGAGCCGCATTTCGACGTCGGTGTACTGCAGCAGCAATGGCAGAGAACGGCTGCGCATCGGCTCCGACAATGTCTGTGCCCGCAGGTACGTAGTTCCGATGGTGTTGGCGTCATCCACGACCGCAGCCCGACGGCCTTCGTAGCGACCAAGTGCCAGCGACAGACCGAACGCCAGGACGAGGCCCATGAAGCCCAACAAGGCGCCTTGCAGTACGCCGGAGGCCTCCCTGAGACCGTGCTGATGCTCCCGCCGCGAGCGGCCGACAAACAGACCGCCGACTGCCGATCCCGCGATGAGCACAAGCAGGCTGAGCACCAGTGCTGGGCTGGAAAGCCGGAACAGCACAACAGCCTCCTCAACAAACGACGACGGCACCTGCCCCGCGCTCCGACCCCCAGATCAGGAGCGCTCCGGACAGAGTGAAACGGCGCGGAGCCGATTGCCTCGCCTAAAGAGGATAAGGCCTGGGCGCAGTGGCGAGGGCCACCGAGCCCCCATCCTGGCTCGGTCGGCAGACATGTGTCGCGCTGCACAGCGTGGCCGCCGGTCCGCTGAGCTGCCGTGAGTTTCCTTCGACGTTAGGGCGGCGAGCGAGACGGTAACCGCGGCCTTGCGGTCGTCACGGCTGGAAGCGGTAGCCCATGCCGGGTTCGGTGAGGAGGTGTCTGGGGCGGGAGGGATCGGGCTCGAGCTTGCGCCGCAGCTGTGCGACATAGACCCGCAGATAGTTGGTCTCGGTTTCGTACGCCGGCCCCCACACCTCGCGGAGCAGCTGTCGCTGACTGACGAGCTTGTCGGGGTTGCGGACCAGGATCTCGAGCAGATGCCACTCGGTCGGCGTCAGCCGGACCTCGCCCTCGTCGGTGGTCACCCGTTTGGCGGTGAAGTCGATGGTGAACGCCTCCGTACGGACGATCGGGAGGCTGTCGGCCGGCGTGGCGCGACGGAGGGCGGAGCGGATGCGCGCAAGGAGTTCGTCCATGCCGAAGGGCTTGGTGACGTAGTCGTCGGCGCCGGCGTCGAGCGCGGTCACTTTCTCCGCTTGTGCGACACGCGCGGACAGCACCAGGATCGGTGCCGAGGACCAGCCGCGCAGAGCGCGAACGACGTCGACACCGTCCATGTCGGGCAACCCGAGGTCCAGGATCACCAGGTCGGGCGTAAAGCGGGCCGCGACGGACAGCGCGGTCGCTCCGTCGGGAGCAACGTCGACGTCGTAGTGCCGGGCGCGCAGATTGATCCTGAGGGCCCGCAGCAACTGTGCGTCGTCGTCGACGACCAGAAGCCGTGTCATGGTGCCGCCGGCAAGGAAAGGGTCATCGTCAGTCCTCCGCCCGGTGTCTCCGACGGCGTGATGCTGCCGCCCATCGCCTCGGTGAAGCCGCGGGCCAAGGCCAGTCCGAGGCCAACTCCGCCCGAGGACCGATCGTCGAGCCGCTGGAACGGCGTGAACATCCGGTCCCGGTCCTTGGTTGCCACACCCGGTCCGGAGTCGGCGATTCGCAGCACAACGGCTCCTGATGATTCGACCGATCCGTGCACCTGGACCGCGGTGCCGGGCGGTGAGTAGCGGTGGGCGTTGTCGACCAGATTGGTGATGACGCTCTCGAGCAGTCCCGGATCGATCAGTACCAGCGGTAGATCATCGGGTACGTCGACCTGCACTCCGTTACCGTGGACATGGATCAGCGCGCGGGCGACGACCTCGTCGAGGGCAGTCGGGATGAGGTGGACCGAGAGCGCACCGGCCTGCAAGCGGCTCATCGCGAGCAGGTTGGAGATCAGGTCGTCAAGCCGATCGGCGGACTCCTCGATGGTCTCGTGCAGCTCAGCCTGCTCGGACTCCGTCCATGTCACGTCGTTCTGCCGCAGGGTGGACACGGCCGCCTTGATTCCGGCGAGCGGGGTGCGCAGATCGTGTCCGACGGCGGCGAGCAGCGCGGTGCGTAGCCGGTCGATCTCGGCCAAGCCGCGGGCCTGGCCGGCGAGCTGTTGAGTCTCCCAGGCCCTCGCCGCCGCGATGGCGAGCCTGTTGAGCAGGCCACGGTCCTCGGCGAACAGTTCGGGGCCTTCGGCAACCAGCCGGAGCCCTGGCGCGGCTACAGCTGTGATGGTCGGGTGGCCGTGCAGGGGCGGACCGACGATCGCGCCGATCTCGTCGTGGTCGCCGCGCCGTACCAGCAACGCCACCGACCTCATCGCGAAGGTCTCGCGCACCTGCTCGAGGACGCCTTCCAACGATCGTTCGGTCACCGGCTGTGCGGAGAGGTCGGAGAGCATCTGTACCTCCATTCGGCTGCGGACAGCGGCCACCCGTTGGCGTGCCGCCAGATCCACCGTGACGCTGACAGTGAGCGCGACCAGTACGAACACGATCAGCGCGACGACGCTGTCGCGCTGTTCGACGAAGAAGGTGTGGAACGGCGGCGTGAAGAAGTAATTGGCGAGCAAGACCGACAAGATGGCAGCGACAACGGCCGGCAGGATGCCACCGAGGACCGCGACGAGGACGACCGCGAGCAGGTACAGCAACAGCACGCTTCCGAGCGACAGTTGGGAGCGCACTCCGACGAGGACGGCAGTGACGACGGGTAGCCCCGCGAAGGCGGCGACGACACCGGCCGTTCGCCGTACGGGGGAAAGTCCCGCGACCGGCCGCGGCAATGCCGGCCGGCCGCCGGGGGAACCAGGTGTCTCCCTATTCGTCACGTTCCTCAGCGTGACACAACAGGCTTGCGTCTGGCGTCCCTTGACTCCGCCGATCCCATCTGCCATGGCACGTTGGTCACCATCACACCAGGCTGGAACAGCAATCGCGCCTTCAAACGAAGTGCGCTCTGGTTGTGTAGTAGTTGCTCCCACCAATGACCTACGACGTACTCGGGGATGAAGACGCACACCACGTCGCGAGGGCTCTTGGTGCCGATGTCCCTGACGTAGGCAAGCACCGGTCCGGTGATGTCGCGGTACGGGGAGTTGAGGATCTTGAGCGGGACCGGGATGCCCCGCTGATCCCACTCGCGGACCAAGGCCTCGGTTTCCTCCGGGTTCTGCCGGACGGTCACGGCGGTGAGCGTCGTCGGCCGGGTGGCCCGCGCGAACGCGAGCGCTCGCAGCGTCGGTTCGTGCAGCTTCGACACCAGGACGACACCGTGGATCCGGGACGGCAGGGTCACCCCACTGGCAGAGGGAGTCGTCTCGACCGCGATCCGGCTGTAGTGGCCGTGGATCCCACGCATGAGCAGATACAGCAGCGGCATCGCGATGACGACAATGTAGGCGCCGTGGGTGAACTTCGTGACCAGTACGACGACCAGCACCAGCCCGGTGAATACCGCGCCGACACCATTGATGAGCCGGGCGCGATGCATCGAGCGCCGAGCAGCCCCGCTCGGTGCAAGATCGGGCTTCAGCCGGGTCGTCCAGTGCCGGACCATGCCCCACTGGCTGAGCGTGAACGACACGAACACCCCGATGATGTACAGCTGGATCAATCGCGTCGTACTCGCATCGAACGCCCAGATCAACAGACCGGCGAGCGCAGCGAGGATGACGATGCCGTTGCTGAACACGAGCCTGTCACCCCTCCGGTGCAGCTGGCGGGGCAGGTAACCGTCCCCGCCCAGGATCGACGCGAGGATCGGGAACCCGTTGAACGCGGTGTTGGCGGCAAGCACCAGGATCGCCGCAGTGAAGACCTGGACAACGTAGAACAGGAACGAGTCGCCGCCGAACACAGCGGCACCCAACTGTGCGATGACCGTCCGCTGGGTGTAGTCGCGGGGCGCACCGATCAATCGGGCGGTGTCGTCCACGACGTGCACATGAGCGGCGAGTGCGAGCGCGGTGATTCCCGCGAACATTGTCACGGTCAGCCCGCCCATGATCGCGAGCGTGTTGCCCGCGTTCTCGCTCTTCGGCTTCTTGAAGTGCGGTACACCGTTACTCACCGCCTCGACACCGGTCAACGCCGTACAGCCGGATGCGAAGGCCCGCAGGACCAGTGCGATCAGTAGCAGCCCGGTCGCCTGGCGATCCGGCCGGATCCCGTACGACGCCGATTCCGCGGCAGGAGTGTCGCCATAGGCCATCCGGGCCAGGCCGACCGCGATCATGACGAAAACGCTGACCACGAACCCGTACGTCGGGACTGCGAACACGGTGCCCGACTCGCGGACGCCTCGCAGGTTCATCAACGCCAGTAGAGCGACCAACCCGATCGACACCGGAACAGTGTGCGGCACCAGCACCGGGAAGGCCGACACGATGTTCGCTACTCCCGCAGCCACCGAGACCGCGACCGTGAGTACATAGTCGACAAGGAGGGCACTCGCCGCGACCAACGACGCGTCGCGGCCGAGGTTCGCGCCGGCGACCGCGTAGGCGCCGCCTCCGTTCGGGTACGCGTGGCAGGTCTGCCGATAGGATGCGACGACCACAAGCAGCAGCACGATGACGGCCCCGGCCACCCACCAGGTCAGATGGAACAGGGCCAGCCCGCCGAGGCTCAGCATCAGCAGGATCTCTTCGGTCGCGTAGGCGTTCGACGACAACGGATCGCTGCAAAAGACCGGTAGCGCGAGCTTCTTCGGCAGCAACTGCGCGCTGCTCAACTCACTGCGGATAGGGCGCCCCACCAGGAGACGCTTCGGCAGCTGAACGATCCGACTACTCACAGCCTCAAGCGAACCAGAGCCGGTGCGGCCCGAGTTCCCGTCTTGACGCCTTCCTAACACCACGACCATCGATCTTGACGCGCCTTTGACGGCGTCGATCACTCAGCCGATCAGGTCAGTTTTCGGCTGTCGTTGACAGGTAGGGGTCAACGCACGAGCGGCACGCTCAAGCCCACGTTCCATCATGTCGATGTAACACCGGTACCTCTGAGTGCGATACAGCCGGAGGCGGAGTGCTCTGCGCTCGGCTGGGGCTGGCTTGGCACATCGCGACGAGCATCGCGGCCTTGTGATCGAAGGGGACCAATGTGATGCGCATGCGATCTGGGCGGTCGACTTTGCTTGGGTTGGCGTTGCTCGGTTTGACCGGTGGTGCGGTGGAAGCTCTGCCCGCGTCCGCCGACCAGCTCCCGGCGCCGACCGTGAGCACGTGGTCTGCGCCTGATGGCGTATTCGTCGACTGGGACGATGTGAACCCGAGCGGGTACTACCGCCTGACGCGCACCGTCGATGGGGTCAGCACCACGCTGGTGTCGTGGGGAAGCCATTACAGTGATGCCGCCTTGCAGCCGGGGCAGCAGGCGACGTACGTCGTCGAGGCCTATGTCAGCTCTACGGAGACAGGAGTGCCGTCGACGCCCGCGACCGATCATCGCGCGGCCGAGGGGTGGACAGCTCCGGACGGGGCCTCGAACGCGATCGTGATCGGCTGGGAAGGCGTCGCCGCCAATCCGTGGAGTCCGCCGGCGCGAACCGAGCTCGCCTGGGACGATCTGACGGCCATTCCCACCAGCACCGAGGGCGACCTGGCCATCGGACGGCTCCCCGGGGTGGGCAGCTATCCGCTGTCCGAAACGGCCGATCCGGGCTCGGTGCGGATCCGGTCTGGACGGGGCTGCTCCTCGAGTCCAGCGAGCGACGTTCAGGGCACTGTCACGGTGTACGACGTCGTCTACGGCGCAAGCGGGACACCGCTGGAGTTGGGAGCGGATCTTGCCTGGACCTGTCAGAACGGCCCGGTACAGCGGGCGAGCGTCCGCATCGCCAGCCCGCAGCCGTTCGCGCACGTGGTCGCCGACAAGCCGGCGCAGACGAAGGTAGAGCAGGGCAAGTCGGCGACCGCGACCTGGAGGCTGCACAACGACGGCTCGCAGTCGGCCATGATCAGCGGCGCAGAGGTAAGCAAGGGCACCGTCGAGGCGACCGACTGCACCGCCGGCCCGCTTGCGGCGGGATCGAGTTGCAACATGGTCGTCACGATCCCGGGTTCCGGGGCCGACCTGGACTATTACGACCTGATCGTCAACGTGGACGGGCAGCCGAGTGCGGGCGGGATGGGCGAATTCAGCGTGGTCCTGCCGCTCGCGCCGCCGACCGTCCGGCTGGAGGGCCGGCTGCCGCACGCGGCCGAGATTTCCTGGGACGGCGGTGCGCCTGGGGTCGGTTCGCTGAAGGCGTATCGCGTTGAACGGCGCGCCGCCAACGGCAGCTGGCAGGTCGCCGGCGAGACCACTGGATACACGTGGACGGCGCGTGACCTGCGGCCCGGGCAGGATGCGACGTTCCGGGTCGCGGTCGTGAACTCCGAGGATCAGGTCTCCGAACCGTCCACCCCGGTGTCGGTGACGAGCCCGCTGGAGGGCCTGCTGTGGCTGAACCACGACGTTCGCGGCGGCTCCAACCCCACCGACCCCGGATCGGTATCCGTCATCTCGAGCATCGCTCCATACGGCCCGGTCGGGGCCGTCGGCATCGATGTCGCACCGGATCGCCGGCACCTCGCGGTGACGACCGGCGGCCCGGCACGCGGTGAGTGGAAGCTGCTGGTCACCGATCTCGACGGCACCAACCAGCAGGTCGTGTATGCCATCAGCGACACCCAGCGCGGATTCAGCACACCACGCTTCAGCCCTGACGGTCGACGCGTCCTGATCACCTACGGCCCTACACCACAGGTCGTCGACATCGCCACCAAGACGGTGACCTCGCTCAACTTCCACCAGGGCGAGCCGAACGGCTGGGCACCGGACGCCACACGCGTGCTGCTGCGCGGTGGCCTGCTACCCAACGGCCAACCCGACACCGGCGTGCGTTGGGCGCTCACCAAGGCCGGCGACCCGACCGTCACCCAGCTGGCCGGCACCGCCGGCGCCACTGGAGCCGACGCATCCCGCACCGGAGCCGTCGCGGTCACCATGCCCAACGGCAGCAGCGGCGGCGAGCTGCGCATCATCCCGCCGCAAGGCGGCGCGCCGGTCACCGTGTGGCAGCGAGCCGACTGCTCCATGAGCCAGCCACGGTTCGACCCCACCGGAAACCGCATCCTCGTCCTGGCCGGCGGGAAGAGCTGCACGCTGGGGAACGGGCGATTCGTCCTCACCCTCCCGCCCGCCGGGCCTGTCTCGGACATCAGGCAGTTCGTGACCCAGACCACTGGCCCTGCAGTCTGGGAGGTGCCGACAACGATCGCGCCCACCGCGAAGCTGACAATCCCCGCCATCACCGGGCCGACCACGACCGCAACCATCACCGCAGCCGACGCTGACGACGCGATCAGCGGCCTGACCCGGCAGTGCCGACTCGACGCCGGAGCCTGGACGGCCTGCGGCCCCAGCTGGACAGTCGGCAAACTCGCAGGCGGCCGCCACACGATCGCAGCCGCAGTGACCGATCCGGCCGGCAACAGCAGCCCCGCCGCCTCGGTGTCCTGGACCGTCGACGGAGCTGCTCCTACCGTGTCGCTGACGCCGCCCACCAGTCCGGTCCTCGGCGCCGCACTGACACTTCGATGGACCGGCGCCGACACCGGCGGCGCAGGCGTGGACAGCTACGACGTGCGCGTCCGATACGCGTCGCCGTACGGCGCATTCACCGCCTACAGCCAACCGGCCGCCTGGCAGGGACTGCGCACGAGCGCGCTCAACCTGAATCTCAGCCAGGGCTACACCTACTGCTACGCGATCCGGGGCCGCGACAAGGCCGGCAACCTCGGAGGCTGGAGCGCGGAGCGCTGCGCGACCAGTGTTCTCGACGATCGAGCTCTCAGTGTCTCGACCGGGGTGGTCCGCGGCACCTCTACGGCCTACACGTATGGCACCTATAGCCGGGCGACGGCCACCGCACGGGCGTTCATCCGGACAGGCATCCAGGCGCGCAGGCTGGCCGTCGTCGTCACCACCTGCGCGACCTGTGGCTCCATCGACGTCACCCATGCCGGTGTCTACCTCGGCCGAATCTCTCTCACCTCGACCACCACGCGGGTCAAACAGGTGCGCTGGCTCCCACTGCAGTCGACCACCAGGACCGGCACCGTCACACTGCGGACGGTGAACACCAGACTCGTGCTGATCGACGGACTCGTCGTCCAGCACTGATCACAGATCAGTGCTGGCAGGGCATTCCAGCGTCGACGTCAGGCATCGAAACAGCCAGGTCGTCAACCGGCTGTGGAAGCAGGACCCGATGCGTCGGGCGGCCGCTTTTGGGTCAGCGTTTGAACGTTGCGGTGGTGGCGGTCCAGGTGCCGGTTGCGGCGCCTGTCGCGGCCAGGGCGGTGGTCGTGGTGGTGGCGAGATAGGCGCAGGCCAGATAGTTACCGCCGGTGTTGAGGTTGCCCGCTGCAGTCCAGCCGGTTGCCCACGTGGGCGTCTTCTTGCCGCCGGTGAGGCTGACCACACTGATTGCGATCTCGCGCGGATCCGACAGGGTGCCAGTCGAGCCTGAGGAGAAGGTCGCGGCGGTGCCAGTCGCCCCGACCGAGCGGTCGATCCCAGTGACTCCGGTCAGCTCATCGGCGACGACCAGCGAAGTGCTGACGGCCGAGTACCTCACGGTGATGTGCGCACCGACAGGCAGGCTCTTCCCGACTGCGGCCGACAGGAGCAGCTGGTTGCTGCCGGAGGCATCGATCTTGGTCGTCAAGGTCTTGTAGGTGTTGCCGGCGTCGTCGGTCGCGGTGACGCCGGCGGTCCCGACGTTGTTCTGGATGGCAAGGACGATCAGGTCACCGGTCGGTACGGCGCGGGAGGTGGTGATCGTCGCGGAGTTCTGGTTCTTGTTGGAGCTCGCTGTGCCGACCTGGCCGACGTACGCGGGCGCTGCACTGACGGAGACCGCCTGAGTAGCGATCGCCGAGAGTCCGCTGGTGTCGGTCACGGTGACCTTCGCTGTGTAGGTGCCGGCAGTCGTGTAGGTGTGGGTCGCGGTCGCGGTGGACTGCGGGTCAGTGGTGACGCCGTCGCCGAAGTCGAAGGCGTACGTGAGCGCCTGTCCCTGCGGATCGGTCGAGCCAGTCGCGTCGGCGGTCACCTGCAGCGGCGACAGGCCCGAGGCGGGTGTGACGGTGAGCGCTGCCGTCGGCGGCGTCGGCGCCGCCGGCTGCGTGGTCGCGACAGTCGCGGTCGTGGTGTCGGACAGGCCGCTGCTGTCGGTCACGGTCACCTTCACCGTGAAAGTGCCGGCAGTCGTGTAGGTGTGCGTCGCGGTCGCCGTGGACTGCGAGCCACTGGTCGCGCCGTCGCCGAAGTCGAAGGCGTACGTGAGCGCCTGTCCCTGCGGATCGGTCGAACCACCCGCATCCGCGGTCACCTGCAGCGGCGACAGCCCGGAGGCCGGCGTGACGGTAAGCGCGGCCGTCGGCGGCGTCGGTGCTGGGGCCACGTCGGGCTGGTATTCGTAGGCGCCAAGGTCGTCGTACAACCGAGGGCCGGACGCGTGCGAGTTGTCCGTGTTCGGGTCGTCCACGCGGTTGTTGCCGAGGATGTCGCGGGCCTGCGCACCAGACACCGCGGAGTCACCGCGGTCGATTGCCGCGGAGCCGGACCGCAACTGCAGATCCCACGTCGGCAAGTCGAAGAACAGCGGATCGCTCTGCACTCCGTTGGCCTCTTGCCCGGTGCCTGCCTGCATGGCTGCGAGCGAGGTGTACGAAGTCTTGAACACGTACAGCGTGCCGGACTTGGTCAACCACACCAGGTTGTGGTCGACGGTCGTGGTCGTCGGCGCGGAGTCCCAGACCCCGATGTTTCCGGCCCGGCGCGCACAGGCGATCCCGTTGTACGCCGGATAGACGGCGTTGTCGACGGCGATGTTGTTCTCGACGGTGTAGTTGCCCGACGTTCCCTCGACATTGATACCGCTCGTGCAGTTGCGGTAGACCGTGTTCGAGATGATCCGGCCACCGGTCGCGTTGAGGTTGTCGATGCCGTGATCACCGTTGTTGTACGTGACGTTCAGTGCAGCCAAGTTGTCGTTGGCACCGGTGTAGAACTGAATTCCGGAGTCCTCGTTGTCGTGTGTGACGTTGCGCAGAACGGTGTTGCCGGGGCTGGTCACGTTGATGCCGTTGGCGTTCCGTTGCCAGCCCTCGGCGTTGAAGCTCGCCTCGTTGTCGGCCACCAGCGTGTCGGTGCTGGTGCTCGTCACGTAGATCCCGGTGCCGTTGTTGCGGTCAACGGTGTTGGTCAGCACCTGCGACGAGTTGGTCGTCCGGATGCTGATCCCCGGCGCGGTCTGTCCCTGCGCCGGACGCCCTGAGCCGGAGACATGGTTGCCACTGACAACAATATGGTCGCTCTTCGTGACGTAGATGCCGTCGGTCACGGTCCCGGTGACAGTCAGGTTGGACACCGTGATGTAGCTCTTCTGCGACAAGTACACGCCGTTCGTGGCCCCCGTGACCACCGGACTTCGCCCGGGCCAGGCGGTAATGGTGATCGGAGCCGCAGTCGTTCCCGAGACGGCTGGCTTGACGCTTTCGGCGTACGTCCCGTTGCCGATGTAAAGCGTGTAACCCGCCTGCAGACGCGACACACCCTTGGTGATCGTGCAGTACGGCGTGTCCGCCGTACCAGGACCGGTGTCCGAGCAGCCGGACACCGTCTTGTCGACGTAGTACTGGGTCTTCGGCGGAGTCGAGATCGGGGTGCCGATCGTGTACTCGTCCAGAACAGCGCCCTGCACACACGTGGTGTCGTCCTTGCTGGTCGCGAGGTCGCACACGGACTGGATCCGTAGGCCGGTGTCGGACACGTCCACCCGCAGGTGCGCGAGGTGCATGGCGCGGAAGGCGGTTCGCGAGTCCGTACTGGACCACGGCAGTTCGACCGAGCTCGGTGTACCGACTGTGATGTGGGTGACGCCCTGAATAGGCTGGAAACGCTCGTAGTCGTGGGAGTGCCCGTTGATGTTCAGCACGTACTTGCTGTACGAGCTGCCGAATCCGTCGAGGATGCTCGCCAACTGAGCCTCACCCGGGTGGTAACCGGTCGAGTACGCCGGGCGGTGCCCGTCCGTGATGATGTACTTGATCGACGGGTCGTTCTGCGCCTGGTTCATCAGTACGTTGGCCTTGGCCTGCCAGTCAGCCCACGCGCCGGTCCACGGCTCCGGGTAGCTGATGAACCGCACCGGCCCCGCATCGAACCAGCCCCAGTCGTCCCCGCAGCACGAGATCGCCGGCGATCCCGGTGACGCCTGCGCGTTCGGCATCAGCAACCGGCCTTTGTAGTTGCGCAGATCGTCCGACCCGGGTACGTCGTACTCGTGGTTGCCCCACGCCGGCATGTACGCAGCCGACGATCCCCACGAGTTCATCATGTCGTTGAAGTGCTGGTCGACCACGCTGATGCTCGCACCGGGCGCGTTCGCATACGTCAGATCGCCGACCATCAGCACGAACGACGGCTCGTCGTTGGCAATCGCCGACAGTGTCGCACCCAGCTTCGAGAAGCTGACCGTGTCGCCGACGTCGCCGATCGCGTCGAACCGGAAGCTCCCCGACGGCGGCGTGTGGAAGGTGAAGTCCCGACCACCCCCGATCGAATAGTGGTACGTCGTACCTCGCGGGAGCCCGTTGAGCTCGAGCTGCCAGAACGGCCCGGCCGACGACCATGGCGCCCATGCAGGAGCAACCCCCTGCGCCGTGTTCCCGTAGTCGGTCGTGAGTCCCCAGCGGACGTCGTTGGCATCCCCACGCCAGTCGATCGCCACCGACGTCGCCGAAGTGAACGTGTAATGCACCTCGTCCACCGCCTGCGCCGCAAACCCCACCCCCGGCACACCGAACAGCCCGGACACGCCCAGCACCGCGGCAACCACCAATGCCACCCACCGCCGCGACCCGCGGCGACGACCACCACGCCGTCCGAACATGAGCCCCCCTTACAGATGAGCCCCCGACAATGAGCCCACCGTAAGGCGACGCCACCTCCGGCGAATCACTCAGCTGACGTAGCCCAAACCTGCCAAATCAATGAGAAACAACCCTCCGTCCCCAACCAGGCCCCGACAGCACCCAACCCAACACCCCCGCGCTACAGCCCGCGTGGGAATAGTGACCGCCCACTGCGAGGAGAAGTCCGTGACGCTGACCAGTCGGCGGAACCACGGGCGCCGCGATCGGTTTCACCGAGCCGGGTCCGCTCGGCCTCGACACCGCCGCCGAGCAACGTACCTTCTTCGCGCAGGCCACCGCGACGCTGGTCGTCGGCCAACGGTGGCGTAGTGGCTGTCCTCCGCGAGTGGACGTGCGACTTCGGGTACGGGGTGTGGGTCGTCCACGAAGTCGGACAGTTGACCCGCTCGATCGCATCCCGGGTGGGATCTCACAACCATCATCGACAACGTACCAAGCTATGGCTACAACCAAGACCGCACTCATTTGCCGCATTCGCGAGGTCATGCCGATGGGCGTGCACATCAGTGGGAGCATCTTCCGGTGACCGACGACTCGACCTTGCCCGAGACTCTGACCCTCGCTGAAGCGTACCGGGCTGCCTTCTTCTTGACCGACCTGTACGTCGCCATCGAGTCCAATTCCGACGAGGGCTTGGTGCTGTTCCATCAGTACCTGCAGTCGGACCCGGCGCGCTGGGATGACTGGGAGCGGGCGGTACGTCAGGCTCTCCGTCCCGAGCCCAACCCCGATCCGCTCGTCGAGAACCTCTTGCGCGACTGAACGACATGCACCCACTTAGCCGCTGTCCGGTGCGCGCTCATGCCGATCGCCGTGTGGTGAGCCGTTGTGCGGTTTCTGCCTACTCGTCGGGGTCGTCGTCCAGGTGGGGGCCGTCCCAGGTGGACAGGCAGAAGGGGTGGCCGGCGGGGTCGGCGTACACCATGCAGTGGTCGGAGTTCGGCTGGAAGTCGAGCCGGGTGGCGCCGGCGGCGACTGCTCGGGCTCCGGTTGCCTCGAGGTCGTCGACGAAGAAGTCGAGGTGCATCTGCATGGGAATGTCGGCGCCCGGCCACACCGGTGAGCGGAAGTCGTCGACCTGCTGGAACGCGATGAAGCCATTCGGTCCGGAGACGGTCGCCCAGTGCTCGCTGCCCTTCGTGACGCCGCCGGTGAGCTCGGCGTAGAACATCGCAAGGGCGAGCGCGTCGGGCGCGTTCACCGTGGTCACACTGAGTCGGATCTGGTCCGACATCACTCGATCTCCATCGCTTCGTATGCAGGGGACAACTCGTCCCAGCGCCGCCGCCACGCCGGTGCCGGAGTCTGCGCTGTCCAGCTCTCCGAGTGGGCGCCGGTGTCCTCTGCCAGGGACCGCCCCAGGTCCTCCAGATGCGCCTGCCACCCCGCCCCGTGCAAGTACAGCTTGCTCACCGGCAGTCCGCGCTCTTCGACCACCAGCCTGGTCCGCGACCCCTCCTCGGTCAGCCACGCCTCCAGCTGGGTTTCATCGTCGGTGCCCGGTTCCATCGTGAGGAGCAGATGATGCGGTTTGTCGCACACCTCGATTCGCCCCGGACCGGTCCAGGTGCTCGTGAGGACGGCGTGGATCGTGCCGCCCTCCCGCAGGTCGCCCGAGACCTGGGCGATCCAGCGCGCGAGCCGCTCCGGCAACGTACACGCCTCCCACAGGTCGTCGATGTCGGTGTCGTAGACGTCCTCGACGCGGACCGCGCCGCGGGTCTCGTCAAGCGCCCGCATCGTCCCGATGATGTTCACGTTCGCGCCTTCTTTCCTCGAGCGATCTCCGTACGAAGGCCATCGAGCCGGCTCGGCCAGAGCACGCGGTA
>Ga0136846_1212102_pt1 | contig 15130 bp, 15 predicted proteins | sample HopSoiMetagenom2_FD_96841 | JGI IMG/M metagenome (GOLD analysis project Ga0136846, IMG submission 96841) | Grasslands soil microbial communities from Hopland, California, USA - 2 Assembly 2016 (version 4) | ecosystem: Environmental > Terrestrial > Soil > Grasslands | place: USA: Hopland...
CCTCCGCCAACGTCGTCGTCCAGAACTCGTCGAGGTCGCCCGGTGCCTGTACGTCTGCCGTGTAAGCCGTGAGCTCGATGCCGGTGAGGTCGGTGACGGGCAAGGGGGCGCTCCTCGGTCAGTGGGACTCGGCCGGCAATCGCGGGCCGATTAGCAGAGGCTCATCCCGACCGCACCTCCCTGAGGTGGCTCGGCCGTCCTGAGGTGGCGGTCTCGGGCCGATCAGGCATCCAGCCCGTTGGGGAACACCAGGACCTTGCTCGCGTCGGTCGCGCCACTGGCCAGCTGCTGGAAGGCCTCGGCGCCCGCCATCAGGTCGACGCGTCCCTCGACCAGCCGGGCGAGTTTTTCCGGTTGCGTGCCCGCCCAGGCAGCGGTCTCACGGAACTCCTCCACGGTGTAGCAGAAGCTCCCGATGAGGCTCCGCTCCTTGGTGGAGACCTCGAAGGCTGCGAGTTGAAGGGTGGGCCTGCCCATCCCCACGAGCACGACGGGGGACATCAGTCCAGCGCAGGCGAAAGCCGTCTCCAGCGTTTCGGTCACACCGACGGCGTCGATCACCACCGACGGAGCCCCGCCGAGAAGTTCGCGTACCGAAGCCGGCACGTCGGACTCGGACGACGGGTCCACGGTCAGCGCCCCCAATGACTCATTGAGGCGCCGGCGGCTGGAGTTGGGCTCCGACACCGCAACAGCGCGAGCACCCTCACGCTGGGCGGCGAGCACGCAGGCCTGCCCGACGGGACCGCCACCGATGACGAGCACCGTGTCGCCCGGCCGGACACCGCCGCGCCGTGCGGCGTGCAACCCGACCGCCAGCGGCTCCACCAGTGCACCGTGCTCGGGCGGGGTGCCTTCCGGCAGCGCCACGGCGTTCCGCGCCGGGGCCACCATCTTCTCGGCAAATGCGGAGTGCAGTGCCGGCGTCACGCCGATGACGACGCGCTCGGTGCAGGCCTGCTCCTGTCCGGCGATGCAGCGCGAGCAGTGGCCGCATCCGATCACCGGGTTCACGGTCACGACCGCGCCCACGGGGGCTCCGTCCCCATCTGCGAGGCCGGCGCCGCGGGCGATGACCCGGCCGACCGTCTCGTGGCCCATCACCTGGCCCGGCTCGCGGCGTCCGTTGTCGCCGGTGTAGCCGTGGATGTCGGACCCGCAGATACCGGTCGCCAGGATCTCGAGCAGGACGTCGTGCTCCCCGACCACCGGATCAGGGACATCGGCCACGGTCAGCCGCCACCATTCCTCGAGGACGAGTGCACGCATCGGCTCAGATCTCCCGGTTCTCTGGTTCGCTACCTGACGATCCGCTGGCAGCGTGATCGTGGGATTGCCCGGTCGGTTTCACATATGTGATGCGGAGGCCGGAGTGGTGAACAGCATCCGGTGCGCCCCGCCGTCAGGTCAAGACTGTTGTTTCGCTCACATGAAACATGTCCCAGCCTCTTGAACCTCACCGAAGTTGTGGTTAGCGTCACAGCCCGCCAGCAGCGCCGATGAGCGAGGGGCCACACCGTGACGAACGCCTTGCAGGAAGGCCGGCGAGCGAAGATCGTCGCCGTCCGAGCCAGCGTGCGCGCGGATCGGCCGAAACCGGTCGAGGCATCCGACGACGACGGACGGATCCCATGGCAGCTGCGTCCCGTCGCCTCCCCGCTCTCGCACTACCCGGGGCGCGAGGTCCGGACGGTCGGGGGTCCTGACTGGGTCGGGCACTTCGTCGTCGAGGTCGAGGCCGAGTCCGGCGAGGTCGGCATCGGGGTCTCGGTCGGGGGCGAAGCGGGGTGCTGGGTCGTCGAGAACCATCTGGCTGAGTTCGTCGTCGGAGCGGAGCTGACCCAGCTGGAGACGATCTGGGACCTGATGTGGCGGGGCAGCCTCTTCTACGGCCGCCGCGGCCTGGTCGTGCACGCCATCTCCGCGATCGACCTCGCGCTGTGGGACCTCGCAGGCAAGGTGTCCGGTCGGCCGGTTCACGAACTGCTCGGCGGTCCGGTCCGCGACTCGCTGGAGTTCTACGCCACCACCCCCGACCCCGCCGCCGCGCGCGAGCTGGGCTTCATCGGCTGCAAGCTGCCGCTTGCGCACGGGATGGCCAGCGGTCGCGCCGGCCTCCGGTCCAACGTCGAGGCCTTTGCGGCCGCCCGGGACGCGGTCGGCGACGACATGTTCCTGGCCTACGACTGCTGGATGTCGCTCGACGTCCAGGCGGCCTGCGACCTCGCCGACGCGCTGGAGCCGTACCGACCCGCCTGGCTCGAGGAGTGCCTGCCGCCGGACGACTACTGGGGCCACCGCACTCTCCGGTCGCGTCTTCCCGCGTCGATCGCGTTGGCCGGCGGTGAGCACGAGGCAACTCGCTGGGGCTTCCGGGCCCTGACGGAGATCGGTGGCGTCGACCTGTTGCAGCCGGACCCCACGTGGTGCGGTGGCCTGACGGAGCTGATGCGGATCATCGCGGACGCCGAGGTGGGTGGTCGCCGGGTCGTCATGCACGGCGCGTCCGCCTATGGCATTCACCCCAGCTTCGCCCGGGTCACCGTGCCGTACGCCGAATGCATCATCACCTCTGCGTCCGGTGCCCAGGTGGCGCCCACATTCGGTGACCTCTTCGTCGACGAACCTCTCCCCGAAGCGGGCCGGATGCACGCCAGCGCGCTCGCGCGCCCTGGTTTCGGCCTCGAGCTCAACCCCGACCTCGACCTCGTCCGACCGACCCAGAGCAGGTGAGCAGCGCCATGGCGACAGCAGCAGGGCGGCAGCCCGGCACCGACGCCCCACCGGCGGAAGCCGCTGTCCAGGGGCCGGCCGGGAACGACTCGGTGGTCCTGCAGGCATCGGGCATCACCAAGACCTATGGAGCGGTGGTCGCCCTGGAGGACGCGTCGCTCACGCTGCGCCGAGGGGAGGTCCTGGGGCTCGTAGGCGACAACGGGGCGGGCAAGTCGACGCTGCTCAAGGTGCTCTCCGGCGCGGTGCAGCCCGACGAGGGAGTGATCCGCCTCGAGGGCCAAGAGGTCAGCTTCAAGCGCCCGCACGACGCGCTGGACGCAGGTATCGAGACGGTGTACCAGGACCTCGCCCTGATCGACACGATGAGCGCTTTCCAGAACGTCTACCTGGGCCGTGAGCCCCTGGCCAAGTCGCCCGTGCTGCGGGCCCTGAACCTGGTGAACGACCGCGCCATGCGACGTCGCTCGCGCGAGGTGCTCGACGAGTTGGGGGTCAAGATCCCCTCGGTCAACGTGTCCGTGAAGGGCATGTCCGGTGGCCAGCGCCAGTGCCTGGCGATCGCTCGGGCGATCCTCTGGGGCCGCAGGATCGTGATCCTCGACGAGCCGACGGCCGCACTCGGGGTCCGTGAGTCGCAACAGGTGCTGGACCTCATCCTGCGGCTCAAGCGGCACAACGTCAGCGTGATCGTCGTCAGCCACAACATGCAGCAGCTGGCATCGGTGGCCGATCGCGTGACGGTCATGCGGCTGGGGCGAAGCATCGCCACTCGTGACGTCCGGGACACATCGGTCGAGCAGATCGTCGGCCTGCTGACCGGAGCGATCAGCACCGAGGCGGATCGCGAACCGGACGGCCTGCAGTACCGCTAGCTCCCGCTCCGCCCCAACAAACAGGAGATCTCATGAGACGTGTCGGACGTGGCCCCGGCCGCAGGGTGCTGTCGCTGGTCGCCGTGACGGCTGCGGCGAGCGTGACGCTCGCGGCGTGCGGTGGCGGCAGTACCAGCAGCGGCAGCAGTGACGGCTCGAAGACGTTGACGATCGGGATGGCGGTCGGTGGCCAGCCGGACGTCGATTGGCAGAAGGCGCAGGGTGACGTCGCCCGTGCCCTCGCCAAGCAGCGTGGCTGGAACTACATCGAGCTCAGCAACAACGGCGATGCGCCGACGGCGACGAAGAACGTGGACACCTTCATCCAGAAGAAGGTGGACGCGGTCATCGAGTTCAACGGCCAGCCGTCCGTCAACCCGGTGATGGCCAAGAAGCTCGCTGCCGCCAAGATCCCGACGATCACCTATGACATCGCCCAGCAGGGCTGGTACTTCGTCGGCATCGACAACAAGGCAGCCGGCGAGGCGGGCGGAAAAGCGCTCGGTGAGATCGCCAAGAGCAAGTGGAATTGCGACGTCGACCTGGTCCTCTCGGCTGAGGGCAAGGCCGCCGGCCCGGTCAACGAGGCGCGCACCGGGGGGATGCGAACGGGCCTGAAGTCGGTGTGCCCGGACATCCCGTCGGACAAGTACGTGTCCTTCGAGAGCAACGGGCAGGTCAGTGTCGCCCAGCCTGCCGCGCGTGACGCGCTCGCCGCACACCCGCAGGCGAAGAAGATCCTGGTCGTCGGCATCAATGACTCGGGCGTCGTCGGGGCGCTGCAGGCCGCAGAGCAGCTCGGCCGCGCAGACCAGATCATCGGCTGGGGTCAGGACGGGTCGCTGATCACCGGCGCCAACGTGAACCCGCACCTGGCCGGGAGCGTCTTCTACTTCCTGGAGAGCTACCCGACATACACCTTCGAGCAGATTCTCGACAAGATCGCCGCGGGTCAGGCCCCGCCGGTCAAGGACACGGGCGAGGACCCGGCCGTGAAGATCCAGCCGTGCCCCGTCTCGGCCGCCGAAGCCGCCAAGGTGCCCGGGACGTCGGAGCGCGTGGCCCAGTTGGCCAAGGCACCGAAGGGCAAGACCGCCCTCGACCTGTTCTGCCCGGCGCAGTCGGGGTGACTACCACCTCGCTCCAGGCTCCGCCGTCAGGCCGTCCGGACGGGCTCCTGCGAGCCCGCCCGGACGGGTGGGGGACCGCGGTCACGGTCGCACTCGCCTGGTTGATCCTGATCGCGGCCTCGTCCCTGCACAGCTCGGACTTCTTCTCGCACCAGACGGTGCTGGCCGTGACCTTCACGATGGCCATCACGGGTGTGCTGGCGGTCGGCGAGTCGTTGGTGGCGCTGAGCGGCGGAATCCTCGACCTGAGCCTCCCGACGGCGCTGGTCCTGCCGGCGTACCTGACCACGGTGCTGCTGGACCACCACGTGCCGACGGCCGCCGTGGTGCTTCTCGCGCTGCTCGTCGGCGCCCTGTGGGGAGCCCTGAACGCGACGATCATCGTGTTCGGCAAGCTGAATCCGATCATCGTCACGCTCGCGACGAACTTTGCGGGCCTGGCGGCGCTCTTCCTCATCTTCCAGGCCGCCCAGACGCCGCAGGCCTCAGGGATCCGGCAGTTCGGCAAGGGCTATTTCCTCGGCCTGCCGAACATCTGGTGGCCGATGGTGGTCCTGATCGTCGTCGTCGGGCTGCTGATCCCTCGTACCCGCTACGGCCGGCGGATGACGGCGGTCGGTGGAAATGCGGGTGCCGCCAAGGCGCGCGGCATCTCGTTGCCGCGGACCAGGTACGCCGTCTTCATCGCGTCGGGAGTCTGCGGTGGACTGGCGGGCCTGATCTTCGCCGCCTCGAACGCCAGTTTCACGCCGAACGAGGGGGCGGCGTTCCTGCTGCCGGTTCTGGCCGCTGTCATCCTGGCCGGCATCTCCCTGCAGGGCGGCCGCGGGAACCTGCTGCTGCTGCTCCTGAGCGTCGGTTTCCTGTCGACCGTGCCGACGTCCCTCGTCTTCTTCGGGCTCAACTCGGACTGGCAGATCGTCTTCCAGGGCCTGATCTTGATCATCGCCGTCTCGATCGACGGCCACCGGCAGAGGAGCGCGCGGGCATGACCCAGACGTCGGTTCGCGGAGCGTCCACGCCGACGCACGGCCGGCCCGCCTCCGGGCACGACCCGCTGCGTGAACGGCTTGGTCGACTGCTGACCGGCGCGGTCGGCACGATCGCCATGACGCTGGCCGCCGTGATCGTGCTCGGCACCATCCTGGCCGGACAGGAGTTCTTGAGCACCAGCAACATCGCGATCGTGGGCTCGTTCGTGGCCGTGCCGATCATCGTCGGCACGTTCGCGGGGTTCTCGTTGCTGTCCGGTGTGGTCGACCTCAGCATCGGCTCGATGGTGGGGTTCAGCGCCGCGGCGTACGCCTCGCTGACTCAGGCGGGGTGGGGTGGTTGGTCGGCCGCCGCGGTGACGCTTCTGCTGTGCCTGGGGTTCGGTGTGCTGAACGCGGTCGCCATCGTGACCTTCAACGCCGACCCCATCGCGGCAACCCTGGGCATGCTCACGGCCCTCCGCGGCCTCTGTCGCGTGCTGACGGGCGGCTCTGGTGCGATCACGGCCTTCAACGACCAGTTCTACGAGTTCACGAACAAGTCGTTCGGACCGTTGCCACTCCTCTTCTTCATCTCCCTGGTGGTGGCCGTGCTCGCCACCGTGGTGGTCACCAAGACCCGCCTCGGCCGACACATCCGCGCGGTCGGCGGCGAGGAGCGCGCCGCCCAGCGCGCCGGAATGTCGGTGGCGCGCATCCGCTACGGCGCGCTGATGCTCAGCGCGGTCGGCGCGGGGATCGGCGGCATCCTCTACATCGGGCAGCTCGGCGGCGCCTCCAACACCACCGGGATGGGGCTGGAGTTCCAGGTCTACGCGGCCCTCATGATCGGCGGGTACAGCATCCTGCGCGGCGGCGTCGGCAACCCCTCGGGCGGCGTCATGGGGCTGCTCGTCGTCGCCGGCGTGAGCAACCTGATCGACCTCACCGGTGTGAACACCTATTTCACCAACCTGATCGTCGGTGCGCTCTTGCTGGCGGCGGTCTTCCTCGACCGGTTGCGTGGTGGCGACGCCTACGAATGACCCATGACGGGCGCCACCCGGCGAACCGCCTGTCCCAGCGATGACGCGACGAGCGAGCAGGAGCAGCCCCATGCAGACACCACCGGTCGATGCCGCGGACATCAGCGGCGTCGTCCCGATCCTCGTCACCCCGTTCACGGTCGACGGCGAGGTGGACGGCGACCAGATGGACCGTCAGATCGACTTCCTCGCCTCGGCGGGTGTCGGGTGGGTCGGGTTCGGGTTCGGGAGCGAGGTGCCCCGGCTCGACATGGACGAGTTGTCGGGCCTGATGTCCCGCGTGGTCCGGCGCGCCGGCGGCCGACTGGCGGTCGTGGGCAACGCGGAGATGACAAGTGTCCGGGCCGGCATCACGGCGGTGCGGCGAGTGGCGGCAACGGGAGCGGCCGCGGCAATGGTCCGGCCCAGCGGGCTCGGCGGCCTGTCACAGGACACGCTCTACGCCGCGATCGCTCAGGTTGCACGCGAGGGCGGTCTGCCCGTGGTCGTGCAGGACGCACCGCAGAACACCTTGGTGGAGCTGAGCGCGGAGACGCTGGCCCGCCTGCTGAGGCTCCCGGAGGTCGTGGCGGTCAAGGTGGAGCCACCCGCACCCGCACCGAAGATCTCCGAGCTGATACGCCACCTCGAAGGAGCACCAGGCGTCGTCATCGGGGGCCTGGGCGGCGCGGAATGGCTGCACGAGCTGGAGCGAGGTGCCACTGCGACCATGCCGGGCCCCGCGCTGCCGGAGATCTTCGCCGGCATCGCGCGCAGGCACGCCGAGGGCGACCGCGCCGGAGCCATCGCGCTGGTGTCGCGGGTGCTGCCCCTCATCGTGCTGGGCAACCGCGGCATGGACACGTTCCTGACCATCCAGAAGCACGTGCTGACCCGGCGCGGGGTGCTCGACGGGGCCACCCTGCGGGAGCCGCACGCGGTCATCGAGGACCGCCTGCTCGGCGAGGTGGACGAGTTGCTCGAGGCTCTGGACCTGCTGGCACTCTGCGAGAGCCTCGCCAAGGAGACGACGTGACGACAGGTTCCAGGGCCCGCGTGGGCCTCGTGGGCGCCGGCTGGTGGAGCGGACGCACGCACCTTCCCGCCCTCAGCGCCAACCCCGATGCGGAGCTCGTCGTCATCTGCGACCCCGACGCCGAGCGGGCGCAGGCGGCTGCGGCGATGTTCGACGTGCCGCATTCCGTCACCACCATCGAGCAGTTGCTCGACCATGACCTGGACTGCGTGCTGGTCGCCACCCCGCACGACACGCACCACCGGCCGGCCGCCGCGGCGTTGGACGCCGGCGTCGACGTGATGGTCGAAAAGCCCATGACCCTCGATCCGGGGCAGGCGTGGGACCTGGTCCGCCGGGCCCGCGAGTCCGGGGCCCGCTTGCACGTCGGCTATCCCTTTCCGCATTCACCGCATGCGGCAGCGGTACGCGAGCTGATCGCCCGCGGCGACATCGGTGAGCCGGTCATGGTGACGGGCCTGTTCGCGACCTCGGTGGCCACGCTCTATCGCGGAAACGTCGACCTCGTTGCCGAACAGGACAGGTTCGCGCCACGTGCCTCGACGTATGCCGAACGCGCCCATGGCGGTGGACAGCTGCACACCCAGATGACCCACGCCGCCTCCCTGGTGCTGTGGACGACGGGGTTGCGCCCGCGCGAGGTCTCGGCGTACGCCCAGGACGGCGGCCTCGACGTCGACCTCTCCGACGCGCTGGCCGTGTCGATGGAAGGGGGTGCCATCGCCACGCTGGCGACCACCGGAAGCGTGTACGACCACAACCTGCGCCTCGAGGAGTACCGGATCTTCGGGTCGGAGGGCCACGTGCTGTTGGACACCGCACGCGGCACGCTGTGGGTGTTGCGGCGCGGACACGAGCCCGTCGAGCATCCGACCCTCTCGGAGCACGACGCACAACCGTCGGATGCGACGTCCGCCGCTCTGGTGGCCGCCGCGCTCGGCAAGGGACCCGTGCTCGTCCCGGGCGAGATCGGTGCGATGACGGTGGACCTACTGAACGCGGCGCAGGAGTCCGCCCGAATCGGCGGACCGATCAGCGCGCGGCCCGCCGCTTCGGCTGTGGTCGGCAGCGGTGGCTGACGACGGCGGTCCGGCGCCTCGGGTGCGCCGGGTGGTTGACGCGCACCACCACCTCTGGGACCTCTCGGCCGTGCGCTATCCCTGGCTGCAGGGCCCCAAGGAGGACCCGACAGACCCACAGGGCGTCGGCATGCTGCAGCGCGACTACACGGTGCCGGACCTGCTGTCGGACGCCCGCGGCGTCCCGCTCGTGGCCTCGGTCCACGTGGAGGCGGCCGCGGACCGCGCCGACGCACTTCGTGAGACCGCGTGGCTGCAGTCGGTCGCCGACCGGCACGGCTTCCCCCACGCGATCGTGCCGAGTGTGGTGCTGGAGGCCGACGACGTGGCGGACGTGCTCGCCGGGCACCTCCAGCAGCCGAACGTGCGCGGTGTCCGGCAGATGCTCGATCGAGATCCGGCGACCGGTGCGCCGGCCGAAACCACCCTGATGCAGAACCCTGCGTGGCTTCGTGGCCTGGCGCGGCTGGCGCCGTTGCAGCTGTCGTTCGACCTGCAGGTCCTCCCCAGCCAGCTCCCGGTGGCCGCACGGGTGGCCGCGGACAACGGTGAGCTGACGTTCGTGCTCAACCACGGCGGCTACCACGTGCCGGCCTCACCCGAGGCGCGTGCCCAGTGGAGGGCGGGCGTCCGGTTGCTCGGCGAGCTGCCCAACGTCGTGGTGAAGGCCTCCGGCTACGACACCGTCGACCCGAATTGGCCGCAGGACGGCGTGGATGACTTCCTCGCTGTTCTCCTCGACGCGTTCGGCGTCGACCGCGTGCTCTTCGGGAGCAACTTCCCGGTGGACGGGCGCACCATCGCCTACCCCCGACTGGTGGAGACCACGGCGCGCGCCCTGCACGCGCTCGACGACGACGAGCGCGACCGCGTCTTCTGCCGCAACGCCATCCGCACGTACCGGCTCGCCACGGCGGGCGAACCAGATGAGGGGAACGATGTCTGACATCCGCATCACCGGCGTGCGCGTGCGCGCCCTGAGCAACGCCCGCCCCGGAGGGTCGCCGGACCGCGAGTCACCGTGGCTGTGCACCCCGATCAGCCATTTTCCCGACTCCCGTGAGCGCGTGGCGGACTACTGGGGGCCGGTCTCGGTCCTCGTGGTCGAGGTCGAGACCGACGCCGGGATCACAGGCGTCGGCACGAGCGGCGTCGGTAACGCGGGCACCAAGGGCATCATCGACCACCACTTCGCCCCGCTGGTCATCGGTGAGGACCCGTTCAAGATCGAGCTGCTGTGGTCGAAGATGTACCGCTCGTCCAACCGGTTCGGGCGCCGAGGAGCGCCTATCGCGGCCATCAGCGGCATCGACATCGCGCTCTGGGACATCATGGGCAAGGCCCTGAACGTCCCTGTCTATGACCTCCTGGGCGGCCGTTCGAAGGACTCGGTGCAGGCGTACGCCAGCCGGCTCTACGCGCTCAAGGACCTCGACCAGCTGGCGGATGAGGCCCGCGGCTACGTCGACCAGGGCTATCGCATGATGAAACAGCGCTTCGGTTTCGGGCCCGCTGACGGTCCCGCGGGCATCAAGGGGAACATCGCGCTGGTCCGCGCCGTCCGTGAGGCCGTCGGCGACGACGTGGAGCTCGCCGCGGACGCCTACATGGGCTGGGATCTGGAGTACGCCATCAAGATGGAGCGGCTGCTGCGGCCATTCGACCTGCGGTGGATCGAGGAACCTCTGATGCCGCACGACGTCACGGGCTACGAGCGCCTCTGTGGGGTCAGCGAGACGCCCATCTCCCACGGCGAGCACTGCTTCACCCGGTGGGATTTCGCCGAGCTGATCGAGCGACGAGCGGCGCACATCCTCCAGCCCGACATCAATCGGGTCGGGGGCATCACGGAGGCGCGCAAGATCTTCGCGATGGCGGCGGCGCGGGACCTCCCGGTGGTTCCCCACTCCAACGAGCTGCACAACCTGCACCTGGTGTTCTCGCAGCTCAACACTCCCTTCACCGAGTACTTCCCGGATGTCGAGCTGGACGGAAACACGATCTTCTACGAGATCTTCGACGGCAATCCGCCGGTACAGGACGGCCAGGTGCGCCTCGAGTCGCGACCGGGCCTCGGCTACACGCTGAAGGAAGAGGTCGTCGAGAAGATGGCCGCCGACCTCTGATCCTCCCGACTCGCCGGCGACCCACGATCCTGTACGAGGAGCTGAGACATGGCACGCGCGATGTGGCGCAAGAAACTGGACCCCGCGGGCATCGACCAATACATCCGGGCCCACGCCGAGCCGTGGCCCGAGTTGATCGCGGAGATCAAGGCCTCAGGCATCAGGAACTTCTCGATCTTCCTGGACGGCGACGAAGCCTTCGGCTACTACGAGCACGACGACCTCGATGCGCTCTTCGCGCGGGAGGCGAACCCCTCGGAGGTCTCGGAGCGGTGGGAGGCGTCGATGCGACCGCTGTCCGCCGACAAGGAATCGCCCGACCAGGGCAAGAAACCGATGCTGCAGCAGGTGTTCCTCTGCGAGTGACCCGGCGGTGGCCGCGAACCGGCCGAGGAGAGCCTGGGCCCGTGGCCTCAGCCCGGAACGCCCAGGCGCTTCTCGAGCCGGGAGACCGTCTCACGCAACGCGTGCCGGACGTCGCGAGCGACCTTCTGGTTGTAGCGAGGCGAGGGCACCGAGACCGACAGTGCGGCGACGACATCCCCCCTGCTGTCGTGCACGGGCATGGCCACGCAGCGGCAGCCGAGGACGTACTCCCCGTTGTCCTCGCCGTAGCCCCGGGAACGCGCCCGCCGGACCTCCGCGATGAGGCGCTGATGGTCGGTGATCGTGCTATCGGTGTACTTCTCGAGGTCGACACCGTCGAGTCGCCGCTCGAGCTCGGCGTCACTGAGGCCGCCCAGCAGGACCTTCCCCAGGCCCGTGGCATGCGAGGACAACCGCATCCCCACCGCCGACACCAGCTTCATCGGGTGCGGCGACTCCGAGATCGCCAGGTAGACGTTCTCCAGACCATCCAACTTGGCGAGCTGCACGGTTTCCGTCGTGATTGTCGTGAGCTCGTCCATCAGGGGCTGGGCCAGCGTGACGAGGTCTCCCTCTATGGCGTAGGACTGGGCGATCTCCCACAGGCGGAACCCCAGCCGGAAACTGCGCGTCGACTCCTCGAACTCGATGAAGCCCCGATGCAGGACCGTCTGCAGCAGCTGGTGGGCGGACGAGTTCGGCAGCTTCAAGTCGTTGACGATGGCGCCGAAGGAGGCCGTCTTCACGTCGGCCAGGTACTCGAGGAGGGTCAGCACCCGGTCTGCCGACTTGACCGCGGCCGCCCCGGCCGGGCCCTCAGGTGCTGCAGTCACGACGAGACCTCACCTTCACCTGGTCTGCGGCGAACGGTGAGCCGCTGGTCGAACGCGTGGAAGGTTACACCCTTGCGACAGACGTTTCACATATGCGGAAGCGCGCATCGAGTCGGGAAGGGAGCCCCATGAGCACGGGGGCAAGATTCGCTGACCGCGTCGTCATCGTCACCGGGGCGGCGTCGGGGATAGGCCTGGCCACCGCCCGGAGGTTCTGCGCCGAGGGGGCAGCCGTGTGCCTGGCCGACGTGGCCGACGACGTGGAGAAGGTCGCCGGCGAGTGCGGCGGCAGGGCGGTCGGTGTCCCCTGCGACGTCTCGCAGGAGGGTGAGTGGGAGCGGCTGCTGGAGCGGGTGCGCCACGATCTCGGCCCCGTCCATGTCCTGGTGAGCAACGCCGCGATCACTCACGTGGCGCCGGCTGAGGAACTCGCCCCCGATATGTGGGACCGCCTCCTGGCGACGAACCTGCGTGGCGCCTTCCTCGGCTTTCGTGCGTGCCTGCCCGACCTGCGGGCGACCGAGGGATCAGCGGTGCTGGTGTCGTCGGTCCACGCGCTGGTAGGGCTCAAGGGCCACCCGGCGTACGCGGCATCGAAGGGTGGGCTCACCGCCCTCACACGCCAGCTTGCCGTCGACCACGGCCCGCAGGTTCGCATCAATGCGGTGCTGCCCGGGCCGATCCGCACTCCCCTGTGGAACGGAGCCAGCGACGATGACATCGCCCAGGCCGGTGCCGAGACCGTGATGGACCGCCTGGGCACGCCTGACGAGGTTGCCGCCGTGGTGGCATTCCTCGCCTCCCGCGACGCGAGTTTCGTGACCGGCGCCAGCCTCCTGGTGGACGGCGGCTTCACCGTCTACAAGCGCTCGAAGTAGCGAGAGGAGCGGCGATGCGGGTCAGCCGGATCGAGACCTTCCTGGTTCCCCCTCGATGGCTGTTCTGCCGGGTGGAGACCGACGACGGGATCGTGGGTTGGGGGGAGCCGGTTGTGGAGGGTCGCGCGGCCACGGTGCGGGCGGCCGTGCACGAGCTCGCGGAATACCTCATCGGGAAGGACCCCCTTCGCGTCGAGGACCACTGGCAGGTGCTCAGTCGCGGCGGCTTTTATCGCGGCGGGCCGGTCCTGTCCAGCGCAGTCGCGGGACTGGACCAGGCTCTCTGGGACATCGCCGGCAAGGCCCGGGGGCTCCCCGTGCACGAGTTGCTGGGCGGGCCGCTGCGCGAGTCCGTGCGGGTGTACGGCTGGATCGGGGGTGACGAGCCGGCCGAGGTCGGCGACGCAGCAGCAGCGCAGGTGGCGAACGGTCTGACGGCCGTCAAGATGACAGCGAGCGGGAAGCTGCCGCGCCTTGCCTCGGCGACGGACGTCCAGGCCGTGGTGGACCGGGTCGCCGCGGTGCGCGAGGCGATCGGCCCTCACCGTGACGTGGCGATCGACGTGCACGGCCGGGCGACCGCAGGCACCGCCCGCCAGCTGATCGCCGCGCTCGCCGACCTCCACCCGTTGTTCATCGAAGAGCCACTCCTGCCTGAGTACGGCCATCTGATGCCCGGGCTCGTCGCGAGCACGAGTGTCCCCATCGCAACCGGCGAACGGTTGTACTCGCGCAGCGATTTCCTGCCCGTGCTCCAGGCCGGGATCGCGGTTGCTCAGCCGGACCTCTCACACGCCGGGGGATTGACCGAGGTGCGGCGGATCGCCGCCCTCGCCGAGACGTTCGATGTAGCTCTGGCTCCGCACTGCCCTCTCGGGCCGATCGCGCTCGCCGCCAGCCTCCAGGTCGATCTGCTCTCGCCCAACTTTCTCATTCAGGAGCAGAGCCTGGGCATTCACTACAACGAGGGCACGGACCTGCTGGACTACCTCGTGGACCGGTCGGTGTTCGAGTTCGCCGACGGAGCTGTCCGGCGTCCGCTCGCCCCTGGCCTGGGGATCGAGGTGGACGAGGGCGCCGTCCGCGCGGCCGACCGGGTGGGCCACGCCTGGCGCTCGCCGGTGTGGCGCCACGGTGACGGGTCGCTGGCGGAGTGGTGAGGAGGGGCGTGGACGTGACTGGGACGAGTTCGGGAATGCGCGCGGTCATCCTCTCCGGCGGGATCCTGCACGATTTCGCCGCGACCAGCGGCGCGGTGCGCGACCTCCTCACCGACGCCGGGTTCGAGGTGACGATCGACGCCGACGTCGAGGCGGCTCTGGAGCGTCTCGCCGAGGTGGACCTGCTTGTCGTGAACTGCATGAAGTGGTGCACGCACGAGGAATTCCACCCCGAGCTTCGCTCGGAGTGGCTCCTGCGCCTGCGCGGTCGGGCCAGGGAGGGATTGCTGGGGTTCCTCGCGCGCGGTGGGGGTGTGCTTGCCCTGCACACGGCGTCGATCTCCTTCGACGACCTACCCGAGTGGCGGCACGCGCTGGGTGCTCACTGGGTGTGGGGCCGGACGACGCACCCGCCGCGAGGCGGCACGCACGTGGTGGTGCGAACCGACGCTCACCCGGTGGTATCGGGACTGAGCTCGTTCGACGTCCATGACGAGGTCTACAGCTGGCTGGACGTGGCCGCTGACGTGGAGCCGCTCGCCTGGTCCCGGCACAGCGGCGCCGACCACCCACTGGTCTGGGCTCGAGAGATGGGCGATGGGGGACGCATCGTCTACGACGCGCTGGGCCACGGTCCGGAGTCGTATGAAAGCGACACCCACCGGATGCTCGTGCGGAACGCGGCGAGGTGGGTGACCGAGGGGCGGCGCATCGGGCCGGCCTAGTGACCCGGAACTCGTCGGGGCTGGGGTTAGGCTGCTCCTCGCACGGTGCCGGCGGCACCACGTTGCTACTCCCGGCGCCGCCGGGACAAGTGGGTCACCGACCGGGCCCCCCTTTCGCGGCGGGATCGGTAGGAGAGCACGTGTCAGGCGACGGGAACGACAGCCGCGGCTCGGTGTCCGCACCCCTGCTGAG
>Ga0136846_1215465_pt1 | contig 15128 bp, 14 predicted proteins | sample HopSoiMetagenom2_FD_96841 | JGI IMG/M metagenome (GOLD analysis project Ga0136846, IMG submission 96841) | Grasslands soil microbial communities from Hopland, California, USA - 2 Assembly 2016 (version 4) | ecosystem: Environmental > Terrestrial > Soil > Grasslands | place: USA: Hopland...
CGTCTATCGCGGTTCGCCGTACGAGGCGTCGAACGTCGCGAGCTGGGTCGCCGGGAGGTCGCTCCCCGAGATCATCGAGCCGTACTTCTCCGAGGTCGAACGGGCGATCCGCAGCGGCCTCTTCGATGCGATCGGACATCTCGACGTGGTAAAGCGCTATCTCGCGCCGCACGTGACCGCTGCCGACCTTGCCGCGGCCCCGGAACTGTACGAGCCGCTGCTGCATGCACTCCTGGAGAGCGGGACCGCACTCGAGATCAACACGAGCGGGCTGCGGCAAGAGGCCAGGGAGATCTACCCGCCCGCGCATATCGTCGAGCGGTTCCGTGAGCTCGGAGGCGAACGGATCACGATCGGCTCGGACGCCCACCGCGCGGACACCTTCGCGTGGGCGCTTGACGACGGATACCGGGTCGCGACAGACGCCGGATTCGATGCCCTCAGCTTCCGACGGGGCGACGGGCGGGTGGTGGTGCCGATGGCCACCACGCCTAACGCCGTCGCCGGACGTTCGTTGTGACCCTCGACGACACCGCGGTCGAGCGGCTGGTACAGGAAGCACGCTCGGGGGACGCGTGGGCGTTCGGACTTCTGTTCGATCACTACCACCTGCCGGTCTACCGCTACATCGCCAGCCGCGTCCACCGCCCGTCGGACGCGGAGGACCTGACGCAGCTCGTCTTCGTCAAGGCCCTGGAGGCCCTCCCGCGATACGAAGCGCGAGGCATCCCGTTCGGGGGCTGGCTCTTCCGGCTGGCCAGGAACACGGTCATCGATCACGTCCGGACGCGTCACGACCACGTGGACCTCGAGTCCGCGAGTCAGCAGCCCGGCGTCGACGCGGGTCCCGATGAGGTCACGGTCGCGCGCCAGGAACTCGACGACGTGGCTGCGGCGCTCGCGGCGCTGACGGACGAACAACGAGACGCCATCGCGCTGCGGTTCTTCGCCGGCCTCTCGGCACGCGAAGCCGCTCAGGTGATGGGCAAGCAGGAAGGGACGATCCGCGGGCTCCAGTTCCGGGCGATCGCGGCACTCCGCCGTCAGCTTCGGATCGATGAGCCGGACACCGATCGCGGCCAGGATGCTGCGAGCGATGGGCGGGTCGGGCGATGAACGACGACATGATCGACTTGGCGGCCGGGGACATCCGTCTTAGGCGGCGCCTGGAGGCGTACGCCGATGACCGTCTAACGCCCGACCTCACCGCTACGTCGCGGCTGCGGGCGCGTGTCCTCGCGCATGCCCATCGCCGCGCGGATCTCACGCGAGCCGACGCCGCGTTGAGCATCGTGCCAGCGACGGCGTCACGCAGCGCGATCGAGCGAGGGCTTCGGGGTCGCCGACGGGCGGCGTTCACCCTCGTCGCGGCCGCGATCCTCGTCGGGGCGATGGTCGGTGGCGCGGCAGCGTCCTCGAGTCCGGGTGGGGCCCTCTACGAGGGACGGCTCTGGATCGAGAACGTCTCCCTACCGTCCGAGCCGTCCGCTCGGGCAGTGGCCGAGCTCAGCCGCCTCGGCGACCGTCTCCGCGAGGCTGACGCGGCCGCCCGAGATGGCGACGAAGGCGCGGCAGCGGCCGCACTCGCGGCATACGAACGGATCATGACCGAGGCATCGATCGCCGTCGTCCACGCGGGGGACGCTGTTGCGGCAGCCGCTCTCGAGACGGGTCTCGGGCGCAATGTCGAGGTCCTCGAAGCACTGGCGGGTCGCGTGCCATCGCGCGCTGCGGATGCGATCGATGCGGCGGTCGCGCGGGCGATCGCGAAAAGCACGGGCGCGATCGACTCGGTCGGCTCGGTCGAACGCCCGACGCCGGTTCGGGGCTCCGGGAGCCACGGGACCGCTGGCGGCGACCAGGGCGGCAACGGGAGCGGCTCGAACGGCGGCCATGGCGGCGTCGGAACGGGATCGAGCACGAACGGCCCGGAAGCCACGCCGAAGCCGACCAAGGCCCCGCCGGAACACCCCGAGGGATCCGGAAAGCCGACAGCCACCGATCGCCCGGACGCCACGCGCAAGCCGACGAAGACGCCGAAGCCGAACGCCGAGGCGCCGGGTGTACCACAGGGCGACGGACAGGACTGAAACGCTCACCGCCGGTGGGCTACGCTCACATCGTGGGTGCCGACACGTCCGTGCCGATGAGTCTCGACGTGCTCGGGGCGGGACCGGCGTACACCGATAAGCTCGGAGCTGCCGGCGCTTCCTACCTGGTCCGCGCCGACTCGACGGCGATCGTCCTCGACCTCGGCCAGGGGTCGTTCCCGCGGCTAGCCGCGACGCTCGAGCCGAGCACCGTCGATGCAGTCTTCGTCAGCCACTTGCATCCCGACCACTTCATCGATCTCGTCGCGATGCGCCATTACCTGCGCTGGCAGTTCCACCCGGAGCGCCACGTCCGCGTCATCGCGCCGACGGGCCTGGCGGGCCGGATCGACGCGCTCCATGACGAACCCGGGTTCACCGCCGCGACGCTCGATGTCGAACCCATCCCGGACGACGTGACCGTCGGGCCTCTCGCGATCCGCGCGATCCGGGTCACGCACACTCGGGACAGCCACGCTTTTCGAATCTCGCTCGGGAACGGCCCAGGCCTCGTCTACTCCGGGGATTGCGGTCGAGCGAGCGACCTACAGCCGCTGATCGTGCCCGGAGACTGGCTTCTCTCGGAAGTATCGTTCGGGCCCGGCCCCGTCGCCGCGGACGCCTTGCATCTCGACGGTCCCGCCGTCGGCGATCTCGCAACGACCGCGCGCGTCGGACGCGTCTTGCTGACGCATCTCCAGATGGGCTTCGACCCCGACGCGACGGTCGCGTCCGTCCGAGCTCGCTACACCGGTCCCGTCGAGCTGGTCTACCCGGGGTCGACCTTCACGATCTGACACCCCGGCGTGAGCTCGAGCCGATCGCGTCACCGCCGTGCGGAGACGTGGGCGGAGCACCACACGGACAGCGCGGCGCTCCGCCCGGGTCTCGGGGACCCCTGTGTCGGGCTGACCGTCAGCGGCGCCGGTCGTCCTTTCGGACCACGGCCGTGGCCGGCGTCAGCAGCAGCGCAGTCGCGAGGACTCCCGCCAGCGCGAGCAGGACGACGCGCCACCCATCGTTCATCGGCCCATTGCCGGACCCGTCGATCGTGCTGGTCGATGGCAGGGTCCGAGCCGGCGTCGCCGTCGCCGCGTCCACGCTCCCGGCGGGTGGGTCCGTGGGATTCACGGTTTGCGTCGGCTCGACGCTGCCGGTCGGAGCCGGCGTTCCGGTCGGAGCGTCGGTCGGCGTAGCTGTAGGCGCCTGGGTCGGGGTGGCGGTGGGCGCCTCGGTCGGGGTGGCGGTCGCCTCAGGGATGTTGCAGTCGTTGTCGTAGATGGCCTGACCCTCGGCGGTCCAGTTGAGACCGGCGTACGTGAAGTTGGCGGGCGGGTAGACATAGGGCGGGATGATGTCGCCCCACGAGACCTGGATGCCTGGGAACCACAGGGGACCCGTATGCCCGTTGTGTCCGCCCGCGAGTTCTCCGGCGAACGCACCGCTCGAGTTGATGGCTGGTGAATTGACGATGTAGGGATTGCCTTGCGATCCGGTGGCGTGGCAGATCGTGATTTCGATCTTCGCGTCGGCAGCAAGGGAAGTTGCACTCGGAGCGGCCAAGGCGGCGACGGTCATACCGACCACAACGAGCCAGCCAAGGCGTCGGCTCGCTCGAGAACGCGTTTGGGCAGTCATTCGATACGGTCCCCAAGAGGTGAGGCGAGGCCTCAGGCATGACGGCTCGGCCTGGAGCCCCCACTCGTGGGGCCGAGGCCCGGCATAGTCCCATGGTCCTGCGTTGGCGTCTAGTACTTTCCGGTCAACGCCAGCGTCAAACCTTTGACACTTCTGGTGCCGTCGCGCACCGCTTCCGTGGCGAGACACAAGGCGACGACCGTCGCCGACAAGGGCGACGGTCGTCGTGTGCTCGGACCAGAGCGGCTCGGACACTCCGGGTCAGCGAGCGCTGGTGTTCCTGCGCGGTCGCAGGGTGGCGATCCGGACGATCGCCTCGAGCCTTGGGGAGTCAGGTGGACGATGACCGCCGCCGGTGAGGGCGGCGGTCATCGGCTGCTCGGATACCGAGGCTATCGGGCGCTCGGGTCAGCGAACGCTAGTCCTGCTTCCGGGCGGCGCGGGCCGGCGTCAGCATCAGTGCGGCGGTCAGCAGACCGGCCATCGCCAGGAGGATGATCCGCCAGCTGTCGCTTGCCGGAGTCGTCGACACCGCATCAAGCGTGTCCGTCGCCGGCAGCGTCGCGTGTGGCGGGTTGGTCTTGCCGGTCGACGGACCGACATCACCCGTGGGCTTCGGCGTGGGATCGACCCTGTCGGTCTCCGTGGGCGCAGGCGTGTAGGTCGGCTTGGGCGTCTCGGTCGGCTTCGCCGTTTCGGTCGGCTTGGGCGTCTCGGTCGGCTTCGCGGTCTCCGTGGGCTTCGGCGTTTCGGTCGGCTCGGTCTGCTGGCACTCGACCCAGAAGACCTTGTGCTTCCAGAGCTTTTCCTCGTCGCCCTTCCAGAAGAGCTTGTAGTGGCCGTCCGCCAGCGAGTAGTAGCCGCTCGTCGGCTGGCGATCGAAGCCCTGGCCGTTCGTGTCGTACGTCCCCTCGAGGACGGTCGTCTTGTCGCCGGTCGGAGGCCACGACTGGATGTGCCAGTCGCCGGTCTGCCCTGGATCCGCGAAGAAGAACTTGATGTCGAACTGGCAGACGTGCGGATCGTTCGCCGGCTCGGGCTTCGGGTTCACCGAATCCTCGATCTTCACCGTGGCGTTGTTGCCAGGCGCAGCCGCGAGCGCGGATGAGGTCGACGGCGCAAGCAGTGCCGTGGCGACCATGGACATGACCCCGAGCCATGAGAGGCGGCGGGCCAGGCGCGACCTTGCGCCGGAGCGAGTACTCGACATGTGACGGTCCCCGAGCTGAGGCTGAAGCCTCTGGTTGAGTGGTCCCCCCGTACGGCCGCTCTCCCCTGGCGGGGTTGTCCGTGCACCGAACGAGGACCCGATACTCACACGGGGGTACTGGCCGGTCTAGTACCTCTGGCGACCGGTGACTACACCATTCCCACCTCGACCGACCAGGCGCCCGGGATTTCGTTGACGGCCAGCAACGAAGGGTCCCCCAGGACCCCCGGACCGACGACCCAGGACCGGCACCGGTACCGACGTCACGGGGCGTCGGCCGGTACGATGCCGCGGTGACCCCCGCCCCCTTGCGCACGCACGTACGCCTTGCCATCGAACGCGCCTGGGCGCGCGCGATCGATGAGGGCTCCCTCGCGACCCTTGACCCCGACGCGCGGCCGGCGATCGAAGTGGAGCGACCCGCCGACCCTGGTCACGGGGACTTCTCGACGAACCTCGCGATGAAGCTCGCGCGCCCCTACCGGCGTTCGCCGCTCGAGCTGGCGACACTGCTCGCCGCGAAGCTCGTCCGCGACGCCAGCTCGCGCGAGAACGCCTCGCCGGTCGAGGCCGCCGAAGTCGCGCCGCCCGGCTTCCTGAACGTGCGGCTGAAAGCCACCGCGCTCGAGGCCATCGTCGACGGGATCCTCGCCCAGCCGGAGGCGTGGGGTCGCGTCGACCCGATCTCGCCCCGGCGCGTGAACGTCGAGTTCGTGTCAGCGAACCCGACCGGTCCGCTCACGATCGGCAACGCCCGTGGCGCGTTCATCGGGGACCTGCTCAGCCGCGTCCTCGAGGCGGGCGGGCAACAGGTGACTCGCGAGTATTACTTCAACGACTCCGGCGGCCAGATCGACCAGCTCGGGGCGTCGATCGCTGCCTTGCGGCGTGGCGAACCCGTCTCGGAGGAGGGGTATCGAGGGGACTATGTCGACGATCTCGCGGCCGCGGTCCCTCCAGACGTCTGGGCCGAGGCGACGAAGCGGGAGACCGACACGGCCAACGTCCTTGGTCGCTGGGCGGCCGCACAGGTCCGGAGCGGTATCGAGGCGAGCCTCGAGCGGCTTGGGGTCCATTTCGACGTCTGGACGACCGAGCGATCGCTCCACGAGGAGGGCTGGGTCGAGCGTGCGGTCGAACGCCTGCGTGAGCGCGGATACGTCTACGAGCAGGACGGCGCCGTCTGGTTCCGCAGCACGGATTTCGGCGACGACAAGGACCGCGTGATCTACCGCTCGAACGGCCAGCCGACGTACTTCGCCGCCGACATCGGGTACGTCACCGAGAAGTTCAGCCGCGGCTTCGACCACCTGCTCTACATCTGGGGCGCCGACCACCACGGCACCGTCGCGCGCGTCCGGAACGCCGCCAAGGCGATGGGCTACGACGTCGACGCCGTCCAGATGTTGCTGTACTCGTGGGTGCGCTTCGTCCGCGACGGGGTCGAGATCTCGATGTCCAAGCGGGCCGGGGAGTTCGTCACGCTCGACGAGCTGCTGGCCGAGGTCGGTGTCGATGCAGCACGGTGGTTCTTCGCCTCCCGTGCGGCGACCTCGTCGATCGACTTCGACATCGAGCTTGCCAAGAAGCAGTCGAACGAGAACCCCGTCTATTACGTCCAGTACGCACATGCGCGGGTCGCCTCGATCCTGCGCAAGGCGACCGAAGTCGGCTTGGTGCCCGCGTCGACGGTCGCGGGCACGCTCGCCGACGGCCCGGAGGCGGCCCTCGCACGGGAGGTCGTCCGGCTGCCCGAAGTCGTCGAGGACGCGGTCACAGCGGAGGAGACGCACGGCATCACCGCCTACGCGACCCAGCTCGCGACCGCCTTCCATGCGTTCTATCGCGATGCTCGAGTCGTCGATCCCGACGATCCTGGGCGGTCGGCTTCGCGCCTCGCGCTCGCCCGTGCGACCCAGGTCACGCTGGCGAGCACGCTCGGGCTCCTGGGCATCTCGGCGCCGGAGTCGATGTAGGTCCCCGCCGGGCCCGGCCGGCGTCCCGCCGCTGCTAGCCCGCCAGCCCGAGCCCGTTGGCGACCTTCTGCAGTGCGGCGTCGTCGCTGCCGATCACGACCCACCGGGTCGTCCCTCCCTCGCCCGGGAGTACCTGACCGGGACCACCGGCCTTCTCTACGGCGGTCTTGGCCGTCACGTCGAATTCGGCGGCGTCCTCCTTGCTGTCCCAGACGGTGTGCCATCCGATCGCCCAGCTGTCCCTCGCGCCGCTCAGATAAGTGATCCGGTCGCCGCCCCAGCCGGCTGACGCGTCCGTCGCCGCCGCGACCGCGCCGGAGCCCAGCCAGATCGCTGTCTGGTGCTCACCCATCGTGTCTTCCATCACGGTCGACCAGCCTGATCCCATCCTCTTCGCGAGGTCGGCGGGGACGTCGACCGCGATCGGCGTCTCGTGGGCCGTGTACTTCTCCGGATGGAGGATCTGCTCCGTCGACGTCGGTGGCTTGCCGAATCCGCTATCGACCGCTTCCCATCCGCCCCCCAGCTGGATGCCCGTGACGAACTGGGTGCCCTGGATGGCGGAGAACATGATCTGTGCCTGCACGATCGGCGGGATCCGGTTGAGCGCCTGCTGCGCGTCGGGGTCCTGCGAGGCCTGGATCACCTCGCCGATCTCTGCGGGAGTCAGGTTCTGCTGCAGCCAGTACGACATCGTCAGGTAGGCGTCGCCCTCGACGAGCGACTGCCGCGCAAGGGCCTCGTCGGTCTTGTCATCGAGCCCGTCCTGCATCTTCTCAAGGTCGAAGTTCTGGTCCTGCAGGACGTGGTCGTACTCGTGCGAGTAGTAGACCTTCTCGACGGCGCCGACGCCGCCGGCCTTGGATACGACGTACAGCTTCTCCTTGACCGGGTCGTACAGGCCGGCGACCTGGCTGGACAGGAGGTCGATATAGACGTCAGCCAGCTTGTCGTCCTTCGGCAACAACCCGAGGCCGTGGTAGAGCTGCTCGTCGGCGGCCACCTGCTCGGGCGGGTAGTCCTCGCTGAAGGAATCCTTGAGGACCTGCGTCATCTCGTCGGGCGAGACGATGGTCGGCTCGATCGGCTTCTTCTCCTGGAGGCCTCGGATCGCCCGCACCTGGTCGTTGATCTCGGCGTACACGGCTGCATCGCCACCGGAACCGGACGCGCTCGGAGATACGGCGGGGGCGCTCGACGACGGCGACAGCGAAGCCGAAGCGGAAGGGCTCACCGACGGCGTGGGCGACCCGCACGCAGCGACGAGAAGGGCGACGATCGCGGCGATCACGACCGGTCGCATCGGGGCTCGATCCATCGCCCGATCGTACACGCGATGCCGATCTGGGCCCCGCGCGAGATCGGTTTCGCTTTCTTAATCGCTTGGCGTCTCGACCCGCAATCAGGGCGCCGTAGCGTAGCGATCGGACGAACCCTAAGGGTTCCATCCTCCCTCCCTCCGACCGGGAGCGCCGATTGGGCAGGCGCTCCCGGTCTTTCCTTTTCCGGCGAGGTCTGAGGCGCCGACTCGTCGTGAGCGGACGGTGAGCGGCCGTGCAGAGCGCTATGTCAGAATCGCGGCCGATGGAGATGACGTGGTATGGCCGGACCTGCGTCCGGTTGCGCGGCAAGGATGCGGTGCTGGTAGCCGATCCCTACCAATCGGTCGTGGGGCCGACCGGTCGTGGCATCACCGGCGATATCGTGACGTTCAGTCATCCCGACGACGCGCCGGTGGCCCGTGGCAAACCGAAGGGAAAGCTGTCACGGGACGGTTCGACGTTGATCCCTTCCAGCCTCGACGCGGCGTTCGTGCTCGACGGACCTGGCGAGTACGAGGTGAAGGAGGTGCTCGTCACGGGCGTCAGGACCTACCGGGACGACGCCAAGGGTGCCGAGCACGGGAAGGGCGTGTCGTTCGTCGTCGAAGTCGACGGCGTCCACACCATCCATCTCGGCGAGATCGGCCACCTTCTGTCCGAGGAGAAGCTCGCGGACATCGGCGAGATCGACATCGCCTGCGTCCCCATCGGCGGAACGCTCAGCCCGACCAAGGCTGCCTCGTTGATGGCGCAGCTGGACCCCAAGATCGTCGTCCCGATGACGCTGTGCGATGACGACGGCGACTGCGCGGAGGCATTAGCCAAGTTCTTCCATGAGATGGGCGCCGAGCCCGTCACCCAGCCGAAGCTTTCGGTGACGTCGTCGAGCCTGCCGGCCGAGACGATCACCGTCCTGTTGGAGTCGCGCGGCAAGCAGGCGTAGCGCCGTCTTTCCAGCGCGGTGTCACGGGCGATCGAGCACCACGCGACCGCGCTTGATGACCGTCCGGACGAGGTCGGCGCCTGGGTGATACGGGATCCGCGCGCTCGTCGGGACGCGCCAGATCACGACGTCCGCGGCCTTGCCAGGCTCGAGCGACCCGATCTCATCCTCGAGGTCGAGCGCGCGGGCGGCGTTGATCGTCACCGCGGCGAGGGCCTCGTCGGGGGTCATGCGCAGGTTGATCACCGCGAACGACATCGCCAACGTCAGGTTGGGCGTCGGGGAGGTCCCGGGATTGAAGTCCGTGCCGATCGCGACCGGGACGCCGGCCTGGATGAATGCACGCGCTGGCGCGTGGTGATCCTTCATGAGGAACCAGGTCGTCACGGGCAGCAACGTCGCGACGATCGGATCGTCGGCGTCGGCTGCCGCCCCCATCGCGGCGATCCCCTCGAGCGACGGGGTGGCGAGGTGGTCCGCTGACGATGCGCCGATCTCCGCGGCAAGCTCGGCGCCGCCCGACGGAGCGAGCTCATCGGCATGCAGCCGGGGCAACAGGCCATAGGAACGAGCCGCCTCGAGGATCCGCCGCGACTGGTCGGCGCTGAATACGCCCTCTTCGCAGAACACGTCCGCGAACCGGGCCCGGCCGTGCGCGGCGATCCCGGGGAGTTGCTCATCGAGCATGTGCCGAACGTAGGCATCGACGCTGTCGGGCCGCGACCGGTATTCAGCGGGCACAGCGTGGGCACCGAGCCACGTCGGCACGACGTCGATCGGGCCCTCGCGACCGAGCCGATAGGCGACCTCGACGAGGCGGAGCTCGGTCTCGAGGTCGAGGCCGTACCCGGATTTCGCCTCGACGGTCGTTACGCCATGGGTCAGCATCTCGTCGAGCCAGCGCCGGCCGTGGGTCAACAGGTCGGCCTCGGACGCGGCGCGCGTCGCAGCGACCGTCGAGAGGATCCCGCCGCCTGCCGCGAGGATGTCCAGGTACGACGCGCCTTCCTGACGGAGGACGAGCTCGTCCTCGCGGGAACCCGCGAACAACAGGTGCGTGTGCGGGTCGATGAGACCCGGAGTGACCGACCCGCCGGCCGCATCGATCCTGGCGAACCGTGCGAGCGGCAGGCCGTCAGCTTCGAGCTCCGCCTCGACAGCAGCTCGCTCACCGACGCCCGCGATGCGGCCCTCCCACACCGCGACGACGGGGGACGACGCACCACCCGGGTCGTCAGCGATGAGCCTCGCGACATCCCCCTGCCGCGGTCCCCGGCGGACTCCCCCAGCGAGGGTGACGACCTCGCTCGCGCCGACGATAAGCAGACCGGGCGTCGATTCTACTGTCCGCCCGCCTTCGATGACGCGGAACGGGCCGCCGGTCATTTGCCCGGCCGCGGCTCGGCGGAGATCGAAGTGGCACTCTCTCGCGCGGCCTCAAGACGACGCTCGAGGATCTGCATCGGCGAGTAGTCACGGAGGCGGATGTAGTTCGCGGCGGCCGCTAGTCGAGCGTCGAGCGAGGCGTCGGTCGCACCCACGTGGTCGGCGATCGACTCGAATGCGGCCTGCGGCGCGAGCCCGATCAGCTCGGACTCCGCGAGACGGACGCCGTCCTCGACTGCGAGATCGCGGACAGCGTCCCAGACCAGCCACAGGGGCGTCACGCCGAAGTCGAGCAGGTTCATCGAGACTTGCGCTCGTAACGGATGACCGCGCTCGGGCTCGCGGACCTCGAACCCGTTCGCCTGCAGCTTCGGTAACCCACCACCCGACTCGCGGACGCGACGCGCGATACGTTTCGCGAGGTCGACGTCGTCGGAGTCGAGGTTGATGTTGTACGCGATCAGGAACGGCCGGGCACCGACGGCGACCGCCCCCGCCGAGGGATGCATCCTGCGGGGGCCGAAGTCGGGCTCGCGTCCGTTCTGCTCGATCTCGAGTTTGAGGCCCTCGTATTGGCCACGACGGACGTCGGCGAGGCGCTCGCGGTCAGCGCGCAACGCCGCCCGCGCGTAGAGGTAGACGGGCAGTTCGAAGCGCATCGCGATCCGCTCGCCGAATGCGCGCGCGAGCTCGATGACGTCCTCCATCGAACTCGACGCGAGGGGGATGAACGGGATGACATCGACGGCGCCGATCCGCGGATGCTCTCCGTCGTGCGCGTCCATGTCGATCTCGTGGACCGCCCCGCCGAGCAGTCGTTCGAGTGCGTCGGTGACCGGCCCGTCCTCGCCCGCCATCGTGAACACCGACCGGTTATGGCTCGCATCACTCGTCCGGTCGAGCAGGAACACGTCCTCGACCGAGGTGATCCGGTTCGCCAGGCGGTCGACGACATCGAGTCGCCGGCCCTCCGAGACGTTCGGTACCGATTCGATGAGCACGTCAGTCGGTATCGAGCATCGGCACGTGGACGCCACGGTCGCGGGCGACGTCGATCGCCCGCTCATAGCCGGCATCGACGTGCCGAAGCACGCCCATCGCCGGGTCGGTCGTGAGGACCCGCTCCAGCTTCTGGGCCGCGAGCGGCGTCCCGTCGGCGACCACGACCATCCCGGCGTGCTGCGAGAACCCGATGCCGACGCCGCCTCCGTGATGGATCGACACCCACGAGGCGCCCGCCGCCGTATTCACGAGCGCGTTCAGGAGCGGCCAGTCCGCGACCGCGTCCGTGCCGTCCGCCATCGCTTCCGTCTCGCGGTTGGGGCTTGCAACGGACCCCGCGTCGAGATGGTCGCGGCCGATGACGATCGGCGCGCTCACCTCGCCGGATGCGACGAGCTCGTTGAAGGCGAGGCCTGCCTTCGACCGCTCGCCGTAGCCCAGCCAGCAGATCCGAGCCGGCAGGCCCTGATATGGCACGCGCGCCTCGGCCATCTCGATCCAGCGCCGGAGCCCGGCGTCCTCAGGGAAGAGGTCGAGGACCGCGCGGTCGGTCCGCTCGATGTCCGCGGGGTCGCCGGAGAGCGCCGCCCAACGGAACGGGCCCCGGCCCTCGCAGAACTGTGGCCGGATGAAGGCCGGCACGAACCCCGGATAGTCGAAGGCGTCCTCGACGCCGGCCTCCTTCGCCTGCGCACGCAGGTTGTTGCCGTAGTCGAATACGATCGCGCCGGCTCGCTGGAACGCGAGCATCGCGCGGACATGCGCCGCCATCGCGGCGCGCGAGCGCTGCTCGTACTCCTTAGGCTGCGTCTCTCGCAGAACGGTGGCGTCGCCGAGTGAGATCTCGGCGGGCACGTATCCGTTCAACGCATCGTGCGCAGACGTCTGGTCGGTCACGAGATCGAAGTGCTCGCCGGCGGCGGCCCACGCCGGCTCGATCTCGGCCGCGTTGCCGACGAGTGCGATCGATGTCGCTTCGCGTGCCGCTGCCGCCGATCGCGCCCAGGCGAGGCCCTCGGCCGGGTCGTGGGTGAGGCGATCGACATAGCCGATGTCGAGGCGACGCTGCGCCCGCGCCGGGTCGACCTCGATCGCGAGGCACACGCCCTCGTTCATCGTCACGGCAAGCGGCTGGGCGCCGCCCATCCCGCCCAGACCGGCAGTCAGCGTGACGGTCCCCGCCAGTGAGCCGCTGAAATGCTGGCGGGCCGCCTCCGCGAACGTCTAATACGTACCCTGAAGGATCCCCTGGGTCCCGATGTAGATCCATGACCCGGCGGTCATCTGGCCGTACATCATCAGGCCCTGTCGCTCGAGCTCGCGGAAGACATCCCAAGTCGCCCAGCGGCCAACGAGGTTCGAATTCGCGATCAGGACGCGCGGCGCCCATTCGTGCGTCCGCAGGACACCGACGGGTTTGCCACTCTGGATGAGCAGCGTCTCGTCGTCGCCGAGCGTACGCAGCTCGCGAACGATCGCATCGAACGCCGCCCAGTCCCGGGCCGCCTTGCCGGTCCCGCCGTAGACGACGAGGTGCTCCGGATCCTCCGCCACCTCCGGGTCGAGGTTGTTCATCAGCATCCGGAGCGCGGCTTCCTGTGACCATCCGCGGCAGGTCAGCTGGGCGCCTCGCGGCGCGCGGACGGGACGCGGGCCGGCATCGGTCGTCATGCCCGAAGGCTACTCGTTCAGACCCTCGACGACGTGCTCTCCGAAGCGCCCGGGACCGCCACCCTGCATCGATACGATGAGGCCCTGATCGGGAAGATGGACGTGATACGTGTGGATCCCTCCGGCACACGTCCCGATGAACGTCTGGCGGCCGCCGATGGTCGCCTCGGCCGCGCCCTGGACACCGCCGGCCTGCTGGCACACGGCGCTGTCGAACGTGTCCCGCCAGCCTCGGAAGAACAGGTCGCCAAAGAGTCCGGGCTTCACACGTGCGACGGTCACGACGACGTAGTCCCCGACCGACCCAGAGGCCGGCGGCCCGAAGGCCGCGGCCAGCGCGAGCGAGCTGACGAACGGCGCGATGGACGGCTCTCGAGCGATCTCGGCCGCTGTCGCCTGGTCTGGCTCCAGAGGGACGCCGCCGACGGCGTCCGGCAGGACCGAGAGCAGCGACGGATCGACCGTGACGCCAGCCGACGGTTCCGTCGAGGCGGCGGCCGAGGATGTCGCGCCGCTGGCGGAGGTCGGACTCGGCGGCGGCGTGGACGGCTCCGTCGGGGTCGGGTTCGGTGACGGTCGCGGCGGGATGCAGCCGGTGACGGCGATGAGCGCGACGGCGATCAGCGCGACCACGGCCAGCGTGACGCGGTTGGTCCACCTCGTCACGCGAGCTCGCGACGCATGACCGGGAACCGATCGTCGGACGCGGCGACGACGAAACCGACCGATTCCCAGAAGGCCGGCGTGGCAGCGCTCGTCGCATCCGGTCGGACGCCGATCTCCGGGTAGGTTTCGATGGCCGCGAACCCACGCCGGCCGAGGTCGGCGCACACGTCCTCGACGAGCATCCGGGCCAACCCCCGATCGCGTGCCTCCCCTGTGGACGCGATGCAGGTGATGACCGCGGGCAGCGGGGAATCGGGGAGCGCCGGGTACAGCTCGCGCGTCCGCTGCGCACGGGGATACGCGCTGAGCGGTCCGAACTGGCTGTACGCGGCGGCGACCTCGTCGATCAAGAGGACCTTCGCGTAGCTCCCGGCCACCGCCAGACCGCGACCCAGCAGCTGGAGCTTCGGATGACCGGTGTCGCCGACGCTCGGTCGGGGGGCGCGCCTCGGCGCGAACGGGTTCTCGTCGGCGGTGTCGTCAGCGTCGAGGAACGGGTTGAAACCTCCCCCGGCCGCGCCGGGCGGCGCGAACGGGTTGGCGTTGCGTTCCTCAAGGTCCGCCAGGAATGGATTCGATGTCGGCGCAGGTGGCGGCGGCGGTTCGGGATCCCTCCGTCGCGGTTCGAGCCAATCGAGCCGGATCGCCTTCGAGCCGCGGTCGGCGTCCTCCCAGTAGTCGCACGACCGGTGGTCGAACGACGCGTCGGCACAGGGTGGGATACGACCGAATGTCGTTTCGTCGGTGACGTCGACGATCGTGATGCGACGCGTATCAGTGGCCATCCCCGCCGAGTCTACGGTGCTCGTCGGACCAGCAGCTTCGACGGCGGGCGGGTAGAGTGCTGGGCGGGATGCCAGGTGCGGCGCAACCGCACCGACCGACGAGGGGAGCTGGATGCGATCGCCGGAGGCCGGCAGCAGCGACGCCTATGCGATCCTCGGCGTCGATCGGAACGCGGATGACACGACGATCGCGCGCGCACATCGACGGCTGGCGCGGCGGCATCATCCCGATCTCGCGGGCGAGTCCGCGACCCGGCAGATGATGCACATCAACGCTGCGTTCGAGGCCATACGGACGGCGCATGCGAGGGCTGACTACGACGCGGCGCGGAAGCCGCCACCGCGCCGCGACGGGACGGGCGGCGCTGGTCCGCCACCGGGCCGGGCTTCGGGCAGTGTCCTCGACTTCGGGCGTCACATCGGGTGGTCGCTTGGCGAG
>Ga0136846_1217692_pt1 | contig 15128 bp, 19 predicted proteins | sample HopSoiMetagenom2_FD_96841 | JGI IMG/M metagenome (GOLD analysis project Ga0136846, IMG submission 96841) | Grasslands soil microbial communities from Hopland, California, USA - 2 Assembly 2016 (version 4) | ecosystem: Environmental > Terrestrial > Soil > Grasslands | place: USA: Hopland...
GCCTAGAATGCGCTCCAGTTTTTCGCCGGCTTAGCTCAGTTGGTAGAGCAACCGCCTTGTAAGCGGTAGGTCATCAGTTCGAATCCGATAGCCGGCACCAAAAAATGAAACGGGATCAAGCACTTATGCTTGATCCCGTTTTCTTTTGCTTGCTTGGACTTTCCTAATTTGGGCCAACGGCCTGGCCCAAATTTGGCCCAGGGCCAATAGCTATTAGGAAAGCTCGTGATGCGCTTGGGCCATGCAATTTGACTGAGCGCTTGTGCTGTGCAACTATGAATGCGCCGGTTGAAGTGCTGCCCACCCATGACATGCCGCCAGGGGTGAGCTCAAGCTAGCCGAGCCTGATGGCTCGGAGGCCCGCAGCGAGGCAGCCGGAGCGCTGGAGGGTGAGCACGATCGAACGCTATCGATCGATGGCTCACATGACCAAGACTCCAGGCACGCCGTCAGCGTGCGCCACCGGCCGCTAAGTTGTGCGTTTGCCGCGTGGGTAGCTCCCAATCGTGCGCGGAAGGCAGATCCGGTCGAGCTCGACCAATTGAACGGGATCGTTCATGGATCACCTTGCGCACGCTCCTGCCAAGCGGCACCTTCGTACAAAAACGCCTTCTGCCTCTCCCGAGCTGCGGACGCTCGATGCTCACGCCCTGGGGCCCGTTCTCCGCAAGTCTGCGCTCTCGATCATGGCGGACCTCAGCAGGGCTCCCCATCGCCTTCCACCCCCGATTCGGATTGGCGGAGCGCGTGGAGCGCTGTGGCTCGAATCGACCGTTCTGGAGTGGCTTCAGTCGCACGAGCAGGGTGCCCTCGAACAGCCGCGGCGTCGAGGGCGGCCAACGAAGGCCGAGCAACTCGCCAGGCGTTTGGCTGAACAGCAGCAGAGTGACGCAGCATGAGCGCGCTCCTTCCTCTGGCCTCGCTGCGCTTCGACCTGGGCTTGGCGCCCGAGTCGCTGTACGTGCTCAGACGTCGGCACAGCTGGACCTGGCTCACCACGACAGGCCCGAGCGGCACACGCGGGCGGGCGTATTGGATCAATCCAGCTGAGGCCGCCGCCTGGTTCAGGAACACCGGCAGGCTGTCTCTGGCAGCACGACTGGATGAGGTCGCCGCCGAGCTGAAAGTCGGGCGCAAGGAGGAAGCCGGCCAGTAACTGCTTAGGCAGTACCTGGCCGGCGTCGATCATCGCCAACGCGATGCACTGGGGAGTGCTTCGCCGATTGTGGTCGATCCGTTGCAAGGACGCCTGAACAGTTGCTGGCCGCTGCTGCGGCCATGTCTGCTCTCCTTTGCCAGGCGCTGCGCCGCGTCGTCCTGCTGGACGCGCGTGGCCAGATGCTCACCTCTCGGAAGGTCAAGCCGGTGCTGGATGTGCTTCACGTCATGTGTGATGCCGCCCTCGCCGAGGAGCCTCACCGAGCCGTCTACATCTACGTCGAAGAGATCGCCAGGCGCGCTGCGCGGGGCGTGCGCTCGACGCAGCTCGCGCTGGCATTGGCCGCGGAGCTGGGGCTTATCTGGCGCCTGAAGCTCCCCGAGGGCGCACGCCTATCCGATGGCCGACAGGCGCCCTGGGGAGCCTTGATTCACCGCGACTTGATCGCGGCGTCCTTTGAAAAGAACCCTGGGCGCCGGGGCGCTCCCAGTCTTCCCTTTCCACGGCCATGGGCCGAACTAACCAATGTGACAGAGGTGCATCGAATGGAAGAGTCGTCGATCGATGAAGTCAATGACAGAGGTGCATTGAATGCGGGGAAGAAGGGTGTCGTAGACACGCCCCCCCCGCAAAAGCCAGATGAAGGGGCGGGGCCTCTAAGGCCCCGATCCCCTGCCCCGCAGGGGCGGGGGGCAGTGGGTTTCCCTCACAAGGGCGCATTTCTTGAAGCGGCCGGTTCGCACCAAGACGGCGCTCCGTTCTGGAGCTGGCTGGCCGCTAGCTGTGACGCCGCGGGCTGGCGTGGCAACCTGCGTTTCGTCGGCCAGCGCCGCCGCAAGGGAGACGGCAAGCGCGGAGGACGTGTGCCGCTGGCGCAAAGGCACATCAGCCTAGCCGCGCAGTGTGCTGGTCATGCACTGCGCGTGGCGGTGTCACGTCGTGGGCTCGAAGTGACCTTTGAAGCTGTCGAAGCCGTCCACCCATTGCTCCTGCTCGACGACCTTGACGCGCAGGCGCTGCAGGCGCTCCCAGCGCATGGCGTCGCGGTCGTAGAGACCAGCCCTGGCAATTACCAAGCCACGCTGGTCGCGTGGCGGCCGCTCTCGCCCGCTGAGCGCTTGAGCGCTCAGCGGGAACTCGTCAAGAGGTTGAACGGGGATCCAGCAGCAGTTTCTGGATCACAGCTGCGACGATTTCCCTGCAGCGTCAATTGCAAGCGAGAGCTCGCAGACCCGTTCGTAAGCCGCCTCGTAGGGCGGCCAACAGTCGGCACGGTGTCAGAGGAGTTGTTGGCCGAGCTGTTGAAGGACAGCGCGCCCGCGCCGGCTGAAAGGCGACGGCCTACGGCGCGCGTCGATCACGATGCCGGTGACGACACCGACAGCGCGGCCGAGTTCGGTTGGGTCATCCGCGACCTTCGCCGCGCAGGCGGTTTGCGCGGCGAGGCCTTGAGGGCTGCGCTCGTTCGGAAGGCGCTCGCGCGCGGTAAGTACGCCGGTGCAGTCGACCAGATGCAGCAGGTCGAACGGTACGCGGCAACAACGGTGCGTAATGCGGAGATCAGGCTTGGGAGGGCGCCGAGCTAACTGCCTCGCCCGCTGCTGAGCCTTCCAGGCGCTTGCCAGCCGCAGCGCGCCGACGGTTCTTTGGCACTGCGCTCGCCAGCGTGCGAGCTACAGCTCGCACGCTGACTTTCAGACCACGAGCACTTAATGCCGCCGCGATGCTGGCGGCTGTGTGGCCGCTGGCTTGCATCCGTGCAAGCTCGGGTGCCAGTTCCCGCAGCGCCTCCGCTTTGGTCAGAGAGCGGGGAGGTGGTGGCAGCTGAGCCAGCTCTGCTTTGATCAGTTCCAGGTCGGCAGCAGTCATTGAGTGAAGTTCCGGCATAGGTCGGTGATTGGTAGTCGAGGGCCAATCAGTGTGGTGGACGGTGTCGCGTCGCTGACGAATCGCGACGCAAGTGTTTAGGTGTTGTTCCGGCTTTGTTCAGGTGCGAAAGGCCGACTCCAAGCAGCATCTGCGCAACACCTAACGCCGTTTAAAGCAGACCAGCAAGCCGACCCATGTCTACACACCCGGAGGGTGTTTCGACATGGGGCTTGCGAGGGGCTGCGCCCCTTCGATCCCCGCTCCGCTCAAGACAACATGCGCCTCGCCGCTGATCACCCCGCAGCGCTGACCAAATCGAACTCGATCGTCTACAGCGCTCGCGTGCCGAAAACCATCGCTGCCGTATGGGACGGTGAGGCCGCGCGTGCAGGGATGTCGCGATCCGACTGGCTGCGCCAAACGGTGGACCCCGAGCGCGCCCGCGTGACCGGTGCCCGCCAGCCCAGGCGGCCGCACCGCACGGCAGACCCTGCGCTGCTGTTCCAGATCGCCAAGGCCGGCACGCTGCTGAACCAGCTCGCGCACCAGGCGAACGCTGCGGCCATTGCAGGCAGCAAGGCCGACGTCCTGCACACGCTTTTGCAGATCGAGCGCCACCTCGATGAGTTGCTGCGCCGCGAGGGCGCGTGCTGATTTCCTACGGCAAGCACGGGGTTGGCAGCTGCCTGAAGGCCTGCCGGTATGTGCTCGACTCCCTCGACCACAAAGGCCGCGAGCGGCCTGCGGTCGAGGTGCTGGCCGGTAACTGGCGCCAGGTCGCAGCACTGGCCGACTCGTCGTCGGCGAAGCTCAAGTACCGCTCTGCGCTGATCGCTTGGGCGCCGTCAGATCAGCCTACGGACGATCAGATCCGCGAAGCGCTGCAGAGCTGGGAGAGCCTGGCGTTCCCGGACCTCAGCCGCGATCAGTTCACGTACCTGGCCGTCCTCCATCGCGACGACCGCGACGGATGCCATATCCACATCATCATCCCCCGCCGCCTGCTCGACGGCAGGTCGTACAACGTTGCGCCGCCAGGGTGGCAGGCAGCTGGTCACGACCAGCTGCGCGACTACCTGAATCACAAGTACGGCTGGTCCTCGCCGGCTGATCCCTCGCGCGCTCGCGTCGCGCAGACCGGCCGTTGGGCTGTCGTCGCTGCGGACCGCAAGCGTGACGGTCTCGCCGTCGCGCCAGGAGACAACCCGCGCGAGGCCCTCGCCAACTACGTCCTCGGCCAGATAGCCGCAGGTCGGGTCGAGTGTTCACGTGCTGGTGTTGTCTCGGCGCTCGCGCAGCTCGGCGAGGTGACGAGGCAGGGCAAGGACTACGTCTCGATCAGGCTCGAACCGGGTTCCAAACCAATCAGGCTGAAAGGCCTGCTCTTCAATGAAGGCCTTGACCGAAGCGCTCTCCCAGCGCCTGCAACAGGCGGAGCTATTGCAGGCGCAACAGACAGCCGACCTGACCGCAGAAACCCAGCAGCTGCTCAAGCAGCACGTCTCGAGCTTGAGCGTCATATCGAGCGCCGTGCTCGGTACAACCGAGAACGCTATGGCCGCGGACCACGAACGGCTGCGGCAGATCTCAGCCGAGACGACGGCCTTGCTGGCCAAGGACCTCGCGACGTTGCACCGCACGACGGTGCGCCAGGTCAAGCGCCTGCTCATGTGGCCGGTGATCGCAGCGCTGAGCTTGTCGTTGCTGACCGTGGCAGGCGCGGCGAGCTGGGCCTGGCTGACGGTTCGCCAGGCCAACGCCGAGGCCGCTCAAGCGCGGCACGAGCTCGCGGCCATCGAGACGCGCTTCTGCGCCAGCCCGGTCGGCCGGCAGTACTGCCGGCCGACCTCCTCTCCCACGCCATCCAAGTGAAGGGACGACGTGAATCACCCCACTCAGATTTCGACGTTGCTAGCCGCGGCCCAGGCCGAGGCGGCGAACGATACCCCCTCAGTGCCGCCCAACTCGCCGCCCGCCAGCGTGCGCCCGCTGCGGCCGGTGATCGCCGCCATGCCGGCAGATCAGCGGCCCGTGACGTGCTGCAGCACATGTCCCGCCTCACTTTGGTGGCTTACGCCGCAGGGCCCCACGGCGTACTGCCGGGTCGCCCACGCGACGTCATACAGCCCCGCGGACCCGGTCAGCTACCTGGACTGCGACCAGCTCCACGAGCAACTCCCCGATTGACCAACCCCACCGACGAAAGGCCAACCATGAGCGAGATCCTTGTCCCCAACGATGACAACAAGCCAGACCAGCAACGTCGCCGGCCTAGCAGCCACGTGATCGCGCAGCTTCTTGGTCAGCCAGTTCCGCTGGACTACCCGGAACGTCTTGCGCAAGCCCAGGCTTGGCGTGACAAAGCGCAGAAGGACCTCGCTGGCGCCGATGCAGCACGCCGCGCGGGTCATCTCGAATTGTCCCAGCAGCTCACCGGACAAGCCGCCGCGACAGAGTTGGCAGCGACGGTGCGAGCCGCCACGCCACGTCAACTGGACGCGCTGCGTCGAGAGGCTTGGGCCGAGCTCTCCGCCGTGGACGAGGAAGAGCGAGCCGGCGACCGATTTGCCGGACAAGGCGGTCTCGCCGGCTTGCTGGTGAGCCTCATCCGCCGCCTGGTGGCCTGGTTGTTTGGCGTGGACATCCTCGCCATCCCTGCTGAGAAAGACCAGGCCGATGCCAACCTGAAGATCTCGATCCTCGAAGCTTTGGATCTGGAGGGTGCTGCTCGCGTCGAGCAACGCACCGAGCTTGATGCGCGCGACGAGTACCTTGCCTTGAAGCGCTCGAACACATCAGCTGCCGTTCGTGCTGGCGTTGATGTGGCCATCGTCGATCGAATCGCCGGCCTACTAACTGGCGACAGCGAAAAGTTCTCCGCTTGGTTGCCTGCCCTTCGGATCGCTGTGCCGGTCGCTATCGAGTACTCCAAGCGCAGGCCGCACCTGAAGTTCCCGACCGAATTCGAACGCGCTGAAGTGATCTTCGATGCTGCTGCATCGCATGGCCTTCACATCCCGGTCGAACATCGGGAGACGCTTGTCGAGCAGATGATCGCGCGCGATCGCCGAGACGTCGAAGAGCAGATGGCGGTGGACGGGGAGGGCGGTGGTGGCGACGGCAGCCAGCAGCGTAGCCGCGGTACGAAGGGCTGACGCCATGTGGGCCGCAATACACAGGGGCATGCCGGCCGTTGGCCGTCACCGGACGCCCGTTCCAGGCTCGCGCAGCCGCGCTCGGTCCTGCGGACCGCTGGCCGCTGGCCAGCGCCCTCCAGGCCGCCTTGCCGCGCTCCTGGGGCCGGCCTCCGGCCCGCCCCGCCGCTGGGGCGTCCCCAAAGCCCAGCAGCCGGCTACGAGGCCGACTGCAACAGCCGAGTCAGCGCGCTGCGCGCGAGTGGGCGCCCTGCGGGCGCGCGCCCCTCGCGACACGCGAGGGGCTTGGCTCGCCGGGTCCGAAGTGCCGCCAGGCGTTTTTCCCTGAGGGGCCCAAGCCGAGCTCTGCGGGGACCGTAGCCCGTGCCACTGGCAGGTCAAGGGCGTACTCACCCGGTCCCTCGCTGCGCGAGGGCTGCGGCTTCCGTCGGCCGGCAAGCCGGCAACCCTTGACCTGCCAGTGGCACGGGCTCCTTTGGTCCCACGCTCGGCTCAGGCCCCTCAGAGAAAAACGGCACCAACAGCAAGCGCCACTCCGGACCCGGCAAGGAATACCTCGAACGCCCGGTCTTGGACTCGAGAAGCCGGCATCCGATTCAGGCGAGCGAACAACCCGCGGCACTGCCGCAGAAAGGCGAGAGAACCGATGAACACGATCAACACCACCATCGACCACGACGGCGCTAGCGAGGCGCACGCCATCGCCAAGTGCCTGGCAGACCTTGAGGCGCTGAAGTCCGCGCATCCGGCCTTTTACACGCAGCTGGACGCCATCGACACCGAGTGCTGCAGCCGGGCGGAGCTGGTCGCGCTGATGGACGCGGCGCCCACCGCCAGCGCGCGGCTGTACCTGCTGTCGAAGTTCTCGACTCGCTTGACCGTTGCTGGTCTGACGGGTCGCCGCTTTTCGTAAAGGAGGGCCCGCCATGCGCCTTGGAACCAAGAACCCTACCGCTTTCCGTAACTACGGCCCTGCCGCGTTCGCAGGAATGCACAACGGCGGCTTGCTCCTGGGCCTTTTGTACCTGCAGGCCTTTGCAGTCCTCCTGGTTGTCCTCGTTGGCTTGGCGGTGGTCAAGCTTGCATGGCGTGCCTGCCTTTGGGCTGGCCGGCATCTGCGACGAGCCGTAGCTGCTTGGAGGCAGTCATGAGCGCCGGCCGACTCGACTTCAAGGCCGTCGATGGCGGCTGGCGCCAAGGTCTGGCCTTTGATGGTGCTGACCTCGAGCGAGTGATGCAGCACGGCGAGGCACTCGCCGCTGTGACGAGGGCCGCAGGCCTGCGCGTGATGGCCACGCCCGCGGACAGCGCGCCTTTCCCGACATGGATTTGGACTCCCGGCGCCGGCTGGCGCCAGGCCAAGGCCATCTAACCCCAGCGCCCCTCGGGCGCGTCAACCGAAAGAGCTTGTGATGAAACTTCACATCGTTCCCTTGGCGGTGATGCTCATCGCCGCGCCAGTGCTCGCGCGAGCACAGGTCAACGGCGGATCTCCGAGCGTGCGCAATGGTGCCGGCTTCAGCTGCGCCCCTGGCACGGCCTGGATCAACGACGGCGGCGTCGCCCGTTGTCAGACGCCCACGGCGGCAGCGCCGTTCCTTGCGAGCTGTCCGTCCCTGAGCAACTTCCAGCCTTCGGGCGCCTGTCAGTTCGACATCCCGGCCACCGGCGCGGGCGTGACGGTGACGGCACCGACGAAGACGACGACGCACATCGGCCAGACCACGCTGACGTGCAACGCCGGCGTCTGGGGCGCGGCGGTCACCAGCTGCACGCCGATCCCCACGCTCGCCGTGTCGCCCGGGCCAGGTACCGTGTACCAAGGCTTCGACTACACCTTCAGCTGGTCGAGCAGCTTCGCGACGTCTATCACCTGGTCCTGCTCGGGTGCGAACCCGAGCTCCGGCTCGCTGGCGGCTTCGGGCAGCCAGGCGCTGACGACGCCGAACGTCGGCACCACGAACTGCCAGGTCGAGGCCACCGGGCCGGGCGGCAGCAGCGGCGCGCGGACGTTCACCTTCTACACGGACACGCGGCCTGGCTGCCCCAACACCAGCTACAGCGCAGGCGCCTGTACGTACGACATCTCGGCGCGCCCTGATGGAGCGTCCGGCTCGTTCGGCACGACGACACCGGGCTACAGCGGCGCCATCTCGGCCAGCTGCAGCCTGGGGGCGTGGACCTTCGGTGCGTCGAGCTGCGCTCCCGTACCGCCGGCGAACTGCTCGCCTCAGACGCTGTCGGGCTCGGGCTGCTCGTTCAGCTTCGGTGCGATCGCCAGCGGGTCCAGCGCGACGGTGAGCACTTCCACGGCCGGCTACAGCGGCACCGCGACGGCCAGCTGCAGTTCGGGCGTGCTGAGCCTCGCGAGCGCGCCAACGTGCGTACCGGCTGCACCGACGGACTGCCCGGCGGCAACTCGCACTGCAGGCGCCTGCTCGTTCAACTTCAGCGCACTTTCCAATGGCGCAAGTGCGACGGTCGGGACATCGACGCCGGGCTACACCGGTAGTGCGACGGCCAGCTGCTCGAGCGGCGTGCTGTCGGTGACGGGGAGTTCTTGCAACCCCTCGCTGCCGGCGGACTGTCCCGCCCAATCGTTGTCGTCGGGCGGCTGCGCCTTCAACTTCGGTTCGGTGTCCAACGGCGCCTCGTCGACGGTCAGCACGAGCATGGGCGGGTATTCCGGCAGTGCGACGGCAACCTGTAGCGCTGGGGTTCTGAGCCTCACCGGTTCGTCTTGCTCACCGGCGGCGCCGGCCAACTGCGCCGCGGCAACGCTGAGCTCGGGTGCGTGCTCCTACACCTTTGGACCGATTGCCAACGGAGGGGCCGCGACGGTCAGCACGTCAACTCCGGGCTATTCCGGCGGTGCAACGGCATCGTGCAGCAGCGGCGCGCTCTCCCTGCTTGCGCCATCGTGCAATGTGGCGTCGCCCGCGCCCGCGCCGACGCCGTGCTCGGCATCGAGCACTTCGTTCTCGGCTTGCTCGTACAGCGTCGCGTCCCTTGCCAACGGTGCTTCCGAGCTGGTAAGTACTACCACGCCTGGCTACATCGGCAACATCGCTGCGACCTGCAATTCGGGTTCCCTCACGTGGGGCGGTGCGAGCTGCAACCCAATGCCGCCTTTGTGCGGGGGCGGCCAGTCCTGGAACGGCAGTGCATGCGCTTGCCCTGGCGGCACGACCTGGAACGGCAGCAACTGCGTTGCGGCGCCGCCGCCAGGGAGCTGCCCTGCCGGCATGCAATTCGAGTTGCGCATGATCTCCGGAGAGTGGCCGAGGTACTCGGTGTGGGCCGTGTACCAGGACGGCTTCATCAACTACCCGTCGGTGACGGCGGGCATGCAAGACCCGCTGCCCGGCCTGGCCTACGGCGGGACCACCGCGACGGGCTGGATCACCCTCAACCAGAGCATCGCCAACGGCGGGATGTCGGATGGGGGCAGCCCCGCAGCTGTGCCCGTGACCGTGTTCTCTTCGTTGCCAGCAACGGGCGGTTGGACGACTGACGCCCGCTACTGGATCTCGGCGATGGGTTGCAGCAACGGGCGGATCAGCTGGGTCAGCTTCTATGGCTACAGCGAAAGCGGAACTTGATGCGCACGCCGTCGAGCTGATCAGCCCGCCAACCAACCGTACACAGAGGAATTCCATGAACCATCAATATCGTTCTCACTTGACCGCGCTTGCCGCTGCGCTGGTTGTCGCTGCCTGCGGCGGCGGTGGCAGCGGCCCCACTACCACTGAGACGCCCGCTCCGGCACCGGTGCCGGTGCCGGCTGAGCCGGCGCCGCCAGCGCCCATAGCCGGCGACCCAGCCTTTGTCAGTGGGTGCACCGGCGCTGCGGTGCGCAGCGCCATCGGGCCGTTCTCCACCCAGCCCGGTGATTGCTTCGTCTCGATCCAAATCACGCCCGACGAGCTCGCCCAGTTGCGCAGGGACTACGCCACGGCGCCGGTTCGGTCACGAGTTCTGGAGGCGGTGCGAAGCAGCTTCTCGGACCGCATCGATTCCGTCATGGTGATCGTCGATCAGAGCCAGACCGACCAGGAGGCCGCGAAGATGCCGTATGGCTTCAACGCTCCAGTTCAGCCCTGTAACGTCCAAGCCTCCAGCTGCCCGCGGTTCGGCCGCCTGGGCAACCTGTGGCTCACCGCGAGGGACTACCTGGAACGCGGACCGTCCCTGCACGAGCTGCTGCATGGCTTCCTCGCCGGCATGACGGTGGACGGCGGCCCCGGCTTTGTCGTGCCCACCGCCGTGGCCGACCACTGGGGCTATAGCAGCGCCGGCGGCCAGCTCGGCGGCTGGTCGAAGGTGGAGAAGAGGGCGACGGACGGCAGCTACCTCGGCACCGTGACTTTCCGGGGCGGCAGCACTGGGCCTTTTGGCTCTTTCGCCAACGGCGGCAACGTCGTGGCGTACAGCAACCTGGAGCTGTGGGCCATGGGTCTGATCCCAGATGCTGAGCTGCAGAGCGTCGATGTGGCGCAGGGCGCCGTGCCGTCAACGACGGAGCCAGGCGTGTTCACGACGACCGGCCTGACGACCTATACGGCCGACCAGATCATTGCGCGCGTGCTGCCGCAGTCGCGGCCGTCGACCGCGACTCCGCGAGCCTGGCGCGGCCTGGTGGTCCTCGCCACCACCGACGCCACGGTGAGCCCGGCGACGCGCGACATGCTCAATGGCCAGCTCGACCGGTTCAGCCAGCGGCTTACGCCGCCGGCCGGCGCGGTTCACAACTGGTGGAGCGCTACGGGCGGTCGATCTTCGATCCAACTGGCAGCGGCCAGCCAGCTGGGCAAATGAGCGGGCTGCGGCAGCTCAGCGCGGGTTGAAGGCCAGGCATTGAACTGCGGACTTGCCGGTCGCCGTGCAGGCGGCCGTTTCGTCCCAGATCGCCTGGCTAAGGCCGCCGACTATGAAACCAAACACCGCGAACATGACGACAAAGGCGCGGGCGCGTTCCTTGGGCGGCTCGCTGTTCTGCATCCAGGCGCCTAACCGCCTGACCTGCCGCGCTGCAATGTACAGCGCAGGGAAACCCAACGTGAAGGCGGCGGTGATCGGTCCGAGGGCGAAGTAGTGCTGCATTTGTCCTATGGGGACGAGTTGATGACGCGTTGGATTCTGTTGGCCAGCTCGCAAGTCCAATGGCGAAACCTCGGGGTTTTCGGCCCGCATTGGTCGTTTGGCGACGGGTGATAATCACGTTGACGCGGTTTCCCGCGCCCCTGCTTTTCCTCCCTGAGCAGGAGCCTGTCGCGATGACGCGATGCGGCTTTGACACCCCGGCCCTGGCCGGGGTTTTTCTTGGAGCCTTCGCTGTCAGGCTCCGACGATTTCGGCGACCTCCGCCAGGCGCTCGAGCGAGAACTTCCATGACGCAGGAATCTCGTCCACCGTGCCGGCGGCGTGCGCGCGGTCCGTCCAACGCTTCTTTTCGTAGAGGATCGTGTCGCCGCGCCCAGCCGCGGTTGCTCTCATCCGGGCCGCGATCTCTTGAGGCGTCGCCAGGTATATCCGTGGGAGCTCATCCACGCTGGTGCCTTTGAACTGGACAAGGCAGAAGACGGTCTTTTTCTGATGCCTCAGCAGCCACGTGTCGATGGCGGCGTGGTAGTCGGCGTTGGACAGGTATGACTGGGTGAGGCCCCATTGCCCATCCTTGCTGCCCTTGACGGACACCTTGAGCATTCTGTCGCCGTTAACCGCAACCAGGTCGTATTCAGGCTGGTTGGCTCCGTACTGAACGGAGATGTCCCAACCGCAGCGGCAGAACTGAGCTGCAGCAAAGGCTTCAGCGGCCGTGGCAACCTGCCAGGAGCTCTTCATCAGGCCGTCAGGCTCCTGGTAGGCCAAGATACGCGGCGATCGCCTTGGCGATGCCCGCGGCGGCCACCTCAACGCCGATGCCCGCTGCTCCGGCAGCGGCCTTGCCGGTGAGCCGACCGATCCAGCTGCTGGCAGTCTGCGACTTGCTCGCAGTGTCAGCCGCGCTGGCACGGTCGAGATCGGCCTGCAGGCCTTCGAGGTCTTGGTGAGATAGCCCGAGCTCAGCCAAGCGCCCCTGGAGCGATTGCCAGTCCCCAGGCATGACCTGGATGACCGCTGATTGGCTCACGCTCGTGCCGGCGTTTGATAGGTTGCCGACGTGGCCAGCGATGTTGGTGTTGAAGATCTGTGTCATTTTCTCTGGGCTCACAGTAGGCTGACTGCCGATGGGCAATTCGCCCGCGTCAGGTGACTCGCGTTCAAGGTCAATTGCAAAGCCGAGAACGCGCGTCTTGACCGAATCGAGCAGGCGGACGATAGCGCCCAGGGGGATCTCTTTCCAGGCGGCTATGCATTGCATCTGGGAGGCGATCTTTGATGCGTGATGCACGGCCAGTCCCACGGGCCATGCCTCTTGTACGCTGCCCCCGGTTCCGCCTTCAAGCAGTCCGACGTAGACGCTGATGCTGGCACCCATGTAGGCGTGCTGATACTGCTCTTGGAGTTCGACGGGCAGCGTCGAAACAGGGATCTGGAGCTTGTTTGCCTTGGAGAACGGGCCGATGAAGGTCCCGTAGGAGTCCACCTGCACCACCCGGTAGTCGGGCAGCGCATCGACAGTGGGATAGCCGTTCAGCTCATGTTCTACCCAGGCGGCTAACTCCCTCGAAGAGATGCGCGCGGCAAGCAGCTTGCACATCCGCAGAAGAGTTGGAACGTCGGTCGTCTGCGAGATGGCAGCTGCCTGAATGTCGTGGATCAAGGACATGTTGTGCCTTTGCGCTGCTCACCAGTAGCATCGCCTCACAGGGGGGAAATGACCATGAACATCCTAGCTGCGTTGTGCGTCGCAGTCTCAGGCTGGGGGTTGGCGGCTGGAGTCGCGGCACAGCCGGCACGGCCGGCGATGCAATGGGAAAACAAGGAGCTTCGGGACCGCCTGACCCAAGCGCAGTACGAGGAGCAGGGCAGGGCTGCAATGCAGTACTGCCAAAAGGAGGCCCAGATGGCGGTGCCGTTGATTCCGCCCCAGGCGTGCAGGCGGGCCATGTCGTCCCCTAGCCCGCTGGCCTGGGACGTGTGCCAATCAACCGGGGTGGATTGCACTGAGGCGATGTCTTCCGGCCTGATGGAAGGTGACCAGTGCTTGGCCTACGCAAAGCAGGTTGGCGAGCGGCGCCAGCATGCTGCCCAACGAGCAGGCATGCAATGCCTCAATCAGCTCGGTTGGCGCCTCGTGCCGAGCCCTTAGAGGTGTCCGCATAGCGGCAAGCCGGCTAGCGAGGACGCATGCGGGCTTGCTCGTGGTCTGGCTCGACGGCTTGAGCTCCGGCCCTGACGATGGCGATCTCGCGGGCCCGCGACATAGCCCATGCGTGGACAGCGTTTAGTGTCCCGGTGTGCTTGTCGCCCAGAATGCTGATGGTGAATGTCCCGTCAGCGTTCTCCCTGAGCGAAATCGCCCCAGCAGGCAGGCCTGACACCACACTCACTTCGGCGACGATTGATGCAAGCAGCTCGGGTGCAGCGTTCATGTTCGCATCGTACCTGTCGCATGGTTAGCCGAGCTTCGCTGCCAACTTCGATGCCTCCACGTGGGTATACCGCTTCAACATCTGCATCGACTTATGGCCGGTCATCGAGGCCGCTTCGAAGGGATTCAGGCCCTTCTCGAAGAGGCGACTCGTACCCTCGTGGCGGGTGGTGTGGAAGGGGAGGTCAGCCAGCACCGTTGGATCTCGTTCGGCACCGGCCGCCTCACAGTCGGATAGGTAGAGCGCTCTGGCACGCTCTAAGCACCTAGTCCAGGCCTTCTCAAACGAGTCCGACCGCGACCACTGGAAGACGCGACCCTCTTTCCGCATGCGGACCAGCGCGAGAGCCTGTGGCGCCTTCGACGGCGCCTTGGGTGGCTTGCCCTCGTTGGCCTGGTGCACGATCTGGAGAGGTGCGCTTGCCGCCTTCAGCTCTTTGAGAATCGTCACCGCCGCGGTGGACAGCGCGACGGTCCGAGACTCTCCGTTCTTGGTATTGGTCAGGTGCGCAGTGCGCTTTTGAAGGTCAATCGTCGCCCAGCGGAGCGAGAGCAGCTCTCCCAGCCGCATCGTTGTTTCGATGGCCAGGCTGATGATCTCCCTCATACCCAGGCTGGCGGCGCCCGCCCTTTGTAGAAAGTTCAGCTCGACGGGTGTGATGCGACGCTCACGGGCTTTGGCGCGCACCGGTTTGCGCGTTGCACGCACGGGGTTCTCGGTCAGGGGGATCGACCACTCGCCCCTTGCGTGCTCGAAGATCGCGCTGAGGGTGTTCAGCTCATGAATGACGGTCTGAGCAGAAACCTTACGGCCTGCTGCCGCCTTCACCGCTTGGCCCGCCTTGCCCGGTACCTTTGCTGGCTCCTTTGCACGGCGGTCGCGGAAGGCGGCCACGTGAGACGCCTGAATTGTTCCGATGGGCCGGCGGAGTTCTGGTGCGGCCATCAGCGTTTTGATCCGGTATTCCTCCGACTTGGCCGAACGCTTCGAGGGAGTGACCTCTTCGAGATAGCGCTTGGCGACCTCGGCGAAAGGCTTCTCGGCCGCGCTGGTGTCGCGCCACTGCCCGCGGCTGATGGCGAGCTCGGTCTCCTGCGCCCAGGCGACGGCGTCCGCCTTGGACATGAACGTCCGAGACTGTTCGATGCCGTCACGGCGAACGCGAGCGCGCCACTGCAGATCTCCGCGCTTTTCGATGCGTGCCATTTCGCCCCTCTATTGTCTTGTGGCCCAAATTTGGCCCAAGAATACAGCGCACCGGGTCAATCACCAATGGCAGTCGTAGTTGTGCTCTGACGGGCTAGATGCCTTGTAAGCGGTAGGTCATCAGTTCGAATCCGATAGCCGGCACCAACATCAAAAACCCCGTCACCGACAGGCGACGGGGTTTTTGTCATTTCTGCAGCA
>Ga0136846_1216312_pt1 | contig 15127 bp, 13 predicted proteins | sample HopSoiMetagenom2_FD_96841 | JGI IMG/M metagenome (GOLD analysis project Ga0136846, IMG submission 96841) | Grasslands soil microbial communities from Hopland, California, USA - 2 Assembly 2016 (version 4) | ecosystem: Environmental > Terrestrial > Soil > Grasslands | place: USA: Hopland...
GGAAGCGTCGCAAGCAACCCGCCATAGGTTTCGACCGGTATCGAAACATCGTCGGCGCCGCCCAGCGCATCGAGCAGCGCCTTCGACGAATTCGGCGCATTCGAGACGGCGTAGCCCGCCTCGGCGAGATCGGCGAGCAGCGCGTTGACGCTCGCCGGCACGTCGAGACCGACCGCGTAGCCGGTGCGACCGGGCGCGCCGGGATAATCCGGCAACAGCACCGCGATGCGCCGTTTCCCACGCGGCGTCGCCTGCAAACGCACCAGCGCCGCGATGCGATCCGCCACCACGTCGATGCGGTCCGGCTCCGGCTGGTTGGTCATTCCCGTGAACGCCAACCCGTCAAACGCGTCGGAGGGATTTTTGAAAGCGATCGCGCCCGCGAGCACGCGGCCGTCGAGCTCCGGCAGCACCACGTGCATGGCCAAATCGGCGGCGCCGAGACCGCGCGGACTGTCGGCCCAGGCGGCGCGCTTGGTGGTGGCGACGACTGCCTGCAATACCGGAACGCCGGCCGTGTCGAGCGGGGTTGTATCGTCGGCGCTTCTGGACGCGGCGAAAGCCGTCGTCGTGACGATCAAGGCCGGCGCAAGCCGCGACAGCGCTGCTCGAAGGAAAGCTGCCGACTCAGCGTCCTTCAAGCTGGTGACAAACAATGCCGCTGGCGCCAAGCCGCGCGCGGTCAGCGCATCGAAGAGCGCGTCGATCGGGGCGACGTCGGCGGCGAGCAGCATCGAGCGATAGAACACGATCGGGATAACAGGCCGGCCCTTCGGCAGCACTTCGATCAGGCCATCGAGATCAACCGCCAGCCCCGCCGGCGTGTAACCGCCGGTTCGCGGCACCATCCGCGGCGCGGTGCAATCGACCGCAGCACCCGCATGTTTTGCGAGCCGGCGCAGCAGCGCACGAAGGTTGTCGCGCCCGCCTTCGCGGAAATAGCCAAGCAACGATACAAGCTCATCGGTTGGCAGCGTCGAGATGTCGGCGAGCCGCGGATCGTCGCGGTCTTCTCCCGGCAGCATCGCGAGCAGAATGCCGCGCTCGCGGGCCAGCGCCGCGAGCCGATCGACGCCGTAGCGCCACCAGTCCATGCCGCCGAGCAGGCGAACCACGATCACCTTGGCATGGCAGGCGACACGCTCGATCCACAGATCGACCGACATCGGGTGCTTGAGATCGCGGAGCTGCACCAGCCGCACGCTTGGCAGCGCGTCGCCCTCGACGGCCCACGCGGCCGCGAGCCCGGCCAGATCGCTGTCGGCGAATGAAAGTATGGCGATGTCGCCCGGCGGCTGACCGAGATCGACCGGCTCAACGATGTCGTCGAGACTTGTCGAACTGGTCGAGAGCAGATGCATCGGTCATCCGTTGAGCATGCGCACGATCTTGGTCTGGTCGAGGCCCTTGAGGCCGATCACCACCAGACGCGTTTCACGCTTTTCCGCCACCGCCCAATGCCGGTCGTAATGCGCGGTGACGCGCGGACCGACCGCCTGCACCAGAAGCCGCATCGGCTTGTCACGCACGGCGGCAAATCCCTTGATCCGCAGCACGCCCGCGGCCTCGGCGGTGGCCGAGACGATCTTGGACAATCGGTTTGGATCGTCGATCTCGGGCAGCGGCACGACAAAGCTTTCGAACTCGTCATGGTCGTGATCGAGCTCGTCGTCGTGATGGGTCTTGCGGTTCTCGATGTCGGTCTCGGTGCCGACGTTGAGGCCGAGCAGCGCCGCCGCATCGACCTTGCCCTGCGAAATCCGGACGACCTTGACGGTGCGCGGCAAAGCGCCGGCCACGGCCGACGACGCCCTGTCCATGCCATTCTGGTCGAGCAGATCGCATTTGTTGAGCACGACGAGGTCTGCGCAGGCGATCTGGTCTTCGAACACCTCTTCGATCGGATCGTCATGATCGAGGGCGTTGTCGGCCTTGCGTTGTGCCGCGAGCGCATCCAGATCGAACGCGACACGGCCGTCGGCCAGCGCCGCGCCGTCGACCACGGTAACCACGCCGTCGACCGTCACGCGGCTCTTGATCGACGGCCAGTGGAACGCTTGAACCAGCGGTTTCGGCAACGCCAGGCCGGAGGTCTCGATCACGATGTGCTCGACCCGCGGCACCTTGGCCAGAATGGCGTCCAGAGCCGGCACGAATTCATCGGCTACGGTGCAACACAGGCAACCGTTGGCCAGCTCGACGATGTTCTCTTCGGGACACGCCACATCGCCGCAACCCTTGAGGATCTCGCCGTCGATGCCGACGTCACCGAACTCGTTGACGATCACCGCGAGGCGTCGCCCACCGGCGTTGGCCAGCACGTGACGGATCAAGGTCGTCTTCCCGGCACCGAGAAAGCCGGTGACGATCGTGCAAGGGATGCGCGCAAGAGACGCCGAACTCGATGTGGTCATTCACTCTGCTCCGAAAAATCGAACGGGGGAACGCGGGCAATAAGCCCGCGCTTGAGTGCGTCGGGTCGGCCGCGCCAGGGCATCAGGCCGTCGGCCGAACCGGCCAGCAGCTTTGCACCCTGCACCAGCGCCTGTGCATCGGCGGCGGGATCGAGATGACCGAACACGTAGGTCCAGGCCGGCGCCGATGGGTCGGTCCGCCGCAGCACCGCGGTGCAGCCACGCTTGCAGTTGGCGAGGCACCGCAGCGGCTGAACGGCAATGCCAGAGTTCTCCGCCGCACGAATCGTTGCCTCGGCGAGCGACGCGCCCGGGCGCGGATAGTCTTCCGGATCGTCCGGCCGCCGGCATGTGGTGCAGACATAGATGACCGCCGAAGCGGCGCTTCGCACTGTGTCATCCGCGTCATTCGAGGTATCGGCCAATGTCACCCGCGATGCTCCTTGACGAGCGATCCAAATCAGTCCGGGTGCGTGAGCGGTCGTGATCGACAGGCACGGCCGGCCACAGCCTCCGCACCGTATCGACCGACGCCAGAGCACCCCGCCCGGCGCACGACTGATTTGACGGCAGGTCTCCTGGCTCGCGGGTCGCCGCCCGTCACCGCCTTCCCGGGTTATCCCAGTGGCATTGTGGCACGAGCTCGCCGCTTACAGTTGCGGGGGCAGCTGCGGAGTTGGGACCAACAATCCCGCACCGCATTCCCTATTCACTCTTCCGGCTGAAGAGACCGTCAATTCCAGCTCTATAAATGGCGAGACTCGGGCTTTGTCAATGCGAGCGCCGGTTGGCTCTTTTTCAGGCGCCCTATAGGCTCCGGCCGTCTGCATCCGGCAGGCTTGCAACAATTTTGAGCCGGTTCATTGGCCAGTCAAAACCCGCAATTGACGCTTGTCCTCGGCGGCGCGCGCTCCGGCAAGAGCCGCTTCGCGGAACAAGCCGTCATGGCGTCGCCGGCGCCTTGGATCTACGTCGCAACCGCGGAACCGTTCGATGCCGAGATGACGGCGCGGATCGCCGAGCATCGCAGCCGCCGTGGCGGACAGTGGCGGACCGTCGAGACACCGCTTGATCTCGCCGGCGCGATCGCCGGCGCACCGGCGTCCGCGGCGGTGCTGGTCGATTGCCTGACCTTGTGGCTCAACAATCTGATGTTCAACAAACGCGACGTCGATGGGGAAACGCAGCGCCTCGAAATAGCGCTCGCCGCCCGCCAAGCGCCGACCGTGCTGGTCTCCAACGAGGTCGGTTCTGGTATCGTGCCGGACAACACGGAGGCGCGGCGCTTTCGCGATCTGCAAGGCCGCCTCAATCAGCGGATCGCGGCGCGCGCCGACCGCGTCGTCCTGCTGGTCGCGGGACTGCCGATGGTTGTGAAGGAACAGCTATGAACAAGCGTGTCGATGACACCGAAGCCGAGCGGCACCGCGCCAAGATGGCGAAGCGCAAAGCCGTGCAGGACGCCGAGGTCGCCGACAAAAAGATCGAGAAGGGCCTGCTGATCGTCCACACCGGCACCGGCAAGGGCAAGTCGACGGCGGCGTTCGGTCTCGCGCTCAGAATGCTTGGGCGCGGCAAGCGCGTCGGCGTCGTGCAATTCATCAAGGGCGCCTGGCAATCGGCGGAGCGCGATGCGCTCGAAACCTTCGGCGATCAGGTGTCGTGGCACACCATGGGCGAAGGCTTCACCTGGGACACGCAGGATTTAAAGCGCGACATCGCCGCGGCCGAGCGCGCCTGGGCCAAGGCGCAGGAGCTGATGGCCGATCCGACATTGGCGCTGCTCATCCTCGACGAACTCAACATTGCGCTGCGCTACGACTACCTCGACCTGCAACCGGTGATCGCGACACTCGGCGCCCGGCGGCCGGACCTTCACATCGTCATCACCGGCCGCAACGCCAAGCCCGAGCTCGTTGCCGCCGCCGATCTCGTCACCGACATGAGCCTCGTCAAGCATCACTTCGCGGCCGGCGTGAAGGCGCAGCCCGGCATCGAGTTCTGACGGTGACGGCGCGCGCCATCATGTTCCAGGGCACCGGCTCGGACGTGGGCAAGTCGCTCATCGTCGCCGGACTGGCGCGCGCCTACACGCAACGCGGCATGCGGGTGCGGCCGTTCAAGCCGCAGAACATGTCGAACAACGCCGCAGTCGCCGAAGACGGAGGCGAGATCGGCCGCGCCCAGGCCTTGCAGGCGCGCGCCGCACGTGTGCCGCCGAGCGTGCACATGAATCCGATCCTGCTGAAGCCGCAGAGCCAGGTCGGCGCGCAGATCGTCGTGCAGGGCAAGGTGCACGGCACTGCCAAGGCGGCCGAATACATGGGCATGAAGCAGAAGCTTCTGCCTTCTGTGATCGAGAGCTTCGAGAAAATGAAGGCGGAGGCTGACCTGGTACTGGTCGAGGGCGCCGGCAGCGCCTCGGAAATCAATCTCCGTCGCTACGACATCGCCAACATGGGTTTCGCGCGCGCCGCGAACGTGCCGGTCGTTATCATCGGAGACATCGACCGCGGCGGCGTGATCGCGAGCTTGGTCGGCACCAAGGCGGTGCTCGATCCCGAGGATGCGGCGCTGGTTGCGGGCTTCATCATCAACAAGTTTCGCGGTGATCCGAGCCTGTTCATTGCCGGCAAGGAAGCGATCGTGCAGGCGAGCGGCTGGCCGGCGCTCGGGTTCGTGCCGTATTTCGCCGAGTCGCGGCATCTGCCGGCCGAGGACGCGCTGGCGCTCGATCATAAACAGGAGCGTCGCGAGGGCGCCAAGCTCAAGATCGCCGTACCGATCCTGCCGCAGATCGCCAACTTCGACGACCTCGATCCGCTGGAGGCGGAAGAGAACGTCGATCTCATTCGCGTGCATCCGGGTACGGCGCTGCCGGGCGACATCGATCTGGTCATTCTGCCCGGCTCGAAGACGACGATTGCGGGATTGAACGCGCTGCGTGAACACGGCTTCGACATCGATATCGCCGCGCATGCGCGCCGCGGCGGGACCGTGCTGGGTCTGTGCGGCGGCTACCAGATGCTCGGGAAGACGGTCAGTGATCCCGATGGCATTGAAGGCCCGGCCGGCACCGTCGCCGGGCTTGGCCTGCTCGATGTCGAGACGGTGCTGTCGCCGGACAAGAAACTGACCAACGCCAAGGGCACGACGACGGACGGAATTTCGTTCTCCGGCTACGAGATACATATGGGGATAACCAAGGGCGCCGATTGCGCCCGGCCGTTCGCGCGTCTCGCCGACGGTATGCCCGAGGGCGCGGTGTCCGCAAACGGCCGCGTCATCGGCACCTATATCCATGGGCTGTTTGCGGACGACCGCCAGCGCGGGGCGTGGCTGTCGCGGCTCGGCGCGGGGCCGGCGACCGTCGCCTACGACGAACTGATCGAGAGCACGCTCGACCGATTGGCCAAGCATCTCGCCACCTTCATCGATCTCGACCGCCTGCTCAGCGTAGCGCGATGACGGCGAGCGTCAGTACAGCGACCAATGCGATCAGGATCGCGTCGGCGCGGCGATAAAGCTTGAGCGCCGCGCGGATATCGTGCGCGTTGGCGTCGCGGCGGCCGTCGCCCATGGTTGCATCGTCGACCATGACGCCGCCGTAGACACGGGGGCCGGCGAGCGCGAGCCCGAGCGCGCCGGCCATCGCCGCCTCCGGCCAGCCGGCGTTTGGCGAGCGGTGATGGCGCGCATCGCGCCAGACCGATGTCCACGCATGCGATGCCGACGCATTTTTAGTCACAAGCGCGGCAAGGACGATCAGCAGGGCGCAGAGCCGCGACGCCGGCAGGTTCACCAGATCATCGAGCTTCGCGGCAGCGAATCCGAAATCGTTATGACGCGGCGTGCGATGGCCGATCATGCTGTCGGCGGTGTTGATCGCCTTGTAGGCCACGCCACCGGTGAGGCCGCCGACAGCGAGCCAGAACACCGTCGCAACGACGCCATCAGAAAAATTCTCGGCAAGACTTTCGATCGCCGCCCGCGCCACGCCGGCCTCATTCAAGACATCGGGATCGCGTCCGACGATCTGCGACACCGCGCACCGTCCGCTATCGAGACCTTCGCGTTCGAGCGCCGTCGCAACGCGTTCCACATGCTCATAAAGGCTGCGCTGGGCAATCAAGCTGCTGGCGACAACCGCGACGGTCACGAAGCCGTACGGCAACAGCAAAAGAGAGTGTTCGACGGCGTAAGCCACAGCGGCCGGAACGAAGACGATCAGGAAAACTGCAACAAACCCCGTCGCCTTGCGCCGCCTGCCGCTGCTCGTGTCGCGGTTCAGGGTAGCGTCGAGCCCATCAATCATCCGTCCCAGCCATATCACCGGATGGCCGATGGCGCGCAGCACGCGGTCCGGATAGCCGAGTGTTGCTTCGACCAGCAGGGCCAGTAAGGTGACTGCGATGCTCATCCGATCCCACACCGGCGCGTCCGCTTCGCCGTTCGAGCCGCTCGCTCACGGCGGCGACTTGACTGCGGCACGGCGGATGTTTCCGGACGCCCCCGAACCTTTCATCGATCTGTCGACCGGGATCAATCCCCATCCCTATCCGGTGCCGGGGCTTTCGCCCGCCCTGTTCGAGCGGCTGCCGGATCGCGCCGATGTCCGGCGCCTCGCCGCGGTGGCGGCGCAATGTTACGGCGCGCCGTCGGCAGAGCACGTCCTGCCCGCGCCGGGCACGCAAATCCTGCTGCCGCAGGCCGCGATGCTGGTGCCGCCCGGCTGCGCTGCCATCCTGCGCACCACCTACGCGGAGCACCGGCGCGCCACTTCGCTCGCCGAACACAGCGTCACCGAAGTATCCACCGCCGATCAACTCCGGCGCGCCGACCTCGCCATCGTCGTCAACCCGAACAACCCCGACGGGCGCATTGTCGAAAGAGCCACACTGCTGGGCGTCGCGAAGGATCTGCGACCGCGCGGCGGGGTTCTCGTCGTCGATGAATCCTTCGGCGACGTCGCCCCGCCAGGCGCAAGCCTCGCCGGCGACGTTGGACGCGGCAACATCGTGGTGCTGCGCTCGTTTGGAAAATTTTATGGCCTCGCCGGCCTGCGGCTCGGCTTTGCACTTGCGGCGCCCAATCTGGTCGGCCACCTCGACGCCATGCTCGGTCCGTGGGCCGTGGCCGGTCCCGCTCTGTTCATCGGCGAAAAAGCCCTGGTTGACGGCGCCTGGAAATTGCAAACCATCGCGCGCCTCACCGAGGCGGCGGCTCGGCTTGATGAAGTGCTGACAAATGCCGGCCTTGAAGTTGTCGGCGGCACCTCGCTCTATCGGCTGACGCGATCGCCCAAAGCCGAACAATTGTTCGCGCAGCTTGGCCGTGCCGGCATCCTGGTCCGGCGTTTCAGCGAGGAACCGACGTGGCTGCGATGGGGGCTGCCTCGCAGCGAAAACGAATGGCGGCGGCTGAGCGACGCGCTATCGAGCCGCAAGTAAATTCAAAACTCTTCCAGCAGGCGCCCAAGCCCCGGAATCTTGTCGGCGATCTTGTTCTGCCGCAGCGCATGCCAGTAGGTCGCGGTGTTGATGGCGATCACCGGCTTGCCGAGCCACATCTCCGCCGCCGCGGCAAGACGCACCATGCTGAGATTGGTGCCGACTTGAACGATGGCATCAACGTCGCGGCCGTTGCCGTTGAGTTCGATCAGCTTCTCCCGCAACAGCTCGGGCGGCACCTCGGCGATCGCCGTCCAGCTCTTGCATTGCAGATAGATGTCGCGGACCACCTCGAACCCGGAATCGGTGAAATACTTGGCGACCTGCTCGTTGGCGACCGGATAGTACGGCGACAGGATCGCAATCCGCTTGACGCCGCCGTAGGTCTTCAGCGCCGCGGTGCAGGAGTGCGAACCGATGCTGATGCTGACGCCCGCCGTCTTTTCAACCTTGGCCTGAAACGCATCGGCGCCCTTGGCGCCGCCGTAGAACGTCACTGCCGACATGCCCATCACCAGATAATCCGGCGAACAGGTCATCACACTCTTCACGGCCTCAAGCGTATTCTCCCCGATCACCTGCGTTCCGGCCATGAAGGTGTCGTTGCTCACCGCCTGGGCATTGGGCGTAAAAATCCGGCTGTAGTGATTGGTGATGCCAGGCGGCCGCATCATCTCGAAATCGGGCTGCACGATCGTGTTGGTCGAGGGCCCAAGCACGCCGAACTTGCGCCGCCAGCCGAGAACGTCTCTCATCGCTGCTCCTCTAGGATTTCTGCCGGCCATCTTGCTATGTCTGCGCGGCAACGGAAAGTGCGTGTTCGATGTCGAATGAAAATGACCGCGTCATCATTGTGGGCGCCGGCCCGGTCGGCCTGACCGCCGCCCTGGCGCTGCATCGCCGCGGAATCCCGACAATACTGCTCGCGGCCGAGCCGGAACTGGTGATGGAGCTTCGCGGCTCGACGTTCCATCCTCCGACCCTCGATCTGCTCGATGAATTCGACCTCGTGCCGCGCATGATCGAGGTCGGGCTCAAGGCGCCGACCTGGCAGTTCCGCGACCGCGAGACCGGGCCGGTCGCGACCTTCGATCTCGCCCTGCTCGCCGGCGACACCAATCACCCTTATCGCGTGCAATGCGAGCAGTGGAAACTGATGCGGTTTCTCGAAGAGAAGCTGCGCAATGAAGGTGTCGAGCTCCGCTTCGGCCATGAGGTGACCGCGGTGCGGCAGGACGAAGGTGGCGTCATGGTGACGGCCGCCACGTCGTCCGGACCCGTGGAGGTCAAGGGCCGCTACGTGATGGCCGCGGACGGCGCGCGGAGCGCTGTGCGCCGCTCGCTCGGCGTCGAGTTCGAGGGCTTCACTTATGCCGAATTGTTTCTCATCGCCTCGACCGACTTTCCGTTCGAGAACACCCTGACCGACATCGCCTACGTGAACTACATCGCCGATCCGCTGGAATGGCTGGTGCTGCTGCGGGTGCCGGGACTGTGGCGTGTTCTGGTGCCGGCGCCGGAGAATTCCGACCGCGAGAAGCTGCTTGCGGATGACAATCTGCAGGCCATGTTGAACCGCGTGGTGCCGCGGTCCGAGCCCTACAACATCGCGCACCGCTCGATCTATCACGTGCATCAGCGGGTGGCGAAAAGCTTTCGCCACGGCCGCGTGCTGCTCGCCGGCGATGCCGCGCATGTTAACAATCCGCTCGGCGGCATGGGCATGAACGGTGGCATCCAGGACGCGTTCAACCTGGCCGACAAGCTCAAGGCGATTTGGGCAGGCGCCGACGACCGCCTGCTCGACCGCTACGACCGGCAGCGGCGCACCGTTGCCGTCGAGGCGGTCCAGCAGCAGACCCACCGCAACCAGCAGATCATCAGCGAGCGCGATCCGGAGACGCGGAAGAAATCGCTAGACGCCATGCGAAAGGTCGCCGCGGACAAGACCTCGGCGCGCGAATACATGCTGCGATCGTCGATGATCGCCAGCATGCGGCGGGCGGCGGAGATTGAATAGCTCTTATTCTTTCGCCTGATACCGCGTCTCGCGGCTCCAGTAGTCGGGGAAGCCGACCACGCCCTGCAAATCGGTAAACGAAATGGCCGGCGGTTGCGGCGTCTTCGAATCCGGACGAAGCGCCGCAAGCGTGCTTTGCATGGCGGTGATGGCGGACGACAGCAGCATTACCGGGTAAAGCGCGAGCTTGTAGCCCACCTCCTGCAATTTCGCCGGCGGCAGGATTGGCGTCTTGCCACCCGGCACCATGTTGGCCATGCAGGGCTTCTTCATCGCTCCGCAGAAGCGCCGCATCTCGTCTTCGTTCTCCGGCGCCTCGAAGAAAATGATATCGGCGCCTTCGGCCTCGAAATCCTTGCAGCGGGCCAGAGCCTCGTCGAAGCCGTGCACGGCGCGCGCATCGGTGCGCGCCATAATCAAGATGTCGACGTCGGCGCGCGCGTCCACCGCCGCGCGGATCTTCATTCGCGCCTCCTCGCGCGAGATCACCTGCTTGCCGCGGGTGTGGCCACATTTCTTTGGGCTGACCTGATCCTCGATCATCACGCAGGCCGCACCGGCGCGCGCATACTCGACCACCGTTCGCTGGACGTTGAGCGCATTGCCGTAGCCGGTATCGCCGTCGCCGATCAACGGGACCTTGCCGGCAGCGGCGCAGCAATTGCGCAGGCTGTCCACCATCTCGGTGAACGATATCAACCCAGTATCCGGCAGGCCGAGCCGCGCCGCTGACACCGCAAAGCCGCTCATGAAGGTGACCTTGTAGCCCGCGTCGGCCACGAGCTTGGCCGAGAGTGCATCGTAGCATCCCGGCATGATCTCGACGTTCGGCTGCGCGAGAAGCTCGCGCAGCCTTTGGGCTGGAGTGACGGCCATCGGTTCCTCTTGTGGTTATTGCGGCGGCGCGATGCCGGCCGCTTTGATTGCCGCGGCGAAGGATTGGTAGTCCTTCTTGAAGACGGCTTCACTCTCCGCCCTGGTAAGCCCCCCCGGAATTATGCCGAGCTTGGTCAAGCGCTCGGACACCTCGGGCGATTTGGCAAGCGCGGTGATCTCGTCTCGCACCGCCTCCATGATCGGCTCAGGCGTTCCGGCCGGGGCGGAGAAGCCGTTCCACGACGAGAATTCGAAACCCGGCAGCGTCTCGGCGACCGTCGGAATGTCGGGCGCAGCCCCGATCCGCTGCGCGGTCCCGGCAACGAGTAGCCTGATCTTGTCGCTGTTGATATGCGGCAGCAGTTCGGAGGCGTTGCCGAAATAGACATCGACCTGGCCAGCGAGAAGGTCGGAGACCGCTTGAGGGCCGGCCTTCGCTGGTATCATGACGAGATCAATGCCGGCGCGCGCGAACAGCAGCACCGGCGCGAGATGGCTGATATTCTGCGTGCCCGCAACTGTGAAGTTCAGCTTGCCGGGATTGGCCTTGGCATAGGCCATGAACTCCGGAAGGGTGGTCACCGGGAGCGAGCGCTTGATCGCCATGATCTGCGTGCCGGTGCCCATGTTGGTGATCGGCACGAGTTGCTTGGTCGGATCGAAATTGAGCTTCTGCACCTGCGGCGTCAGGTTGATGTTGGCTGACGCCGAGAAAAGCAAGGTATAGCCATCCGGCGCGGCGGTCGCGACTTGGCCGGTGCCGAGCGAGCCGCCGGCACTTGGCTTGTTCTCGATCACGAAGGTCTGGCCGAGCTTGGCGGTCAGGTGCTGGGCGCCCAACCGCGCCATCATGTCGGTGTTGCCGCCGGCGCCGAACGGCACGATGACGGTCACCGGCCGGGTCGGCCAATCCGCGGCGTGCAGGGGGCCCGCGAGCGTCGCGAGCGCTGCCATGATCGCAAGGCTCGGCAGAAGTGGACAATGCATGTCATTCCCCCATCCCGGCGGGCGATGTGCCCGTTTTTGCGCCGAACCCTCAGCAGATCGAGCCGAGCGTCGCGCACTTCCCATGGACTGGCAAGCTTCGGACCACCGTCGCTGACTTCATGCAAAACATTGAAATTATTGTTGTATTCTGCGCAATAGCGGCATGGCCGGATGATGGTTATACTATCCCTTTAGTGGCGACCTGATCCGTTGCGCGGATCGGCCTCCCCTAAATAGTGACATTCCAGAGTGTCGGCCCGTCATTGCGGCGGGCCGTCGGGCTTTTTTCAGGACTGCTCAGGACTACAGCTATGAATACGCCGAACCGTCCGGACCATATCCGTCTCACCTCGCATCCCGAGCCGGGGGCGAAGATGCGCTTCCCAATCCATTGGGGCGCGCCGACGGCGCGCGAGCGCGGCCCGATCATCGGGACCGTCTCGCAGCTTGGTCTGCGCAACGTGATCGGCACCCACGGCGGCTCCTACGCGCTCTATCGGGCGCTCGCGGTGTCCTCCGGCACGCTCGATCCGATCCGCCGGCCCGACCTGACCAATACGTTCCCGGCCGCCACCATCGGTCCGTTTCCGCAATGGAGCGAGCCCGAGAAAATCGTCTCGCTCGATCCGTGGGGCCATCTGGTCGCCGACGCCTTCAAGCCGGAGATTGCCGAAGGCCTCGACATCCGCCCGAGCATCGCCATCACCCGCGCGCGTCTCGACCTGATCGAGATGCGCGATGCCGTTGCTGCCGGACGGCTGAAGGCTGACGGCAGTTCCATCCACGCCAACGGCAGCGTGTCGGTGGTCAAGATTGCGATCGATCCGGTGTGGTATCTGCCCGGTATCGCGCAGCGCTTCGGCACCACCGAAACCGCGCTGCGGCGGAGTCTATTCGAGCAGACCGCCGGCATGTTCCCCGAGTTGGTGACGCGGCCCGACCTTCGCGTGTTCCTGCCGCCGATCGGCGGCATCACCGTCTACCTTTTCGGCGACGTGGGGAAGCTGTCCGATCCGCGCGCCAGGATCACCTGCCGTGTGCACGACGAGTGCAACGGCTCCGACGTGTTCGGCTCCGACATCTGCACCTGCCGGCCTTACCTCATTCACGGCATCGAGGAATGCGCCCGCGCCGCGCAGCAAGGCGAGCTCGGCATCATCGTCTACAATCGCAAGGAAGGCCGCGCGCTCGGCGAGGTCACCAAGTTCCTGGTCTACAATGCGCGGAAGCGCCAGGAAGGCGGCGACGCGGCCGCGACCTACTTCGAGCGGACCGAATGCGTCGCCGGCGTGCAGGACGCGCGCTTCCAACAATTGATGCCGGATGCGCTGCACTGGCTCGGGGTGCGGCGTATCGACCGCTTCGTCTCGATGAGCGACATGAAGCACGATGCGCTGGTCAGCCAGGGCGTCGACATCGTCGAGCGCGTGCCGATCCCTGACGATCTGGTGCCGCCGGACGCCCATGTCGAAATCGCCGCGAAGAAGGCCGCCGGCTATTACACACCGGAGCCGCCCAAGGCGGAGGATCTAAAAACGTCGGGCAGGCCGCTCGAAAAGTATTGATCGTGTCGCCAGAGGCCGCCGCAAAGTCGCTGCTCAGCGCCGCCGCCGTTCGCGAGCGCGCGCATCAAATGCTGGCGCTGGGCGATCGCCTGCCGAATTTTCGCGTTGACCTGAGCCGCCTCGATCAAACGGCGCAACTGGTGATCGACACCACGCGAACGGCCTATCCTTCGCTCGACGTGCCGTTTCATTCGCGGTGGCGGCATTTCGACATCGACGGGTTCGATTACTGGCACGAACTTGATCAGGCGATGGCGTGGCCGTCGACCGCGGAGCGATCCCGCACCGCGTTTGATCTGGCGATCGTCAGCGTCCTGCTCGATGCCGGCGCGGGGCCGAGTTGGCGCTACCGCTATCCGGTAAGCGGCGAAACGATCGGCCGCTCCGAGGGTCTGGCGCTCGCCAGTCTCGTCATGTTCCGCGACTGCGAGTTCTCGATGTGGCCGAGCCGTCCGTTGCGGGTCGATGGATCGGTTCTGGCCGACTTCCCGGAGGCCAAGCTCGTTCGCGGATTCCAGGTGTCCGGTGATAATCCGCTGCAAGGCGTCACCGGTCGCGTCGATCTGATGCGGCGGCTCGGCCGGACCGTGCTGGCAGCGCCGGAGATTTTTGGCCGCAACGACACGCCCCGTCCCGGCGGTCTGTTCGACCATCTCGTCGCGCTTGCGCAAAATCGGACACTCGCCGCCCCGGTCATCCTGTCGGAGCTGCTGACGCATCTCGGGCCAATCTGGCCGTCGCGGCTGACGCTGGGTGGCGTGCCCCTCGGCGATTGCTGGAATCACGGCGCGTTGATCACAAACGACGAAACCAACGGCCTCGTGCCGCTGCACAAGCTGTCGCAGTGGCTGTCCTATTCGCTGATCGAGCCACTGCAATGGGCCGGCATCGAAGTGACCGACATCGACGGGCTCACCGGACTTGCGGAATATCGGAACGGCGGCCTGTTCATCGACACCGGCGTGCTGTCGCTCCGCGATCCTGCGGGCCTGCAACGCGAGCACACCGTCGATTCCGAACTGGTTGTGGAGTGGCGCGCGCTGACCGTGGCCCTGCTCGATCGTTTGGCCGACGTGGTGCGCGCACGGCTGAAGATGGACCGCCAGACGTTGCCGCTTGCCAGAATTTTGCAGGGCGGCACCTGGACGGCCGGGCGCAACATCGCAAAGAAAATGCGGCCGAACGGCGGGCCGCCGCTGAAGATCGTCAGCGACGGCACGGTCTTTTGAGGCAGGGGGCAAGCATGCAAGGCGTGACCATCGTCGATCACCCGCTGGTGCAGCATAAGCTGACGCTGATCCGCGAGAAGGAGCTTTCGACCAAATCATTCCGCGAGCTCTGCCGCGAACTCGGCATTCTGCTGTGCTACGAGGTGACGCGCGATCTGCCGCTCGAATGGGCGGAGATCGAGACGCCGATGGCGCGGATGAAGGCGCCCAAGATCGCCGGAAAGAAGCTCGTGTTCGCGCCGATCCTGCGCGCGGGCTTGGCCCTGGTCGAGGGGATGCTCGATCTCGTGCCGGCGGCGCGCGTCGCCCATATCGGGCTCTACCGCGATCCGGAAACGCTGACCGCGGTCGAGTATTACCTGAAAACGCCGGCCGATCTCGCCGCACGCACCGTGATCGTGGTGTCGCCCGTGGTGGCCACCGCCAACACCGCTGTGGCCGCCATCGACCGGCTCAAGGAACGCGGCGCAAGCGACATCCGCGTGGTGTGCATGATCGCGTCGCCGGAGGGCGTCGAACGGCTGCGCGGCATCCATCCGGACGTGAAACTTTGGACCGCCGCGATCGACGATCACCTCGACGCCGA
>Ga0136846_1234345_pt1 | contig 15124 bp, 13 predicted proteins | sample HopSoiMetagenom2_FD_96841 | JGI IMG/M metagenome (GOLD analysis project Ga0136846, IMG submission 96841) | Grasslands soil microbial communities from Hopland, California, USA - 2 Assembly 2016 (version 4) | ecosystem: Environmental > Terrestrial > Soil > Grasslands | place: USA: Hopland...
GTTGAACAACCAACCCCGACCTCTGCAATCGGAATTGCCGTCGCATTCCCGTCGCGTATTATGGGCGCAGCGCTTCTTCGAAATTGAAGCGGTTGCGCGGACAGAGCGGCTGAAAGCGGGAATAACGACTTGGCAATCTTCATCGCGCTCCTGCGCGGGGTCAACGTCGGCGGAAGTGGACTTCTCCCGATGAAGGATCTGGCCGCCCTTTGCTCAAATCTCGGGTTCGCCGATGTGCGCACCTACATCCAGAGCGGCAATATCATTTTCCAGAGCCAGCTTTCTGAAGAGCAGGTGCGATCGGGGCTCAAAAACGCACTGGCCGCCACGATGGGCAAGCAAATCAATGTGATGGTCAGAACGCCGGCGGAAATGCGCTCCATCCTCAGCAAGAATCCCTTTCCAGATAAGGAACCGGACAAGGTCGCTGTGGTCTTTCTCACCGACGCGCCACCAAAGAATCTAATCAAAAACGTCGTCGCACCCGGCCACGAGCAAGTGCATCCGGGCAAGCGCGAGATCTATGTCTACTACCCCGAAGGCATGGGCCGTTCAAAGCTGAAGCTTCCACTGGAAGGCGCAGCCGCGACGGTCCGCAACATGAACACGGTGGCCAAGCTCGTGGAAATGACCAGCAGTTGAACTCGGTTGCCCCGTTCCACAGAAGCCGTTTCACAGAATAAACACCAGCAGAGCTCGCCCATCGAAACCGGCGGATTGGCCCGTCCGTACCGGTGCTCCCGTACATAGGCGATTACTTCTGCCAGTTTGACCTTTACCGTGCTTATGTTGGATATTGAGACGGGATGGACGCTGAACAAACCATTGCCGAAATCGAGTGGCTGGAGCGCATCTTTGCGGCGCCCGACAGTAGGCCTCTGAACCAGAGTGACGTCTCAGCTGCGAATCGAAGGCACGACGAGATGAACGCGCAAAGCCCGTGGTTCCGGCTTTGGCAGCGCTACGGCATTTGCTGCCGTTCCTCAGAAGTTTGACGCATACAGCTTAATCTCTCCATATTCAGATCCAATGTCCGCAAAAGCGCTGAACAGGCAGAAATCGCGACTGCCGCGTAACTGCCATTGCGAAAGATGTATATGGTGCGCCCTGAGAGATTCGAACTCCCGACCTTCTGGTTCGTAGCCAGACGCTCTATCCAACTGAGCTAAGGGCGCAATCGTGCAGGTGGGTTGCTACGTTCTGGATTATATAGGAAAGCCGCATCGCAGGAAAAACCCGCACCACGCACGATGCAGATGATCCTTACGCCGCTTTCGGTGGATGCACCGACAAGTCCATGGTCTCGGACGCAATCGTGATGTCCTTGCTCCCCTGCACTCGCCGAAAGACTTCCTGGTAGATAAAGCTGCTGGCGCTACGCCGCTTTTTTGGTTCCACCACGTAGCGCATGGTGAGTTGCACCCAGTTGGAAGTCACGGTCACGTAGACCTGCGGCTTCAGTTCGAAGCTTGGCACCCAAAAATCTTGACGCATTTTCTCCAGTTGCGCTTCGGCGCCTTTCAAGTATTCCTTTGTGTATTCGGCGCCGACGTCCACCAGGATGCGTGTCGCGCTGTCGAGATTACTGTTGTAGGTGATTGGCAGTACAACTTCATCCCAGATGTAATTGAAATTTTGCGTGTAGTTGAAGATGGGGTTGCCGAAGATCTTGGAGTTAGGCAGCTGAACGATACGTCCGCTGACCTGGTCGCCGCCGATCCAATTTCCGATCTCCATCATCCGTGTGTAGAAGAAACCCACATCGATTACGTCGCCGCTCATGGTTTCCAGCTGGATGCGGTCGCCTACGCTGTACATTTTTCCGGCGAAGATCGCCACTCTGCCAGCCACACTGAGCAGCGGCTCCCGCAGAGCGATCGCCAGCCCGGCTCCAAGGAGCCCGAGGAAAGTTCCCTTCTGCTGCAAGGTGCGCGCCCAGAGAACCAGAATGATCACCAACGCACCGATCACGACAGTCGTGGTGAGGAACTGTCGTCGGCGATAGTGTTCCTTCGCGTCCGAGGTAGTGCGGTTTACGTATTGTTGCCCGAGGAAGTACGCGAGGAATGCCACCACTAGGACGGCCAACGTCCCCAACGTGGGCACGGGATAAGGAATCCACTGCGGCACAGAGATTAGTTGCCGCAGCGCCGCTGGCTAGTTGCTTTGGAACCATCGTGGACCGAGGCTTTCCTACTTGACAGTTGTTGACGTGCACCGCACAATGCGCACTTCCAATTCCTCGAGGCTTCCGAATGCGTGTGTTTGCGCTGTTCATGCTGCTGTTGCAGTCCTTGATCGCCGTTACGTTCGCCCAGGACCGTTCTCACGCCCGGTCAATGGTTGTGACCAAATTCGGAATCGTTGCAACCAGTCACGCGCTGGCCTCGCAAGCAGGTGCTCAGATATTGGCTCGCGGGGGTTCCGCTGTTGACGCGGCGATTGCGGCCAATGCCGTACTCGGCGTCACCGAACCCATGATGAATGGCATCGGGGGCGACCTTTTCGCGATCTATTGGGACGCGAAATCCGGCAAACTTTATGGCCTGAATTCAAGTGGATGGGCTCCTCAAGCGCTCACTGTCGCGCATATCAAAGCGAAAGATGCGAATTCTATGCCGGAAGAAGGCATCGACACAGTGACCGTACCGGGCGCCGTTGCTGGTTGGGACGCACTCCACACACGCTTCGGCAAAGCTCCGTGGAAGGATATCTTTCAGGCTGCGATCTTCTACGCGCAGAACGGTTACCCTGTGCCGGAGCTGATTCATGATTTCTGGGTTGAATCGGCAGCAGACGTCAGTCGGGATCCGGAAAGCCGGCGCGTATATTTGTCCACCGGCAAGCCCCCGGCAGTCGGTGAGATCTTTAAGAACGTCGATCTCTCCAAAGCTCTCCGCCTGATCGCGCAGCAAGGCGCGAGTGCCTACTATCAGGGGGAGATTGCGCACGCGATTCTGGACACGGAAAAACAACTGGGCGGCACGATGGCAGCTGACGATCTAGCTCTGTTCAAGCCCGAGTGGGTCGATCCGGTATCCACCAATTATCGTGGCTGGACCGTCTATGAACTCCCGCCCAACGGCCAGGGTATGGCCGCGCTTGAAATGCTCAACATCATGGAAGTGACACCTGCTTCTGCCGACGGCCCGTCCAGTGTCACCGAATTGCACAAGAAGATTGAGGCGATGAAGTTGGCGTATGCGGATCTTTACCGCTACAACGCCGACCCGCGTTTTGCCAAAGTTCCCGTAAAGGGGTTGCTCTCCAAGGAGTATGCCAAAGAACGCGCCAAGCTGATTGATCCGGCAAAAGCGAATTGTGAGGCAATGGCCGGAGCGCCTCCCATGAGCGACACCACCTATCTAACTGCGGTCGATCGCGATGGCAACATAGTCTCGCTTATTCAAAGCAACTACGCCTCATTTGGTTCCGGCATCACGGTTCGGGGAATGGGCTTTGCCCTGCAGAATCGCGGCGCTCTTTTCTCGCTCGATCCCGCGTCACCTAATGTGCTCGCGCCGCGGAAGCGCCCGTTCCACACCATCATTCCCGCTTTCATGGAGAAAGGCGATCAACACATCGGTTTCGGCATCATGGGCGGTCCCAACCAGCCGCTGGCCCACGCGCAATTTGTCTCCAACATCGTCGATTACGGAATGAATATTCAGGCGGCGCTCGAAAACGCGCGTTTCACGGTCAGCGATAAACGCGGCTGCAACATTCTGATCGAATCACGGGTGAAGCCCGACGTTCGCGATAAACTGACCGCGCTGGGCCATCAATTAGAGGTCCGCAAAGAATATTCCGCCACCATGGGACGAGGTCAGGCGGTATTACACGATGCCGCCAGCGGCGTGAATTACGGTGCCTCTGACGCTCGTGCCGATGGATCAGCGGAGCCTGAAGCGCCGCCAATCGCCTGGTGACGTACTGCGTGCTTGTACCTGCTCTCCCAGGCGAACGTTCAATGCATGCCAAACCACCTACATTGAGGGAAGAATGTCGGATCGACAAACCGAGTCAAAACACGACAGAGTGTTGGGGATAAACGAATCCATATCCCGCCGTGACTTTCTTAATTCAACCCTGATCGGTTCCGGCGCGCTGTTGTTGAGTTCCCTGTCGCCGCTGCAACTCATGGCTGAGGAAGACTGGACTGGCTACGGCGGGATCGGTGACTACAGCAACTCGAATGGCAACACGCGAGAAGTTTTAGAAGCTGGACATCAGATTCGCAATGGTGTCTTTCAGAGTTTGCCATCTGACATCATCGATACTGGCGAGACCTACGATTGCGTCGTGGTCGGCGGCGGAATCAGCGGCCTTGCAGCTGCGCTGCTCTTCCAGCGCTTGGCAGGCCCGGGCAAAAAATGTCTGGTCCTCGACAATCATCCAATCTTCGGCGGAGAAGCGAAGCGCAACGAATTCATGGTCGATGGGCAACGTCTCATTGCGCACCAGGGCTCAGCATTGTTCCTTGTTCCCTTTCCGCGCAGCTTCATCGGGCGGTTCTACGAATCGATCGGGCTCGCGAATCCGCGGCTAACCTCCCAGCAGTGGTCAGGAGCGTCACGCGAGATGACGCTGCCCACTACGCCCTATCCCGATACCGGCGCTAATTACGGTTTCTATTTCGGAGCCAAGTTCGGCCAGAACCCCGGCCTGTGGTTGATCGATCCCTGGAACAAGAAATTGGCAGGCGCGCCCATCCCGGAGAAAGCCAAAGCCGAACTGCTGAAATTTCATGCCGGTGATCCCGGCTTCGAAGCCCCCAAGTTTTATGGCGACGAGATTTCACGCAAGCTCGACTCGATCTCGATTGAGGATCACATCGTCGAGCGTTACGCAATCAGCCGCGAGACCATACGCGAGTACATTTCACCCGTCGACGCTGGCGGCGGCTCCGGCCTGGGAGCTGATGCCCTTTCCGCGTTCACTGACTACGCGACTGACCTGCTGCGGCCGATGGATTCCAGCGATGAAACCGGCGCGCAAATGTTTCCCGGCGGCAATGCGGGATTCGCTCGCCTGATCGTAAGAGCCCTGATTCCCGATGCGATTCCCGGGCCCAATACATTGGAAACAATGTGCCGCAACCAGGTTAATTTTGCGGCTCTCGACCGCGCAGGCGCGCCCACTCGCATTCGTCTCCGATCCACCGCCGTGTGGGTACAGCATGAGGGGGATCCAGCCAAAGCTGACAGCGTGACCATTGCCTTCACGCAGGCTGGAAAAGTGTATCGACTAAAAGCCCGAGCTGCGGTCATGGCCGGCGGCAATTGGACGACGCAGCATATCGTGAAAGATTTGACTGATTCGCATCTTGACGCATATCGCCAGTTCTATCGTTCACCGTGCTTGATGGCGAACGTGGCCGTTCGCAACTGGCGCTTCCTTTACAACATGGGTATGGCGGGATGTCGCTGGTTTGGAGGAACCGGCGATTACATGGAGGTTCGGAAAATGTCGACCCTTGGACCCTATTCTCCCACCATCAGTCCCGATTCACCTATCGTGCTGACCTTGAAAATCCTCTATGCTTACCCGGGCCTGCCTACTGACCAACAAGGACACCGCGGGCGGGCCGAAATGCTCTCCACTTCTTTTCGTGAATATGAACGGCGCATTCGTGAGCAGTTCAGCGAAATGTTCTCGCGCACCGGTTTCGACGCAAAGCGCGATATCGCTGGCATCGTTCTCAACCGCTGGGGTCACGCGTACCTGAGTCCGCAGCCAGGATTCTTTTTTGGCAAAGATGGAAAGCCCGCACCACGCGACGTCCTGCGAAATGCGCCTTTCGGTCGAATCACATTTGCCAATTCCGATTTGGCCGGAATCATGGATCACCGCTGCTCGATTTTGGAAGCGAGCCGCGCAGTGGATCAGTTGATGGATCAAGTGATCAGGGATTGAATTCTGCTGTGCCGCTCTGCGGTTTTCAGTCCAAAATTAAAGAGCGCCTCGAATTCCTCGCGGAATCCAAGACGCCCGAACAGCCCTCCCCCAGAACTGCTCGAGAGCTAGGGTATGACTCCCCGGTTTCTCTGTAAATCACACTTCCGTGCCATCTCATTAGCACCAAAAGGCTACTCGAGCACCGATGAAACCGCGGCCGCTTGCGGCTCAAGAGTGCTTCATTTTGTGTGCAGGACTTTGCATGTACTATTCTGGATTCCCGTCGCCTGGCAAACGTAAGTTGCTGAATCTTAAACACATTCCTCCATATGTTCCTTTGGTACTTAGGATGCACATTACCTGGCCAGATGGCAGGTGTAGCCACACGGTTTTGAACAGGGTGAGGGTCTTTTAATACCCCGCAAAAGACCCATAAGCAGTTCACAAGAGAGAAAGAATCAGGTAGGAGAGCATGCTTATGAGGCGCTCAGCGCTGCTTTTGCTTCTAATTTTGTCCCTTCCGGTCGCTATGTGGGCCAACAGTAGTAATGTTGTGTTCCAAAACAGCGGGGGAAAGATCGTGGTCGGAGCGGGTAACTCTTTGCAACTGAGGAACTCTACCCTAACTAGTTTTACCGGACTCAATGGTCTGACCTCGACCGGCATCTTGGGTACCGTTAATTTCTCGACAGGCACAATGATGTCGGGTGGATCCCTCGCCAACGGCGGCTCGTTTCTGAGCGGTGGGAGTTTCAGCATTAGCGGAAATGGCGCCAACGGCATGGCAACTGGCGTTCTTTTTAGCGGCAGCTTCGTCGGACCAGTGAGCTGGGTCGGAACCTACGATCCCGCTGGACGGCACGGCCTGGGGAATTGGACCTATGTGCTCTCGGGCACCGTGTCGGGAACCCTTAGCAATGGCGCGCACGCTACCGGCGGAACCTTGCAATTCACTTTCGACGTTCCCAACGGGCAGCAGTTTTCGAAGAACGTCCGTCTGAACCAGGGCGTAACGACGGTTACTGTTCCTGAGCCAAGCACCCTCGGGTTGCTCGGGACTGGCCTGCTGGGGCTCGCCGGCCTCGTCCGCCGCAAACTCAAAAGCTAGTCGTCCTGGTCGCTCTCCAAAAGGCCTTGGCGCTCCAAGGCCTTTTTGCTTTGCCCGCCACCCATCCTCTTCCCAAATATCCATTCTGCGAAACACATCTAACCTTGCGCATGCGATGCGGAACTCGCGACTACTGCGAAGCTCTTAAGGTGTTACTTCAATGCGGCCCGGGCCACAATGTGCATCGATTCAGCAGGATGGGACTACTCTCCCACCCGACGCACTTGAATTACCTCCGTAATCGCACTCGGGGTGGTTACCGTTGACGCGGATAGCTAGCCCCGTTAGATTCGGCCTCAGGGGGAATTATGAAGGATATCCACGAGGTCTTGCGGCGCAAGCAGGCGCAGTACGCGCAACTTGCCAAACAGATCGAAGCTCTACAAGGTGCGGCGGACAAGCTCCGCGAAGTGGCTCCTCTGCTCTCCGATGGTGATGAAGAGGGTGCTGGCCTCGTTCTCGACGATAGCAGCGAAGATTCGCGAGCTATGGGCGCGAAAGCTGCGGCTGCCCCGGCACCGGCTGCCCCGGCGAAGCCTGCCTCACGCTCAACCACCCCGCGGTGGCCGTAGAGACGTCGCAATCCAGCCCATAAGAGGGGCCCATGATCTTCCATGCACTCCTGGTCCTGACGGACGACAGCACAGCAGAACGGCTTCGGCAAATTCTGGCTGAATTCCAGGTCGAGAGCGAATACTGTTCGGAGTCGCACGTCGCTACCCAAAAACTCGCAGAACGTCGATACGACGCCGTCATCGTTGATCTTGAGGACCAATCGGCAGCGGCAAGCATTTTGGAACAGGTGCGTCAGTCCCAAATAAGCAAGAACGCAGTCACCATCAGTCTTCTTGACGATAAATCTCTTGTTCGCCGTGCATTCGGCATGGGCGCAAATTTTATTCTGTACAAGCCCGTTGCTGACGAACCAGCTCGTGCCAGCCTGCGTGCCGCCATTGCTATTCTCAAACGTGAGCGGCGCCGGACCTTCCGCGTCCCCGTGCAGCTGCCCGTAACTCTCTCCTGGCATGGTGCGCCCGAAGTTGAAGGCATTATGTTGGATCTGAGCGAAAACGGCATGGACGTTCTCTCGGCTCAGCCTCTACAACAGTCACAAGCATTACAGGTACATTTCTCGCTGCCAGACCTCAGCCAGATTGGAGCCACTGGTCAAGTCGCGTGGGCGAACAGCAATGGTCAGGCAGGAGTGGAGTTCGTCGACTTCCCCGACGGTCAAAAACAAATCGTGCAGGATTGGCTAAGCGCGAACGCGCCGGAAGGTCCTCCTCCGGAACCCGAGCCCATTGCCAACTGTAAGCTGTCCGACCTCAGTCTCGGCGGATGCTACGTTGAGTCTGAGTCGCCATTCCCGGTAAACACCGAGGTCGAACTCAGCTTACGTGCTTCTAACACCGAAATTAAAATCACCGCCCTTATTCGCGTTATGCACCCCGGTTATGGAATGGGTCTGGAGTTCGTCTCCGACGAGGGCGAGCATCGCCAGTTGGTCGACCAGTTCATTTCCGTTCTCAGCAGTCATCCCGGATCCGTACCGCTGCTGTCCATAAGCCCCAAGTCCATTCACTTCCACGAAGTAGCGAGTTCTGCTTCGCAGTCGGAAGGAAACGCGGACTCCTTGGTCGAGCTGCTACGCAGCGATCTGCCCCGTTCGCAAGATGAATTCCTGGCAGAGTTGCGCAGGCAGCGCAATTCAGCCGCTGAAGCAGCCGGCGTTTAAAGAGTACCCTCGTTAACAGAACTCCGATTTCTTCCTCAGAAAAGAAACAGGCTCCTACCCCGTCTCGGTAAGAGCCGTTTTTGGCCACTTCGGTCTTCCACCCCGTTTCGCTAGATCATAGGGACTTTCTGTTTCGTAGATGTTGCATTTCAGTTAAACCACTGTGAATTCATCGCTAGCTCACAGCTGCCTGTGACAACCATCCTACCCATGTCGCCCGTCGGCTACTAAAACCAAGTTAGATGAAAATCTACATGCCATGAGGAGGTGTCTCATGGGTACTGTTCGGACTCCGGCTCACGTCACTTTCGAAAATATTCTTTTTGCAACCGACTTCTCTACCCAGTCAGAGCGTGCGTTGCAATTTGCCATGGCCATCGCTAAGTACCACGCCGCAAAGATTCTTGTGGTACATGCTGCACCGGCAGAGCCGTTGTATGCCGTGCCAATGGAACCCATTCCGCTGGAGTTGGATCCTATGCTTCAGGAGAGCAAGGCCCAGATGCAGGAATTGGCCGCCAATCCTCGCCTGCAAAACCTCAGTCACGAGTGCATTGTGCAGCAGGGCAATCTCTGGAATGTGATCGACAGCGAAGCTGCCAGGTGCAAGGCCGATATTATCGTGCTTGCGACTCACGGCCGACATGGGGTCAGCAAGCTCGTCTGGGGATCGGATGCGGAAAGCGTCTTCCGGCGCGCTGCTTGTCCTGTTCTCACCGTCGGGCCGCATGTGGGGTTTATCGATGAACGGTCCTGGGAGCCGAAGAAGATAATCTTTGCCACCGACTTCTCCGACCATTCACTACATGCATTGCCCTACGCCCTCTCCATCGCCGAGCAACACCGGGCACAATTGATTTGCCTGCACCTTTCTGCGCTCATCCCCCTGGAGATCGGGGACGATATTGAATCCACCCTCGTGCGGCGCCTGCAGGACCTGGTTCCGCCGGATGCCGCGAGTTGGTGCAAACCTGAATGGGTAGTCCGTTTTGAGTTTCCAGCAGAGGGCATTCTTGGCGCCGCGGAGGAATACGCCGCCGACTTGATTGTCATGTCAGTTAGACGGGCAGCTCTGCCCACAGCCGCTTCCCATTTGCCTTGGGCGATCGCATCCGAAGTAGTAAGTCGAGCGCAGTGCCCAGTCCTCACTGTGCGCGGCTGAATGGCGGGGTTAAGAGGGGGACAATCGGTACGGCTTGAGTGCGTGCGCGTCATCTCAATTCTGATTCAGCAGATCCCATCATGTGCAAATCAGCCGGTCTTTCTTAATCGCCTTCTCATTTCCTCCAGCCGTTTCTGCAGAGCTTGCGCTTGCTGCCGCTGACGAAGACTCATGATCGACACGGACTGGACGATGCTTTGGACACTTGACATCAGACGCCGCGATTCCTCCACCGCTGATCCTGATGCGCGCTCAGAACCCGGGTCCAGTTCCTTTCCAACAACCGCGCCCGAGGTTACCCTCCACAAATCCAGCTCGGTCGCCAGCGCGTAGACTGGACTTCGCTTACCTCTGCCCTTGCGTCGCACCGGCAATCCTAGTTCGCTCTCCCAACGCTGAACCGTGCGGACTCCTCGCTCTAAGTGAGAAGCAATTTCTTTCCAGGAGTTTAATTCTTGATTGCTCGGAGCTTCATTCTCGTTAGGCATCATGGATTCCTTCTCGGGATCCAATGCTCGCCTTGCACGACGGTGTTCTGCTTACCGAGCTCGGTGGCATTGATCGAGATCTGGCGTTTGGAGCCGCAAGATCACATTGCATATGACACTAGCAGAAGCCATCACATACGGGTCAGATGGTTTGGAGAGTGAAGGCGCGTACTGCGCCGACGTTTAACGGTTGGTTTAGTTTAACGCGTCCGTCGCCGCCGGATCTAACTGAATGTCGAGATAATCTGCACAGTTCCCGGCTTCCGCGCGCATGGACAGGTCACAACCAGCCAGCATCCTGGTTCGTCATACCTGAACGTGCAGCAGGAATTCCGGATTGTCGGGCAGTGCGCAGCGAAACTTCAGGGCGCGAAAATTGGAATCAAATTTGAGGATGACGTTCTCTGTGCGGCTCGCCACATAACAATTACCGGAATTGCTGAACGCCATGCCTGACGAATTTTTTACCTTCAGCCCCTTAACCGGCAGTAGTCGAAAATCTCCGGCAGGACTGGGCAGCGGACTTGCGAGTACTTGGTCTCCCCCACTGACGAACAAAGTTTGGTTGTGGACAACCACATGGACCGGCGACTCTACGGGATTGCTCTGTCCTACGTATCGTCCACTGATGTCGTAAACCTTGACCGTGCCCGCGGGCTGATCGACCGTGTACAGATTGCCATTCGCCCATACGACGCCTCGGACGGAATGCTTCTTGTCTGTAGTGAACTTGGGGCCGTAGTACTCCAGACCCGCTGGAGCCTGCACCGGCGTGTTCACCTGAGGCGGCAGATCGCCTTTGCTGGATGCCACGAACGTTCCCTGCAGAAACCTGCCCGCCCGCGGTAGCGAGGCAGGCAGTGGGGCAGGTCTAGCGCTCTTCCCGTCTTTGGACACGATCAACCGTGTGACCACATTCGTGTCTTGATTTGACAGATAGCAGTAATCCAGTCCATCGAATGTGATATCAAATGGGTGCAAAATGCTGTTGCAGGTCTGGCTCGAAACAAACGTGCTCACGTACTTATATCTTGTTCCCGAGCCTTCATAACACAGCACGCTGTTTTCTTCCTTGTTTGCATTCACAACATACAAATGGTTGCGCACGAAAGTAACGGCTCTCAGCTCGTTAAGGCTGATATCCTCGCAGTCGTCCAACACAGAAGCGGTAAGTCGGTTGCCTTCTTTGTCGTAGGCATGCACGTTGTTCCTGCGCGGGTTCTTCTCCGGCTTGCCGCCGTGTAGGGTGACAAAAAGCATGCCTATAGCGCCTCGGGACGTCGAGATCTATACACGCAACCTGCCCATGGCCGCCGACGAATCAGGGGCTCTAGTTGGATTTGCAATTGCGAGCGGCGCGGACTTCGTCCTCTCTTTTCAAGAAGGCGTTGGTCCACTCGTCGAGCGCCGCTTCCTCGACGTTCTGCGCACTTTGGGCCCGTAATCTTCCTAGCTGTTTTTGATCCATCATTTGAAAACGTGCGAGGCGAAAGATCATTTTCACAGTGTCATGATCCAATCGCGTTAATCGCTGGATCATGATGTCCTGTGCTTCTTTCAAGACCTGCTTGTCCCCCAGAAGTGGGGCCCGCAGCTCACAGCTTCCGGAGTCTACGAAAACCGTCTGGGGTTCCCAGGCGCTGAAGCTCCCTCGGGGGTTGGTTCCGAACAGGTCCAGAGCGCTGCGCTTCTTACCGAAAGTCGATCCCAGATCGTGAACGTAAATGACCGGTTTTTTACAGATCTTCGGGTGACCCGAGCCCTGTTGCTCCCACTGTGCGCAGTCCAGTCGATTCTGCTGTGGGAGCGCATTGTGATAATGGATGAGGCCCAGAGCGAGCCGATACCCGTCATATTCCACCTTCTGTTGATGTGTCCATTCTCCATCGCTGTAGAATTTTGCCACGTCAGTCCAAGACCAGGTCTCGTCATCTTCAGGGTTGATTTCGTCCCACGGAAGTTCACGTTCCGCGCTGACAACTTTAAAAGTGGCGGGGGGATCTTTAAGTGAAGCCTTGTTATCGGCCAGCTTTTTTCCGAATGGATCGTCGCCGCAGCCAATGCAACTGGCCGATGCAGCTGCATACACGTGGTCTGCCGGAAAACCCAGCAGCCACATGATGCGCGATGCCGCTACTGTGGTGAAGACTTCGTTGAATCGGGGATCGTGGCCGGGGTAAGCGGGCTTGAGATACTTCACCTTGAAGTGCTCGGCCTTAATAGGGTGTTGGTTTTGACCATCCTCTCGGGGGAAAAGCTTGGCCTCTTTCTCGCCCGTTTTGTTCTTTGTAACTTCGACTTTCACATCCTCGACAGGAATTGTTTCTCCCTTCGAACTGTAAAACGCCTGATTCGAAGCCATGTGCCAGCACTGAAACTTCATACTATCGCCGGGAACTTTGACGAAAGCGTAGTGAGGTCGAAAGTAACAAGCAATATTGTCCGCATCGGTGAAGTAAGCGAATCGCGTCTTTTCCGGCTGCGCGGCATCGAAGTCGGGACCATTAATGATCTGAATAGGGCTTAGAACTGGCTGATCCAGCAGGATTCTGGCTGCACGGATGCAAGGCAATTTCTGCGCCTTCGTCATTCCGTCCGGGACTTCGCACCCGGAAGTCTGCGCCCCGGCGGAGCACACAACAACTAGAATTACGGCTTGTACGAGGAGGGGCTTCAGTGACATGAGTTAGTCCTTGGTTCGCAGAACTCGTCCGGTGGCCTCGCTTCAGAAGGGCTTAGCCGAGCAGAAATTGGGTACCGTGGCCAGACCCATTGGATTGTCAATCAGCTTTAAGTCGCTCGGCTGGTCCTTCCACTGACAGCGACCCTTTGCCAGATCCTCCCGCTTCTGTTTGAAAGCCTCGGTCCACTGCCGGATGATTGAGGCTTCGTCAACTCCGGATTTAAATGAACCATCGTGGTTGTGATACTCAGGCTTTTGCGCGACGCGTGAGGCTTTGAAGAGTTCCTCGATCTGCTGATCGGATAACTGGCATAGAAGACCGGCATCAAAACGTCGCCCCTCTTCGCTGATCAATGGATCGCCAAGGCCATCATGGGCAGTAAGGCTCTTGCGCAGTACAGCCTGGCACTGCTGGGGCGCGCCCTCCGTTCCCACATTGTTCCAGAGCTTTGTGCTCGACCATTGGCCAAGGTTCATCTTCGCTCCTGAGTTGCTCGTGAACCACCCGCCGCTGCCAAAAGTCGCTCCCACGTCTTGAACCAGCATCACCGATTTTTCACATTTGGTCGTAAACGGTTGCGTGCTCTGATCGACGTGTACCTTATCGCAGACCAGACGCTGCTGGGGAGGTTTGTTATCACTGTGCTTCATGAATGCAGCGATGAGTTTCAGGCCATCTTTTTCATAGCTCGGTCGCCCGTTCAAGCTATCCAGTTCCTTCCAGCTCCAACCCTCATCATCCTTTCCAACTTCATACATCTTGTGGCCAGGAAACTTGCGGACGATGGTTGCCGGATCAAAGGTGCGCGTCTGCCGCTCCCCTGACCCGGACACCGGATCGGCGGGACAGTTGTGGCACTCGACGCGCACGGGAAACCAGGCGTCAGCGTAGTACCCGAGCGCCCACAGTAAACGCGTGGCCACCACCTCCGCATAGACTTCATTATCGTCAGCGCCGAACTTGACTTTGACCGGTTCTTCGTCCATCTGCTCGTTTGCCAGCTGGACTTGCCCGTTGGCACTCTCGACGCGAGTGATTTTGCATTCAAATTTAGGTGTCTTGCCACCCATCTTTGACCCTGGATTGGTAAAGTCACAGATAACTTTGTCGTTGAAATGCAATTGGAGTTGTTTGGGATTTTGTGCGGGACCTTCCAGCATCGCAGCCTCGGAAACCGCCTTTGCTGCGAACAATGAGGCTGAATGCATCGCTTCGGAGCGGTCTTTCGCCGAGTAGAATTCCTTTTCAACTTTTCCGGGTGCCGGAGTTGAAGGCGTCGAAGATTGACCCGACGGACACGCAACCATCGGGGTACAGACAACAAATAACACCAGTAGTACAACCATGCGCCCGCTAACAGCCTTAGTCGAACCAAGCCATTCTGCTGGCGCGGCGCTAACAGCAACCATTGACGCTCTTCGACCAACTCTGAGGTCTGAACTCATGAACCTCCTTTACTTCAGGCATCAGCGAGCAGCGCTCGATCGATCAGTCGTTCAAAAAAGGGCGCCAGAGTGATGCCTGAGCACTGTTTTTCCGCATTCACTCCCGGTAAGTAATTACCGCCAAGCGGGATATACCTATTAGAACGGGCAGTCCAACGAAAATTCGTTGCTGTAACAGAGGGAAGACGAATTACAGCGAGGCGAACGCGTCAATTATGCTCCGAGATTAACAGCAGTCAAGATAAAATTGCTGGCGTCAGAAGCCTGGGCTCTTTCGCCATCAGAGCTTTGGAGCTATGTCACAAATCCGTTTTGAAGGGTGCGGCTCCGCCGCGCCGCCCAGAGCCGCATAAATCCCGGGCGTTAGCCCCTCACGACTCCGATGCTTACGCACTTGGCTCATTGTGACATAGCTTAAACGGGCCTGGTTCGCGTGGCAATATTCGTGCCAGTGCTGCTTCGTTGCTGAGAGGCGTCAGCCAGTCGCTTCCATGCCTTTAACCAAAACGTTAGACATTAAACGCCACGCGTCAGGTGATATTTAATCGCATCCCATTTGCGTGCGCACAAAGCAACTTTGTTCTTGACAGTATCAACCCGCAAC
>Ga0136846_1240184_pt1 | contig 15123 bp, 15 predicted proteins | sample HopSoiMetagenom2_FD_96841 | JGI IMG/M metagenome (GOLD analysis project Ga0136846, IMG submission 96841) | Grasslands soil microbial communities from Hopland, California, USA - 2 Assembly 2016 (version 4) | ecosystem: Environmental > Terrestrial > Soil > Grasslands | place: USA: Hopland...
GCGCCGCGATCGCAATCCGAGTAGACCGCCACCGTTCCAAGCCCCATCTCCCGGCAGGCGCGGATGATGCGGACCGCGATTTCGCCGCGGTTCGCGATAAGGACCTTCACAGGGACAATTGTAATCGTTCCAAACGAGCCGCCGGCTGGCGCGGTTCGACGGCTCCGAGTTGAAGACTCAGCGTCCGCGTATCCCATGCCTGCGGAATGATCACTGACCGGATCGCAGCCCGTTTACAGCGGTATATTCCCGTGCTTCTTGGGAGGATTCTTGTCGCGCTTCGTGTCGAGCGTGGCAAGCGCCGCGATCAGTTTCGCGCGTGTCTGCCGCGGACGAATGACTTCATCGACGAACCCGCGCTCGGCTGCCACATAAGGATTCGCGAACTTCTCGCGGAACTCGGCGATCTTTGCCGCGCGCGCCGCCTGGGGATCGGCGGCCTTCTCGAGCTCGCGTTTGTAGAGGATGTTGACGGCCCCCTCCGGGCCCATGACCGCGATCTCCGCAGTCGGCCACGCGAAGTTGACGTCGGTGCGAATGTGCTTGCTCGACATCACGCAGTACGCGCCGCCGTATGCCTTGCGCGTGATCACGGTGACTTTCGGTACCGTCGCCTCCGCGAACGCGAACAGCAGCTTTGCGCCGTGACGAATGATTCCGCCGTACTCCTGGCGCGTTCCCGGCAGGAAACCCGGCACGTCCTCGAACGTCACGAGCGGAATGTTGAACGCATCGCAGAAGCGGACGAAGCGTGCGGCCTTCACCGACGCATCGATGTCGAGGGTCCCCGCGAGGTGCGCCGGCTGGTTCGCGACGATGCCGACCGGACGCCCCGCGAGACGCGCGAACCCGACGATGATGTTCTTCGCGTAGTGACGGTGCACCTCGAGGAACACTCCCTCGTCGGCAATCGCATGGACGAGATCCAGCATGTCGTACGGCTGCGCCGCCGATTCCGGAACGAGCCGATCGAGGCTCTCGTCTTCGCGGTCGACTGGATCCGACGTCTCACGCCGCGGGGCATCGTCGATATTGTTGCCGGGCAGGTATCCCAGCAGGTCGCGAATGAGCCGCAGGCATTCACGATCGTCGGGCACCGCGAAATGCGCGACCCCACTGGTCGCGTTGTGCGTCATCGCCCCGCCGAGTTCGTCTTTCGTGACCTCCTCGTGGGTCACGGTCCTGATGACGTCGGGGCCTGTCACGAACATGTAGCTCGTGCCCTCGACCATGACGTTGAAATCGGTGATCGCGGGGGAATAGACTGCGCCGCCCGCGCACGGACCCATGATCGCCGAGATCTGCGGCACGACACCTGACGCGAGGGTATTGCGCAGGAAAATATCCGCGTAGCCTCCGAGCGACATCACGCCTTCCTGGATGCGCGCGCCGCCGGAGTCGTTCAGGCCGACGACCGGTGCGCCCATCTTCATCGCGAGATCCATGATCTTCACGATCTTGGCAGCGTTGGTCTCGGACAGGGAACCGCCGAACACGGTGAAATCCTGCGCGAAGGCGTAGACGGGCCGACCGTCGATGCGGCCATGCCCGGCAACGACGCCGTCTCCTGGAATCAGCTGGTCGGGTTGATCCATGCCGAAATCGCGGCATCGATGCGTGACGAGTTTGTCGATCTCCTGGAACGTGCCGGGATCGAACAGCAACTCGATCCGCTCACGCGCGGTGAGCTTGCCGGCTTCGTGCTGGCGTCGAAGGCGGTCGTCGCCGCCCCCGAGTTCCGCACGGCGCTCGAGGTCTTCGAGATATGTGATTGGATCCATGCAGAGCGCCGGGTCTGAAGTCCGAATGCCGGGCCTAAAGACCCGGCCTACCGTCAGCAGGGCGGACCTTCAGGTCCGCCCATTACGCCTTCCCCGCCAGTTGGGCCTGCGCCTTCTCCCAGTCAGCGATGAACTTCTTCAGGCCGACGTCGGTCAGCGGATGGTTGAAGAGCGAATCGATGACGGCCGGGGGACACGTGCAGATGTCCGCTCCCATCCGCGCGGCTTCGACGATGTGCATCGGGCCGCGCGTGCTGGCGACGAGAATCTCCGTCGTGAACTCGTAGTTGCTGAAGATCTCGACGATCTCTTGAATCAGGTTCATGCCGGAGGTCGCCACATCGTCCAGCCGACCGACAAACGGGCTCACGAACGTCGCACCGACTTTCGCGGCGAGCAACGCTTGCGTCGGCGAGAAGATCAGGGTGACGTTGACGCGAGTGCCCTCTTCGGAGAGAGCCTTGCACGCCTTCACGCCGTCGCGCGTGAACGGCACCTTGACGACGATGTGCTTGTCGATTTTTGCAAGGTCGCGTCCTTCGCGCATCATGCCATCGAAATCGGTCGCGACGACCTCCGCGCTGACCGGCCCCTGGACCAGGTCGCAGATCTTCTTGAGGTTCTCGCGGTAGTCGCCTGGTTCTTTCGCGAGCAGCGATGGGTTCGTCGTGATGCCGTCGATGATCCCGAGCGGCACGAGCGCGTGGATATCCTTGAAGTTGCCAGAGTCGATGAAGATCTTCATGTGCGTGCTCCTCCGAGCGTAAACCTACCGGACTGGATTCGTGAGATCGCCGACACCCGCCACTTTGATCGTGACGCGATCGCCCGGTGCAAGCGGTCCGATGCCGGCGGGCGTGCCTGTCGCGATGATGTCGCCCGGCAGCAGCGTCATCACTGACGTGACGAACGCGACCAGCCGGTCGATCGAGAACACGAGTTCTTTCGTGGTCGACGACTGCCGGCACGTGTCGTTGACCCAGCCTTCTATCCCGATGCCCGCCGGCGAGCGATAGTCGATGCCTGTCGCCACACACGGGCCGATGGGCGCGAACGTGTCGAACCCCTTCGCGCGCGTGAACTGGATGTCTTTCGCCTGCAGTTCCCTCGCGGTGACGTCGTTGAGGCAGGTCAGGCCGAGAATGTAGTCCTGCGCGGCGGCCTCAGTCACTCGAGAGGCGCGGCGCCCAATCACGACTCCGACTTCCGCTTCATGATCCACGCGCCCGACACCGGCGGGAAGGACGATCGGCGCCCCTGGCCCGATGACGGCAGTGGACGGCTTGATGAACATCATCGGTTCTTTGGGAAGAGGCTTGCCCTGTTCAGCGGCGTGGTCCTTGTAGTTCAAACCGATCGCCACGATTTTCGACGGTTCGACGGGCGCGAGCAGCGCGCGGCCGTCGACCGCGATGCTGTCACCCGCATCGTGGCGGCCAAACAGGTCTCCTTCGAGCAGCCGCCAGCGACCCGCCTCCTCGATCACATGACGGGCATCACCGCGATGCTCGATGCGATAGAACCTCTTCATCGGGCGGTCTCTTCGACTCGCGGTGACGCCGGGCTGCGGTTTCCCGCGCGGTCGACGGCGACAATTGCGTAAACGTACCGGGTGCCAGGCGTCGCGGTCGTGTCTCGATAACGCGTTTCACGCGTCGGCTCGGTGTTCAGCGGCTGAAGTGTGTCACCCGGGGCCTCGGCGCGCAAGATCACGTATCCCGCGATATCCGCCTCGGCGTTTGCGTCCCAAATGAGATTGATGGCGCCGGGTCCCGCAACAGCGGAGAGGGCTTTCGGCGCGGCAGGCGGAAAGATGTCACGCGGCGTGACGCAGGCCCGCTCCGATGGCTCGCTTTCCACGATTGCGGTCGCGACCGTTTCGACGGTCCGGACGACGAAGCACTGCTGCACGCCCGGCTGCGCACCGGCGTGCTCGAACGATGTCACGTCGAGGAGTTTGTCGTTGAGCGGTGTTGGCAGATCTCCCGGCTTGACCGCCTCCACCTGCGATGATTCGCTCGCCGGCGCTGCGGCGTAGACGTTATAGGCGATCTTCGTGGCGCCGGACCCGATCTCGACAACCGGCGGCAACCAGCTGACCCTGGCGGCGGTCTCGCTGAAGGACGTCGTGAGCGCGGTCGCGCGCGGCGGTGGCGGAATGAGCGGCACGATCAGCCGCGCAGATGGAGAGCCCGGACGTCCTCGCTTCGTCACGCCGCGCACCACATAAATCCGGCTCTCCACGACGATCGCGGCCGCTGGTGCGGGCGCGGGAGTGGCCGCCGGTGGTGAGCCCGGTGGCGGCGCTGGCGCCGCTGTCGTCTGCGACGAGCTCACGGCGCTGCTGCCGGGAGTCGGCGGTGTTCCGGCCGCGGGAGTTTCGGACGTGGGCGGGACCGACGGCTCCTCCTCCTCTGGAGCCGCCGTCGGCGGCGCCGGGGTCGCGGCAGCCGCAGCCGGCGTTGGTGGCGGAGTGCCCGTCGTCCCACCGCTCCCGCGCGACGCGGCCGTAGCCGCGCCGGTCTTCGGCGCCGGAAGTATCTCTGGTTTCAGTTGCGCTTCCCCCAGCGTCTCAACGAACGTGACTGTCTCGCCGGGCGCAGGGCGCGTATCTTTCGGCTCGTTATCTCCCGGTGCCTGTTCCTCGTCGTTTGGGGGCGGCTTCACCGGAATACGTCCGATCACATGGGTCGAGGCGAGCAGGTCGCGATTGCCCGGTGCCACAGCGCCTGGCGCGGCTGTCACCGCGTAGATCTCCAGGTGATCGACTGCCACGGGACCGGGGCCATTTGCATTCTTAATCGGCACCGACATCTGCACGTAGACCATCGACCCAAGACGCCGCGCCGTCACGTTCGGCGGAGGCTCGGGCAGCAGGTTCAGCGGCGCAAGAGGCGGACCCTTCTTGCCGCAGCCAGGGACGGCGACTGCCAGAGAGACCGTTACGGCCCACTGACACACACGGGAGAACACTGAAAGTTTCAAAACGTCTGATCCAACCCGGCGTCCGGAGCGCGACGCGCGAAGTCTCCTAGAGGATGTACCGCGAGAGATCTTCGTTGCGCGCGATATCGCTCAGCATGCGATCGACATACGCGCCGTCGATGGTGATGTTCTGGTCCCCGATTTCCGGCGCGTCGAACGAAATCTGATCCAGCAGTTTTTCCATGACGGTGTGCAGGCGACGCGCGCCGATGTTTTCCGTGCGCTCGTTCACCAGCGTCGCGAAGTCCGCGAGACGCCCGATCGCGTCGTCGGTGAAGTGCAGCCGTACGCCTTCCGTGCCGAGGAGCGCCGTGTACTGTCGAACGAGCGCGTTCTTCGGTTCGGTGAGGATCCGCACGAAGTCCTCCCGGCCGAGCGGCTCGAGCTCGACACGAATCGGAAAACGTCCCTGCAGCTCGGGGATCAAATCCGACGGCTTCGAGACGTGAAACGCTCCCGCCGCGACAAACAGGATGTGATCCGTCCGGACCATTCCGTACTTCGTATTCACCGTCGTCCCTTCGACGATTGGCAGGATGTCGCGCTGCACGCCTTCGCGGCTCACGTCCGGACCATGGCCTCCCTCGCGTCCTGCGACCTTGTCGATCTCGTCGATGAAGATGATGCCGGCTTCCTGCACGCGCTCGACGGCCGCGCGCGCGACGCTCTCCATGTCGACGAGTTTCTGCTCTTCTTCCTGCGTGAGCGCCTCGAGCGCTTCGGGCACCCGGACGCGCCGCTTCTTCATTCGGCCCTGGAAGAGGCCGGGCAGCATGTCCTTGACGTTGATGTCGACTTCTTCGACCGATGATCCGGCGATGATCTCGAAGGACGGGAAGGATTTTTCGCGGACATCGATGTCCACCTGCTTCTGATGGAGGCGTCCCTCCTTCAGCTGCTCGCGCAGCTTTTCGCGAGTCCGCTGCGCCTGCTCGCGGATGGACGTCGCCTGCTCGTCGTACTCGGCCGCCGCGGGCAGCGGTGGAAGAAGGAGATCGAGGAGCCGCTCTTCCGCCTGCTGCTTTGCTTTCTCCCGTACTTCGGCGAGCCGCTCTTCGCGCACGAGCTCGACGCCGATCTCCGTGAGGTCTCTGATCATCGACTCCACGTCACGTCCGACGTAGCCCACCTCGGTGAACTTGGAGGCTTCGATTTTCAAAAACGGGGATTGCGCGAGCTTCGCGAGGCGGCGGGCGATCTCGGTTTTGCCTACTCCGGTCGGGCCGATCATCAGGATGTTTTTCGGCGCGACTTCTTCCGCCATGTCCGCCGGCAGCTTGCGCCGCCGCATGCGATTGCGCAGCGCAATCGCGACCGCGCGCTTGGCCTGGTGCTGGCCAACGACGTACTTGTCGAGCTCGATCACGATCTGCCGGGGCGTGAGCGACTGCACCGACGACGCGGCGGATTCCGGAAGGTAAATAGGCATGGGGCGGTTCTTAGAGGACTTCAACCGTCAGCGTGTCGTTCGTGTAGATGCAGATCTGGGCGGCAATGTGCATGGCCTGTTCGGCGATCGCGCGTGCGTCGAGGCCGGTGTGCAGCGCGAGCGCCTTCGCCGCCGCCAGTGCGTACGCGCCGCCCGATCCAATCGCCACGATCCCATCGTCCGGCTCGATCAGATCGCCGTTGCCGGAGAGGAGATACGTCGCGTGCGTATCCATGACAATCAGCATGGCTTCGAGCCGGCGCAGCATGCGATCGGTGCGCCAGTCCTTGGCGAGCTCGACGGCCGAGCGCTCGAGATTGCCTCGATATTGCTCGAGCTTTGCCTCGAACCGCGAAAACAGTGCGAAGGAGTCGGCGGCGGACCCGGCAAAGCCGGCAAGGATCCGGTCGTTGTAGAGCCTGCGAATCTTCCGCGCGCTTTGCTTGACGACGGTGTCGCCGAACGTGACCTGGCCGTCGCTCGCCATTACAGCGTGATCGGCGTGCCGCACGGCCAACACGGTTGTTGCGTGAAACATCATCAGGAGGGCCGAAAAGCAACCTTCTTCGCAGTCTATCAAACCCGCCGGCGTTGCCGGCCAAACGTGCGTTTCCCCGAGCGTCGGCCAACACCGGGCAACGTATAGGCTGGGGTCGGCCGGAAGCGCCACTGACCGCGGGACGTGACGGATGCTCTCCCCGGAGTACAGGTGAAACCGCTCAGGGCTCGTAAACCCGTGATTTCGTGGGTCGCAGTCGTGGCCGATCTGTTGCACAATGACCTGTGGGCGCCCAGGCCCTCTTGCGCAAGGAGCGCATCATGAAATCCTTTCAAACCAGGCTCGGCATAACGGTGGCGGGGTTGGCGCTGCTGGCCGCGCCCGCGTTCGCGGGACAACGTCCGTCGCAGGACAACGGGTCGCCGGCAGCTGACCGTGCGGTGGAACGCGGAAGCGGGACGGGCGGCAGCACCGCTGCGCGTGGCGGAGACGGTGCCTCAGCTACGACAGCCGGCTCGTCAGTGGCCTCGTCCAGTGTCACCGGCGGGCAGAGTACGGCCCCGTCTGCCAGTGCGTCGTTTCCGTCCTTTGGTGCTGCGGACCGCAGCGGCGCCAGGTACGCCGAACCTCAACATCGGGGAGGCAGCGGCGGAGGCTCGAGCAGCGGAGGCTCACGCGGCGGCGGCGGAGCGAGCAGCGGAGCCTCACGTGGCGGCGGCGACAATGGGGGCGGCGACCACGCCGTGCCGCGCGGCAGCGGAACTTCCTCGAGCGGAACAACAACCAAGAGCGGCGGCGACAGCACCAAGAGCAGCAGCAGCGCAGGTCACAGTCACGATGCGCCGGCACGTTCCGGCGACGACGCGGTTCCGTCGTGGAGCCGGCCGCGGGGTAATCAGCCGGTGTCCGGCAGCGCCGCGCCGCGCGTCGGACGGCCCCCCGACCGGAACGGCTCAAACGCCGTTTACAACCCGTACTACTACGATCCGTTCCTTTACGGATACGGATCCGGATACGCTCCCTATGGAAGCTTGCGGTATCCGGGGTTTGGCATCGGGTACGGATACGGGCTCGGGCTCGGCTGGCCCATTTTCTACGATCCGTGGTACGACCCGTGGTACGCGGCCTCGGGTTCCGCCGGATACGGTTACGGATACGGCGGCGGCGGCGGATACAGCGGCGGCGCCGGATACAGCGGCTACAGCGACACCTATTCGGGTTCGGGTGTCGACCAGGGCAAAGTCCGCCTCAAGGTGAAGCCGCGTCAGGCGAAGGTGTACGTCGACGGGTATTTCGTCGGGAACGTGGATGAATTCGATGGCGCGTTCCAGAAGCTGACGTTGAACGGCGGACGTCACCGCGTCGAGATCAAAGCGGACGGATACGAGACCGCGGAGTTCGACGTCCTGATCACACCCGACCAGACCGTCACGTATCAAGGGGACCTGAGGAAGGTTCAGTAACACCGACGCAGAAGACGAGCACTTGCTGAGGCTGATCGCCGCGATCTCGGGAATCTACGACGCGGCGGTCGGCCTCTTTTTGTTGCTCGCCGCCGATCGCCTCGCGGATCTCTTTGGCGTCCCGCCCGCGCGGCCACCAATCTTCTCCGATCTGAACGGCATCTTTCTCCTCGCGATTGGCGTGGGCTACTACTTTCCGTGGCGCGATCCACGCGGCGGCAGGTGGTACATGTGGGTGATGGGACCCGCCCTGAAGGGGGCCGGCGCGCTCGCGTTCGTCACCGACTACCTCGTGCGGCACTCCCCTCGGTCGTTCCTGCTGTTCGCGTTCAGCGACGGGCTCCTGGCGGTCCTGACGCTCTTGGCGCTCGTCGAATCGCGAAGTACGCCGGGATTCCGGCGGCGATAACCGCGAGGCCGGTCAGCGTCGTCGCACGGTTGCGCGAGAGCTCGATCGCCACCATGGCCGCGCTCGCCAGGACGAAGACGGCAGGCGCCCATGGATATCCGAGCGCGCCGAACGGCCTCGCACGCGGATCGCGTCGGCGTAATACGAACAGCGCGAGCACCGCCACTCCCGCAAACAGCACGACCGCGAATCCCGTGTAGCTGACAAGCTGGGACAGCGTGCCCGACAGCACGAGCACGCTACTCCAGATGCCCTGGGCGACAATCGCGGCCGCCGGCGTGTGGAACCGCGGATGAACGCGTCCGGCGATCGGCAGGAACAAGCCGTCACGGGCCATCGCGTAGTACACGCGCGGTCCGGCGAGCACCATCGCGCTGAGGCTTGCCGTAATGCTGACGATCGTGAAGATCGCGAGCAGGTCGCCCGCGACGAACCCGAAGAGTCGCTCCGCGACCGTGTCGATCAGGCGAGCCTGCTTGAGTCCCGCGATTGCCCCGACGGGCATGGCAAACAGGTACAGCGCGTTCAGCGCCACGTACAGGACGACGACCGTCGCCGTGCCGATCGCGAGCGCGAGAGGAACGTTCCTGCCCGGGTTGCGAACTTCTTCCGCGACATAGGCCGCGGCATTCCACCCGGAGTAGCTGAACATCACCGGCACGAGCGCCAGCAGCATCGAAACAGGCGCGACGCTCGTCTCGGCCGCAAGATGCGAGATGCTGCCGTTTCCGATCGAGAACCCGAGCGCGACGAATACCACGATGGCGCTGACCTTCATCGCGGCGAGCACGTTCTGCAGCAGGCGCCCGGGTCCGAGTCCGCGGACGTGAACAATCGTGAGCACGATGATCGGCGTGAGCGCGACGAGCGATCGGCGGGAGATCGAGAGCCCCGGAATGCTCACGAGTGGCGTCGCGTCCATGGCCAGGGGGAAGAACCGGCCGATGTAATCGGCCAACGCGACGGCCCCGGCGGCAATCGCGCCTGAGAATCCGGCAACGAAAGACGTCCACCCGCTCAGAAAGGCGACGAATGGCCCGAACGCTTCCCGCAAGTACACATATTCGCCGCCCGCATGCGGCTTGAGCGCCGCGAGCTCGGCGTACGCCATCGCGCCCGCGAAGGCGAGCGCGCCTCCCGCGAGCCACAGACCGATGATCGCTGTCGGATTCGGGACGAGCTGCGCGATGATGACTGGAACGAAAAAGATTCCGCCGCCGATCACGTTGGAGATGACGATCGCCGCGGCATCGAGCGGGCCGAGTCGGCGATCGAGCGCAGGGCCGTCGGACGGCTGCAGCGGTCGGGCCGCCTGGGACGCGCCCCGCATCAGGGTTGAACGATCAGTTGACGCGGAAGGTCGAGGGTGCCGATCTCCACCCACTGGGCGGAGCCGTGCTTGGCGAAAATGTGCACGCGAATGTCGCGGAACTGACTGTTCTTCAACATGTCGGCGCGCGATTGCGGCGGGTCGCCCGTGTAACCGGCCTTGGGGCGTACGGTGATGGGCGCGGTCTGATTACCGTTGAACGTGACGCCCTGGATGAAGCTCTCGTCGAAGTCGTCTTCCGCGCCCCCAGGACCGGACAGGCGCTTGAACGCGACGTTGAGCGAGAGTGGGCGGAGGTCGTCGTTGATCGACTTGTTCACTTTGAACGTGACGCTTGGCAGGAGCTTGTTGCGTCCGTCGACGATCCCCGCATCGAAGTAACCCGCGCTCGTGTCGGTGATCGTCAGCGTCTGCTTGAGGTCGACTGGTTTGCCGCATCCGGCGAGAAGAGCCGCGAGAACGACCGTGCACCACGCCGCAGCACGCATCGGGCGATTGTAGATCAGTTCTCGCGGACCTCGACTTTCTTCCGTGCCTCGTCGCGCGTGAGTTTGTTGCTTCGGAACGCCAGGAGATCGCTGCCCTTCACCTTCAGCACGATCGTCGACGCATCGTCGAGCCCACCCGGCGTGATCGGGCCTTCGCTGTCGCGTGCCGCGACGATGAGCCATTCGTCGGCGCCGATCGGCAGGCCATAGTCCAACATCGCCTCGACCAAAGCGCCCTTCACGGCTTCGGTGTACTGCTCATTTGGATCCTTGGGTTCGGGCAGCGCTGTCTCGTTGACGTCGTTCACGGTCGCGGCGTTGACGATGCCATTCGCGGCTGCGGGCGGCGCGAGCGGGAACGTGCTGCCGGGGTTTCGATCGAGCATCCGGAGCTGCTGTTCGGCCAGGCGGCGGGCCGGGCTGTCGGGGGATGTTGCGATCAGCTGACGCAATGCCGCGCGTTGCCGCTCCCGCTCCAGCGTCTGCATCGACCACACGACGCTTTGTTTCATCATCGGCACGTCGACGTCGAAGAAAACGCCATAGCCATCGAGCACGATGCCACGCGCTCGCGCAGTGCCGGTCACGATCAGACTGCCCGGCTCGTTCACCTGCATCGTGCGCGCGAGACTCTGCGCCCCCTGCCGGACAGCCTCGGTCAGCACGTTTTCCATCATCCGAATCTGGTTGCGCTGAGGCGCCTCAGGGCGCGCCGGCGCGTCCTGCGCACTGGCCGTGGCTACCGTGGCGACGACGGCCGCGGCGATGAACAGTGTTCCCTTCACGATTGCACCTCGATGCCTGCTACTTCTGACGTGCTGATGCCACGATATAGTTGGCGAGGTCGCGATGCGCGACCGCCTCCTGCGTTGTCATGGCGTCGAGTCGCACGAGTCCCTGCTGAATGCGATTGAGATCCGAGACGCGCTGCGCGTCGACATCTCGAATCACCTGCGCGATGCGGAGCGCAAGTTCCTGCTGCTGCTTCGATTCACTCTGGGCGAGAAGGTCGCGCACGCGCCGCATGATCTCGTCGTCGCCCTGCTGCGCGCTGCTGAGAGCGGCCTGCTGCATGCCGGACGTTCGGCTCGCCGATTCCAGCTGTCGCAGCCGTCGATCGAGGGAAGCCAGCGCGAGTTGCGCATCGTCCGTCTTTGTTTTCGCCACACCCTCCACAGGCGCGACGGCAGGCCTGGGCGGCTCGGGTTTGCGCGTGGTATCAGCCAATTCCACGTGACCACGCCCGGTGCGCAGATGGGCGACCCCGTTCTCGTACGAGACGTCGACGTTCGCGATGGCCGACGCAAGTGCCAGGACGAGAACCGCCGCCGCCGCGAGACCGAACGCCGGCGTCCACCACTGGCGCCACGTCGGCTGGCGATCGCGCACGATATGGAAGCCGAATTCCGGTTGCGGCGGCGTCCACTTGCCGAGATCGAGGCGCACGCGCCGCAGCCCCGCGATTTCTTCACGGCACTCGGCGCACGTCTTCAGATGCGCGTCGACTTCCGCGCGCGACGCGCGATCCAGTTCGTCGTACACATACGAGACGATTCGTTCCTTGTCACACATCGTCGATATTCCTGCTTATCCCCGGGACGTCACGAAAGACACGGACGTGGTCGGTGTAATCCGTACGATCCGTCGTTGATGGCTTCGGGGCCGCACCGGGGAGTCCTTCGCGTGCGAGCTGCTTACGCAGCACCGTGAGTCCCTGGTAAAGCCGCGTCTTCACTGTGCTCAGCGGACAATCGAGGAGATCGGCGATCTCCTGGAACGTGAGGCCGTGGTACTCCTTCAGGATGATTGCCGTACGCTGTTCATCCGGCAGCTCCGCCATCACGCGCGCGACGGCGCGACCGAGCTCACGCCTCGCGACCAGCTCCTCGATCGATTCGGTTGGTGTCGATTCGGATGCGAGCTCGATGAGATCGACGCCCTCGGGGGCTTGCGCGATCGGCTGACGGCGTTCGCGGCGGATCCAGTCGCGGCACAAGTTCAGCGCGATGCGGTACAGCCACGACGAGAATTTCGCCTGCCCCTTGAACCCCTTGAGTGCTCGGAACGCACGAAGGAAGGTCTCCTGGCAGACGTCGCGCGCGTCTTCCTCGCGTCCGATTACGCGATAGGCGAGCGCAAAGATCGGCCGTTCCCAGCGGAGGACAAGCTGGTTGAAGCTGTCGAGGTCGCCCCCCATCGATCGGGCGACTAGCTCTTCGTCGGTCGACGGCATACGAGGGCGCTCACGTTATTGCCAATTTAGACAGGGGCGCAAGGGTTTTGGCTTTCACGATCTTACGCGTCCGGACGTCCAGGCGCTTCCCAAGACTCCGGTCGGGAGGGCCCGAACAGGGCTAAAATACTCTCACCCATGAGCTTGGACCCCTCCCTGCACGAGGCGCTGCGGGACCTGCCGCTGCTCTTCTCCCGAGGGGTGTCCGCCTCGCTGAGCCTCGCCACCGCCCTCCAAACCGTCGCGCGCCAGATTTGTGACCTGATCGGTGCCCGCCGGGTCGACATGTGGGTGCACGACCGCAGGGCTCGCGAACTGGAGTTGACGGCGACGTCAGACCCGTCGGCCGCTCCTGGTGGCCGGCTGTCGACCGACGATCCGACGCACCCGGCTTCCCGCGGTCTTCGTGCCGAGCGGGCGCAGTTCGTCGAGGCGGATCTCGTGGCGCCGTTGCGGGGCTGGCGACGCGCGCTCGGCACCGTCGTCATCGCAGGACTCGAGAATGCCAGGTTCGACCGCGAGCAGATCATCGAGTTTGCCGACGAACTCGGGCGCCAGTTATCCGTCGGGATCGAGAACGTACAGCTGCTCGACGAAGTGCTTCGTCAGCGCCGCCTCCTCGAAGACACCTTCAACTCGCTCGTCGATCTCGTCGCCGTCATCGATCGTGAGCTGCGGATCGTCCAGACGAACGAAGCCTTCGCCGCCCGCGTCCGGGTGCCGCGCGCCGACCTGATGCAGCGCGGCATCGCCGAGTTCGTCACACCTGAAACGGCGGCCTGGATTACCTCGCCCGATCCAGCCCCGGCGACAACCGGCGGCAGTCCCATCGACGACGCGCGGCTTGGTGGGACATTCCTGCTGACGGCCACGCCCCTCATCAATCAGGAGGGCCACACGGTCGGACAGGTGCTCGTGGCGCGCGACATTACGCGTCAGACGCGGCTCGAAGCGGAACGCGCGGCCTTGCGCGAGAGGCTCGCCCAATCGGAAAAGCTCGCGTCCCTCGGACAGTTTGTCGCGGGCATCGCGCACGAGATGAACAATCCGCTCCAGGGCGTGCTCGGTCATCTCGAACTGTTGATACAGATGACGGAGGCGGCGCGGCCGGTGCGGCGCGAGCTGAAACAGATCTACCAGGACGCCGATCGCGCGGCGAAGATCGTCCGCAACCTCCTCGTCTTCACCGGATCGCGCCGCATGACGCGAAAGCGGCTGCAGGTGGATCGCGTCCTGACGCGCGCGCTCGCGAGCCGGCGCGCCAGCCTGCAGCGGGCCAACATCGAAGTCACGCGCCGGCAGGCTCCCGAGCTCCCGCCGGTGCTCGGAGACTCACTCCTGTTGCAGCAGGCGCTGTTGAACATCCTCATCAACGCCGAGCACGCGGTGATCGACGGGGGAGGTGAGCGCCGCATCGATCTCGCGTCCTCGACCGATGACTCGCCGGGACACGTGTCCCTGACGGTGCGGGACACGGGCCCGGGCATCCCACCGGACGTGCTGCCCCGGATCTTCGACCCGTTCTTCACGACCAAGGAGGTCGGCCGGGGGACCGGTCTCGGCCTCGCCATCACCTACGGGATCGTCCAGGAGCACGGCGGGACGATCACCGCGTCGAACGCGCTGGACGGCGGGGCGGTGTTCCGGCTCGATCTGCCATCGGCAGAGTTGGTGGTAAAGTGACACAGGGTCCCCCTATCCATGATCGATGAGAGCTTTCTTACGACCGAAGAGGTACTTGAGTACCTCCAGGTGAACCTGCGGACCGTGTACCGGCTGATTAAGGCCGGCAAGATTCCCGCGGTGCGAGTCGGCCGGCAGTGGCGCTTCCGCAAACGCGACATCGACGCCTGGCTCGAGAGTCAACGCCCGCGTACGGTGCGTGCGCAGGCAGTGCCCCAACGCATGCCCGCGACAACCGACGCGCGCCCGCGCGTCCTGGTCGTGGACGACGAGGCGAGCATTCGAGATTTGCTGGCAAAAACACTGGCGCTGGCGGAATACGACGTCGATCTCGCGCCGGATGGCCGCACCGCACTGGAGCGGCTCCGTATCATTCCCTACGACCTTCTGATAACCGATCTCAAGATGCCTGGCGTCGATGGATTGACGGTCATCCGGGAGGCGCGACGCCTCAAAACAGATCTCCCGGTCATCATCATTACCGGGTACTCCACCGAAGCGAGCGCGATCGACGCGCTCAATCTTGGAGTCTCCGGGTATCTGACCAAGCCGTTCCGTGTGCCGATGGTGCTTGCCAAAGCTGCCAAGGCGCTGGGCGAATAGACCTTTCCTCCTACTCGTTCATTTCGGTGAGAGTGCAGGTCTCGACTCGACCTGTCCTGGACCTGATCTGCGCTTGACAAGGTCAGCCCAGCCGAGCTACATTGTCGCCGTTGATGTCATATAGAGTTCTTAATACTACTTTAGATGAGCAACAACAGACGACAAGAGGGCCGCGATGTTCAACGATCCCATGCGCGAAATGGAAGCCTTTCTGACGACC
>Ga0136846_1218673_pt1 | contig 15122 bp, 10 predicted proteins | sample HopSoiMetagenom2_FD_96841 | JGI IMG/M metagenome (GOLD analysis project Ga0136846, IMG submission 96841) | Grasslands soil microbial communities from Hopland, California, USA - 2 Assembly 2016 (version 4) | ecosystem: Environmental > Terrestrial > Soil > Grasslands | place: USA: Hopland...
CCCGGAAAAGAAGAGTTGGTGAACATCGCCATTGAATTTTTTTCTTAGGTTATGAATTCCTTGAATTGGGAATTACCGGAAACAAAGGAACTATGACCAGACTAAAAAACGATTTATTACTTGGAACACTGCGTGGTGAACAAGTAGAACGACCGCCAGTGTGGATGATGCGGCAGGCAGGAAGATATTTACCGGAGTACAGAGTATTGCGGGAAAAGTATGGATTCTTTGAAAGATGTCAAACTCCTGAACTTGCTTGTGAGATCACTATTCAGCCGGTAGAGATTGTAGGCGTGGACGCCGCAATTCTTTTTTCCGACATCCTGGTGGTTCCGCAGGCAATGGGAATGGAGGTACAATTAATTGAATCAAAAGGTCCGGTCTTGCCGGAACCAATAAAAACGGCAGATGACCTTTTACGGATATCCGTGCCCGATGTAAAAGACCGACTGCATTATGTATTTGACGCGATTAGTCTTATCAAACAAGAGTTGAATGGCAAGGTTCCATTAATTGGGTTTGCCGGCGCGCCCTGGACTTTACTTTGTTATATGGTGCAAGGCCGCGGTTCAAAAACCTTTGACGAAGCGAAGGCATTTTGTTACACTAACCCGGAACTGGCCCATCAGTTATTACAAATGATCACGGACACGACTATCGCATATTTAAAAGGGCAAGTCGAAGCTGGAGTTGATGTGATCCAAATTTTCGATAGCTGGGGGGGACTACTTAGCCGGACTGATTTTGAATCTATTTCATTAAGATATATTCGACAAATAGTAAACGCACTCAAAGGCGAAGTACCTATTATCTTATTTGCAAAGGGTGCGTGGCATTCACTCGATAGCATGGCAAGTACGGGAGCTGAAGCATTGGGTATCGATTGGTGTTGCCCGCCCGAAACTGCGAGGAAAATCGCAGGATCCAAAATAGTGTTACAAGGAAATTTGATCCCGCAAAACTACTGGCGCCAATTCCAACAATTAAGAAAGAGGTTAAATTAATGTTGAATGAATTTGGCGGCCAACGGCATATTGCAAACCTGGGGCATGGCATTTTACCAAACGTCCCGGTAGATCACGCAAGAGCCTTTATTGATACAGTTAAGGAATGGTCGATGGTTAAAATGAGTTAATCAACGAGCCAATGAACGCAAAAGACACCTGGATCAATCACATTCATCAATTGCAGGACAAAATTTGTGCAACACTTGAATCGGTTGATGGTGCAGCAAAATTTATTGAGGACCGATGGCAGCGTGAAGATGGAGGAGGCGGCAAAACGAGAGTCATCAGCAAAGGAGAAGTTTTTGAGAAGGGAGGGGTAAACACTTCCGTGGTCTTTGGCCAGGTGACCAGTTCAATGCGAAGCCAATTAAAAATCGAAGGAGCCAAATGGTTTGCAGCGGGACTCTCCCTCGTGCTTCATCCTTGGAATCCATTTGTTCCAACCATTCACTGCAATTACAGGATGTTTGAATTATACAATCAGAATGATGAGGTAACGGATCGATGGTTTGGAGGCGGAACAGATCTGACGCCTTACTATTTGATTGAGAAAGACGCAACGCATTTTCACCGGGTATATAAAAACGTATGCGATTCGTTCGACGCCTCGTTCTACCCGGAATTTAAAACCGGTTGTGATAATTACTTCGTCAATTCGCACAGAAACAATGAGCGCAGGGGTATTGGAGGAATATTCTACGATTACAAACGTCCGGATGAACAGAAGAATCTGGATTTTTGGTTAGCTTTTGGAATGGCTTGCGGCAACGCATTTGATCAGTCATATATTCCAATAGCCGAAAAAAGAAAACGCACATCGTATTCGGCCGATCAAAAACATTGGCAGGAAATCCGGCGCGGACGTTACGTAGAATTTAATCTTGTTCATGACCGGGGAACGCTCTTTGGATTGAAAACAAATGGACGAATTGAAAGTATATTAATGAGCCTTCCGCCAACTGTAAGGTTTGAATACAATTTTCAACCCCAACCAGGCAGCGAAGAGGATAAGCTATTACAGGTTTGCCTTACGCCAAGATCCTGGATTTGATTTTTTTGAAACTGATAATATGTATTTGCAAAAACGAAATAGGATCCTTCGACAATCGCCGGCAATCAGGTCATTGATTGCTGAAACGCGGTTAACTGCAGATGACTTCATCGTGCCGCTTTTCATAGACGAAGGGGAAAATAAATCTACTGAGATTGCCTCAATGCCGGGTTACTATAGAAGATCATTGGACCTGACGGTTAAAGAAGTAGAACAATTGTGGAGTATGGGCTTGAAATCCGTTCTTCTTTTTATCAAATGCAAAGATGAGCTCAAGGATAATAATGGCACGGAAGCGTTGAATCCAAAAGGACTCATGCAAAGAAGTATCCAGGCAATAAAAGCGGCGGTTCCAGGTATCCTTGTCATGACCGATGTTGCACTTGATCCATTCTCATCTTATGGTCATGATGGCATTGTAGATGATAACGAGATCGTCAACGATCCAACAGTCGAAGTTCTGGCCAAGATGAGTGTCAGCCACGCTAAAGCTGGAGCCGATTTCGTGGCACCAAGTGACATGATGGATGGGCGCATTGGGAGTATAAGGAAGGCGCTGGAGCAATCCGGGTTTACCAAAACCGGTATCATGAGCTATAGTGCGAAATATGCTTCCTGCTTTTATGGCCCATTTCGCGATGCACTGGATTCAGCTCCCGGTTTTGGCGATAAGAAAACATATCAAATGGATTATTCCAACAGGCTGGAAGCAATAAGAGAAACACTATTGGATGTGGAAGAAGGAGCTGATATTGTAATGGTAAAGCCTGCATTGGCGTACCTTGATATTATCAGGGAAGTAAAGAATGCAGTGCAAGTGCCGGTGAGCGCATATAACATTAGCGGGGAATATGCGATGATAAAGGCTGCGGCAAAAATGGGGTGGCTAGATGAGAACAAAGCGATCATTGAAACACTCACGGCAATAAAAAGGGCGGGTGCCGATTTAATCGCCACCTATTTTGCAAAAGATGCTGTTAGGCTAATCAGTTAATCACTAAAGTAAACTGTTATGATGACGATATCGGAGCAGAAAACGATCTCCAAAAGCCAGCAACTTTTTCAACGCGCGCAGCAAAGTATTCCTGGTGGAGTGAACTCACCGGTTCGCGCATTTAAGAGTGTGGGTGGTACGCCAATTTTTATTCAGCGAGCCAAAGGCGCTTATTTATATGATGCCGACGGCAACAAGTATCTTGACTACATCAATTCATGGGGACCGATGATACTTGGGCACGCGTATGAACCTGTAGTGTCTGCAATCCGGGAGAAGGCGAACGATTCCACTTCGTTTGGTGCGCCTACTGAATTGGAAATCGAAATTGCCGAATTAATTAAAAGCATGGTGCCAAACGTGGACCTGATAAGAATGGTAAGCAGCGGCACCGAAGCGTGCATGAGTGCTATCAGGCTGGCAAGAGGATATACAGGAAGAAACAAGATCGTGAAGTTTGAAGGTTGTTATCACGGGCATGCGGACTCGTTCTTAGTAAAAGCCGGAAGCGGGCTTGCCACATTTAATATTCAAACTGTGCCGGGAGTGACCGCAGGAGTAGCAACTGATACACTTACGTCTCCATACAACGACCTTGAGGCGATACAAAAATTAGTGAACGGACACAAAGGAGAAATAGCAGCCATCATCATTGAACCGGTTGCCGGAAATATGGGTTGTATCCCCCCTGTCCCTGGATTCCTCGAAGCCTTGCGAATCATTTGCGATAAGGAAGATATAGTATTCATATTTGATGAAGTGATGACTGGCTTCAGACTTTCAGCAGGAGGAGCCCAGAAGACCCTCGGAATCGATGCTGATCTCGTGACTTATGGCAAAGTGATCGGAGGTGGAATGCCAGTGGGGGCCTTTGGCGGGAAAAAAGAAATCATGCAATATGTTGCGCCGATTGGGAATGTTTACCAGGCAGGAACTTTAAGTGGCAATCCCATCGCAATGATTGCTGGTTTCACAACCTTGTCGGTGTTGAAAAACGATCCGTCAATTTATCGCGACCTGGAAAAGAAAACTATTTATTTACACGAAGGATTGAAGAAGGTTTTCAAGAACAGCAATATACCGTTTGTAATTAACCGCCTGGGATCCATGATAAGTGTTCACTTCAGTGAAAAACCGGTGATTGATTTTACCTCAGCTTCGCAGTCCAATAATCAATTGTTCAACCAATTCTTTCACCACATGTTGAGAGAAGGAATTTACCTACCGCCATCTGCTTTCGAAACATGGTTCTTATCAAACGCATTAACTTTTGAAGACATTGACCGCACAATATCAGTTGCGGAAAAATTTAGGCCTCAGTAAGAAACTAATCGCATTTCCATTTTCGAAGAATCGCTCCTGGCGATGTTGTAAAAATTGCCAGCCTGCCAACCTTTTTTTTGCTTCCATTTTCATTCTTTTTCCTGATCGCGAAACCCGATTTCCCTTTACGAGCAGCCTGCCTCAAGCGGATGCGTTTTTTTTGCATCGAAAATCGAAGGAATGAAAAAGGCTTACCGGGTATTCAGATTAATTGGATTGGCAATTATTTTACTTGGATCGGTACAGTTGTTTGCACAACAGTGCATGTTAAAAGGTCGACTGGTTACCAACGACGGAAACGCGGCTGCTGATGTCAATGTTATCATTAAGGAAATTAAGCGCGGAGCAATTTCAGCTGATGATGGCTCTTTCAAATTTGCCAACGTTCCTGCTGGCCATTATACCTTAATTATATCTTCAATAGGCTTACAAACCATACAGAAAACTGTATACTGCGGGCCCAACCAGGTTTACGAATTGAATTTTACGCTTCATGAAAACCAAGATGAATTGAGAGAAGTGATCATAACAGGGTCAAAAGGTTTGAATGAAAAAATTGTAACAGCAGGCAAGATCCCAATAAATCCCATGGACTTGCCACAGAGTATCATTGTAATAGGCCGAAGTATTCTTGAGCGTCAGCAAACACTTCGTTTGAGCGATGTACTTATGAACGTGAATGGCGTGTACGTATATGGTACAACCGGTGGTGGACAGGAAGAAATAGGTGGAAGAGGATATGCATTTAATAGCAGTAATACCTTCAAGAACGGTGTAAGATTCAACAACGGAGTGATGCCGGAAATAAGTGGTATGGAAAAAGTTGAAGTGATGAAAGGAAGTTCGGCAATCCTGTTCGGAAACGTAGCGGCAGGTGGCATCCTTAACCTGATCACTAAAAAACCAAAATTCGAGCGCGGAGGAGAAATTTCCTTCCGGGCCTCCAGTTACGACCTGTATAAACCAGCCATAGATTTATACGGACCGATAACGAAAATAATAGCGTTCAGAGTTAACGGCACATTTGAAAAAGCAAATAGCTTTAGAGACAACGTCAGTTCCAAACGCTATTATGTCAATCCATCTTTTCATCTGAAGCCAGGAAAAAAAACAGACGTGTTAATTGAAGCTGACTATCTGCAGGACGACAGAACAAGCGATTTTGGCATTGCGGCGATTGATTACACCATTGCTAACATTCCACGTTCGAGGTTTTTAGGCGCTCACTGGTCTTACTATGATACAAAACAGGCAACAGTGACTGCAACTACTTCCCACGAATTGAACAGCAAATGGAAATTGAACAACATCCTTTCATTTCAACAAAGTAATATCGATTTATTCGGCACAACGCGGCCTAATGCGAGCGGGCAAATGGTAAAGCCGAATGGAGATTGGGTGCGCGGTTTACAACGGACGGGAACTAATGAAAAGTATTACCTGGCGCAGATCGACTTAACTGGCCAATTTAACACAGGAAAGGTTCATCACAACTTGTTGGTTGGAGCGGATGCAGACAAGTACATAACAAAGGCAAATGCATTTAATTATTTGAACCCCGCTATCGGCAATAAAAATATTTACGACACCATCAACGTACTTGACCCTTCTAAATTTATTCAACGCGTCGATATCCCGGAAATGACCGCCGCCACTTTAACGCACACGCCTGTGAAAAGATTGGGACTGTATATGCAGGACCTTGTTCAGATATTCCAGAAATTAAAAGTCTTGGGTGCACTTCGGTTCTCGTACCAGGAAAGTGGGGCGGGATACATTTACAATTATCAAAACAAAACAACAACGGCAGTTGACAAATTAACTGACGGCGCTTTCTCTCCAAAAGTTGGAATCGTATATCAACCATCTAAAAGCGTTTCACTGTTTTCGAGTTATTCCAATTCCTTTACACTCAATTCTGGTTCTGATGTCCATTTGAATCCGCTTCCGCCGTCGTATATCAATCAATATGAAGTAGGAATCAAGATCGGGTTATTTCGCAAGCTTCTATCGGCCAATGCCACTGCTTATCAGATCATAAATAGTAACCTTGCGCAGATAAGTCTTACTGATGCATCCGGCAATGCGAACAATAATGCCAATATAAAGGAGCTTGCAGGGCAGGTCACAAGCAAGGGTGTGGAAATTGACGTGATGAGCAAATCGATTAATGGATTCTCTTTTATCGGCGGATACAGCTTCAACGAAACAAAATACACGAAGAGTAATACGTATGTTGTCGGCAGCAAGCTTCGTTATAACCCTCAACATACTGCTAATGCAAGCGTTTTCTACAATGTTAGTGGAAGAAGCGTTCTGAAAGGCATGACTGCGGGAGTCCTCGGATATTATGTTGGCGAACGGGTCGCCGGCCGATCAACACGCATACAGGTTCCCAATGACACATATAAACTCATGCCGCTCCCTGACTATTTTCAATTTGACGCGTCGCTGGGTTATTCGATGCGTAATCTCTCTCTTAGGATGAAATTGTCTAACATTTTCAACCAGCTCAGCTACTATGTTCATGATGACAATAGTGTGAACCCAATTGCGCCGCGCCAGTTGTCAATAAGCGCCGCAATGAAACTTTAATGCCCAACAATTTTTTGGAAGTGTTCAACGAAGTAGCAGCTCACAGGGTTTAAGACCCGTGTGCTTCTTAAATGCAGTGGAGAAGTGAGATATGGAAGAATAACCAAGCATAACGGAAACTTCGGTTACATTAAGGCCCTTTTCATACAGTAGATATTTCGCATGCTCCATTCTCTGGCTTTGGTAGAAGTCGAAGACGGTGCTCCCAAACATTTCCTTGAATCCCTTTTTCAGGTAACACTCGTTGATTGCGACCTTCCTGCTCAGCTCCTTTATTGTGATGGGTTCGCCAATATGTTGCAGCAGCACTTCCCTCGCCTTTATGATCTTCTCCCTGTCGGCTTCGTTTGCAAGAAACTTGCAACTGAACGACTCAATGTCCTTTTCACCAATCATGCAATCCATGCTATACAGCAAAAGCATCTGCATCTGCGCGTTAATGAAAATATTTTCGAGGCTACCGGTATAACTATTATTTAGTAAGGCCTCTAACACCATTCTCGTCTTACCACAGAGCGGTAAGATCTTGCTAAAAGATGACGCATGCTGAAAGGTGAGTATGTCTTCGGTAAGTACATCATTCTTTTTCCGTGGCTTCACAAATTGTGATAGCTGAACAGGAGTAAAGCGAAAGCTCATCACGTCCATACTCTCCACTCTTTCCTGGCAATTTCTTGAAGCGCTAAACTTACAAGAATCACATTCAACTTCCTTTTGCTTACAGTAAACATTTCCTGTAACACAAAATTTCAACTCCAGGTAGTTACTTGACGGATCGCTTTTTTCATAATGGTAAACGAGCATCCCAGTATCATCCACGTTCCAGCTAGGAAATCGCTGATATCGCCGGATAACATATTGAACCGACCCGGGGATCTGTTGCTCCTTTTCCTGCAATACCCGCAAATCGTCCTGTAAAACAGGGCGTTTGTTCGCGAGTGTAAGTATATCAGGGGGCTGATGCATGTAATGCAAATTTACAGTTGGAACGCCAATATACCTAACCTGTAGGTGGGGCGGTCTGAAATTTGAAACTCATGTGACAATATGCGCAAAGCGTCTAATATTCAATGGAAGCAATTGCCCGGATGGGTCAGAATTAGCGCATATATGCTCGGATTAGTTTTACTCCTGGCTATCGCTGGTAACATTTACATAAAGCACCTCATTAGCAATCAACTTAAGCAGCAAGTGTCTAGCGCGACCAGGGGCTTCTATAAACTGGACTATCAAGACGTGAAAGTGAATTTGTTGATGAGAAAAATCAGCCTCAAAAATGCAAGGTTGACTGTGGACAGTTCGCAGTTTAGTGAAAGCCCAATTCCTACTGAAAGAGCAACAATCGTTTTTGAAGGCAATTTCCCTGCAATTGATATAAACGGTATCCACTTAGTGCAAATGATCTTTAACCGCAAAGTGGTCTGCGATCAACTAAGAATTGAGTCGCCTCATCTGACCATTTCGCAATTCCATAATTCAAAATCCGATTCCGCGGCAGAAAACAATGTATTACAGCATATGTTTAATGGTAATAAACAAGGCATCGAAATAAACAATGTAAAAATATCCAACGCCCAACTGAGATATCGTTATTTTGATGAAACCAGGGCAGGTCCAACATTCTATGATTTTAAAAACCTGGATCTCGAAGTTGAAGGGATTAAATTAAATAAGGGACAGGACGACAGCACAAACCGTGTTTTTCCAAACAATGTCAGTCTTCGCTTTAGCGATTATGAATATCATACCGGCGACAGCATGTATGTCATGACGGTGCATCGATTCGCCTATTCTTTATCAAAAAAATCGGCCTCAATAGACAAAATAACCATCCGTCCGAGACTCAGCGAAAAAGATTACTCACTGAAATTGCCAAGGCAGAAAGCCAGGAATGATATCACCCTTCAAAATATTAGGCTGAATGGGGTTGAGTTGTGGCCATTGATCAGTAAAGGTGAAATGTATGTTGATGAAGGTGAAATTGGCTCAGGCTACTGGAAGATTTTCCTCAGCCGCATTCCGCCTCTCCCATTGGCACAGCAACATGTAGTACCTACCCAACGATTGTTGAATATTTCAGAAGTCGCGTACTTGCGCAAGTTGCACATCAATAATTTCCAAATAGAGTACAGGGAGTATAACACAATAACGCAAAAGATCGGCCAAGTAAAATTCAACAACATCAATGGAATTGCAACAAATATTACGAATGATTCTTCCAGCTTGAAAAAGAATCCTCACCTGGCATTGGATTTAAATGCAAGGCTCATGGGTACGGGCGATTTCAAAGCCAGGTTTGATTTTCTTCTTACTGATCCTACAGGAGCATTTACCGTTGATGCACACCTTGGGAAAATGGATGCTACCCAATTGAATATTGCTTTCATACCATTAAACAAGTTGGAGATTAAGAAAGGAATTATCGATGAGATCAGGTGCAATGGCAAGGGCAATGAAAGTGGGGTAACGGGAAAAGTAAATTTTTTATACCATGACCTTCATATTGCCGTGATGGAAAGGGATGCTGAAGCGGATACGTTGAAGCGAAAAACTTTCACGAGCATGGTGGCGAATATTCTCGTCAAGAATGATAACCCAAAAGAAGATGAAGCGGTGAGAGTGGCCGATAAAATTGTCCTCAAAAGGGATCCCCACAGGTCATTTTTCAACATGCTTTGGATGTCATTATTCACAGGAATAGTTAAAATTGTGAGTGGAAAATAAGAGCCTCACAATGTGATGATTTTTAAGTGGAAAACTTTGATAAATAAACCCTTTTCAACGCCCTAAAGCGGCTTAAAAACCTTATTTTTGCAGGCATTACACGAATCAAATTTTTATCCCGCACGCCTGCGGAAGAAAGGACAAAATGACTCAGGATACACAAGCATTAGAAACTCCGGTTTCAAACGGTTATGGAGCAGAAAGTATCCAGGTGCTGGAAGGCCTGGAGGCAGTAAGAAAACGTCCTGCAATGTATATTGGGGACATTAGTGAAAAAGGTCTTCACCACCTGGTATATGAGGTGGTTGACAACTCCATTGACGAAGCCCTGGCAGGATATTGCAGGAACATTGTTGTTAACATTCACGAAGATAATTCGGTTAGTGTCATAGATGATGGACGTGGAATTCCCACCGGCATGCACTCGAAAGAAAAACGTTCAGCGCTTGAGGTAGTCATGACTGTGCTGCATGCAGGAGGTAAATTCGACAAAGATTCGTACAAAGTATCAGGTGGATTGCATGGTGTGGGTGTGAGTTGCGTGAATGCATTGAGCTCAACGCTTCGTGTTGTTGTAAAAAGAGAAGGTAAAATATTCGAACAGGAATATCATATCGGCGTCCCACAATATCCCGTTAGAGAAATAGGAATAAGTGAATTAACAGGAACCACTGTTCACTTCTGGCCCGATTCCTCGATTTTCACCACAACTGTTTACAAAAAAGACATACTCGAAGGACGCTTACGGGAACTGGCTTATCTGAATAAAGGCATCCGAATAATCCTGAACGATCTTCGCGAGAGAGAAGAGGATGGCAATACTTACTCAAAGACTTTTTATAGCGAAGGTGGGATTGTGGAGTTTGTTGAGATGCTTGATAAAAATGCAGGAAGAAATCCTTTGATCCCCCGCATTATTTATGTTGAAGGAAGAGATGAATCAACGAATGTGTCTGTTGAAGTAGCCCTGTGTTACAATGACGGCTATAGTGAACACATCTACTCCTACGTCAACAATATTAACACAATTGAAGGCGGTACACATGTATCCGGTTTCCGTCGTGCACTCACCAGAGTTTTCAAGAACTACGGTGAAAAACAGAACATGTTTGAAAAGGCAAAAGTGGAAATCGAGGGTGATGACTTTCGGGAAGGCCTTAGCTCAATTATTTCTGTGAAAGTACCCGAGCCCCAATTTGAAGGACAAACAAAAACGAAACTTGGAAATAGTGAAGTGATGGGCGTGGTAGATTCCACGGTCTCAAAAGTATTGGAAGCCTACCTTGAAGAGAATCCAAGAGAAGCGAAAAATATTATCCAGAAGGTCATTCTTGCGGCACAGGCAAGAGCAGCCGCGAGGAAAGCGAGGGAACTGGTCCAAAGAAAAAGTGTCTTAAGTGGTGGCGGCCTCCCTGGAAAGTTAGCGGATTGTTCGGACCGCGATCCTGAACGTTGCGAGCTGTTTCTTGTTGAGGGTGATTCTGCCGGGGGCACTGCAAAACAAGGGCGCGACCGCAGTTTCCAGGCAATCCTTCCCTTAAGAGGAAAGATCCTCAATGTGGAAAAGGCAATGGAGCATAAGATTTATGAGAACGAGGAAATAAGGAATATGTACACCGCCCTCGGGGTTACAGTGGGCGTACCTGATGATCCGAAAGCATTGAATCTTGTACGACTTCGTTATCACAAGGTGATCATCATGACGGATGCCGACGTAGATGGTAGTCATATTGCAACGCTTATTTTGACATTCATTTATAGGTATATGAAAGAATTGGTGGAGCAGGGATACGTATACATTGCCCAACCACCGTTATACCTTGTCAAAAAAGGTAAGGAGTCTGCCTATGCATGGACAGAGGAGCAGCGCAAGCTTCTCGTTGAAAGAATTGGCGGCGGTAAAGAGGAGAGCGTAGGTATTCAACGTTATAAAGGACTTGGTGAAATGAACGCCGACCAATTATGGATCACTACAATGAATCCCGCTAGTCGTACTCTAAAACAAGTCACTATTGAAAGCGCCGCAGAAGCCGATCGGGTTTTTAGCATGCTCATGGGTGACGAAGTTGCTCCAAGAAGAGAGTTTATTGAAAGTCACGCCAAATATGCTAAACTTGATATTTGAGCTGTGCTCAAATCAATAGGCAATTGCAAATAGCAAATAAGCTTTAAATCATAAGTGCCAACGATCAAAATGGAAGACGCGTATATATGTAAGCGGCAGAAGGAAGTGATTTGGCAGTATGCGAAGGCTGAAACTTAGAATTGAGATTATTTGCTTCTTGTATCGTTGTTCTTGATTCTTACACACAGTGTTCACATGAGCTAATGGATCACCATTGGTAAGTCATGGAATGTTCTTTCAGGAAAATATGTCTCATCCTTTATTTCGGGTTTGCCTTTTGGTGCCCGCAGTTATTATTTGCTCAGTCCTCCGCTTCAGACTTCTTCATCAGGCATGGCAATAATTTTTCGCAACTGAGTTGTGGCGGGATCTTGTATGCTCCTCTACAAAATCAAAACCATCAGGCATGGGGCGCAGGATCCGTTTGGTTGAAGAAACAAATTGATCTTCGACAACCGTTCGATATTAGCTTCATTGTGGATTTTATTGACACCACGGCCACGGATGGCGGTGCTTTCGTATTGCAGGCAGATTCCGCCGCTGTTGGCGATACTTATAATGGTTTGGGATTTCGGAATATTAAGCACTCCGTCGCCGTTACGTTCGATGCAAAAAGGACCAACTATGATAATGATCCCAATTTTGATCACATCAGTATTCAAACAAACGGCGATACAAAACATGGGACTTCTAATGAGCTGACAGTTCCCGTTACTATTGAACCATTTTATTCGGTCAATTACTTTCCGCCCTATCCACCAAAAATTGTGTTTCATCACCTCGTCACCATTAAATGGAATCCTGCTTCAAACTTGCTGTCGGCATACATTGATCACGCTCTGATCATCTCTGCACAAAATGATATCATCAAAAACATTTTCGGAGGCAATCCTATGGTTTACTGGGGACTCACTGCCTCCAATACGCAGGAGGAATGGTTTCCAGCTACGAAAGAGGTAACGTTTGGATATTTCTACTTCTTTTTTGGCGATATACAACCAAAATATACCACAGCACCTGAACTCGATACGTGTTATGATAGGCCAATACAATATTTTGACTCGTCGGTTTACTCTGTTGACAGTTTTTATAACAATGTCCAATATGCGAAATGGTATTGGGACTTTGGAGATGGCCAATTTTCGAACCTCAGATTTCCACCCCCTCACCAGTATCCACGACCAGGAGAATATACCGTAAAATTCACAGTAAGTAATGACCTCGGATGCACGTTTGACACCTTAGTGCGCACGATTCACCTCGGTTCAATTCCGACTGCGGACTTTTCCATTGAAGGGGCTGCATGCAACAACTCTCCGATTCTTTTTACCGACAAAAGTTCGTCTGGAGTAGGCGCACCCACTGTTTGGTATTGGAATTTTGATAATACTGCAATAGGAAGAGACGCGAACCCCGTGACAACCTTTCAGCAACCAGGATTCAAGAATATTTCCCTTCGTGTCAGAACTTTTTATGGGTGTGAATCGGAAACAATAAAAGTGATAGAGGTTGGAGAAAAGCCCGTAATCGATTTCAATTTTCAAAAAGATTGTGAAGGGACCGTCAATTTTAATTCTAAAGTTTTGAACAATGCCAAAATAATTAAATGGAACTGGTTATTCGGTGATCTCGGATCTTCACCGCTTCCACAGCCAACACATCACTACAAACAAAACGGCACATATTCTGCATCTTTATTTGTTGAAACAAATGCCGGATGTGTTTCCGATTCTGTTTCAAAAAACATTCTCATCAATAAAATTTATCCGTTTGCAGGAAACGACACCACTTTGTCAATTGGCGAACCATTGCCACTCCATGCCACAGGTGGAGAAACGTATCAATGGATTCCTTCTACCGGTCTCAGCAATTCTAGTGTGGCAAATCCTGTGGTTCATTTGAACCAAGACCAGGATTATATACTCGTCGCAAAAAACAGTGACGGCTGCGAAGCGCAAGACACCTTGAGGATAAAGGTGTATAAGGGACCTGAAGTATATATACCAAATGCATTTACACCGAATGGTGATGGGCATAACGATTTTTTTCGGGCTACTGGCCCTGGTATCAAACATCTTGAATACCTCAGAATTTACGACCGGTCTGGCAAAATGTTGTTTGAAACGAAAAACATTCGGAACGGATGGGACGGAATTTATTCCGGGCAACCTCAACCGTCAGGCACTTATACGTGGATGTTATCTGCAACAGATTTTAATGGCACAAAATTTTTTAAGAAAGGTATTGTGGTACTGGTCCGGTAATGTTTTTGATAACTTTGCAGGTAAGGCTGAGGTAAATTTTGGTTTCAAATCCGCCAAAATCATTAATATTACAAGGATCATTAGCCTCTTAATTTTCAATTTCAATAACCTTGTCTGTTGATCAGGCAGTAAAAAAATTCAATTATGGCCGACGTAAAACTTACAGCGTATAATGTTAAGACGAAAGAAAAGAACGTTCCTATCCAGGATGCGGTGATTACAAAAACAGCAAAGGGAGCATACATGGCGCAGGGACATGATGGTAAAGGCAATAAATTGACGACGCTGCTGAATCAAGAAAAAGCGTTGGCAGCTATTCAAGCCGGTTTAGCCAAACAAGGCTGGCAATAATATTTTGACAATGAACAAAAGCCATTGCTGCTCAGCAATGGCTTTTGTTTTAAACTATCCCTTAACGATTGTCTTTTTTCAGTCACAAGCCCTCTCTCTATCATTTCATTTCGTAATTCGCATTAATCCGTGTAATTACCAGCGTTTGCAACACCAGGATCGCACATTTATTCGCGTCCGTTTGTAATTAGCGGAGTTTGCGACAGCAGTATCCCACATTCAATTCGCGTTAATTCGTATAATTCGCGTCCGTTTTATAATTAGCGGAGTTTGCGGCGCCAGCATCCGAACCCTCAATTCGCGTTAATCCGTTTAATTCGCGTCCGTTTGTAATTAGCGGAGTTTGTGACAGCAGTATCCCAAATTCAATCCGCGTTAATTCGTATAATTCGCGTCAGTTTATAATTAGCACAGTATGCGGCGCCAACATCGGCCCTCAATTCGCGTTAATCCGTGTAATTCGTGTCCGTTTGTAATTACCGGAGTTTGGGACAGCAGTATCCCACATTCAATTCGCGTTAATTCGTGTAATTCGTGTGATTTCCATTCGCGCAATTCGCGTCCAAAAAAAATCCCGATCATCCAGATCGGGAGGGTAAGCACGAATTAAAAACGTTCCAGTTTCCTCTTACACGAAACCTAAATAATCAAATTGCTTGCCGAGAATTTTCTTGTCATCGGTGGCCAA
>Ga0136846_1236281_pt1 | contig 15122 bp, 5 predicted proteins | sample HopSoiMetagenom2_FD_96841 | JGI IMG/M metagenome (GOLD analysis project Ga0136846, IMG submission 96841) | Grasslands soil microbial communities from Hopland, California, USA - 2 Assembly 2016 (version 4) | ecosystem: Environmental > Terrestrial > Soil > Grasslands | place: USA: Hopland...
ATGGTCCGCCTTTTTTTATATCCTCAAAGTAAATTTTAGCAGCAATTTTTCCCAGGTCTTTACTTTTTTGGTCCACTGACGAAAGGGAAGGTTTGATCAGGTTGCTAAATGCTTCATTGGCAAAACCAAATATCCCAAGCTCTTCAGGTACCTTGATTCCTTTTGACTGGGCAACTTCCAAAACCATAAGGGACTGGTGATCTGATACCGTGAGGAATGCATCAGGGGGCTCTTTAAAGGATAATAATTCTATGATCGTGTCTTTTGATTTTTGTCTCGGTAATACATCCTCCACAATAAAATTATAAGGAATAATATTTCCCGATTCCTTCAGAGCAGTAAGAAATCCTTCCTTTCTATCCCGGAATATGCCAATATGGTTTGGTCCTCCAAGGAAGGCTACTTTTTTATATCCATGCTCAAACAGCTTTTTAGCGGCAGCATAGGAGGCTTCCTTATTATCATTATACACTTTAATGCTGTTGACCTGGTCCATGCATCTGTCAAACTGGATCAGATGAATAGAATGGTTTTGTATATTCTGGAGATGAGGGAAAGACTGGGTTTCTGCTGAAACCGAGATCAGAATGCAATCCACATTCTGATGGATTAAAGTTTCAATCGCCTTGACTTCATGCTCATAGGATTCATGTGATTGACAAATGATCAAGCTGTGATTATTTTCAAAACACACTTCTTCAATTCCTGCAATGGCTTCTGAGAAAAAACTTTGATTGATATGGGGAACAATGACTCCGATTGTTTTTGAAGATCCCTGCCGCAGGTTAGCCGCATGGGAGTTAGGCTTATAATTTAATTCAAGTGCTTTCTTTTTAACTGCCTCCCTGGTCTTTGCACTTATGGAGGGGTGATCATTGAGTGCTTTGGAAATATAGGAAGCTGAAATTCCCATTTCTTTTGCCAGATCATAGATTGTCACCCTTTTTTTATTCTTCATCTTATAGTGAATTGGGTAATAAACCATTCAGAAAATGGCAATAACAGCGTATTAGTTTCATTCCTGCAAAATACGCCCTTTTTAAAACCTTGGAATTACCTGTTTAATAATCGATTGAATTTATGTGAAATATTTCTACTATTATATGGCGATTTTAATAAAATGTAATCGGTTACCTATTTTATATATAATTGATAAATAGACGATTATAAATTTGTAGGGGAGGATAATTATGCCCCTTTTCAATCGATTGAATAAAAACAATAAATTTATTGCCGTTTGTATTTGATTGAACTCAATACCAAACATTCCAAACTGTTTATCTACTTACTAAAAAAACGAATCATGGACCAAAGCTTGCCAATGAGAAGGGGTATCCCATTGCTGGGGAATTCCCTTGAACGCAAACTCATTAAGCCCTGTTTGCTGTTCTTTCTTCTTTTTTGCTTTTTCTCTTTAACCGCTGGTGCCCAACAAAGAATTACCGGAAAGGTTTTATCCGGTGATACTGCTGTTACAGGTGCAACTATTCAGGTAAAAGGGAAAAGTACTTATTCTGTTACCGATGCTAACGGCAATTTTTCCGTAGATGCCTCACCCAATGCAACATTGATTATCTCTTCTGTTGGTTATATTACCAAAGAAGTCAACGTGGGCAATAATGCCACGCTTTCTGTTCAACTGCAATCCGAGGCCCAGATATTGGGCGATGTGGTTGTTGTGGGTTATGGTACTCAGAAAAAATCAACCCTCACCGGATCAGTGTCAACAGTATCCGGAGCGGAGATTACCAAAAGCCCTTCACCTAACATCACGAGTTCCTTACAGGGCCGTCTTCCCGGTTTGATCGCCAATCAGAGAAATGGGGTTCCCGGTAGGGATGACCCGAATATCCTGATCCGTGGTACCGGTTCAGTTCCACCTCCTGGTGCCAGCTTTAATGATCTATTGAACCTTAATGCTCCTTTGGTGATAATTGACGGAGTACCCAGGGACAATATGGGCAGGTTAAACCCGGAGGATATCGAAAGTATTTCCGTTTTGAAAGACGGTTCCGCAGCAATTTATGGAGCCCGTGCAGCTAATGGTGTTATTCTCATTACCACCAAAAGAGGCGTAAAAGGAAAGGCGGATTTTAGCCTGTCTTATAACTACGCCATCAATAATCCTACAAAAGTTCCTGACATGCTGGATGCGGCAACCTTTGCAGAGGTTTATAATGAAGGTGTATTTTACCGTGCAGGTCGCAATCCCGCTAATTATACTCCACAATATACCAATGACCAAATCCAGAAGTTCAGGGATGGTTCTGATCCAATCCTGAACCCCAATACTGATTGGGCCGATATAATGTTACATGAATCTCATCTTAAGAACCTGAACCTTCAGGTAAACGGTGGTAGTGATAAAGTTCGATACCTGGTTTCTTTCGGTTCATTGCAACAGGATGGCAACTTCACCAATAACACAATGCTGTACAAGCAATATAATTTCCGTACAAAAGTTGAGATTGAGTTATTGAAGAATTTTACAGTAGGCGCTAATATCAGCGGCATCATTAAGAATGGTCGCTATCCTGCAGCACCTGCAGGTGGCAACCCCGGTTCTCTTGATTTTCCTGGAATATTAGGAGCCAATCCCACTATCGTTGCCATATATCCGAATGGATTAATAGGCCCTGGAAGGCTTAATCAGAATGCCTTGCTGCAGGACCAGCGAGGATATATCAAATTAAATGACAATCCCCTGTATTCAACATTTACAGGAACCTATGTGGTACCGTTCATAAAAGGCCTTAAGGTGGATGGATCCTTCAATTATGACATGAGGAATCAGTTCAGAAAAGATTGGGAAATTCCTTTTTATTATTACGAGTATAATACTATCACAAAGAACTATGATAAAAAGAAAAATTCATCACTCGCCAATCCGCAACTGACAGACAGATATGACAGGTGGAGCACCGTCCTTTCCAACGTCAGGCTGAGTTATGACAGAACATTCCAGAGTGTTCACCATGTTGCAGCAATGGTAGGCTGGGAGCAACAGCAAAATAAATTTAGCTATGTTAGCGCAACCCGTAGAAATTTTCTCAGCCCTGCTATTGATCAGATTGATCAGGGAAGCTCTGCTGCGGCAGACCAGGGCACAGGAGGTTCGGCTTCAAAAACTGCCTATAATAATTACCTGGGCCGTGTGAATTATGATTTTAAATCAAAATACCTGCTGGAATTCCTGTTCCGTTATGACGGTTCCCAGATATTCCCGGAAAACAAGCGCTATGGTTTCTTCCCGGCTGTTTCCGCAGGATGGAGACTTTCAGAAGAAGACTGGTTCCAGACTGCATTGCCTGTTGTTGATCAATTAAAGATCAGAGCATCTTATGGTGAGTTGGGTAATGACCGCGTAGGGTCTTATAACTACCTGCAATCTTTCTTTATTGGGAATAACTACGTTTTTGGAACAAGTGATGCTCCAGGCATATATGCCAGTTTATTGTCAAATCCCAATATCACCTGGGAACGCGCCAAGAAAACAGATCTCGGCCTGGAAGCACAGCTTTGGAAAGGAAAACTGGGAATTGATTTTACCTACTGGACACAAAAAAGAGATAATATCCTTTACAGACGTAATCTGTCTGTTCCCGCAACATTTGGTTTCCCGACACTTCCATTTGAGAACCTTGGAAAGGTTAACAGCCATGGTTTTGAACTGGTGCTGACCAATCGTGGTAATATTGGAGGTCAGGTTTCTTACAATGTAAGTGGTAACGTTGCGTATAATATAAGCAAGGCTGTTTTTCTTGATGAAGTACCTCCTTCAAGGGCCTATCAAAAACTTACCGGAGCTCCGGTATTTACAGGACTTTATTACAAGGCCGATGGAATATTCCATGATGCCGGTGAACTGGCTAAATATCCGCATGATGCCAATACACAAATTGGTGATCTCAGGATAGTTGATATGGACCATAATGACACAATTGATGCAAGGGATCAGTATCGTGCACCTTTCACCACTATTCCCAAATACGTATTTGGCCTGAATACTAATTTCCAGTACAAAAATTTTGATTTGAATATCTTCTTCCAAGGTCAGGCCGGTGTAAAAAATTATGACGACAGAGCAGCTGCACTGGGTGAAACGGATTTCACCAATGCATCCGTTTGGAGAGCAACTGACCGCTGGTCACCCACTAATACAGGTGGCAGCAAGCCAAGGGCAGCCGCATATCAACCTGGCAATACAGATTTCTTCCTGTTTGATGCCAGCTTTGTAAGATTAAAGACGGTTGAATTAGGATATAATATTCCTGGTTCCCTGCTGGCAAAAACGAAAGCAATAAAAGCCCTGCGTGTTTACGTAAGTGCGTTTAATCTTGCAACATGGTCAAAGGAAATCAAATTTGCAGATCCTGAGTTTAACGGAAGCTTTTTCAATTATCCGCCTTCCCGTATTATAAATTTTGGTGGAACAATCAAATTTTAAATGATTATTGTATGAAAAAAATAATTGGATCATTAATAATACTTTCCATTCTTCTTGCAGCATGCAGGAAAAATGTGCTGGACATTGCTCCACAGGACCGGATTGCCGAGAGCGCAGTCTGGGTAGATGAATCTTTGATCAGGGCATATCAAAATGAATTATATAATGCCATCCCTCACGGATTCTACATCCATATGTATTCAAAGTATACGGATGAGGCATATAACAGTGCACCCTGCTGCGGCGCTGATATATTTAAGCTTAACACTTATAACCCGAATAATATAGGTGGTGCCGGAGGTGGTGATTTCTGGGGAGGTTATATGTATTACTGGAACCAGGGCTATACCTATATCAGGAAGATCAATGTTTTCCTGGACAAAATGGGCGCTGCTGATGCCTTACAGTTCGCAGACAAAAAACGCCTTGTTGCGGAAGCAAAATTCCTCAGGGCCTTTATCTATTTTAATCTTATCGAAAGATTCGGCGGAGTGCCCATTGTTACAAAGGCATATGAACTGAAAGATGCCGCCTCCGTAAAATTCAAAAGAAATACTTTTGATGAATGTGTTGCAGCTATCCAGAAGGATCTTACAGAGGCCCTGGCTGATCTGCCAGGTAAAATAGCTTCAACTGATGCAGCCTATGGCAGGGCTACAAAGGATGCCTGTTATGCATTGGCTTCACGGCTGTACCTGTATGCAGCATCCCCATTATGGAATCCTACACATGATAATGCAAAATGGCAGAAGGCTGCTGATGCTGCCGCTGCGTTCACAGATAGTTCTGACAGAGGATATACGCTTTATCCCAACTACGGCGCATTATTCAATCAGAACAGCGGCGCTTCGCAAAATGAATATATCCTGACCAGGAATTTCACATCTTCCAATTTTCAACAGGCTCCTGCACATAACCTGGGAAGACGTTATGGTGCCTATGGCGGCTGGTGGGCGAGCAATGGTCCAACTCAAAATATCGTTGACGATTATGATATGACCAATGGAGAACCAGCGTTTACCTGGACAGGCACTACAAAAACTGTGAATGCCGCTTCCAATTATGATCCTCAACATCCTTATAAAAACCGGGATCCACGCTTTGAAGCAAGTATCATTCATGATTCATCCGTTTTCCATGGAGATCTGATGGAAATGTGGATCTCTGCGAATACCAGCCAGTTTGGTTACGATTCATGGAAGCAAAGTAGTGATAACCCCCGTTCTGGCTATTGGTTAAGGAAATTTATGCCAGAAGTCCAAACCATTAGCTTTGCTGAACATTATACTATTCCATGGCCGTTTTTCCGCCTGGGTGAGATCTACCTGAATTATGCCGAAGCAAAATTTGAATTGGGTGATTTTGCAACATGCAGGACATATATTAATAAAATAAGAGCAAGGGCAGGAATGCCTGCTATCCCAGCTACCTTAACTGGTGAACCACTGCGTCAAAGGCTTTATAATGAGCGAAGAATTGAATTGGCATTTGAATCTCACCGGTTCTTCGACATCCGCAGATGGAAAATTGCAAATGTCATAGAGAACAGGCCAATATACGGTATGGATATTAGCAAGAACCTTGCAACCGGCGCAACTACTTACTCTCCGGTTCTGTTGTTGCAGAAAAACCCATATCAGGATAAAATGAATTTACTACCGGTCGACAATGCTGAAGTGCTTCGGAATGACCCGTCACTCCAGACACCAGGTTGGTAAATACCCGGATACAATATATCGTAAACAGGGGAATACATATTGCCGGGTGTAAAAACCCGGCAATCTTTTTAAAAGAGTGAAAAGAATACCAGCTGGCAGCTTTAAATAAATACATGCGGCTTATTGCCTTTAGTGGCAAAATTGATCTCCTTGCTGGCAACGGCAAAAGGACAGGACTATATTTATTTGCAACCTGTTCTGCAGTGTTTCTTTTATTACTGATCTCATCCTGCGCCAATCAGGATACTAATGAGGCTGAAAGGAAAACTACAACTGCTGATTCCCTGAAATTGTTTCAACTGCTGGATTCTTCACAAACCGGAATTTCATTTGCAAATAATATTATTGAAGATCAATCCATGAACCCTATTGTTTATGAATACACTTATAATGGCGGAGGCGTGGCCATCGGTGATGTAAACAATGACGGGTTGGATGATGTATTTTTTACAGCTAATCAGCAGCCAGACCGGCTCTATTTAAATAAAGGTGGATTGAAATTCGAAGATATTACCGTTGCGAGTGGTACAGGAGGCAAACCTGGTTGCTGGAAAACGGGGGTAACAATGGCTGACGTTAACGGGGATGGGTTATTGGATATCTATGTTTGTTATTCTGGGGATTTGCCGGGTAATAAACGGATCAATGAATTGTTGATCAACCAGGGAGTCAATAATAATGGAATTCCAAATTTTCAGGACCAGGCGGTACAATGGAAGCTGGCAGACTCATCCTATTCCACTCAGGCGTCCTTCTTTGATTATGATAAAGATGGAGACCTGGATATGGTACTTATTAATCATGCACCACATGTGTTTGAAAACCTGGATGAAGCCAATCTCCGTTTTTTAAGAAATCAGAAAGATCTGCAAACCGGCATCAGATTGCTCCGGAATAATGGAAGCAGTTTTGAAGATGTTACCGGAAAATCCGGAATCATTAATACCAGTCTGAGTTTCGGATTAGGCGTTTCCGTTTCGGATATAAATAATGACAACTGGCCGGATATATACATATCCAATGATTATATGGCCGCTGATTACCTGTATATCAATAACAGGAACGGTACTTTCACAGACAGGATTGGAGAGACCCTGAATTATACTTCAGAATTTTCAATGGGGAATGATATTGCCGATTTTAATAATGATGGCTGGAATGATATTTATACACTGGACATGGTTCCAGAGGATAACCATCGGCAAAAGCTGCTTTCCTCAATAGACAACTATGAATTTTTTGAATTGAGAAATAAAGTGGGATTGCATCCTCAGTTCATGCGTAATATGCTGCATCTGAATAACGGTAATAACAGTTTCAGTGAGATAGGGCAGGCCTCAGGAATTTCAAATACAGACTGGAGCTGGTCACCACTTTTTGCTGATTTTGATAATGATGGATGGAAAGACCTTTTTGTGGCGAATGGGTTTGTCCATGATTATACCAACCTGGATTTCCTGAAATTCATGGGGGATTATCTCCGGCAGACAAACTATGATCTTCGCAATCACAATTTACTGGAGCTTGCTGCGAAAGCTCCATCTTCCAATGTTGTGAATTATGTATTCAGGAACAATGGCGATCTGACTTTTAAAAATATGTCTTCTGCCTGGGGCATGGATAAGCCTTCTAACAGCAATGGGGCGGCTTATGGTGACCTGGATAATGATGGTGACCTTGACCTGGTAGTTAACAATACCAATCAGCCTTCATTTGTTTTTCGCAATGATGCAAGTAAAAGGGCTGACAAAAAATATTTGCGGCTGAAACTCAAAGGTGAAAAGAAGAACACATTGGGAGTGGGAGCAAGAGTTTTGGCCTATACCAATGGGGCGGTTCATTCCGGTGAACAATTGATCACCCGTGGCTATCAATCCAGCGTTTCACCGGTATTGCATATCGGTCTCGGAGATGTTAAGAAAGTTGATTCATTGCGTATAATATGGCCTTCCGGTAAAATGGATTTGCTAAAGGATATTGCGGTCAACGCTACACTGGAGCTGGATGAGAGTAAAGCTAGTGAGACCTTTCGTTACGTGCCTGTGAAATCACAAACTATTCTTCATCCCAATAAAAATATCAATTACACACATAAAGAAGATCCCGTCAATGATTTTAAGCGCCAGCCTTTGTTAACAGCCGCTTTATCTTATGGTGGCCCCTGTATGACGAAAGGTGATGTGAATGGTGACGGCCTGGAAGACCTGTTCATAGGAGGAGCCAGTGGCCAGGCTGGAGCATTATTTCTCCAAAACAAAAACGGGAATTTTACCGCTTCCACGCAGCTTGTGTTTGATCAGGATGCTTATAGTGAAGATACAGGTGCCTGCTTTGCCGATATTGATAAGGATGGTGACCTGGATTTATATGTATGCAGCGGTGGGTATGATCTTTTTTTGCCAGATGACCCAGCCTTGCAGGATAGGATTTACCTCAATGATGGAAAGGGAAAGTTTACCAAAAGCCCTGATGCCTTACCCAGCATGCTGGTAAGCAAAAGTTGTGTAACAGGAGCGGATTTTAACGGAGATGGCTATATTGATTTTTTTGTGGGAGGTCGCGTTATACCAGGCCGTTATCCGGAAACTCCTCAAAGCTTTCTTTTGCTGAATGATGGCAAAGGGCATTTTAAAAATTTCCCTGGAAATGCCAACAATCCTCTTTGCCATTCCGGAATGGTTACCACAGCTGTAGTGGCAGATATGAATAAAGACGGTCAGCCTGATCTGGTAATTGCCGGAGAGTTTATGCCAATCATGGTTTGGATAAATAATAAAGGCCAATTCACTGATAGAACGCAGGAGTATTTTGACAGACCTATCTCTGGCTGTTGGAACAAAATAATGGTAGAGGATTTAAACGGGGACAACAGGCCAGATATCATCGCCGGAAATATGGGACTGAATTCTCAAATTAAATGTTCCCTGACGGAGCCAGCGGAACTGTATTATAAAGATTTCGATGATAATGGCTCCATTGATCCAGTGCTTTGCTATTATATCCAGGGGAAAACTTATCCTGCCATCAGCAGGGACGAACTGTTAGATCAGATGAGCATGATGCGAACAAGGTTCCCGGATTACAAAAGCTACGCGGATGCTACCATAAATGATGTATTTTCTAATGGAGAATTACAGGGAGCCGGCCACCTGAAGGCAACCTGCTTTGCGAGTGCAGTTTTCATTTCGGATTCAGGTGGCAAATACCGACAATCGAATTTGCCATTCACGGCGCAGCAATCTCCCATATATGCAGTCGCATTTGTGGATGTGGACGGAGATGGTATAAAAGACCTGATTACAGGAGGAAATGTTTCTCATGCCAGGTTACGATTTGGTTTTTGCGAGGCTGATCATGGAACGCTGCTAAAGGGAACTGGAGATGGAAGATTTGTACCGATTTCGCCGCTGACTGCAGGCTTAAAGCTTGCAGGAGATATTCGTTCAATAACCGTAATTGATCATACAGTTTTATTTGGTGTTAATAATGCTGCTGTAGCAAGCTATGAGTATTAAAAAGACCATATCAATATTTTTGTTATTGGCATTTGCAGTAGTTATTGCTTCCTGCAAAATGGGAGATAAAAAGCAGAGTGCAATTGCAGCAGCTGATATTGATTCAGTAATAAAAGAGATGACGGAGATCATGGTACATGATGTTACCAATCCTCCCCTGGCCGCCCGTTTCTTTGCCTATTCTTTACTTTCAGGATATGAAATTGTTTCCCAAAATAATCCAGAAGTTATAAAAATGAAGGGGGTATTGAATGAGTACCCAGCCGTGACTAAACCCAGCTTCACATCTTATAATTATCAATTGGCCGCATTGCTGGCTATTGTTGAAACTGCCAGCCGGCTGCAGCCTTCAGGAAAGTTGCTGCAACCGCTAAAAGAAAAAATAGTTAAAAAGGCGGAGGAATCATTTGATGAAGACGTAGTTAAAGGGTCCATGCAATACGCAACTGATATTACTACCCAGGTATTGAAGTATGCAAGAGAAGACGGGTATAGAAAATTCAGCGATTATCCCCGATATACACCTTTGGAAGGAGAGGGTCACTGGTTTCCAACTCCTCCTGGTTATATTGCTGCCATCGAACCTTATTTTGGAAAGCTAAGAACCTTTTTACTGGATACCGGTACCCAGTTTCTTCCAGTTCCGCCGATCGCTTTCGATAAAAATAGGAACGCCGCTTTTTATAAATTGATGGATACAGTATACCAGAAAGGAATTCATCTGTCAAATGATGAAAGGGAAATAGCCGCCTTTTGGGACTGTAACCCTTTTGCCCTGGAAGATCAGGGCCATTTAAAAGTTGGGCTTAAGAAAATTTCGCCAGGAGCTCACTGGATGGGAATTGCAGGAATTGCCTGCGCACAGCAACGCGTATCCTTTGATTCAAGCATGGAGATACATGCTTTGCTTGCTATTACACTAACTGATGCTTTTATTTCCTGCTGGAAAGAAAAATATATGACCAATCGTATCAGGCCGGAAGCAGCTATTCGTTTATATATCGATCCTCAATGGAAACCTTTTTTGCAAACGCCTCCTTTCCCCGAATATTTAAGCGGTCATTCTGTTGTATCAGGAGCTTCCTCAGTTATATTGTCGCACTATTTTGGAGACTCGTTTTCCTATAAAGATAGCGTGGAACAGGCTTTTGGCCTGGCACCGAGAAATTTTCAATCATTCAGGCAGGCAGCAGCTGAAGCGGCCGTTTCCCGGTTTTATGGGGGCATTCATTTCCCGGATGCAAACATTAATGGTTTGAAGCAGGGGGAACATATTGGGGAATATATATTATCTAACTATTTTAAACATTAGTATAAACATTTTTTCATGAGTTTAAGAATTGTTCCGTTTTTATTGTTTGCGCTTACACTTTTTTCTGCTCACGGGCAAAAAGCTTCTGTCCAATCCCCCAATCAAAAGATTGTGGCAGGCTTGTTCTGTCAGCAGAATGGTGATGTGGGAGAATGGTACATTAATGCTTCCTGTAATAATGCTGGTAAAAAAGCTGAAGTTATTCCACGCATTGATCTGGGATTATCACGCAGTGACCAGGATTTTGCAAAGGAATTAAAATTTCTGAAAGTGGGTAAACCTGTTGTAATAAATGAGCAGTACACTGCATTGCATGGCAAGCGATCTGTTTGCTCCAATACTGCTAATGAAGTAGTTTTTTCATTTGAAAATGCTGCTAAAGCTAAATTGAATATTATCGTCAGGGCCTATAATGATGGAATAACATTCCGATATGAGTTTCCTGACAAACAGGGCACCTTTGTTGTGAAGGATGAACTCACCTCGTATACTATTCCAAAAGAAACTTCCCGGTGGCTTGAAAGGTGGAATCCGGCTAATGAAGGCCTGTATGCACTGATGGGCAATAATAATATTCCGGCTCAGGAATGGTGTTATCCTGCACTATTTAATACGTCTGATAAGGCATACTGGTTCCTGCTGCATGAGGCTGACCTGAACAGGACCTATTGCGGTACCAAACTCAGTAATGTTGCGGATTCAAATAAATACAAACTCACATTCCCCAACCCCAGGGATGGCAGGGGCCTGGGAGAATCTCAACCTACCATAACTCTTCCCTGGAAATCACCATGGCGTGTTATCATAATGGGTTCCCTTTCTGACATTGTTGAATCCACGCTTGTAGATGACGTATCTCCTCCTTCTGTTCTAAAAAATACGGCCTGGATAAAACCCGGCGTAGCATCCTGGAATTACTGGTCAAGTAATCATGGTACAAAAGACTACAGGATCGTTTGTGATTTTGCAGATCTCGCGGCTGAAATGAACTGGCCTTATACATTACTGGATTGGGAATGGGATGGCATGACTAATGGCGGCAATCTCGAAGACGCTGCAAAATATATTCTATCGAAAGGCATTAAACCTCTCATCTGGTATAATTCGGGAGGGCCGCATACTGGTGTTACTGCTACACCGCGCGACAGAATGCTGACCCATGAAAACAGGGTGGAAGAATTTACAAAGCTCAAAAAAATGGGATTTGTCGGCGTCAAGATTGATTTTTTTGAAAGTGAGAAACAGGATATGATCAAATACTATCTGGATATTTTGGACGATGCGGCTCAATATGAGATGATGGTTTACTTTCACGGTTGTATTGTACCGAGAGGCTGGGGACGTACTTATCCCAACCTGATGACCTATGAAGCGGTGCGTGGAGCAGAATGGTACAACAACACTCCTGATTTTACCCTTCCCGCACCGGAACATAATGCCACACTGCCTTTTACACGGAATGTAATCGGTTCAATGGATTATACACCGGTTACTTTCACTAATTCGCAATTTCCGCATGTTACTTCTTATGCACATGAATTGGCGCTTAGCGTTTTATTTGAATCAGGTATCCAGCATTTCGCTGATCGGCCCGAAGGATACATGGCATTGCCTGATGCAGCCAAATCTTTTCTGAAAACGGTACCTAATGCATGGGATGATACCAAACTGTTGGATGGATATCCCGCAAGAGAAGTTACCATAGCCCGTAGAAAAGGAAATGCCTGGTATATCGGAGGAATTAACGCTGAATCCAGAAGGGAAAAAAGAAAGACGATAAAACTGGATTTCCTGCCTGACGGGGTAAAATATCGAATGACATTAATTGCCGATGGAAAACACGATAAGGCGTTTTCTGTACAATATTTATCAATAGATAAGTCAGGCTCGATAGATGTAACAATGCTGCGCCGTGGTGGTTTTGTTGCCTCTTTAATACCAATACAATAATATTTGTTCACTGGAGGAAATGAAATGAAAATGAAAATTCTTTTTTTTGCCATACTCGCACCCTTTATTGCATTTGGACAGGTTTACAAAAGCCATACGTTACAAAAGGACCAGCTTACTGTTCAGCTCTCGGAAGGCGTATTGCATATCATTCCATTGTCGCCCAAAGCCGTAAGGATCCAATGGGAAAAGAATGGCATGAAGGAACAACGCGAATTTGTTTTGGTCAGCAAGCCAGCTGTTCCTTCCTTTAAATTATCTGAAACCAGTTCAAAGCTTACAGTAAGAACAGGTGGCCTTGCAGTGTCCTTTGACAAACAAACTGGTGCTATCCAGTATTTAGATAATTCCGGAAAAATATTTCTGAGCGAAAAACCAGGCACCAGAAAGTTGAAAGCTGATTCAGTATTTGGTGAGCCCTGTTTTGTGGCCGAACAGGGATTTGATTCTCCACCCGGTGAATACCTTTTTGGATTGGGCCAGTTCCAGGACGGACAGTATAATCTACGCAACATAAGCCGGAAACTTATCCAGGTGAATTCTCAGATCGCCATACCATTCCTTTATTCGAGCAGAGGTTATGGCCTGTTATGGCACCAGTATGGACTTACTGAATTTAATCCTGCAGATAATGTAGTACAACTTGCAAAAAGAGATACTGCATCAGGTGATAAGGGCGAGGTGGAAGTAACAACCACTTCAGGAACCCAACGCATCTCAAGGCAACAATCCCTTTATAACGGAAAATTCACTATACCTAAAGATGGCGATTACACCCTGATGCTTGACATGGGAAATATGGAAAGCCGGCACTTACTTGTCATTGATGGCAAACCAGTAATAGATCAAACCAATTTATGGTTGCCACCAGCTGTCAGCAGCATTGCGAATTTAAAGGCAGGTGAGCATACCGTCCAGATAGTTTGTAAAACGGCAAATACTCCCAGATTAACGTGGAAACCCACTGGAGATGAAACTACTTTCCGCTCACCAAATGCAAAATCGCTGGACTATATAGTGTTTTTCGGGAAAGATGCGGATGAAGTTATAAGCACATACAGGAATCTATCCGGAAATGTTCCCATGCTTCCGCTGTGGGCCTATGGTTTTTGGCAATGCAGGGAAAGATATACTTCCGGGCAGCATCTTGTAAAAACAATAGAGCAGTTCAGAGAACGGAATTTACCAGTGGATGTAATTGTGCAGGATTGGCAATATTGGGGTAAAAATGGCTGGGGAGTTCCGAAATTTGATACAACCAATTATCCTCAGCCTGCTCAATTTATAAAACGGCTGCATGATCTGAATGCTCATTTTTCCATTTCGGTCTGGGAAAACCTGGATAAGAAATCAGACGTAGCGAAAGAATACCTTGACAAAAATTTATACCTCGCCAACAGTCCCTGGATCGATATCTATAATCCTGAAACTCAAAAAACGCATTGGAATGCTTTGGACAGGAATCTCTTTAGCCTGGGAGTAGACTCATGGTGGATGGATGCTACCGAACCAGAGAATGACGCACTTGTTGGAAAGCAGACCTATTTTGGACTAGGGAATTTTTACCGGCTCACTTATCCATTGTTTGTAAGTAAAGCGGTATATGAAGGGCAGCGTGCGTCAAATCCAAATAAGCGTGTAGCAATTCTGACGCGTTCCGCTTTTCCAGGGCAGCAACGCTATGGAACAATAAACTGGTCCGGAGATATAGGGTGGAACTGGGATACATTTAAAAAACAAATTGTTGCAGGGTTGAATTATAACCTGACAGGCATGCCTTACTGGACTACTGATATTGGAGGTTTCTTCAGGCCGGGCCGCACCCAATATACAGATCCAAAATACCAGGAAATTCTTACACGCTGGTTTCAATGGGGCACATTTAATCCCATATTCCGTATTCATGGGTATCAAACGGAAACCGAACCCTGGAAATACGGAGATACCGTTATGAATAATATGCGCATGATGCTGAATCTTCGCTATCGCCTGATTCCTTATATCTATTCAGAGGCATGGCAGGTATCATCAGGCGGTTCCACCATGATGCGCCCGTTGGTTATGGATTTCAGGAATGATGCGGTTGCAACCGGAAAACCCTATGAATACATGTTTGGAAAATCCCTGCTGGTGGCGCCTGTTGTTGAACCTGGCATTACCTCATGGAGTGTTTATTTGCC
>Ga0136846_1231956_pt1 | contig 15121 bp, 14 predicted proteins | sample HopSoiMetagenom2_FD_96841 | JGI IMG/M metagenome (GOLD analysis project Ga0136846, IMG submission 96841) | Grasslands soil microbial communities from Hopland, California, USA - 2 Assembly 2016 (version 4) | ecosystem: Environmental > Terrestrial > Soil > Grasslands | place: USA: Hopland...
GCTGGATCGGGGCGGACATCACCAGGGGCGCGACCAGCGGGTCGCAGCGCGGCGCCGTCACCACCACCTTCGCGCCGGCCGGGGCATGCCGCTCGCCATCGGGGTCGGTGATGAAGATCACCTGGCCGCCGCGGGCCATCACCTCGCTCATGTTCGAGGCGGACTTCTCGAAATAGCTGTCGAAGGGCGCGAGGATCACGATCGGGGTCTGCTCGTCGACCAGGGCGATCGGCCCGTGCTTCAGCTCGCCGGCGGCATAGCCCTCGGCGTGGATGTAGCTGATCTCCTTCAGCTTCAGCGCCCCTTCCAGGGCCAGCGGATACATCGGCCCGCGGCCCAGGTAGAGCACGTCCCGCGCCTTGGCGACCTCGACGGCGATGCCGCGCACCGCGTCCTCCAGCTGGATGGACTCGGCGATCAGGCGCGGCGCCTCCAGCAGCACCCGCACCAGCCGCTGCTCCTCGGCCTCGTCGATCCGGCCTCGCGCCCGGGCCGCGGCCACCGACAGGGCGATCAGCACGCTGACCTGGGCGGTGAAGGCCTTGGTGGAGGCGACCCCGATCTCCGGGCCGCAGTGGATCGGCCACACCACGTCCACCTCGCGGGCCATGGTGGATTCCTGGGCGTTGACGATCGCCGCGCTCTTCATGCCCTTGGCCTGGCAGTAGCGCAGGGCGGCCAGGGTGTCGGCCGTCTCGCCCGACTGCGACATGGCGATCACCAGCGCTCCGGCGCGCAGCGACGGCTGGCGGTAGCGGAATTCCGAGGCGATCTCCACGTCCACCGGCAGGTCGGCCAGGGTCTCGATCAGGTACTTGCCCACCATGCCGGCGATGAACGAGGTGCCGCAGGCGACGATCTGGATCCGCTCCAGGCCCGCGAAGTCCACCTCGCCGGGGATGCGGGTGCGGTCCGAGAGGGCGTCCACATAGCCGGAGATGGTGTGCTGGCACCCCTCGGGCTGGTCGTGGATCTCCTTTTCCATGAAGTGGCGGTAGTTGCCCTTCTCGACCAGGGCGGCGGAGGCGGCGACCGTGCGCACGGCGCGCTCCGCCGGCCGGCCTTCGGCGTCGAAGATCCGCGCCGAGGTGTGGTCGATGGCGACGAAATCGCCTTCCTCGAGATAGGCCACCCGGTTGGTGAACGGCCCGACCGCCAAGGCGTCGGAGCCCAGGAACATCTCGCCCTCGCCATAGCCCACCACCAGCGGACTGCCGCGGCGCGCGCCCAGGATCAGGTTCTCCTCGCCGGCGATCAGCACGCCGATGGCGTAGGCGCCGGCCAGCTGGTCCAGGGTCGCCTTCAAGGCGTCGGTGGGGGCCTTCCCCTTGTCCAGCTCGGCGTTGAGCAGGGCGGCGATGACCTCGGTGTCGGTCTCGCTCTCGAAGCTGTAGCCCTTGGTCTTCAGCCCCTCGCGCAGCTCGGCGAAGTTCTCGATGATGCCGTTGTGGACCAGGGTCACCCGGCCGCTGGTGTGCGGGTGGGCGTTGCGGGTGCTGGGGCCGCCGTGGGTGGCCCAGCGGGTGTGGCCGATGCCGACGGTGGCGTTCAGCGGCTCGGCCGCCAGCACCTCTTCCAGCGCCCGGATCTTGCCCGCCGCGCGCCGCCGCTCGACGCCCCGGTCGGTGAAGCCGGCGATCCCGGCGGAGTCATAGCCGCGATACTCCAGCCGCTTCAGGCTCTCGATCAGCCGATCCTGGACCGATTTTTTTCCGACGATGCCGATAATGCCGCACATGTGGCGCCGTCATCCTTTGTGGTAAGGGCGAATCTTGGGCGTTCCCCCCGGGCAGCGGGGCTTTATCATTCGCACAGACCGCGTCGACTAAATCTCAGTTTCGGATCGTTTCCAGACCCCTTCCCGCGAGCATCCCAATGAGCAAGCGCGCCTACTTCGGCACCGATGGAATTCGCGGCGAAGCCAATCGCCATCCGATGACGGCCGAGGTGGCGCTGCGGGTCGGCATGGCGGCCGGCAAGATGTTCATGTCCAACGACGAGCGGCGCCACCTGGTGGTGATCGGCAAGGACACGCGCCTGTCGGGCTATATGATCGAGCCGGCGCTGGTGGCCGGCTTCACCAGCGTGGGCATGGACGTGCGCCTGTTCGGCCCGCTGCCGACCCCGGGCGTGGCCATGATGACCCGCTCGCTGCGCGCCGACCTGGGCGTGATGATCTCGGCCTCGCACAACGCCTTCTCCGACAATGGCATCAAGCTGTTCGGCCCCGACGGCTACAAGCTCTCCGACGACAAGGAGATCGAGATCGAGGCCCTGATGGACGAGGGCCTGGGCCAGAACCTGGCCTCGCCGTCGGCGCTGGGCCGGGTGCAGCGGATCGACGACTGCCAGGCCCGCTACATCGAGATCGCCAAGGCCACCTTCCCGCGCCGGCTCAGCCTCAGCGGCATGCGCATCGTCATCGATTGCGCCAATGGCGCCGCCTACAAGGTCGCGCCGGAGGCGCTGCACGAGCTGGGGGCGGAGGTGATCCGGGTGGGCGTGACGCCCAACGGCTTCAACATCAACCAGGAATGCGGCTCCACCCATCCGGCCGCCATGCTGAAGGTGGTCAAGGAGTACCGCGCCGATATCGGCATCGCGCTCGACGGCGACGCCGACCGGCTGGTGATCTGCGACGAGAAGGGCCAGGTCATCGACGGCGACCAGATCATGGCGCTGATCGCCGCCGACTGGAGCAAGCGCGACAAGCTGCGCGGCGGCGGCGTGGTGGCCACGGTGATGTCCAACCTGGGCCTCGAGCGGTTCCTGGCGACCCGCAAGCTGAAGCTCGAACGCACCCAGGTGGGCGACCGCTACGTCATGGCGCGGATGCGCGAGGGCGGGTTCAACGTGGGCGGCGAACAGTCCGGCCACCTGATCCTCTCGGACTTCTCCACCACCGGCGATGGCCTGCTGGCGGCGCTGCAGGTGCTGGCGGTGCTGAAGGAGAGCGACAAGCCGATGAGCGCCCTGGCCCGCCAGTTCGAGCCGGTGCCCCAACTGCTCGAGAACGTGCGCTTTGCCGGCGGCAAGCCCCTGGAAAGCTCGGACGTCAAGGCGGTCATGGCCGACGCCGAGCAGCGCCTCAACGGCTCCGGCCGCCTGGTGGTGCGCGCGTCCGGCACCGAACCCCTGATCCGCATCATGGCCGAGGGCGACGACGAGAAGCTCGTCAAACAGGTGGTCCGCGAGATCGCCGGCGCCGTGAAGAAGGCCGCAGCCTAGTCGCATCGCGGCGCTCTGCGGACGCGCAGAACAGTCCTGCAAAGCTTCGGATTGGCGCGCCGCGCTGTGCGCCTTACTGCCCGCCTCCCCGTAACCCGTGGCCGTGATGCGCCGTGGGTCGGAGCGGAGTGAGGGCTGGATGCTGCGGATTTTGAAGTGGGTCGCCTACGGGCTGGCGGGCTTGGCCAGCGTGCTCGTCGTGGCCGTGGGCGTCGCGTTCGCGGCCAGCGAGTGGACCATCCGCCGGCCCGTGCCGAAACCCGCGGTGCGGCTGGCGGCGGCGGCCGATCCGGGCGCGGTGGCCCGCGGCCTGCGCGTCGCCACGGTGGCGGGCTGCGCGCAGTGCCACGGCGCCAACTACCAGGGGCGGATGTTCGACGACATCCCGGGCGTGGTGAAGGCCTATGCGCCGAACCTGACCCGCGTGGTGGCGCGTGACTCCGACGCCGACCTGGACCGGGCGATCCGTCACGGCGTGGGATCGGATGGCCGGGCGCTGTGGATCATGCCCTCGGCGACCTTTGCCCATCTGACCGACGCCGAAACCGCCGACCTGCTCGCCTACCTGCGCACCTTCCCGCCAGCTGGGCCGGAGCAGCCGCGCCTGGGCGTGGGCCCGCTTGGACGGATTGCGGTGGTGACAGGCCAGTTCAAGTCCGAGGCTGCGGTGATGGCGGCCCACGAGAACCCGCCGCTGCCGGACCTTGGGCCGCAATATGCGCAAGGCCGTTCGGTGGCCCGCGCCTGCGTGGAATGCCATGGCCCGGCGCTGAGGGGAGGCGGGCCGCTCCACACACCCGACCTGACGATCGCGGCGGCCTACGACCTGCCCGACTTCGCACGGCTGATGCGCACGGGCGTCGCGGCCGGCGACCGCCACGTGGGCATGATGTCCGACACGGCCAAGGTCCGGTTCGCGGTGTTCAGCGACGCCGAGGTCGCCGCCCTGCACGGTTATTTGAAGGCGCGCGCGGACCTCGAGGTGAAGGGCGCGGCAACCAAACCTCTACCCAAGTCGTAATTCCCGTGTCACGCTCGTGACAATCGGTTGGCTCGACCCGGCCGGTGCAAAGAGACGGCTAGGGACTTGGGAGGAAATATGCGGCGCGACCTCGCCTTTTCCGGCGCGGCGCGGCAGGCGGAGCGGCCAGCCCGTTCGATCGCCTGTCTAGCCTTTGTCGGCATTCTGGCCGGGGCGTTCTGGGCCGGTGCGGCCCTGATCGCCGAGAGCTTCATGCGGAGCGGCTTCGGCTTCTAGCCGTCGCTGCGTTCCGCTGGCGATGATCGGGTGCGTCAGCCCGATCCGCAATTGCGCGGGGCACCGGCGACCGCCGGGCTGCCGCAGCTTAATGACGCCTGCAACTTCGTCTTCGTGGGGCTCGCCCAGGAACCGTTAGCCGTCCTGCGGAGTCGTCCGCACATGAACCCGCCGGGGCAAGGCCGCTTAGGAGGCGCAAGCCCGCAGGGCTTAGGGAGCGCGAGCCCGCAGGGCTTAGGGAGCATACGCCCGCAGGAACGTGTCGATCCCGCGCACGACGTACCCGTCGATCTCTTCCGCCGTCAGGGCAGGCTCGGCGCCCCACAGCCTGAGCCACAGCACATTGCCGATGGTCAGGTCCTTCAGCTGCGAGGCCGCCTGCAAGGGGTCGGCGCGGCGCAGCTGGCCGCTGTCCATCAGGGGTTTCAGTTGGGCGGCGATGCGGTCGCGACCGCGCCGCGGGCCGCTCTCGTAGAACAGGCGTCCCAGCTCGGGGAACCGATCGCCCTCGGCGATCACCAGGCGGTTGATGGCCAGGGCGTCCGGCTGCAGCAGGCGGGCCAGCAGGTTGCGGGCCATCCGCAGCAGGCGGGTGCGCGGGTCGGGCTCGTCGGCCGGAGCCTCGCTGATCCCCTCCAGGACCTCGCCGCATTGGCGCTGAATGACGGCGGCGAACAGCTCCTCCTTGTTCTTGAAGTAGTTGTAGAGGGTGCCCTTCGACCCGCCGAGGCGTGCGGCGATGGTGGACATGGAGGTCGTCGCATAGCCGTCGGCCAGGAAGCAGTCGCGGGCGACGTCCAGGATCGTCTCCCGCCGTTCGTCGCGCTTCGAAACGTTCAGGGCCACCGACATGTCAGATTTCCCTAAGGCTGCGCCTTGACGCCGTCCAGTGGCCGATAATATATGACCGTACTGTACGGTCAGTCCAGTGGCTGATCGTCGCGCTTCCCGCCAACCCTCCCCCCTGAGGCGGTCATGTCACGTTCTGTCATCGCCCTCCTGGCCGGCGCGTCGCTGTTGGCTGGGTGCGCCACCGTTCCCAAGTTGGGCCAGGCGCCCAAGCCCGCCGCGGCGAGCGAGTTCGCCGCCGCCCGCAGTTTCCAGGCCCCGCCCGCGGCCTGGCCTGCCGACAGCTGGTGGAGCGCCTATGGCGACGCCCAGCTCGACGCCCTGATGGACCAGGCGCTGGCGGGCTCGCCGACCCTCGCCGAGGCCGCGGCCCGCCTGCGCGCCGCCCAGGCGCGGGCCCAGGAGGCGCGCGGGGCCACCTTGCCGTCGCTCAGCGCCAATGCGCAGGCGGCCGAGGCCAAGCAGTCCTACAACAACGGCATCCCGCCGGCCTTCGTGCCCCGGGGCTACAACGACACCGGCCGCGCCACCCTGGATCTCAGCTACGACCTGGACCTCTGGGGCCGTAACCGCGCGGCCCTGCGCGCCGCGACCTCGGAGGCCGAGGCGGCGCGGATGGACGCGGCCGAGGCGCGCCTGGTCCTGACCACCGGCGTGGCGGCCGCCTATGCCGACTTCGCCCGCCTGACCGCAGAGCGCGACGCGGCGGAGGCCGCGCTGAAGAACCGCCAGGCTTCTGCGGACCTCGTCGCCCACCGGGTGACCGGCGGCGAGGCCAATGCGGGCGAGGCGGGCCAGGCCCGCGCCGCCGCCGCCACCGCGCGCCAGGACCTGGCCGCCCTCGACGAACAGCTGGCCGTGGCCCGCGACCAGCTGGCGGCCCTCGCCGGCGCCGGGCCCGACCGTGGCCTGGACCTGGTCCGGCCCGCGGCGACGCCGAAGACGGGCTTCGGCCTGCCGCCCAACCTGCAGGCCGACCTGCTGGGTCGCCGCCCCGACCTGCAGGCCGCGCGCCTGCGCGCCGAGGCGGCCGCCAAGCGGATCGACGTGGCCCGGGCCGGCTTCTATCCCAACCTGAACCTGGCGGCCTTCATCGGCGTCCAGTCCCTGGGCCTGAACAACCTGACCAAGTCGGGGTCGGACATCGGCCAGGCGGGCCTGGCCTTCAGCCTGCCGATCTTCGAGGGCGGTCGGCTCCAGGGCGCCTACCGCGGCGCGCGGGCGGACTATGACGCCGCCGTCGCCGCCTACGACCGCACCCTGATCGAGGCGCTGCAGGAGGTGGCTGACGCCGCCGCCGGGCAGCGGGCGCTCTCCCAGCGGCTGGCCGCCGCCCGCGAGGCCCTGGTCCAGGGCGAGGACGCCTACCGGATCGCACGCCTGCGCTACGAGGGCGGCCTCTCCAACTACCTCACCCTGCTGACCGCGGAAGACGCGGTCATCGCCCAGCGCCGCGCGGTCGCCCAGCTCGAGGCCCGCGCCCTCACCCTCGACGCCAGCCTGGTCCGCGCCCTCGGCGGCGGATTCCGGGCCTGAGCCGCTCCTTCCCGAAAGTCGTTCCCATGGCCAGAGACCAAGCTTCCCCCGACGTCGCCGCGCCCGCTGCGGCTCCCGTAACCCAGGCCGGACCGCCCCCGCGGCCCAGCCGGGCCCGCCGCATCCGGCTCTTCATCATCCTGGCGGGGGTGATCCTCGCGGCCGCCGTGCTCTACGGCCTCTATTGGCTGCTGGTGGCGTCCAAGCACGTGGAGACCGACGACGCCTACGTCCAGGCTTCCAGCGCCCAGGTCACCGCCCTGGTCTCGGGGCCGCTGGTCCAGGTGCCGATCCACGAGACCCAGCCGGTGAAGGCCGGCCAGGTGCTGGCCGTCATCGACCCTGCGGACTATCGCCTGGCCGTGGCCAACGCCCAGGCCGCCCTCGACCAGGCCGAGCGGCGGGTGCGCCAGTACTTCGCCAACGACAAGGCCCTGGCCGCCCAGGCCGCCGCCAAGAGCTCCGACATCGCCCGGGCCGAGGCCGAGATGCGCAAGGCCCAGGTGGAATACGACCGCCGCAAGGGCCTCGCCGCCACCGGGGCCGTCTCCGGCGACGAGCTGACCGCCGCCGAGACGGCGCTCGCCTCCGCCCGCTCGGCCCTGGCCCAGGCCAAGGCCAACGCCACGGCGGCCGGCCAGCAGCAGCAGGCCGCCAACGTCCTGATCGCCGGCGCCGACGTGGCCTCCAACCCCGAGGTGGCCGCCGCCCGCACCAAGCTGGCCCAGGCCGAGCTCGACCTGTCGCGCACCGTGATCCGCAGCCCTACCGACGGCGTCGTCACCAAAAACACCATCGAGGTCGGCCAGCGGGTGCAGCCGGGCGTCGCCCTGATGACCATCGTGCCGATCCAGGAGGCCTATGTGGACGCCAACTTCAAGGAGGTGCAGCTGCGCAAGGTCCACGTCGGCCAGCCGGTGACCCTGACCAGCGACCTCTACGGGAGCGGCGTGAAGTTCCACGGCCATGTGGAGGGCTTCTCCGGCGGCACGGGCTCGGCCTTCGCCGTCATCCCGGCCCAGAACGCCACCGGCAACTGGATCAAGGTGGTCCAGCGGATCCCTGTCCGCATCAAGCTCGACCCGAAGGAGCTGGCCCAGCACCCGCTGCGCGTGGGCCTTTCCATGAAGGCCGACATCGACGTGGCGGGCTGAGCGCCATGAGCCAGTCCGCCCAAGCCGCCGCCGGACCGCCCCCGCTCACCGGCGCGGCGCTCTACACCGCCGCCCTGCTGCTGGGCCTCGCCAACTTCATGGTGGTGCTGGACACGACGATTGCGAACGTGTCCGTGCCCCATATCGCCGGGGCCCTGGCGGTCTCGCCCAGCCAGGGCACCTGGGTGATCACCTCCTACAGCGTGGCCGAGGCGATCACCGTGCCGCTCACCGGCTGGCTGGCCCAGCGGTTCGGGCCGGTGAAGGTGTTCGCGGCCGGCATGGCCGGCTTCGGCCTCTTCTCCACCCTCTGCGGCCTCGCCCCCAGCTTCGCCATGCTGGTGGCCTTCCGGGTGATGCAGGGCCTCTGCGGCGGCCCGATCATGCCCATGTCCCAGACCCTGCTCCTGCAGATCTTCCCGAAGGACAAGGGGCCCCAGGCCCTGGGCCTGTGGAGCATGACCACGGTGGTGGCGCCGATCGCCGGCCCGATCCTGGGCGGGCTGATCTCCGACAACATGCACTGGAGCTGGATCTTCTTCATCAACATCCCGGTGGCGGCCCTGGTGGGCGTCGGCGCCTTCCGGATGCTGATTTCCCGCGACATGCGCGGCAAGCGCGTGCCGGTGGACTACGTCGGCCTCGGCCTGCTGGTGGTCTGGGTCGGCGCGATGCAGATCATGCTCGACAAGGGCAAGGAGCTGGACTGGTTCTCGTCTAGCACGATCGTCACGCTGGCCATCGTGGCGGTGATCGGCTTCGCCGCCTTCCTGATCTGGGAGCTGACCTCCGACAACCCGATCGTGAACCTCAAGGTGTTCCGCCACCGCGGGTTCGTGGTGGCGGTGACGACGCTCAGCCTCACCTTCGGGGCCTTCTTCGCCAGCGTGGTGCTGATCCCGCTCTGGCTGCAGACCTCCATGGGCTACACAGCCACCTGGGCCGGCTATGCGGGCTGCCTGAACGGCGTGCTGGCGGTGATCATGTCGCCCATCGTCGCCAAGCTGGTCGGCAAGGTCGACATCCGCGCCCTGGTCTCGTTCGGGGTCTTCTGGATGGCGGGCGTGGCCATGTGGCGGGCGTCCTTCACCACCGACGCCAACTTCTGGGTGATCGCCCTGCCGCAGTTCGTGCTGGGCTTCGCCATGCCGTTCTTCTTCATCCCGACGACGTCGCTCTCCCTATCGTCGGTGCTGCCGCAGGAGACCGCGGCGGCCGCCGGCCTGCAGAACTTCCTGCGAACCACGGCGGCGGCTTTCTCCACCTCGATCATGACCACGGCGTGGGAGAACACCGCCACCGCCAAGCGCACCCTGATGGCCGGCGCCCTGCCGGACCCCCAGGCGGCGCTGGACACCATGACCGCCCGCGGCATGAGCATGGACCAGGCCCTGCGCCAGCTCGAGGGCCTGGTGCAGACCCAGGCGGTGATGATCTCCACCAACCGCATGTTCGAGGTGACGGCTCTCGTGTTCGCCATCGCCGCCTCGATCATCTGGCTGGCGCCCAAGCCGAAGCGGGTGGCGGGCCCGGGCGGCGGGCACTAGGGGCGGGGCGCTTCCGCGCTGCGGACACCGCACTCGGAGACGCCGCTCGACCCATAGAGCCCCAGCCGCCAGGAGAGGCGGACTGGATCACCCGGCCGACCTGAGGGCGCCATGTGGGACCAGGGACGCGCGAACTCAGGCCAGTGGGGCCTGAACGGCTGGTCGCAGTAAGCCAGGTCGGTCGGGAATTCCTTGGGCGCAACGTCACCGGTGGCGAGGCCCGCCAGGAAGTCCGTCATGTCGCAATCGAAGGCTTCAAAGGCCTGGAAGCCCCGATCCCAGACGACGACACCCCAGGCCTGGGGTGAGCTTCGTGGCAGCCACAGCAGATAGTCGCCATTGTCCGTCGAGCCGAACGGCAGCAGGCCTCCAGCGTCTGGCCACATGGGATAGGGCAGGTCCTCCAGGCCCTCGAAACTGTCGCAGACCGCAGGAACCTTCGACTCCAGCCTCACATGCCGGTTGCTGGCGCGCGGAACATCAATGCCCAGGAACTCGAACCAGTACCCGCGCCCGTACAGCCGAACCAGGTCCTTGTAGTCAGCGGGGAGCGCGATACCGAGCGCGGCTTCGATCGGCTCCCACGGCCCATGAAAGGCCTCGAATGGCCTCACCGGCGGCGGGACGGCCTTGATCAGGGTCTCGATGGTCACCGGCGCGGCGTTCCGACAGGCTCAGGCACTGACGCTTCTCCGTTGGAGGGATTGGGGGGCCATCGCGACCGGCGCCCACGACAGCCGATGTTCGCCCGGCCTTGGCTGGGTGTCGAGAATAAAAAGGGAACAAATGTCGTATCGCGGTCGCAGAAGGGGCGCAGCTGTTGCGAGACGCGGGCGGACCGCGCGCCGCCCGGCGGCTCGCATCTACCGTGAGGTCTATAGCCCGGTCCCATCGGGACGATGGAGGAACCGGACTTCAGTGCCCTGCCGACTCTCGGCAACGCACCCGACATCGCTCAGGCCCCGGGTTCGTCAGTTCGCGCCGGCCTCGCCAGGTGCGCCGGCGGCCGCCATATCCATCCACACCGCCTCCCAGACGTGCCCGTCGGGATCGGCCAGGTGACGGTTGAGCATGAAGCCGAGGTCCTGCGCGGGGTCGATGTCGGCGGTCCCGCCATGCGCGGCGGCGGTCGCGGCCATGGCGTCCACGGCGGCCCGGCTCTCGCACGTCAGCGCCAGCATGACTTCGCTGGCGGTGGCGGGCGGAATCGGGCGGCTCGTGAACGTGCGCCACTTCGCATGGGTCAGCAGCATGACGAAGATGGTGTCCGATAGGACCATGCAGGCCGCGGTCTCATCGCTGAACTGCGGGTTCCTGATCAGCCCCAGCGCCTCGTAGAAGGCCGTCGACTTGGCCAGGTCGGCCACCGGCAGATTCACGAAAAGCATCTTCGACATTGTTTTCCCTCGCCTGGAGCAGCGCATGCCTTCTCGAAGGGGTCGCGCCGCGCTATTGTCTCTCTGTCAAGCTTCTAGGGACAAAGTATCTTGATATCAAGATACTTTGTCCGGAGGGATAACCTGCCTTGGATCGTGCCGAAGCCGCCGCAAAACAATGGGCCCGTGAGCGGCCCGATCTTCCCATGCTGCCGGTGGAAACCATCGGGCGATTGCTGGACGCCGCCGCTCGGGTGACGCGGGACCACATGAACCCGTTGCTCGCCGAGGTGGGTCTGCATGTGGGTGAGTTCGATGTCCTGACGCCGCTCCGGCGTTCTGGAGCGCCCTACGTCCTCTCGCCCACCCAACTCTCTGAGGCGGCCCTGATCTCGTCTGGCGGTATGACGGACCGGTTGGACCGATTGGAGCGCGCCGGACTGGTGGAGCGCCGGCCCGATCCTCATGATCGCCGGGGTCGACAGATCGCCCTTACCGCTGCGGGCAAGCGCGTGATCGACGACATGATAGGCCGCATGGTGGCGATGGAGACCGAGTTGCTGTCGGTCCTCACCGAGGCGGAGCAGAAGAAGCTCAATGCCCTTCTCAAGAAGCTGCTCGCAGGGATCTAGCCGCTCGGCGCGCGATCGGCCCTGGGGCAGACGCTCCCGCCCGCCAGGTCGTCAGGCGGCGGCCACCACCTCGATCTCGACCAGCCACTCCGGCGACAGGGTCTGGACGACGATCGCCGTCGTGGGGACGCGCCGGTCCCCGAGCGCCGCAATGCGCGCCGTGGCGTTCGCGTCCGCATAGCTGCCGTCACGCAGATAGCTGGTCAGGCGCACGATATTGTCGGTGGTCATGTCGGCGCTGGCCAGGATCGCGCGGATGTTCGACCAGATCAGCCTGAGCTGGGCGTCGAGGTCCGCGCCGGGCGCGCCGTCGGGGTCGAGCCCCATGGTTCCGCTCACGAAGAGGAAGCGCTGCGGGGCGACCACCTCCATGGCGTGTACATAGTCGTCGGTCGCCGGATAGACGCCGGCGGTCGGGTTGCGGGGGATCAGGGCCATGGCGGGAGGTTAGCTTGTCCCGACCGTGCCGATCCAGCCCGCGCCGCAGCCGCACGTCCCTGGGCTAGTGCACGGCCTGGGGCTGCTCCGCGGCGGGCGCGGCGACCGTCCCGTTTTCGCTGGCGCTCAGCACCGCGCCCTCAAGCTCGGCCGGGGCGGGGGGCTCGTAGATGGCCTCGAGCATTTCGAACATCTGCGGTGTCACCTCCATGACGAAGGTCTCGCCCTTGGCGGCGTTGCGGTCGGCGACGCGGGCGCGGCGGACCGCCTGCGGCGCGTCGACGAAGTGCCACTGTATCGACAGGCTCTTGGCCTCGGCGATCTGGCGGATGCGCTCGCGGTCAGCCCGCCGCATGGCGCCGGTGTCGATGACCACCGAGGCCCCGGCGGCCAGCACGGCCTCGGCGGTGGACCAGATCAGGGCGTTGCAGCGGGCGAGGCGCTCCAGCATCCAGGCGAACTCGATGGGACCCTTGAGGTCGGGCCCGAACAGGCGCGCGCCCCATTCGTCGAGCACGAAGGCGACCGCGCCCTCGCGGTGGGCCAAGGCATGGGCGTAGGTGGTCTTCCCTGCGGCGCAGGGCCCGAAGATCACGTTGAGCGTGGCTGGCAAGGCGCTTCCTCCCTTGGATCTCGGGAGCAATGCGGCGTTCATGCTCCCCCTGGCGCGTGCAACGGCTCAGCTTGAGCTTCGTTCCCCGCCGACGACCCGTCGTAGGTCCGCTGAGGGTCGATCGCTCGCCATGGCTTCCGGCCAGGATCGGGACGTCCAAGACCCCCGCCCTGGCGTGGCCAGCGGTCTTTGCCCATCACGGGCCAGGGGTGTAATCTGCCCCGGAGTTCTCGGATGGAAGCGATGAGCGACGCTGTTGGCCCTGGCGACCTGGTTCTATGCGTAAACGCCGCCCCCAATCACGTCACGGGACGGCCGGCGCCGCTTCAGGCCGGTGAGACCTACCGGGTGATCGGGGTCATGGACTTCGCCTGCCCGTGCGGACGGTCCGACGCCTTGCTCGACGTGGGCATCGATTTCGCCTGGTGCCAGACGCGCTTCCGCCTCCTGCCAAAGCCCAAGGCCCAGGCCAGGACCCGGCGCGTTTCGGCGCCCAGGGAGACCGAGACCGTTCGCTAACAGCGGCCGGCCCCGATCCACAACCCGCTACGCCCGACCCACGCTGGTATAGGCAAAGCCCCGCGCCTTCATGTCGGCGGGCTTGTAGATGTTGCGCAGGTCCACGAGGGCCGGGCGCTTCATCAGGAGCTTGATGCGGTCCAGGTCCAGGGCGCGGAACTGGTCCCATTCGGTGATGATCACCAGCACGTCGGCGCCCTCGGCCACGGCGTAGGGGTCGTCCTTGAAGTCGACGCCGGTGAGCAGCTTCTGCGCCTCGTGACCCTCGGGGTCGAAGGCCTGGACCTTGGCGCCCTTGTCCTGCAGCGCCGGCACGATGGCCAGCGAGGGCGCGTCACGCATGTCGTCGGTGTTGGGCTTGAAGGTCAGGCCCAGGATGCCGACCGTCTTGCCCTTCAGGTCCCCGTCCAGCGCCTTGACCACCTTGCGGGCCATGGCCCGCTTGCGCTCGTCGTTGACCTTGATGGTGGTCTCCACCAGCTCCACCGGGCTGCCGGCGTCACGGGCGGTGCGCACCAGGGCGATGGTGTCCTTCGGGAAGCAGGAGCCGCCATAGCCGGGGCCGGCGTTCAGGAACTTGTTGCCGATGCGCCCGTCCAGGCCGATGCCGCGCGCCACCTGCTGCACGTCCGCGCCCACCGCCTCGCAGAGGTCGGCCATCTCGTTGATGTAGGTGATCTTCAGGGCCAGGAAGGCGTTGGCCGCGTACTTGATCAGCTCGCTGGTGCGCCGGCTGGTGAACAGGATCGGCGTCTCGTTGAGGTAGAGCGGCCGGTAGAGCTCGCGCATGATCGCCTGCGCCCGCTCGTCCTCGGTGCCGACCACCACGCGGTCGGGCCGCTTGAAGTCCTCGATCGCGGCGCCTTCGCGCAGGAACTCGGGGTTGGAGACGATGGCCACTTCGGCGTCGGGCCGCTTGCGCTTGAAGATCGCCTCGATCTCGTCGCCGGTGCCCACCGGGACGGTGGACTTGGTGACCACCACGGTGAAGCCCTGGACCAGGCCCGCGATCTCCTCGGCGGCGGCATAGACGTAGGAGAGGTCCGCATAGCCATCGCCGCGGCGCGAGGGGGTGCCCACGCCGATGAACACCGCGTCCGCCTCGCGGATCGCCTTGGTGGCGTCGGTGTCGAAGAACAGGCGGCCCGCCTTGACGTTGGAGGCCACCAGGCTGTCCAGGCCCGGCTCGTAGATCGGGATGCCGCCGGACTTCAGCTGCTCGATCTTGCCCGCGTCCTTGTCGATGCAGGTGACGATGTGGCCGAAGTCGGCGAAACAGGCCCCGCTGACCAGGCCCACATAGCCCGTCCCGATCATCGCCACGCGCATCAGCTACTCCCTTGGAAAGCGGGGCCTTTCACCATGCCCCGACAGCCGCCGCAACCGCGCCGGCACAACTCTTTCGCGCTGCAGCAAAAAGGGCGCCGCAGCGGCTCAGATCTGCTGGTTGTAGGCGCCCACCTGCGGCCGCTTGGCCAAGCGCGGCTTCACCTCGTCGCGGAACAGGGCGCGCATGTCGTCCTCCGACCGCGTGCTCTCGACCACCACCACGATCTCCGGCTTGTTGGACGAGGCGCGCACCAGCACCCATGAGCCGTCCTCCAGCGCCACGCGCACGCCGTTGACCGTGATCACCTCGGCGATCTTGCGGCCCAGGATCGTGCCGCCCGCCTTGGCCAGCGCCTCGTACTCGGCGACGACGCCGTCGACCACGCCGTACTTCTCCTCGTCGGCGCAGTGGGGGCTCATGGTCAGGGAGGTGAAGGCGACCGGCAGGGCCTTCTTCAGGTCCGACAGCTTCTTGCCCGGGTTGCGGTCCAGCATGGCCAGGATCGCGGCGGCCGCCACCAGGCCGTCGTCATAGCCGCGGCCGTGCGGGGCGTTGAAGAAGAAGTGGCCGCTCTTCTCGAACCCGGCCAGGGCGCCCAGCTCGGCGGTCTTGCGCTTGATGTAGCTGTGGCCGGTCTTCCA
>Ga0136846_1235375_pt1 | contig 15121 bp, 13 predicted proteins | sample HopSoiMetagenom2_FD_96841 | JGI IMG/M metagenome (GOLD analysis project Ga0136846, IMG submission 96841) | Grasslands soil microbial communities from Hopland, California, USA - 2 Assembly 2016 (version 4) | ecosystem: Environmental > Terrestrial > Soil > Grasslands | place: USA: Hopland...
CCGATGTCACCGGTGTGGAACCAGCCGTCGGCCAGCGCCTCCTCGGTCGCGCCCGGGTTGTTCCAGTACTCCTTGAACAGGTGCTCGCCGTGCAGCAGGACCTCGCCGTCGTCGGCGATGCGCACGACCGAGCCGGGCAGCGGCTGGCCGACCGAGCCGATCTTCTGCCGGTCCCACGGGTTGAACGCGGTGGCGGCACAGGACTCGGTGAGCCCGTAGCCCTCGAGGACAGTGAAGCCGATGCCCCGGAAGAAGTGCCCGAGCCGCTCACCGAGCGGGGCGCCGCCGGAGATGGCGTACTCGCCCTTGCCGCCGAGGACCGCGCGCAGCTTGCCGTAGACCAGCTTGTCGAAGGTCCGGTACTTGATCTTCAGACCGAGGGACGGGCCCGCCGGGGTGTCCAGCGCCCGGCTGTACGCGATGGCCGTGTCGGCGGCCTTGTCGAAGATCTTGCCCTTGCCGTCCGCTTGCGCCTTGGCCCGCGCCGAGTTGTAGACCTTCTCGAAGACACGCGGCACACCGAGGATCAACGTCGGCCGGAACGAGGCCAGTTCGTCGGTGAGGTTCTTGATGTCCGGGACCATGCCCAGCCTGATCGGCGCCATCATCGGCGCGATCTGCACCAGCCGCCCGAAGACGTGCGCGAGCGGCAGGAAGAGCAGCACCGAGCACTCGCCGGTCCGGAACAGGGGCCGCAGCCGCTCGACGACGTTGCCACACTCGGCGAAGAAGCTGCGGTGCGTGAGCACACAGCCCTTGGGCCGGCCGGTCGTCCCGCTCGTGTACACGATGGTCGCCGGATCGTCGGCCTTCGCCCGCGCACCGCGCTCCTCGACGGTCGCGTCGGAGACGTCCTGACCGGCCCGCCCCAGCTCCTCCACCGCGCCGGCATCGATCTGCCAGACGTGCTCGAGCCCGGGGAGACGGTCGCGCACCGACTCCACGGTGGCGGCGTGGCCGTCCAGCTCCACAATGACCGCGGTGGCCCCCGAGTCGCTGAGGATCCACTGCACCTGCTCGGCGGAACTGGTCTCGTACACGGGCACGGTCACCGCGCCGGCGCACCAGATCGCGAAGTCGAAGAGGGTCCACTCGTACCGCGTACGGGACATCAGGGCGACCCGGTCGCCGGGTGCGACCCCGGAGGCGATGAGGCCCTTCGCGGCGGCGTTCACCTCGGCGAGGAACGTCGTGGCCGTGACGTCCTGCCAGGCGCCGTCCACCTTGCGGGCGATGACGGCGACATCCGGATGCTGCACGGCGTTTCGGCGGACGATGTCGGTCAGATTTCCGTCCGCGGGGACCTCGTACAAAGCCGGAAGGCTGAACTCGCGCAAGACTGCTGCTCCTCATAGGGCGCCGGCGCCACGACGTTGTGCGATGCGACGGTGCGGTCCATGTCTTGGGCAAGTACTCACGGATCCCGTGGCCGACATCCTGAGTACGACTGGACTGCCCGGACGTTACCCGCCGGTATGGCTCCTACGACAGGGGGGTCCGGCGAGATGTTCGCGGCATCACACGGATTGGTGTCTTTTACGCACAGTAGTGCACGGTTTTCTTCACTGACCAGTAACCGGCGGCGACCCCCCAGTTCTGTTCACCCGGGCCCCACATGCCTACCCTTGATCGCCATGGCACCCTCACCGCGGGGCAACCCACAGTTGAAGAAGACGCGTGTTCATGTGGTCAGCGACGTGCACGGCAACGTGCGGGATCTCGCCGCCGCCGGTGCGGGCGCGGACGCCCTGATCTGTCTGGGCGACCTGGTCCTCTTCCTCGACTACGCCGACCACTCGCGCGGCATCTTCCCCGACCTCTTCGGTGCCGAGAACGCGAGCCGCATCGTGGCGCTGCGCACGGCCCGCCGCTTCGACGAGGCCGGCGAGTTCGGCGCCCGACTGTGGGCCGGTGTCGGCGCGGACCGGGCGACGGTGATCGAGAAAGCGGTGCGCAAGCAGTACGCCGAACTGTTCGCCGCCTTCCCCGAACCGACGTACGCCACCTACGGCAACGTCGACATGCCGGCCCTGTGGCCGGAGTACGCCGGACCGGGTACCCGCGTCCTGGACGGGGAGCGGGTGGAGATCGGGGGCCGGACCTTCGGCTTCGTCGGCGGTGGCCTCCGGACGCGGATGCGCACGCCGTACGAGATCAGCGACGAGGAGTACGCGGCGAAGATCGAGGCGGTCGGCGAGGTCGACGTGCTGTGCACGCACATTCCGCCGGAAGTGCCGGAACTGGTGTACGACACGGTCGCGCGCCGCTTCGAACGTGGCAGCCGCGCGCTGCTGGACGCGATCCGGCGCACGCGCCCCCGGTACGCGCTGTTCGGTCACGTCCACCAGCCGCTGGCCCAGCGGATGCGGATCGGCGCCACGGAGTGCGTGAACGTGGGGCACTTCGCGGGGAGCGGGAAACCGTGGGCGCTCGAATGGTGACCCGGCCGCCGACCCCCGGTCCGGGTGACAACGGCCTGCCCTGCGCGGGGTAGCCTTCACGCTGCACATACGTGCGCACCCACCTCCCTCACCGGACCGCATCTGGAGGAGCCACGGCGATGGCGGAATTCACCAGTTCGAGCATCACGATCGAGGCGGCACCGAACGAGGTGATGGCGGTGATCGCCGACTTCGCCCGTTACCCGGACTGGACCGGCGAGGTGAAGGAGGCGGAGATCCTCAAGACCGACGCCCAGGGCCGCGCCGAGCAGGTCCGCCTCGTCATGGACGCCGGCGCGATCAAGGACGACCAGACCCTCGGCTACACCTGGACCGGCGAGCACGAGGTCTCGTGGACCCTGGTCAAGTCGCAGATGCTGCGGGCCGTCGACGGCTCGTACACCCTGAAGCCGGCGGGGGGCGGGGCGACCGAGGTCACCTACCAGCTGACGGTGGACGTCAAGATCCCGATGCTCGGCATGATCAAGCGCAAGGCGGAGAAGGTCATCATCGACCGCGCGCTGGCGGGCCTGAAGAAGCGCGTGGAAGAGCCGAAGTAGCCCGGGGCTCCTCAAACGCCGGAGGGGCTGTTCATAGCCCGTCCGGCGTTTGAGGACGAGGCCCCTTCAGGGCCGAAGCGGGGGTCCGGGGGCGCAGCCCCCAGGGGGTGCGTGCCAACACCGGTACCGTTCACCCCCATGCGCACCATCCTCCTTACCGGCCCCGGCGGCTCGGGCCGCACCACCCTCACCGCGGCCACCGCCCTGACCGCGGCGCGCGACGGCACCCCCACCCTCGTCCTCAGCACCGACCGCACCGACACCCTCGGCGCCGCCCTCGGCATCCCCACCGGCCCCATCCCCGTCGCCGTCCCGGGCACCCCCCACCTCACCGCCTGGCGCCCCGACGCCGCGGAACGCTTCCGCGCCGACCTCACCGCCTTCCAGGACCGCGGCGCCAACGTCCTCGACTTCCTCGGCGCCTCCCGGCTCGACCCCGAGGAACTCACCCCCCTGCCCGGCGCCGAGGAACTCGCCCTTCTGCGTGCCCTGCGCGACGCCGCGCTCTCGGAGGCGTACGACCTCCTCGTCGTCGACCTCCCGCCCACCCCGCAGGCCCTCGCCCTGCTCGCCCTCCCCGACGAACTCCGCCGCTACCTGCGCCGCCTCCTGCCGGCCGAACGCCAGGCCGCCCGCGCCCTGCGTCCCGTACTCGGCCGTCTCGCCGGCGTCCCGATGCCCTCGGAGTGGCTGTACGAGGCCGCCGCCCGCTGGGACGTGGAACTGGCCGCCGTCACCGCGGTCGTCGAGGACCGGGACACCGTCGTACGACTGGTCGCCGAACCCGGCCCGGCCGGCACCGACGCCGTACGCGCCGCCACCACCGGACTCGCCCTGCGCGGCCTGCGCGCGGACGTACTGCTCGCCAACCGCGTCCTGCCGGAGCCCTCGACCGACCCCTGGCTCGCCTCCGTCACCGCGCAGCAGCGCAAGACCCTGGAGGACTGGCAGGAGGCGTACCCCCTGCACCAGGTCCCGCACCTCGGGCACGACCCGCGCGGCACCGACGACCTGGCCGCCCTGCGCGCACCCGGCGTCAACCGGACACCCGCCCCCATCGAGTGGCCCGTCACCGATCACCTGGCCGACGACGGTGTGCTCCTGTGGCACATCCCGCTGCCCGGCGCGATACGCGACGAGCTCGACCTGGTCAGGCGCGGCGACGAACTCGTCCTCACCGTCGGCTCGTTCCGCCGTATCGTTGCGCTGCCCTCGGCGCTGCGCCGCTGCACAGTGGCCGGTGCCGCCCTGCGCGACGGGGAGCTGAGGATCCGGTTCACGCCGGACCCGGACCTGTGGCCGCAGACACGGTGAACCGCGTACGTCCATTCGGGTACCGTCAAAGAGACGAACCGTAGTCAGGAGCCCGCCATGAGCGAAGAGCGCCCCACATCCGACGCCGCTCGGGGGGAGGCCGCCGCCGAGGCGCCGTACGAGACGCCCGCCACCGACGACGACGCGTGGGCGAAGGCCTGCGCCGAGGACCTCGAAGCGGAGAAGGCGCGCCGCCGGGCCCAGCACGGGCCGCCGCCCGGCTCCGCCGCCGAGGAGCTGCGCAAACTCGTCGACGCCGTCTCGGACAAGCTGTCGTCCCTCCAGTCACCGCTGCTCGGCGCGGTCGCCCAGGGCACCGCCCAGCAGGTGGTGCGACAGGTCGTCCAGCAGGCCAAGGCCGCCGTCGAACCAGTGATCGAACGCAACCCGGACGTCTTCGACCACCTGGCAGCCGCGGGCAACGAACTGTTCGCCGCCTACCGCTCGGCCGTCGAGTCCCAGGAACGCCGCTGGACGACCCGCGAGGCGGATCGCGCCCGCAAGCACGGCGACGACCGGGGCGAGGGCACCGGCTCCGGCGAACGCATCGACCTGGACTGACGGCCTTCCGTCACGGACAGTCCTCAATTGCTGACAGTCCCCTCAATTCGGGTCCCGCCGGGCCCGCCCGCCGTGCGAACGACGAAAACCCGGCCACAGGGCCTCGGGTACCGTTGTCCGTAGCGGGGCTCGACCGAAACTGAGGGATTCATGGGACTCACCATCGGCGTCGACATCGGCGGCACGAAGATCGCGGCCGGCGTGGTCGACGAGGAAGGCAACATCCTCTCGACCCACAAGGTGCCGACCCCGGGCACGCCTGAGGGCATCGTGGACGCCATCGCCGCCGCCGTCGAGGGCGCCCGCGCCGGGCACGAGATCGTGGGCGTCGGCATCGGCGCGGCCGGATACGTGAACCGACAGCGTTCCACGGTCTACTTCGCACCCAACATCGACTGGCGCGAGGAACCGCTGAAGGGCAAGGTCGAGGCACGCGTGGGCCTGCCGGTCGTCGTCGAGAACGACGCGAACGCGGCGGCGTGGGGCGAGTACAAGTTCGGCGCCGGCAAGGGCCACCGCAACGTCATCTGCATCACCCTCGGCACCGGCCTCGGCGGCGGCATCATCATCGGCAACAAGCTGCGCCGCGGCCACTTCGGCGTCGCCGCCGAGTTCGGCCACATCCGTGTGGTCCCGGACGGGCTGCTGTGCGGCTGCGGCAGCCAGGGCTGCTGGGAGCAGTACGCGTCGGGACGCGCCCTGGTCCGGTACGCGAAGCAGCGCGCCAACGCGACCCCCGAGAACGCGGAGCTGCTGCTCTCGCTGGGCGACGGCACCCCCGAGGGCATCGAGGGCAAGCACATCTCGATGGCGGCGCGACAGGGCGACCCGGTCGCCGTCGACTCGTACCGTGAACTGGCCCGCTGGGCCGGCTCGGGCCTCGCCGACCTGGCCTCCCTCTTCGACCCCTCCGCCTTCATCGTCGGCGGCGGCCTCTCGGACGAGGGCGAACTGGTCCTCGACCCCATCCGCAGGTCCTACAAGCGCTGGCTGGTGGGCGGCAACTGGCGCCCGGTGGCCGAGGTCATCGCCGCCCAACTGGGCAACAAGGCGGGCCTGGTGGGCGCGGCAGACCTGGCAAGAGAACCCGACCCGATCATGTAGAACATCCCTTGACCACAGCAGGCCCGCCGTACCTCAAGGAGAGGAACGGCGGGCTTTGTCACGCGGGGAGGGGCAACGCCCCGACAGGGGCGCGGGGGCTGTGTCAGTTGTGCGGCTCCGCCGCGAGGGCGCGACAAGCCCCCACCGACCGTCCCCGCGGCCAACCACCGCACCCCCCACGGCGAGCTTCCGTATCCCCCGGGCAGTCCCCGCGGCCAACTACCGCACCTCCCACGGCGAGTTCCCGCCATCCCCCTCCCCACCTCCGTATCTTGACCACCATGGCGACGACCTCCCCGCTCCCCAACTCCCACACGAACCCCGACGGTTCCGCCGTCATCCGCGTCCTCAGCTACAACATCCGCTCGATGCGCGACGACACCACCGCCCTCGCCCGAGTCATCACCGCCTGCGCCCCCGACCTGGTCCTCATCCAGGAAGCCCCCCGCTTCTTCCGCTGGCGCAAGAAACTCGCCCGCCTCGCGGCCGCCTCCGGCCAGGTACTCCTCTCCGGCGGCGCCACCGCCGCCGGCCCCGCCCTCCTCTGCTCCCTCCGTACGACGGTCGAACGCACCGAGGACGTCCTCCTCCCCCTCACCCCCGGTCAGCACCGACGGGGCTTCGCGACGGCGGTCGTCCGCTTCGGGGGCGCCCGGCTCGGCGTACTGAGCTGTCACCTGAGCCTGCGCGAGGAGGAGCGGTACGAGCAGTCGGGGCTGCTCCTCGACCGGCTCGCCGCGCTGGACGTACCGCACGCGGTCGCGGGCGGCGACCTCAACGAGCACCCCACGGGCCGCGGCTTCCGGCGACTGGCCACCGACCTCCAGGACTGCTGGGCCACCGCCCCCTGGGGCACGGAGTACACCTCGACACCCACCGACCCCCACCAGCGCATCGACGCGATCCTGGCCACACCGGGTATTGAGGTCCTCGGCTGCGGTGTGCCGGTGGGACTGCCCGGAGTGCGGGCCGCGGACCTGAGGGCGGCGACGGATCACCTGCCCGTGCTGGCCGCGTTGCGCGTCCCGGCCTCCTGAGCCCGGTCCGCCGGAACGGACTGAGGGCGGCCACGGACCGTCTTCCGGTCCTGGCCGCCCTCGGAGTGCCGCTGCGTGAGTGTGGTCGTCAGACCACAGCCCCCCGCCCCGGATCCTCCTCGTCCTCGTCGTCCTTCATACGCATCACCAGCGTCGCGAACCCGCCGAGGAACCCGCCGATGCCCAGCGTCGTCAGCCACCAGGTCATGTCCCAGCCCAGCAGTACGGCGAGCAGGAGCAGGACCGGACCACCGAGCACGCCCAGCCAGGCGAACCGGGCCGTCGTGTCCGAGGCGGGCAGCGGAGGCGGCTCAGGCGGCACGAAGTGGCCCTCGTCGTCATCGTCGAAGTCGTCCTCCGACGCGTCCGGCGTCGTGTAGTCGCGCGGGCCGCCGACGCCCGGGGCGAAGGCGACGGAGCTGCCCAGCGGCTTCACGGGCTGCCCGTCGCCCTTGGCGACCTTGTCGGCGTTGCCCTTGGGGTCGGGGTCGACGGAGTCGTCGGTGTCGTCGTTCGTGTCCGGTTCGAGCAGCGCCAGATCCTCGACGGACTTGAACGGCTTCGCGCCCGGCGGGTCCGGCGGCTCGTCGCCGTACGCCTCCACGATCGCGGCCCACGCGGCCGCCTCGTCGAAGGGCACACCCTTCTCCTCCGGCTCGCGGTCGGAGTCGTGCTCAGCCACCCGTGGCCGTCCCTTCCTGCTGCCCCACTCGGTCTTCCTGCCGGCTCTGGTGCGGCCCCCGCACCTCACCGGCATCCGGCCCGACCGAGTCGCTGGACTCCTCGGACCGCTCACCGGCCGCGGGTGCGAGCCGGAGGACGAACGCGTGGCTCTCCTCGAAGATCCGGTCCGCATCATGGTCCAACGTCGCGACGTGGTAACTCTGTTCCAGCACGATCTCGGTGACGTCCGTGGACGACACCCGGCTCAGCACCCGGGCCGAGTCGGCCGCCGGCACGACATGGTCGGCCCGGCTGCGCAGCAGCAGCATCGGCTGGGTGACCTGCGGCAGCTCGCCGTCGACCAGCCGGTAGAAGGTCCGCATCGAGTGCGCCGCGTGCAGCGGAACCCGGGGGTAGCCGACCTCCGCGCCACCCTCCTTCTTGATGTCGCTCACGATGCCGGCCACCGAGGGCACGAGATGACGCACCACCGGAAGGGCGTACGCGGCAAGACCGTGCACCTTGTTCGCCGGGTTGACGACCACGATGCCGCTGATCCGGTCGCCGTACCGCGCGGCCAGCCGCAGGGTCAGCGCGCCGCCCATCGACAGGCCGAAGACGAACACCTGGGTGCAGCGCTCCAGCAGGGCGCGCAGCTCCCGGTCCACCTCCGCGTACCAGTCCTGCCAGCCGGTGAGCCGCATGTCCTCCCAGCGCGTGCCGTGCCCGGGCAGCAGCGGCAGCGAAACGGTCAGTCCGCGCTCGGCGAGGTACTCCGCCCAGGGGCGCAACGACTGCGGGGAACCGGTGAAACCGTGACAGAGGAGGACTCCGACCTCCCCGCCCTCATGGCGGTACGGCTCGGCTCCAGGAAGGACCGGCACCATCGGTCTCCTGTTCATGGGAAGGGTGACTGGGGTGGGGGATCAAGCGGGGAAGCCTCGAGGCTTCGAGGCGTACTTCACCGTACGCGACCGCACTGACACCGGCCAGGGCCGTCGGACTCTTTGACAGTGCCGCGGGTTAAGGTCTGATCTACAGACTATGGAGGCACTCGGTTGTTGTACGGCGCGATGAAGGTTTCCGTCGGGGTACCGCTGAAGGTCGCCTTCAGGCCCTGGGTGGAAGGCCTGGAGAACGTCCCGGCCGAGGGTCCGGCGATCCTGGCGAGCAACCACCTGTCCTTCTCCGACTCCTTCTTCCTGCCCGCGGTCCTCGACCGCAAGATCACCTTCATCGCGAAGGCCGAGTACTTCACGACGCCCGGTCTCAAGGGCCGGATGACCGCCGCCTTCTTCAAGGGCGTCGGCCAGCTCCCGGTGGACCGCTCCGGGGCGCGCGGTGCGGGCGAGGCCGCGATCAAAAGCGGTGTCGACGTCCTCGAGCGCGGTGAGCTGTTCGGTATCTATCCGGAGGGCACCCGCTCGCCCGACGGCCGCCTCTACCGGGGCAAGCCCGGCGGCCTCGCGCGCGTGGCGCTCGCGTCCGGGGCGCCGGTCATCCCGGTCGCGATGATCGACACCGAGAAGATCCAGCCGCCGGGCAAGGTGATGCCCAAGCTGATGCGGCCGGGCATCCGCATCGGCAAGCCGCTCGACTTCAGCCGGTACCAGGGCATGGAACACGACCGCTTCGTGCTCCGGGCCCTGACCGACGAGGTCATGTACGAGATCATGAAGCTCTCCGGCCAGGAGTACGTCGACATCTACGCGACGGCCGCCAAGCGCCGGATCGCCGAAGAGGCGAAGGCGGAGAAACTGGCCGAGAAGCAGGCGCAGAAGGCCCTGGAGAAGGAACGGTCGGGCACCAAGTAGCAGTACCCGGGGGCGGGTTCGGGGGAGGCGGGGGACATGGCCGTACACGAGAAGGCCGTCGGCGAGGGAGTCGGGCGCAGACAGACCGGACGTCCGAAGATCATGCGGATGTCGGTCGAGCAGCCGCTGTGGCGCGCGCTCAGCGGGTACCGCGTCCTGACGATGCTGTACGCGATCGGGTTCTTCGTCAACGCGTACGACGGCTTCGTCCGGCCCTGGGTGGCCGTCGGCTACTTCGTCGTGCTGTTCGTCTGGACCCTCGCGACCCTGCCCTGGGTGGCCAACGCGGCCAGCTGCACCAAGCGGTTCCTCGCCGCCGACCTCACCGTCGCGCTGGCCGGCATCCTCCTCACGCCCGTCGCCGACGCCCACGAGAGGGTCGCCTCGGGCGGTCCCACGCTGCCGTCGATATGGACGGCCGGTTCCGTGCTGGCCTTCGCGATCAAGGGCGGCTGGCGCTGGGCGGCCTTCGCCTCGACGCTGGTCGCCGTCGTGAACCTGGTCGAGCGCGGCACCCCGGCCCGTGACACCGTCCACAACGTGGTCCTGGTGTGGGTCGCCTCCATCGCCATCGGGTACGTCGTCGAGGTCGCCCGCGCCTCCGAGCGCACCCTCGCCCGCGCCCTGGAGATCGAGGCCGCGACCCGCGAACGGGAGCGGCTCGCCCGGGACATCCACGACAGCGTCCTCCAGGTACTGGCGATGGTGCAGCGGCGCGGCGCCGTACTCGGCGGCGAGGCGGCGGAACTGGGCCGGATGGCCGGCGAACAGGAGGTCGCGCTGCGCGCCCTGGTCTCCGGCGGCCTCGTACCGGCGTCAGGGGCGCCGGACATCGCCGTACACGGGGTGGGGGAGTCCCAGCCGGACGTGCCGGACTCGCCGGACCCGGTGGATCTGCGCGCCCTGCTCGTCCCGTACGCCACCTCGACGATCACCTTCTCCGAGCCCGGCGCCCCCGTGCCGCTCGCCCGTGCCGCCGCGAAGGAGCTGGCCGCCGCGGTCGGCGCCGCCCTGGACAACGTGGGCAGGCACGCGGGGGAGGGGGCGCGGGCCTGGATCCTGGTCGAGGACGAGCCGGACCGCGTCGTCGTGACCGTGCGGGACGACGGGCCGGGCATCCCGGAGGGACGGCTCGCGCAGGCCGAGGGCGAGGGACGGCTCGGCGTGGCCCAGTCGATCCGCGGCCGGCTGCGCGACCTCGGCGGCGACGCCCAGCTGATCTCGGTGCCGGGGCAGGGCACGGAGGTCGAACTGACGGTACCGAAGGACACCAGACCGGCACGGGGGAAGACGGAGCGACGATGACGGACACCGGGAACGAGAGCGGCAGGGACATGAGCGGGACCGGGGAAGGGCCTCAGGGCCCCCTCAGGGTCATGGTCGTCGACGACCATCCCATGTGGCGGGACGCGGTCGCCCGGGACCTCGCAGAGTCCGGGTTCGACGTGGTCGCCACGGCGGGCGACGGCGAGCAGGCCGTACGCCGCGCCCGGGCCGTCACACCGGACGTCATCGTGCTCGACCTCAACCTGCCCGCCAAACCCGGCGTCCAGGTCTGCAAGGAGGTCGTCGGGGCCAACCCCGCCCTGCGCGTCCTGGTCCTCTCGGCGAGCGGCGAGCACGCCGACGTCCTGGAGGCGGTGAAGTCCGGCGCGACCGGCTACCTGCTGAAGTCTGCCTCGACCGAGGAACTGATCGACGCCGTGCGCCGTACCGCGGTCGGCGACCCGGTGTTCACCCCGGGCCTGGCCGGTCTGGTCCTCGGCGAGTACCGCCGCCTGGCCTCCGAGCCGGCCCCGGCGGCGGGCGCCGACGAGCCCAAGGCCCCGCAGCTCACCGACCGCGAGACGGAGGTACTGCGGCTGGTGGCCAAGGGCCTCAGCTACAAGCAGATCGCCGAACGCCTGGTCATCTCGCACCGCACGGTCCAGAACCACGTCCAGAACACCCTGGGCAAGCTGCAACTGCACAACAGGGTGGAACTGGTGCGGTACGCGATCCAGCGCGGCCTGGACGACGAGTGACGACGGGTCACGACGGGCGATGACGGGCGAGAACCCGTGAGGAGCCTCGACGCCGAGTGAGACGCGCGTCACACTGATCCTTCGTCAGGAACCCGCGGCGAAGGGACATTTCCATGCGCGTCGGAGTACTGACCGGAGGCGGCGACTGCCCCGGGCTCAACGCCGTCATCCGGGCCATCGTCCGCAAGGGCGTACAGGAGTACGGGTACGAATTCGTCGGCTTCCGGGACGGCTGGCGAGGTCCGCTGGAGGGCGCCAGTGTGCGCCTCGACATCCCCGCCGTACGCGGCATCCTCCCGCGCGGGGGCACCATCCTCGGCTCCTCGCGGACCAATCCGCTCAAACAGGAGAACGGCATCGCCCGCATCCGGGAGAACCTCGCCACGCAGGAGGTCGACGCGCTCATCGCGATCGGCGGCGAGGACACCCTCGGAGTCGCGGCCCGGCTGACCGACGAGCACGGGATCCCGGTCGTCGGCGTACCGAAGACGATCGACAACGACCTGTCCGCCACCGACTACACCTTCGGCTTCGACACCGCGGTCGGCATCGCGACGGAGGCGATCGACCGACTGCACACCACCGCCGAGTCGCACATGCGCGTCCTCGTCTGCGAGGTGATGGGCCGCCACGCCGGCTGGATCGCCATCCACTCCGGCCTCGCCGGCGGCGCCAACGTCATCCTCATCCCCGAACAACGCTTCGACACGGAACAGGTGTGCGCCTGGGTGACCTCGCGCTTCAGTGCCTCGTACGCCCCGATCGTGGTCGTCGCGGAGGGCGCCATGCCCAAGGACGGCGACATGGTGCTCAAGGACCAGACCCTCGACTCCTTCGGACACGTGCGCCTGTCCGGGGTCGGCGAATGGCTGGCCAAGGAGATCGAGAAACGGACCGGCAAGGAGGCGCGCACCACGGTGCTCGGCCACGTCCAGCGCGGCGGCACCCCCAGTGCCTTCGACCGCTGGCTCGCCACCCGCTTCGGCCTGCACGCCATCGAGGCGGTCCGCGACGGCGACTTCGGCAAGATGGTCGCCCTGCGCGGCACGGACATCGTCCGCGTCCCGATCACGGAGGCCACGGCGAAGCTGAAGACGGTCGACCCGAAGCTGTACGACGAGGTCGGCGTGTTCTTCGGCTGACGGCCAATCCCCGCATGCGCGGGGAGCAAGCACTGCGGGGGGCCGGGTTCGCGGGTGTCCAGGGGCCATCCCCGTGGGCACGGGGCAGACCGCAGTGCTTGCCGGCCAACGACGGAGTCCCGCTCCGATCACGGTTGCCGTAGAAGCGGCGCCCGCAGCATTTCCGTGACGATCGTCGGACCGTTCAGCGTCAGCACCGACTCCGGGTGGAACTGCACCGACGCGAACTTGGGCCCCCGGAAGCCATGCACCTCACCGCTCGCACTCCTGCTGACCTCGACCCCGTGCGCCGCCAGCTCCCTGGCGGCCTCGTCGTCGCAGTGCGCCACGAAGCTGTTGTAGAAGCCGACGGTCTCCGTCCGCCCGAACAGATCGATCTCCGTCTGCGCGCCCTGGTACGGCACTTCCTTCCGTACGATCTCCAGCCCCAGTTCCGCCGCGATCAGCTCGTGCCCGAGGCAGACCCCGAGGACGCCGTGCCGGTGGTCGCGGACGACCTCGGCGGTCAGTTCGCGCAGGAACCGCATCTTCGGGTCGGCCAGGTCGCCCGGATCACCGGGGCCGGGCCCGAGAACCAACGGCCCCTCGTGGCCCGCGACCGCCTCCCGCAGCCCCGGTTCGTCGTAGCGCCGCACGGTCACCTCCAGGCCCGACGAGCGCAGGACGTGCGCGAGCATCGCCGTGAAGGTGTCCTCGGCGTCGACGACCAGCGCGTGCCCGGTCAGCTCGTGGGTCCGCTCCCGCATCCGCAACCAGAAGGGCGCCAGCGACGCGCGCCGCCCGTCCAGCGCCGCCCGCACCCGTGGATCGTCCATGAGCCGCGCCCGTACGCCCGCCTCCCGGGGCCTTCCCGGTACGACACCCAGCGCCGCCAGCACCCCGGCCGCCTTGGCGTGGGTCTCGGCGACCTCGCCCGCCGGGTCCGAGCCACGGACGAGCGTGGCGCCGACCGGCACCCGCAGCCGTCCGTCCGGCGCGATGTCGGCGGTCCGGATGAGGATCGGCGAGTCGAGGGTCTGGGCACCGCCCGCATCCCGCCCGACCAGCGCCAACGCTCCCGCGTAATAGCCGCGCCCACCGACCTCGTGCCGCTCGATCACCCGGCACGCGTTCTGCACCGGCGACCCGGTGACGGTCGCGGCGAACATGGTCTCCTTCAGCACCTCCCGCACATCCAGCGAGGAGCGCCCCCGCAACTCGTACTCGGTGTGCGCGAGATGGGCCATCTCCTTCAGCCGGGGCCCGACCACTACCCCGCCCATGTCGCCGACGGTGCACATCATCTTGAGCTCCTCGTCGACGACCATCGACAGCTCCTCGATCTCCTTGCCGTCGGCGAGGAAGGAGAGCAGGTGCTCGGGCGTCGGCCCCCCGGCCGGATAGCGGTACGTCCCGCTGATCGGGTTCATGACCACCGTCCCGCCGGACATCCGCACGTGCACCTCGGGGCTGGCCCCGACGAGAGTCCGCCCACCCGTCGCCCGCCCCCGCCCTGCCAAGGAAGGCCCTTCGGGCCCTTGCTGATTTCCGGTGTGCACGACGAACGTCCAGTACGCCCCCCGCTCACCGACCAGCAGCCGACGGAACAGGGCGAGTGCGTCGGCGCGCCCGAACCCCGGGATCTCACCCTCGTATGTCCGCCGGATGACGAAGTTCGCCCCCTCGCCCCGCCCGACCTCCTCCCGCAGCACCCGCCCCACGATGTCCGCGTACTCCTCGTCCCCGACGTCGAAGCCACCGCCCTCCACCCGCACGTCATGCGCGGGAAGCTGGGCCAGCGCCTCCTCCAGCGGGAGGGTGTACGTCTCCTCGGGCGTGAGCACCGAAAGGGGCGTGCCGTCGTCGCGCACGTCGAAGCCGCGCTCGCGGATCTGGCGGAAGGGGATGAGGGCGAGGCCCTCGTCGGGGATGTCGGCGAGCCGGTCGTACGTGGTCACCGGGCCGATCAGCAGTTCGACCACGGAGTGGTCGTGGCCGGGCGTGCGGCGCCTGAGCAGGGCGAACGGGCGGTTGTCGGACAGGAGCCGGTCGAGTCGCATCGTGTTCCTCTTCCATCGATCGATGACTTGATCAGTGATCGGGAGGAACGGCCCGGCGAGGAAGTCCGCGGAAGTCCGCGAAAACACCGAAGGCCGCCCCTCGGGCGGCCTTCGCGAAGTCTTGCGTACGCGCAGTCAGTGGGCCGCCGAGTGAGCGGGCCACCACCAGTTCTGGGTCGAGTGCGCGAACATGCGAGGGACCCTACACCACGGGGCACCGGCGGATCGTGAACCGACGCGCGGACCGGCCATTCCGCTCACCGGACCCGAACGAGCGATCCCCGTCTCACTTGATGAGCACACGGCTGGACGCCCTGCGTGACCCCGTAATGTGGGGCCTGTGACCGTGAACGCTAAGACCAGCGCGAGCGCTGGCAACACCTGGCGAGACCTGCCCGCGGCGCAGCAGCCCGAGTACCCCG
>Ga0136846_1240348_pt1 | contig 15121 bp, 12 predicted proteins | sample HopSoiMetagenom2_FD_96841 | JGI IMG/M metagenome (GOLD analysis project Ga0136846, IMG submission 96841) | Grasslands soil microbial communities from Hopland, California, USA - 2 Assembly 2016 (version 4) | ecosystem: Environmental > Terrestrial > Soil > Grasslands | place: USA: Hopland...
AACCCGATGACGCGCACATCGGTCGTGACGAAGACGAACACCCAGCCGATCAGCGCGATGAGCGCTGGAACCGGGTAGAGCCATATCCGATACGGGCGCGGCATGTCGGGACGCGTCCGCCGCAGCCGCATGATCCCGACGACCTGACCGATGAACTGGATGAGAATCCGCGTGGCGATGAGTGCATCGATGACGATCCCGAGCGAGAACAGCGACGCGAGGATCGAGATCACGCCAAGCACCAGCAAGGAGACGTGCGGAAACCCCTTGGTCGGATGGAGCTCGCCAAACGCTTTGAAGAAGTATCCGTCACGCGCCGCGGCATAGGGAATCCGGGAATAGCCGAGCAGCAGCGCGAACACCGATCCGAACGCCGTCCACAGGATCATCACCGTGAACACGGTCGCGACTCCCGACCCGTAGATCCGCTCCATGAAGATCGACACGATGAAATTCGATTCGGGATGCGCGTCAGCAGGTACGAACGTCCGCCACGGAACGACCCCGACGATTGACAGATTGATGCCGATGTAAATCACGGCGACGGCGACGGTGCTCAGGAGGATCGAACGCGGAATCACGCGGCCGGGATTCTCCACTTCGTCGCCGATATAGCAGACGTCGTAATACCCGAGGTAGTCGTAGACGCCTATGCGGGACGCGGCGCCCAGCCCCAGCAGAAATCCGAGCGAGAAGTCGAACGCGCCAGGTGGGAAATCGAACGCCACGCGCGCATCGAAGTGCACCATGCCCGTGACGATGACCGCAATCGTTGTCGCCAGTGTGCCGATCCAGAGGCTCACCGTGATGCTGGCGATTGAGTGGATGCGTCGATACAACAGCGCGATGTTCAGCGTCCCAACCGCCGCGGCCACCAGAAAGACCGTGCGGGGCGTCAGCCCGTGCCAGATGTAGCCGAGATACTGCGCGAAACCGATGTAGCCGGACGCAATTTCGAGGGGACCGCTGAGGATGAACTGCCAGACGAACAGGAACCCCATCAGGCGGCCCAGCCGCTGGGGCCCGAATGCCTCGCGAAGATACCCGAACGAGCCGCCGGGCCCGGGCAGCGCGGCGCCGAATTCGCTCCACACCATCCCGTCACAGATGACGATCACGAGTGCGGCCAGCCAGCCGATCATCGCCTGCGGCCCGCCGAGCGCCGTCAACAGGAGCGGGATCGTGATGAACGGTCCGATCCCGATCATGTTGTTCATGTTCAGGGCGGTGGCCTGCACCACCCCGAAGCGGCGCGGCACGCCGGTCGCCGGCGGGACCGTCGGAGCCTCCATCAGTACTCGGTGAACATGCGCTGAATGTCGGTGGGATCCTGCGTCTTCGTGAGCGCGAGCATCAGCAGGATGCGCGCCTTGATCGGCGCGAGGTCTTCGCCCGCGATCTGGTATTCGGATCGCGCAGCTGACGATGTGCCGCGCGGCCCGCCGGTTCGCACGCGCGCCGCAATCCGTCCGCTTCCCGTGCGTGTGGTGATCACGACGAAGACGCCCTTGCCGGTCGCATAGGCGATACCCTCGTCCTGCGTGCCACTCGTCGCGCCGGCGCCCGCGGTTGCCATCACGATCCCTCTCGCGCCCTGGTCGACCGCAGCCTTGATCAAGTCTCCAGGCGCGCCTTGATAGACCATCAGGACGTCGACGCGGGGAAGCGTCGCGACCGGCGCGAGCTCGAATTCGCTCTTCGCGGTGTGTCGCTTCACCACGTCTCGATAGAAGACGACGCGGTCGGCGTCGACGACTCCGAGGATGCCGTAAGCGCGCGACTGGAACGTGTTCAGGCGGAGAGCATCGGTCTTCGTCACCTCGCGTGCCGCATTGATCTCGTCGTTGAGGACAACGAGCACGCCACGGCCGCGCGCCTCGGGTGCGGCCGCAACGCGAAAGGCATCCTGGAGATTGGCGGCGCCCTCATAGCCGAGCGTGCTCGGATTCCGCATGGAGCCGGCCACGATGATCGGACGGTCGGAGCGGACCGACAGGTCGAGAAAGTACGCAAGTTCCTCGAGCGTGTCCGTTCCACTGGTGACGACGACGCCTGCAAGGTCTCGATCCTGATCGAGCAGCGCGGCGATTCGCTTCGACAGAGCGAGCCACTGACCGAGCGTCAGTTCGCCGCTCGCCAGGTTGGCGAACTGTTCCGTTTCCGGGTGCGCCCAGCGCGTGACGTCCGGCATCAGCGCGACCAGCTCGTCCGCGGTTAGGCGTCCCCCGACCTTGTTCGAAATCGTTCCGCCGGTCGCGATCAGCCGCACTCGCGGCATTTCGGATGCGGCGGCGGGCTGCGGACGGGCCTGCACTGCCGCGTGCGCGGACCAAGGACTCAACAGGAACGTCAGAACAAAGAGTCTCCGAGCGAGCCGCGCGCGCATGGCGCGGCCACTATACCTGAGAGGGGGGGCGGCCATGCGCGAGGCTGAGCCATCGGCTCAGGTGATGCGCGGCCTCGTCGGGTGTTCGCCCATAAAACGGCATCAGCGCGCGCGAGCCACCGGGCACGCGCGCAATCTGGGCGCGCCACTGGTCCTGCCCGACGGGGGACACTTCGATGTGGTATTCGCGCCCGGCGATGGTTTCTTCGAAGCGATGAACAGTGAGCGGCATGCGACGATGCGAAGCGAAATCGGTGAAATGGGTGGCAGACCCGGGGAGCATTCTCTGCGCCCGATGAGGGGGGCGCAAGCGAAACAATCCGCGAAGGCGCATCCACATGCAGCACGCCGCGGCAAACCGGAACAATGCGCGAAAAAAATTCCGCGACATGTCAGAATGTCCACAAGGTTTCCACCGCTCGTCCACATGTTTTCCACAGCCGCGGTACGCGCGGTGTTTGCCTCGCTGATCGTCGCGGTCTGCACGCTGCCGGCGCGTGCGCAACCGGCGACCGGCGCGACGCTGTACCGCATTTTTCTCCTGGACGGGACGACGCTCGTGAGCTATGGCGACTACGCGCGCGTCGCGGACCGCGTGGTGCTCTCGGTGCCGACCGGCGGAACCCCTTCGTCGCCCGGTATTCAGCTGATCTCGATCCCCTCGTCAGCCGTCGACTGGCAGCGCACCGACGCTTACGCGGAGTCCGCGCGTGCTGCGCGCTATGCCGCAACGCGCGGCCCCGACGATTACGCCACGCTCGCGTCGGCGGTCGCGCGCGCGCTGTCTGACATCGCGGTCGCGCGCGATCCCGCGACGAGGGTTGCGATGGCTGGCGAAGCGCGGCAGAACGTGACCCGCTGGGTCGCCGAGCATTACGGGTATCGCGCCTCCGACGTCGCGCAGCTCGCAGGCATGTTCGACGACGTGATCGCGGAGACGCGGGCGGGGTCAGGTGGATCGAACGTGGATCTCACGCTGGTCGCAAACATGGCTGCGCCGCCGTCCATGCCGCTGATGGATGCGCCAACGCTGCCCGAAACGCTCGAGCAGGGGCTTCGCGCCGCCACGCTCGCCGAACCAAGTGAGCGGCTCTCGCTGCTGCACTCGGTGGCCTCGACCCTGGCGACTGTTGGACCAGAGGCGACATGGTCGCCGTCGCTGCGGGCGCGTGTGAACACGGCGATCGCGGCGGAGGAGCGCGTCAATCGCGACTACGGGTCACTGTCTCGCGAGATGATGCGGACCGCCGATCGGCGCGCTCGCGACGCCGACGTGCGCGGGGTCGAGCGCCTCATGTCGCAGGTCCTCAAGGAAGATCAACGGCTCGGGAACCGGCGTCCACAGGAGGTCGCGTCGCTGCTCGCATCCCTCGATGCGAAGCTGGACTCGGCGCGACAGTTGCGTCTGGCACGCGATCAGTGGGAAGGCCGGCTCGATTTGCTGCGCGGCTACCAGCACCTGATTTCCGAGCCGCTTGCCACGCTACGCCGCGGCAGAACATCGCTGCAGCGAATCCGTCAGTACGAGGGGACTTCGCGCGTGATGCTGCAGCGGCTCGCGGACCGGACCGCCGATGTGTCGCGACGGCTCTCGGCCGTGACGCCGCCGGTCGAAGGTGAGACAATCCATCGATTGCTGACGAGCGCCGCGCAACTCACGGCGCGCGCGGTATCGGCGCGCCAGCGCGCCATCGCGTCGGGCGAGATGCTGCCGGCGCACGAAGCGGCGTCGGCCGCGGCCGGCGCGATGATGCTGGTGGATCGCGCCTTCGACGAGCTCCAGCGACTCACCAGGGCCCCAGAACTGAAGTGATCACCCCGCGTCGCACCCGGCTGGTCCGGGTTCCAGATCTGCAGGCATTCCAGCGTGCCATCGTCGACGCGCTTCCCGTGGCGCTCGATGCCGTCCGCGACTGCGCGGTCATCGTGCCGACGCGCGGCGCCGCCGAAGAACTTCGACGGACAATCGAGAACATCGCGCTTCGCCCCGCGGAGGCTCCGAAACGTGATTCGCGTCCTGCGGCCGTCCTTCTGCCTGACATCCTGACGCGCGATCAGCTGTACGCCGGCATGCACGAACGAATGTCGGGATGCGCGGAATCGGGTTCCGGACGCGTGGCGGAGACCCCGGCGATGCTCTCCGGCTTCTCACGCGAGGTGCTCCTGCGGCGCGCCGCACGCGACGCCAGCGCGGCAGGCGCGGAGCCGCCATTCCATCTGCGGCCGGGATTGATCGTCGAGATACTTGCCCTCTACGACGAGCTGCGCCGGCGGCACAGAACCATCGCGGACTTCGAGCGGCTCCTCATCGCGGCGCTCGAACCCAGCGCCGATCACGATCGAGGGGCGGCGCGACTGCTCCAACAGACGGTGTTTCTCGTGGCCGCGTTCACCCGCTTCGAAGCGGCGGTCTCGGCGACGGGGCTGCTCGATGAACACACGCTCCGTCTTCGTGCGCTGCAGCCGCTGACCGCCGGGCGCGCGCTGTTTCGGCACGCGATCGTCACAGTTGCGGATCAGGCGGGCGACCGCCGAGGGCTGTGGACGGCGGATTTCGATCTGCTGGCGCGTCTGCCGGGCCTCGAGACGATTGACGTGATCGCGACCGAAGCCATCCTGGAAACGGGCTTCCACCAGCGCCTTCACGATTTGCTGCCAGGCATCGAGGAGGTGCGAGGTGACCAGGCCGCGAGACCGCCGATCCTCGTCACACCCGCTTCCACCAGCGCCGCACGCGTGCCGGCCTTTGACGACCCTGGCGTCATTTCCAGCGCTCATGCCTCGACCGGAGAGTCCACCGTATCGACTCCGGCAAGGGATTCGAGGGCGTTTGTGTGCCGGGATCGAGAGGAGGAGCTGGCGGAGTTCGCGCGGGCGCTCAAGGGCGACCGGCGCCGCGTCACGCCGCTCGATCGCACGGCGGTGGTCTTTCAACGGCCATTGCCGTACCTGTACCTCGCCAGGCAGGTCTTCGCGGATGCGGGCATTCCCTATCAGGCGCTCGATTCCATGCCGCTCGCGGCGGAACCCTATGCGGCCGCAGTCGACCTGATATTTGCAGCCATCGCTGCCAATTTCACTCGCGGATCGCTGATCGAGCTGCTGCGATCGCCGCACTTCGTGTTTGCGCACGGTTCGCACACCGTGGGGTTGAGCGAGATCGCCGCGCTCGATCGGTTCCTCGTGGACCGGAAATATCTCGGTGGCGGCGAGCGACTCGCGGCGTTGTCGTCCGAAGAAAGCACGGGCGTCCGAAGCGCGTGCGCACCGGCGCTCGCCGCCGCTGCGGCTGCGGCAGCGGCGCTCAGCAGCGCTGCGGCCGCCGGCAGCGCGCCGGAACAGATCGCGGGGATCGTCGGATTCATTACGGCGCACGAGCGCCTGCCCCGTCCCACCGATCCATGGCGGGCTCGTCACATGCGCGCTCGCGGTGCAGTGCTCGCGGCGCTCGACATGCTGCGCGACGCGCACGCGACCTACGACAGCGGGCCACTGTCGATTGCCGAGCTTGCTGGCGCCGTGCGGCGGTGGATCGAGGGTCAGACATTCTCGCCACGCGCCGGCGCGAGCGGGGTCCTGTTCCTCGATGGCCGTGCCGCGGCTTACTCCGACCTCGATGAAATCCGGATCGTCGGACTGAGCGAAGCGGATTGGCCGGAGCGCTCAACGCGCAGCATTTTCTATCCGCAGTCGCTGCTCTCGCAGCTTGGATGGCCGGCCGAACAGGACCGCACGGCGGCGGGGCGCGCGCACTTCCAGGACCTTCTGCGGCTGCCAAAACGGCGCGTGTCGCTTTCGACCTTCACGCTCGAAGACGATGCGCTGGTCACGCCGTCGCCGCTGCTCGACGACATCGATGCCGTGGGGCTGGCGACGGAACAAATGCCCTCGCGTACCTCGATGCGGGTGTTTGCGCACGAGGCGCTGGCGATCGACCCGGTGACGTTCGATGCCGTCGACGAGAGCTCGCGCGCGTGGCTCGAGCTGCGTGCGGCGCGCACCTTCGACGAGGAGCGATTTCGGGGCGGCGCTGGCCCGCGCGCGCCCGTGCCGTACGCCGTCAGCCGCGTCGAGCAATACCTTGCGTGTCCGTTCCGGTATTACGCCGCACATGTCCTGCGATTGCCTGAAGAACGCGATGAGGAATCGTGGATGACGCCGCAGGAGCGCGGCCAGTTCGTGCATGAAGTCTTCTGCGAGTTCTTCACCCAATGGCAGGCGCGCGGGCATGGCGCGATTACGACCGCCAACCTCGGCGAAGCTGTCAACATTTTCCGCGAGGTCGCGGAGAGCCATCTCGAGACCCTCGGCGAAGGAGACCGCGCGCTCGAGCGTACTTTGTTGCTGGGGTCCGCGGCCGCGTCCGGGCTCGCCGAGCGAGCGTTTGCATTCGAGGTGGAGCAGGGTGTGCCGGTGCTCGAGCGGCTGCTCGAGTACGAGTTGAAGGATGTCTTCGCGTTTGCTGCTCCTGATGGTCCACGAACGATCCATCTGCGCTCGAAGGCCGACCGCATCGACCTGTTGCACGATGGCACGCTCCGCATCATCGACTACAAGCTCGGACGCGCGCCCAATCGCGATCGGTCGCTGCAGTTGCCGGTCTACGGCGCCTGCGCGCAGCAGGCATTGAAGGGGCGGCACAACCGCGAATGGACCGTGTCGCGCGCCGGTTACGTCGCGTTCCGGGAGAAGCAGGCTTTCTGCTCGCTCGGCAAGAACGAGGAAGATGTCGCGGCCGCCATTGCCGACGGGCAGGCCAGGCTCGTTGCCGCGGTGGACGGGATCGAGCGAGGCGAGTTCCCGGTGCGCCCCGACGAACCCTACCTGTGTAACTGGTGCGCATACCCGACGGTGTGCCGGAAGGACTACGTCGGCGATGAGTGACCAGTTGTCGCTCTTCACCAGCGTCAGCGCTCAGCCGGATGAGGACGCGGACGCGCGGCGCTTCGCGCAGGACCCGGCGCACAACGTCGTGCTCGAGGCATCGGCGGGGACCGGCAAGACCACGGTGCTCGTGACTCGTTACGTGAACCTCCTCATGCGAGGCGTCGATCCCGCAAACATTCTCGCGATCACGTTCACGCGCAAGGCAGCAGCGGAGATGCGCGAGCGGATCCTGCGGGACCTGCGGCGCCAGGCGGCGTTGAACACCTTCGATCGCGGGCGCTGGGCCGCGCTGCGGGATCGCCTTGCCGACATTCAGATCAGCACGATCGACGCCTTCTGCCTTTCGCTGCTGCGCGAGTTCCCGCTCGAAGCGGATCTCGATCCCGGGTTCACGATGGCGGACGAGACCGAGGTGCCGCGGCTCGTCGATCAGGCGCTCGATACATCGCTGGCGATCTTCGTCGGGCTCGCCAAACGCGAGCCCGATCTCGCGCTGGTCCTGGCGCAGCTCGGCCTGTCGCGCACGCGCGAGGGGCTCGCGTCTCTCCTGGATCGGCGGCTCGTCGCGTGGGACGTCCTCGACCGCTTCCTGGCGCGCGGCCCCGCCGACCTCACGGCCGACACGATCTGCCGGCGCGCGGTCGACGGCCTGATCGACGTCCTTGTCAGGATCCCAGGCGGTCTGGACCGGTTCATCGCCGACGGGCCGGTCGAGCATCCCCGATATCAGATGCTGGCGCGCGATCTCCGGCGGCTGGAGTCGTTCCGGGATACCGACGACGCCGCCGTGCGCGGCTTGATGGACCGCGTATCCGCGCATTTCCTGAAAGCTGACGGGAAGCGGCGCAACAGCGAACGCATTTATCCGTACACCGGCGAGCACTATCCCTCGGCCGATGCAGGGAAACGGCATCGGGCTGCCGCGCTGCAGCTGGCCGAGGCGATCGAGCATCTCGCGCGCGCGTTCAGCCGCGACCTCAACGCGGTGCTCGCGCGGGGCATCCGCAGGATGTTTTCGATTGCGCTCGCCCAATATCGCATCGCGCTGAACGAACGATCGGTGCTGGACTTTTCCGACGTGCTCGAACGCGCCGTGGATCTGCTCGGCCGCATGGACGAATTCTCGCAGAGCCGGTATCGGCTCGAGGGGCGGTACCACCACGTTCTCGTCGACGAGTTCCAGGACACGAGCCGGAAGCAGTGGGAGCTCGTCTCGTTGCTCGTCAAGGCGTGGGGCGAAGGGGTCGGGCTCGCCTCCAACCCGTCCATCTTCATCGTCGGCGACCGGAAGCAGTCGATCTACCGGTTCCGGGACGCCGAGGTTGCCGTTCTCCAGGAAGCAGGGCGCTTCATCGAAGGCCTCCGCCCCGGCTCGAGCGGCCGGCGATCGATCAGCCGCAGTTTTCGCGCCGTGCCCGAACTGCTCTCGTTCGTCAACGAGCTCTTTGCGGAAGTCGGCCGCGGCGCTCAGAGGGCCGACGACTTCAAGTACGACGAGGCGGACCGGTTCCCGGTGGATGCAGTGCGGGATCCGCATGGCCCCGTCCTGGGCCTCGCAGTCGCTGACGATCCTGTGATCTGCGCCGAGAGGGTTGCTGACGAAATCGTGCGCGTGCTGCGCGACGAGACCATCCGCGACAAGCAAAGCGGCCTCGCACGCAACGTGAAGCCGGGGGACATCGCGATCCTGTTCCGATCCCGCGCCAGCCATCGGGAGTTCGAATCCGCCCTCGAGGCCCGGGGCATTCCAGCCTACGTTTACAAGGGACTCGGGTTCTTCGATGCGGACGAGATCAAGGACATGTCCGCGTTGATCCGGTACCTGGCGAACCCCTCGTCCGACCTCCGCGCTGCGGCATTTCTCCGCTCGCGATTCGTACGGCTCTCTGATGCGGCGCTGAGCGTGCTTGCGCCGCGCCTGGCCGCGGCGCTCACCGATCCGCGGCCCCCTTCCGCGGCTGCGACATTGCTCGAGGACGACCGGCGCGCGCTCGAGCAGGCGCGCGCGCACGTCCCGGGATGGCTCGCGCAGGTCGACCGCGTGCCTCCAGCGGATCTCGTCGAGTCGATCCTGCCGGAGGTCGCGTACGCATACGAGCTGCGCGGCCCCCGCCGTCTGCAGGCGTGGGAGAACCTGAAGAAAATGCGCGCGCTCGTGCGGCGCATTCAGAACCGCGGCTACGCCACGCTTGCACGCATCGCGGATCATCTGGATGCGCTGACGGCCGGCGATGAATCGAATGCCGTCCTGGAGGCGCTCGACGCGGTCAATCTGATGACCGTGCACGCGTCGAAAGGACTCGAATATCCCGTCGTCTTTGTCGTCAACCTCGCGAAAGGTGCCAGCGGTCCCCCGAAGCCCGTTCGCGTGAGCGGAGAAGACGTGTCGGTGGGTCCATTCGTTTCGGCCACCGACGAGGACGAGAAGTCGCGCGAGTCCGAAGAGACGAAGCGCTTGCTCTACGTCGCGCTCACGCGCGCGCGCGATCGCCTGTATCTCGCGTCCGTGCTGAAGGATGGACGCATTGCCCCCGGCCGCGGCAGCCTTGCCGAGGTGCTGCCCGACTCGGTAAAGGCGCTGTTCGGCCGGACGCATGCCCTACCAGATCCACTCGAGCCCCTGATCTGGACCGCGAACTCTGGAAGAACGTTCGCGTTCAGGATGTGTCGCGAGGTCGCCCGTGACGAGCGGACACGACCCGGGGACACGCGTGAGCCGCCGTCTGTCGATGACAACTTCGGGAGCATTGCGGACAGCCGCGAAGTGCCCCGCGTCAGCGTGACGAGTTCGGTCGCACTTGATGCGGATGATCTGCAAGCCGAATCGATCGGGATCGATCCTGAGGATGCGTTCGTCGGCACGCTCATGCACCGATTGCTCCAATTCGGCGGAAGTTTGTCGGCGGACGCGCCCACCGACGAACTCGTTGCCTTCACCAGCACGCGCGTGACGTCGGCGGATCGAGCAAGCGTGGCTGACTTCGACGCGGTTCAGCGCCGCGCTGTCGCCGTCTGGCGTTCGATCGTCTGCCAGCCTGACGTCGCCCGACTGCTCGAAAGGGGCGAACGCTTCTACGAAGTGCCGTTTTCGATCGTGCTGCCCGTCAATGGTGACGACTCGGAACCCGTCACTCGGGATCAGCGGCCCGGTCGCGTGCTGCGCGGGACGATCGACTGCCTGATCCGGCAGGCTGACGGATCGTTGACAGTCCTCGAGTTCAAGAGCGGCCGTCCGCGGCAGAGTCATCAGGAGCAGCTCGACATCTACGTGCGCGCCGCCCGGAGCGTCTTCCCGGACGTTCCGGTGACCGGACGTCTGATCTATCCGGCTGGATTACCCGGCGGTGGATGAACGACGAGATTGGGACCGGTGATGAACATCGGTCGCATCGCGCGGGAAATTTATACAATCGGCCACTCGATCCATCCGGCGGAGCAGTTTCTGGCGCTCCTTCTGGCGCATGAAGTCCGCCAGGTCGCCGATATCAGGACCGTTCCCAAGTCCCGCCGTCATCCACAGTTCAATCGTGAGGCGCTCGACGAGTATCTGCACGCGCACGGCATTGGCTATCGACACTTTCCGGCGCTTGGCGGCCTCCGGAAACCGCGTCCTGACTCCACGAACACGGGTTGGCGGCATCACGGGTTTCGCGGCTACGCGGATCACATGGAGACTGCGGAATTCTCCGAGGGAGTGGAGGCATTGCTCGCGTTTGCGGAGGCCGGACGCACCACCGTGATGTGTGCGGAGGCCGTCTGGTGGCAGTGTCATCGCCAGTTACTGTCGGATGCCCTTGTGGCGCGCGGCATCGGGGTCCGTCACGTCCTCGGCACCTGTAACCCCAAGCCCCATCATTTGAGCGACTTCGCGAGACTGGACAACGGTCGAGTCTCTTACCCCGGCCTGTTGTAGCCGCAAGTGGTCAACCGCGCGGAATGTCCCCGTCCGCGCGCCATTTCCCGCAAATGTCTGTTTTCGAGGGATTTCTCCGGGGCCGGGAACCAACGCCAACGCATGCCTGTCTAACCTGATAGCTGGCGTTAGGATTGCACAGACGCTGGCAGCGCCCACCGCAGAAACGGGAGGCGATCGGGAGGTAACGGTATGGCAGTCCCATCAGCATCGCTCAGCAGCTCGGTCAGGCCGACCGGCACCATCTTCGAGCTCGAAGCGCTGGAAGGGCTGCCGTGTGGCTGCGTTGCGGCGGCCTACCGTGCCCGTCCGTGGGATGTTGCGGTCGTCTCGCTCGAAGCGAAGGGGCCGCACTGCATTCTCGCAGGACATACGTCCGGGCAGATTCTGAGGCTCGGAGACCCCTCAGAATTCGAGGAGGAGGACGCCGAGGAATAGCGGGGGCTCATCGCCCACCGCGCTCGGCAGCCCACCATCTCGCCCGTTCCTCGGCTTCTTCTCGCGTCGGCGCTACCAGTACAACCGAGTTTTCCGGCTTACCGTCCGCATCGGCAACCCAGGCAACCCAGTGGGGGCCGTGGGCCTCGCTGCGGATGTCCGGCGCGTGCACGTTCACGGTGATCCTCCGAAGATCTTGATTGCGTATGCCTAAGCCATTCCGTACAATTCAAAAGTTTGACGGTCCCTTTGGGGACGTGAGGAGTGCGTTTCGATGGCGTTGACCTGTCCGAGCTGCGGGAACGACCGGAACTTCCTGGTCAAGACCCTGCAGATGCACATCGTCCGGCTGGACGATGCGCGGGTGGAAGTGAATGACGAAGGCCGCCCGGCGGTCATCGAGGTTCTCTGCGACGAGTGTGAGACGGCGCTGAACTTCGAGGATTTCGATGTGGCGCTGCGCAAGGAGATGCTGCTGACGCTCGGCGCGCGCTGACCCTCCAGGTCGTCCCGTCTCACGTCCTCAGGCATTTCGGTTGCATCATTCTCCGGTGTTTTCGGCTTCTTCCCAGTAATCGCATTCGGGGCAGATCCATTCGCGCACCTGCCGCGTGGTCGTCTGCCCTGTACCTGGCACGCGATCGGCTGAATCACGCGTCACCAGACGCATCGATTCGCCGCATAGCGGACATTCTTTCATAACGGACAAACTACCATTGACTTGCCTTGATCGCTGCGGCATCGTTGCTGCAGCACCGATCGCGAGTCTGGATCGGTCTGGAGCATGAGGGATTACTACGACGTCCTCGGCGTTTCGCCGGATGCTGGCGCGGACGAAATCAAGCGCGCCCACCGGCAGTTGACGCGCCGCTATCATCCCGACATTTCGGGTGAGGAGGTGGCGGGCTGTGTGGTGGACTGTCTGGCCGATGAAGTGGCCATTGATTTTCCCTCCGTCAGCACCGTACTCGATCGAATGCGTCATGCGTTCTTCGGGGACCGACAGTCCCGTCGCGTACCTGACGTTTTCGTAACCCCCCAGGAAGCATTCTGGGGGGGGACGGTTTCTCTTGCCCTCCCGATCCGCCAGACGTGCGCGGACTGCGGTGGCCGAGGGGAGGTCTGGAACGACTGGTGCGGCCTGTGCAAGGGCGTCGGAGATCTGCCCGCGCATCATCCCCTCCGGCTGCGCATCCCGGCCGGCGTCCGCGACGGGACCTGCATCCGTTTCCGCGTCGCAGCCTCCGGCATCCCCGAGACGGTCATCGACGCCCGCATCGTGGTTCGATAGACTACGCGAGACTCACGACTCGAGACTCGCGACTGCATGCGTTCTCACATCAACCTGCTCGGAATGCTCCAGCTCGCCTGGGGGGCGATGGGCCTGCTGCTCGGCGGCTCGCTGTTGTTGCTCGCGACAGGTGCGGCGGCAATTGCGCGAACGGCGCCGGGCGACGCATTGGCCGCAGCGTTCACCGCAGGGTTGTTCCTGGTGTTTGCAGCGGCCCTGGGCGTCAGCGGCTGGGCCAATGCGTGGGCGGGCCGCGGACTGCAGCAGCATCGCGCGGCGGCACGCATCTTCACGCTCGTGCTCGCGGTGCTGAACCTGTTCGTGCTGCCGTTCGGCACAGCTCTCGCGATCTATGCTTTCTGGGTGCTGCTGCACAACGACGCACGGGCGCTGTTCGAGAGACCGGCGACGGCATGACCGTCATGTCGCCGCTGCACACCGAGAAGACGTCGATCCTGGGGCTCGACGCGAATCTGGTCGCGGCCCTGACGTATCTGGTCGGTTTCGTGACCGGCGCCATCGTTCTCGTGCTCGAGAAGGAGAACCGGTTCGTTCGTTTTCACGCGACGCAGTCGATTCTGGTCTTTGGCGGCATCGTCGCGATCGACATCCTCCTGCAGATCGTGCCGCTGCTCGGCGCACTGCTCGTCCTCTTTCTCGTGATCCCGGCGTCGGCGATCCTCTGGCTGGTGCTGATGTTCAAGGCCTATCAAGGTGAGGAGTTCAAGCTGCCGCTCGTCGGCCGGATTGCCGCGGAACGCGTCTAGGCACACCTCGCGGTCCAGGAACTTGCATCCTGGGCTTCGGCGAACTCGCAATCCTCATGCTTCCGCCTGCAGGCGGGAGATTTTGTCTCTGGTGATCTGTGATCTCTGAAAGCGCAGTTCTCAGCGCGTTGCGGGCCATCAAGGACCCTGATCTGAATCGCGACATCGTCGCGCTGAAGTTCATCAAGGATCTTCGGATCGATGGCGGCGCGGTCGCGTTCACGATCGAGCAGACGACTCACGCGAGTCCCGTGAAGGACCAGATCCGCGAGCAGGCGCGCGACCTCGTGTCGCGGGTTCCGGGCGTCACGTCGGTGGACGTGACCATGACGGCGCAGGTGCGGCAGAACCTCGGGCCCGACTGGAACAAGCAGCCTGTGCCGGGTGTGCGGAACATCATCGCCGTTGGCGCCGGCAAGGGAGGCGTCGGGAAGACGACGGTGAGCGTCAATCTGGCGATTGCGCTCAGCCAGTCGGGCGCGCGCGTCGCGATGGTCGACGGGGATGTCTACGGGCCGAACGTGCCGATCATGCTCGGCATCAAAACACAGTTGGTGACGGACGGTCAGAAGATCGTTCCGGCGGAGCAGTACGGAATCCAGCTCGTGTCGATGGGGTTCCTGGCCCAGGATGATGCACCGGTGATCTGGCGCGGCCCGATGCTGCACGGCGTCATCCAGCAGTTCTTCCGCGAGGTCGCGTGGAAAGACATCGATTACTTGATCGTCGATCTGCCTCCCGGCACTGGTGACATCGCGCTCAGCCTGAGCCAGAGCGCGCCGGTGGCTGGCGCGGTCGTCGTGACGACGCCGCAGACCGTCTCGCTCGCTGACACACGACGCGCGATCAGGATGTACGAGAAGCTGAACGTACCTCCGCTGGGCTTGATCGAGAACATGAGCCACTTCGTGTGCCCGACCTGCCACACCGAAAGCGACATCTTTGGCAAGGGCGGAGGCCAGACGCTTGCGGCGGAGATGGGTGTGTCGTTTCTTGGACGCATTCCCCTCTACGAGCCGATTCGGATCGGCGGCGACACCGGCGTGCCGATTGTCGTAGGAGAGCCGAAATCGGCGGCGGCCGCCGCGTTCCGCGCAGCGGCCTCGCAGCTTGCCGCGCAGTTGTCGATTTCCAGTTTCAAGCAGAAGACCGCAATTCCGCTGCTACCGGTCAGATAAAGGCTCAAGGCTCAAGGCTCAAGGCTCAGGGGGCTCATGGCTCGAGCCGGCCGGAGCCTTGAGTCATGAGCCGTCTCATCGCAAGGACTCCGAGCAGTGGTCCTGGCGCCAGGAATACGAACGCCCACTTCCATCCCGCGGCCGCGCTGATCTGCGGCACCAGCCGCATGCTGATCATGGTCAGCAGGAACCCCGCGCACGTCTGGAGCGTCAGCGACGTGCCGACGAGAGTGCGCGGGCTATGCTCTGCGACGAGGGCGG
>Ga0136846_1218414_pt1 | contig 15120 bp, 10 predicted proteins | sample HopSoiMetagenom2_FD_96841 | JGI IMG/M metagenome (GOLD analysis project Ga0136846, IMG submission 96841) | Grasslands soil microbial communities from Hopland, California, USA - 2 Assembly 2016 (version 4) | ecosystem: Environmental > Terrestrial > Soil > Grasslands | place: USA: Hopland...
ACTTAATTCTTGAGAGATCGATAAAAGAATCCGGCCAACCACCTATTCATCTTTATGCTGTGTATTGTTCCTTCATTGCTGCTTGCCTTTAAAACTTTGACGCTGGCCGGTTACTGCAGATTGATTTCTTCTTACAACCTGAGATGGGTATGCGCTTTGCGACAATAGTATTAAAAGAAGTCTATGTGGTCAAAAAAGCAACCCCAGACCAGGAACCCAAAAATCGCGTTACAGCTTCAACATCTGCCTATAAAAGGAAGGATCAAGCTCGCAATAAATGATACTGTAGTATCCGAAGAATCATTCGAAAACCGCAATGCGAGGAAAATGATTATGTTGAATTGGGAAGAAAAATACTCACTCTTCGAGAAGGACTATACCATCACGATAGCCTGTTGATAAAATGTGGGAAACTGAGGATGGGAGCTCGTTTGCGGCTGTACTGCGGGTTAGCAGCCAGCGGTTTTAATGTACTAAAAGAAAAAAGGCGTCCAACTTGGACGCCTTAAGTTTATGGAGTCTATTCGCTTTCTCGGTTCTTATTATTGTTTCCCCTTCCACCGCCGCGGGAAGCTTCACCACCCTTGCGGCCAATCTGCGCCATGTGCTCACGGTCGCGACTTACAGCCTCACCACCTTTCCGGCCAGCTTCGCGGGCTTCCTCTGAATTAAATTCATGGGCGACACCTTGCTGGTGTGCCGCTTTGCCACCTTTACTGGCGATTGCACGTTGCTGCTCAGGGTCCATAGAGGCAAATCCCCGGTTGGAAGAACCCTTAGTACGACCATTATTTTCACGATTCTCTCTTTCCCCCTGGTTGCCTCTTTCCATTTGATTTTCTGCGTTAGATGACATACGTAATTTTTTTAGTTAAAGAATATGTTTTGCGATTTCTGCTTACGTTGAACCGTCACTAAAGAATTGATGTATGATTAACACGAAATTTTATACCAATAATAATCAAGCAGAAATATGATCAAAAGCGCCTCATTCGAGGAAGGTAGTCAACACTTCTTCCCCGATAAGTAAAAACAAGTCAACACTATTCCGTGATTGGAGGCGTACAAATTCCCGCCTTTTATCGCATTTATTTGACAGAATCATCGTTGAACGACCCTGTTCCTGTAATAGATTTTAAATAAAATCATCAACTTCCATCTTCTTCCAGATGCGGAACGCAGCATTGATAAGACCTACGTGGCTATAAGTTTGAGGGAAATTTCCCCATTGAGATCCGTCCACTGCCACATCTTCACTGAATATTCCAAGATGATTTCCAAAATGAAGGAGATTGTTGAGATTTTCAATTGCGTCATTCACCCTGCCAACACAGGCCAGCGCGTCAACATACCAGAATGCACAAACAAGAAATGTACTTTCGGGTACCCCGAAATCATCGAAATGCTTATACCTGTAAAACAAAGCCCGATCTGCCAACAACTCTTTTTCCAAGGCTGTAATATGATCACGAGCTTTTTGTGAACCATGCTGCAAGTAATTCATCGTGATCATCATGAGCGTACTTGCGTCCAGGTGATTTGTATTCAACGCTTGCGTATAAGCTTTGAGTTCCGTGTTGAAAGATTTTTCAATCATATCTGCCGCATCCATCGCCAGTCGCTCGGCTTGTTGCATCAACACATCATCCTGGAACTGTTTCGCAATTTTATATGCTGCTTTTGCGCCAGCCCAATGGAACAGTAAAGTATAGGTATGTATTTGCTTTTGGTTTCTAAATTCCCACAAGCCTGCGTCCTCCAGGTTGCGTGTACGTTCGATCTGCTTTAATAGCCACGAGATTATCTTCTTGTAACTGCCCTTTTTTGTAAATCTCAACCTTCTGTCAGTATATAGCGGAAGTATTCCAACCAATACCTGCCCATACACATCGTATTGAACCTGCTCATATGCTTTATTGCCAATTCTCACGGGCCGGTTCCCTTTATAACCTGATAGGTGATCAAGTTCTTTTTCAAAAAGTTCTTTCTCACCCGTAATGGAATAAAGAGGTTGCAGTTGGTCACCTGCATTATTCAGGATGTTCTGGATGAAGTCGAAATATTTTTCCAGTTCTTCAAAATGTCCAAGCTGATTGAATGCCCGCAATGTGTAATAAGCATCTCTGAACCAACAGAACCGATAATCCCAGTTACGCGAGCTGGCATGATATTCCGGGAGGCTCGTGGTGCCTGAGGCAATGATTCCACCAGTATCTTCATATTGGTGCAATTTCAATACGAGGGCGGAGCGGATGACCTGTTCCTGGTAAATATTAGGCAGATAACAACTCTTCACCCATGCCTGCCAATAATTAATAGTTTTTCTCAGGAAGTCCTCGGCCGTTTCTTCCAGTGATGCTTCTAATGGTTCTCCATAAGTGAGGACCAGGTAACGGTTCTGATCTAATACAAAAGAGCTTTCATTTAAAATATAGTTGATCGGAATATCAGTGGTTAGTCGTACCTGGGACGAAAGATTCAGAAACCTTATATGATTGCTTGCGGTGACAACTTCCGGGTTAAGCAATCCATAATCCCCTTTAGGACTACATCCGACTTTGATTATCGGACTACCATTCAGCAACTCGATCTTCCTGATCAACATTGTTGGCCTGAACTGTCTATCATGAATTGTCATTCGTGGAGCGCAATCCACTACGCGGTAGCGCCCATCGGAAGTGGCGAATTCGGTGCACAGTACATTCGTGTTTTCAATATAGTACTGCAGGTTTTCAAACTGGGGCGCGGCGGGTTGAACATAAAAATGGCCGCCTTTCTCTTCATCCAGTAATGATCCGAATAGGAAGCTGCTGTCGAATTTCGGCATGCACATCCACTTTACATCCGCATTTGTACTGATATAGGCGAGGTATGCGCAATTACCAATGAGGCCCATGTCGTATTTATGTACAGGCATTCTGTTCTTTCGTATTTGAAGTGTTGATAATTCTTGAAAGCAGTGGTAGCACTTCCGCTTGCGTTGCTACATTATAATTTGCTGCAGTTGCGGCGTTTCCAATTTTAATCGTAATTCCTTTTCCATTTAGGAAATTGAACATGTCTTCGTCAGTAGTATCATCTCCAATGCAAAGCACAAAATCCGCCTCGAAGTGTTCTACAAGCTTCAGTGCAGTTGTTCCTTTATTTATGCCCGCCTGTCGCACTTCCAATACTTTATTTCCATCAACTACCTGCAGCGGAGTATTCGTCAATAGATGAGAGATGGTATTCATCAATTCTCTTGAGCGGCTAAACCCAAGGTCTGCCGCAGTATTGCGGTAGTGCCACGCTAACGTATTGTCCTTTTCTTCCACTAATGAACCGGGACACCGTGTTGCAAACAAATCCATGACAGGCCTCACCTGTTCTTTCCATCCGGGAAATTTGCTGAATTGTTTTTCCCATGCGTTGGCTTCATATTTTATTGATGCGCCATGCTCCGCCACAAGCAAAACGCGAAGGTTGCCGAACCAGTTATCAAGCGTTTTCTCATCCCTTCCGCTGATCAGTACAACGTTATTCTTCCGGTCCGCTGTAAATTGTTTCAAGTGCCGGAGCAATTCTTCCGAAGGTTGCGCCTGCGAAGGAATGGCAGCAAAAGGCGATAAAGTGCCATCGTAATCCAACAACAATAACCTTTTCCGCGATTTTTGATAATGCTGGATAATCTTATTGAGTACGGATTCATTTACGTATTTTGTCTTTAGCTTCTCCTGTTCCATTTTCACTGCGTCTAATTGATCCAGGAAATCAGTAACCCACCGGGTGACATCATATTCTTTCAATCTTTTTTGCATCATCCTCATTCTCCGATGTTGCTCGGCCACCGACATGCTCAGCGCGTGGTTGATGGCTGCTGCAACTTCATCCCTGTCAATTGGGTTAACCAAAATGGCCTCACTCAATTCGCTGGCGGCTCCTGTCAGTTCACTTAGGATCAGCACTCCTTTTCCATCGCTCCTGCTTGCGACGTATTCTTTCGCTACCAGGTTCATTCCATCCCGCAATGGCGTTATCAATGCAACATCTGCAGCTTTATACAGTGCTTTTAATTGTTCGAATTCAAGATGGTTGTACCTGTAGATAATCGGCTGCCACTGAATGGACGAATATTTTCCATTGATGGTGCTGATCAATTCTTCGAGCATTTTTTTTCGCTCAGTGTAAGCAGGAATATTATCTCTCGATGGAATCACGTTTTGAATAAAGATTACCTTCTCTTTCCATTCAGGATGATCATTGAGGAACTGGTCATATCCTTGCAACCGGTCCATGAGCCCTTTCGTGTAGTCCTGCCTGTCAACAGAGAAAATAATTTTCTTATCAGCAAAAGCAGCTTTGAATTGATTGATCTGCTCATTCACACCCGCATCATCAGCGGTACTAAACTTTTCATAGTCCACTCCAATCGGAAACAGATCCGCTTTTACCAGGCGGTTTTTATAGTGCAAGAGATTAAAGTGATTATCTATTTTGATGAACATTTTCACAGACTGGATGAAATGTTGCACGTATTCATGCGTATGGAAACCGACAAGATCTGCACCCATCACACCTGCCAGGAGCGTTGTCTTCCAATCGGCAGGCAGCAGTCGCAATAATTCATAAGATGGAAATGGAATGTGTAGAAAAAAGCCAATCGTTGCGTTTGGTTTTTGTTTTCGAATCAGTTGCGGCAATAGCATTAACTGGTAATCGTGGATCCATAGCACATCATCATCCTTAATAATAGAAAATATTTTTTCGGCGAACTGCTGATTCACTTTCTTGTAGGAATCAAAATATTCTTTGCGGAACTCAACAAACGAGGGAAAATAATGGAACAGTGGCCAAAGTGTGGAGTTTGAAAATCCATTATAATAGTTGCTATACGCTTCTTCTTCTATGAAAACAGGTTCTAGTGAGAACGCCTGCAGCGCCACCTGTTCTTTTACTTGATTAAAATCCTGTAGAGAAAAGTCCACGCTTCCAATCCAAACCTTTTCCCGGAATCGATGATGAGTGTCTAAATCCTTATCAAAATAACTTTTTATTGCAGACACGAGACCGCCCGAACTCTGCCTCAATCGGTTATCAGCGCCCGATTTTTCGATGGTAAACGGTAATCGATTGGAGACTAAAATCAACCTGCCCATATGTAAGTGGATTCAAACGGCCGAGTACAACCGCCCAAAAATTAAGCCATCGGGACTGCCAATTTTTATGGCTCCTTTTTTGAAAGGTGATGAATGTTCCGAAACAACGGAATCAACAACACCATGGAAGATTCTTCAAGACCACTAAGATATAAAGAGCCCAATGACCGGCTAACCCATATGACGGAGATGATGAAAGTCCTTCGCAAGGCAGAAGAGAAGGGCTACGACAAATCATTTGGTGTTACAGAAAAGGGATTAAGATGCGTTGCTAACGACCGCGTATATGGGCCGGAAGAAGTTACAGTCCCGAATTTCTTCCGCTTCGAAGGCATTTCTGATCCGGATGACATGAGCATTGTTTATGAAATTGAAACGAGCGATGGATGTAAAGGTACTTTGATCGATGCGTATGGAGTGTATTCGGATTCGAGGGTGGGCAAGTTCATGTGCGAAGTGGAAGAGATGCATAAAAAAATTCCGCACGGTCACGTGATGCCGCAATCCGAAGCGCGCAGCGAAGGCACACAGCTTTAAAATTTTTTGTTCCAGGTCTCAACGTTTTAAACTTGATTCTCTTACTACGAGTTCTGTTTCAAGGACGCGGGTTTCAAATTCTGTTACCGGTCTTTTGCTTTCAATAATGCTGATGAGTAGTTCTGTTGCAACCTGCCCTATTTCAAATGCCGGTTGACGAACCGTTGTGAGGGATGGCGAAAACAGATCGGCCAGGTTTGTATTCGTGAAGCCCGTCATTGGTACATCAGGAAATTTTTTCTTTGATCGCTTAATGATCCCAAGGCAAACAGTAGTGAGCCGGTCACCCGCAGTAAAAATTGCATCAGGTTCTATTTTTCCGGCGAACAATTCTGCTACCGCCGCTTCAACTTCACCCAGGATCATGCCGCCGTGGTTGCAGTGACGAACGAGCGTTTCATCAAATGGGATGTTATGTTTTTCCAACGCTTTTTTATAACCATCTAATCTTTCTTTGCTGATAGATAAATAAGCAGAATTAGTGATGTGTGCGATGCGTTTACAACCATTGTGTACAAGATGTTCTGTTGCGTGGAATGCACCGATGGAATTATCGGCTACTACTTTATGCGTTTCTATCTCATCGGTGACGCGGTCAAAGAAAACAATAGGCAATCCTTTTTCGTGGAGTTCCTTGTAGTGTGAGAGGTCAGTCGACTGGCTGGAAAGAGACACCAATAGCCCGTCAACGGATCTTGATGCGAGGTGCTGAACGTTCACCATTTCCCGTTCTGCTGATTCATGGCTTTGCGAGATGATGACGTGGTATCCGCGGTTATAGGCGATCGATTCAATTCCATTAATCGCCTGGGAGAAAAAGTTATTGGCTATCTCACTTACAATTACACCAATGGATCGGCTTCTTCGTTCTTTTAGACTAAGCGCGATTGGGTTTGGACGGTAATTGATCTTTTCGGCATATTCAAGAACTAATTTTTTTGTTTCCGGACTGATTTCATGGCTGCCTCTTAAGGCTCGCGATACTGTTGAGGTTGACAGGTTTAATGCTTTTGCAATGTCCTTTATCGTTGCAGTTTCAAATTTCATTCTTCCAACCTTGGGGCTGACTTATTTGGCGTCGTTCGGTCCCGGCTTTTAAAAGTATGAATTTTTAAAAAAACAGGGTTGATGAAGAACCTGCTGGCAGTTGCAATCGTTATCGGGAACGATTGCATAAAAAAAACCGTTGCCGACTGAATTTTCCCAACATAAACTCAGTACTCTTGTTAGCGGAAACCCCTATCATTGATTGTTTCGATAAGGCTCGGCACGTTGAATTCCCTGAATTAAATTTCAAGGCGTTGTGCAGCGTTTGCCGACTTAATAACACTCTTTGGTTTGTTCAATATCCTTCGCCGAGATTAATGATTCCAAAAATTGCTTCGATTATGAAAAGAAAACTCTGCTTTCTCTTTTTCTTCTTATCTATTTACGTCATTGCTAGCGCACAAACGCGACAACTGAATGGAAAGGTGACCCGGGAAACCGGCGATCCGCTGATAGGCGTTACAGTTTCGCTGAAGGGCTCGAATATTTCAACTGCGACCGATACCAAAGGGGAATTCAGATTACAAGTTCCCGAATCAAACAACCTCACATTGGTATTTAGTTCCGTTGGCTTTGCATCCCAGGAAGTGGCAGTTGGGTCTCGCACTACTGTGGACCTCACTATGAAAGAAGAGGCCAGCAACCTGAATGATGTTGTGGTCATCGGTTATCAAACGGTGAGGAGAAGAGATCTCACAGGTTCCGTTTCGTCTGTTGGCGCAAAACAACTTAGAGACATTCCACTAAACTCTGCAGCGCAAGCATTGGCCGGTCGACTTGCCGGTGTACAAGTTACCGGCACCGAAGGGTCACCAAATGCAGAAGTAATCATCAGGGTCCGCGGCGGAGGTTCCATTACCCAGGATAACTCTCCATTATATATTATTGACGGTGTCCAGGTGGAAAATGGATTGGCTACGCTTTCACCACAGGATATCGAATCAGTGGACGTATTAAAAGACGCATCTTCAACCGCCATTTACGGTGCAAGAGGTGCAAATGGTGTTGTAATCATTACCACGAAAAGCGGAAGGAATAATAAAACTGTAATTAGTTACAACGGTTTTGTTGGGGTAAACAAACTGGCCAACAAGCTCGATGTAATGAGTCCGTACGATTTTGTTGTTTACCAATGGGAAAGAAGCAGGGGCAACTCTACTGATAGTGCAAGTTTTGCACGGCAATATGGGACCACCTGGGATACATTGGCCAATTATAAGAATGTTCCTTTCCAGGACTGGCAGGACGAGATGTTTGGCCGCTCTGCCCTAATTCAAACGCACAATATTAGTGTAAACGGTGGAACGGTAAATACGCAATACAACCTTAGCCTCACATCAAATACGGAAGAAGGCATAATGCTGAATTCGGACTTCGACAGAAAGTTGGCGAGTTTCAAATTTGATCATACTGTCAGCAAAATATTCAAGGTCGGTTTCAACACGCGCTATAATAATACTGTTGTAAATGGCGCAGGCACCTCAAACACGGGGTCTTCGTCAACTAACCGTTTGAGGCAAAGTGTAAAATATAGGCCGTTATTATTGCCGGGCCAGGATGAAACCGATTATGATCCAAATTATGCCGCAGAAACAAATGCGAATAGCCTGGCACTGGTGAATCCGATTTTATTAAACAATGCTGAGTTCAGGCGTAATACAACAAGTATTGCCAACGTAAGTCTGTATGGGGAACTCAGGTTTACAAATTACCTGACCTTCAGAACAACTGTTGGAGTAGATTATACCAATACACGGCAGGAAGCATTTGATGATACCATCACGAATTCCTCCAAGCAGAATGGGACGCAGCCGATGGCTGGAATAGGCACTTCGGAAAGGGTTACGTTGAATAACTCAAACGTACTCACATTTACCAATGCGAACCTAAAGGGCGGCTTCAACGAAAAGAACAGTCTTACTATTTTGGCAGGACACGAAATATACCGGAACAAAATCAAAGGCGAAAATCAACTCGCAAGGTTCTTTCCACTCGGCATTTCTTCCACGAAGGCTCTTGGAAACATGAACCTCGGTACAAACTACATTGACAACTCACGGCCTCCATCATTCGAAGGTGAAGATCGCCTGCTTTCGTTCTTCGGTCGTGCCAATTATGGATTTGATAACCGCTACTTACTTTCATTCAGCTTAAGAGCTGATGGATCATCCAAATTTGCAGACGGAAATAAGTGGGGATACTTTCCCGCTGCTTCAGTTGCATGGAGGGTTTCCAACGAACGGTTCTTCGACAAATGGACAGGCACTGTGAATGACCTGAAGCTGAGAGTAAGCTATGGAGAAGCAGGTAATAACAGGATACCGAACTTCCTGTATTTGACTCAGTTTAATTCAGGCAGCCAGTACGGTCTTAATGATCAATTAGTCTCAGCTTATGTTCCCAGTTCGCTTGCGAACGCTGACTTGGTGTGGGAAACTACAGTTTCACGAAACTTAGGAATGGATGCAAGTTTCTTTAAGAACAGGTTGCAGTTCACTATCGACGTGTACAAAAACAGCACAAACGACTTACTGGTTGCTGTTCCAGTTCCAACATCCTCAGGGTATACTTCACAAATTCAGAATGTGGGGGCTACTGAAAATAAAGGAGTGGAATTACAGGTCAATGCTGTGCCAGTCCAAAACAAGGAATTCAGGTGGGATCTTAATTTCAATCTCTCAAATAATAAGAATAAGATTAAAAGTTTGGGCACGTTCCAAAATTTTTACCTCGCTAACTCTGGCTGGGGATTCTCCAACACGCCAGCAGATTATATCGTACGAGTTGGCGATCCGGTTGGTTCAATGTGGGGATTTACTACGGATGGTTTTTATACAGTTGACCAGTTTGATTACAATGCAACCACAGGTGTTTATACTTTGAAGGCTGGAGTTGCCAATAATGGAGGCGTACTTGCACCGCCGCAGCCGGGATCATTGAGATTTAAGGATCTGAATGGCGACACTGTTATAAATGATAAGGACAAATCTATCATCGGCGTTTCTCAACCAAAATTCTTTGGTGGATTGAATCAGCAATTCACTTACAAGAGTTTTGATCTGAATGTGTTTATTAATTACCAGATTGGAGGAGATGTATATAATGCAAATAAACTCGAGTTTACTACAGGGTATACGCCAAATGCAAACATGTTGACTGTAATGAATGGACATTTTCGTCGCATAAACGATCTTGGACAGGTGGTGACTGATCCGGCCTCGCTGGCAAAGTTGAATGCAAATGCAACTATCTGGACACCCAGCACCAGTAGCAACTCGTTTTTGCTACACTCGTGGGCAATTGAGGATGGTTCATTTATTCGCATCAACAATATAACGCTTGGGTATACTCTGCCGTCTTCGATTTCAAAGAGGATGAAGTTGCAGAAGTTGCGTTTTTACATTACTGGCAGTAACTTGAAAGTATTCACCAATTATTCCGGTTATGACCCTGAGGTTAGCGCAAGGAGAGGAAATCCTGTAACACCCGGAGTAGATTATTCTGCTTACCCACGCAGCCGGTCATTCCTTTTTGGCGTAAATGTTAGTTTATAAATAAAATAAATTCTTTGCGATGAAAGCAAGATGTGTCAATAAATATAGTACGATCTCTTTGGCGATGATGCTAATGATGTGCGGCCTTATTTCCTGTAAGAAGTACCTGCAGGTGGAGCCCGTTTCATCATTCGGAAGTGATTACGTTTTCAGCAATGTTGCCAATGCACAGAAAGCAGTTTTGGGCGCATACGCACCCTTGACTGGTGACAATGGTTACGGCATTAGGATCAGCATGTATTATCCGTATGATGAAGATATTATGATGGGCCAGGGAGGAACTCCTTATCCTGATAATGAAAGAAGAGATATTGCCCATTACACGCTTAATTCCAATAACACCCAGCTTGCTGCTCCATTTAACCAGTTGTATGCCGGCATCGAACGGGCGAATATTTGTATCTACAATATTCCTTTGATGGATCAATATACGAATGGAAGTGATGCGGATAAGAGAGAGTTAAAAAGGTTGGTTGGAGAAGCGCTTACACTTCGTGCTCAATACTATCTTGAGTTGATCAGGAATTGGGGCGATGTGCCTGCACAGTTCAAGCCATCTTCATTGGAGTCTGATTTATTCAAGGCGAAGACTGATCGTGATTCTATTTACAATGTGTTAATCGCGGACCTTGCCAATGCAAGCACGATGCTTCCATGGAGGACAGAAGTGCCAAGCGATGAAAGAATCACACAAGGCGCTGCAAGGGCATTGAGAGCGAGGATAGCGCTTTATCGCGGTGGTTATTCGTTAAGAAGAAATAAGCAAATGGAAAGGCCGGCCGATTACAAGGCCTATTACCAAATTGCCAAAGATGAGTGCAATGCAATTATGCAACGGCCCGACCAGCATAAATTGAATCCAAGTTATCGGTCTGTATTCAAAGATTATATCTGTGGCCACAGGATTGAACCGAATGGCGAAGTAATTTGGGAAGTAGCGATGTCCGGTGGCAACAGTGCACTTGGAGATAGCAAACTTGGATATTATAACGGACCTCGCTGGAATAACCTGGGAAATAGCGCACTCACTGTGCTTCCGAATTATTTCTACATGTTCGATTCAACCGACACTCGCAGAGACGTGATGGTTGCGCCTTACAACATCAACTCAAACGGCACGTACGTAGGAAAAACGCTTTCAACGCTTGTTGATGGAAAGTTCAGGCGCGACTGGATCACGAATCCTGTTGTACTCACTTCTGCCGCACAATATTTCGGATTAAACTGGCCAATCATTCGCATGTCTGATGTCTATTTAATGTTTGCAGAAGCGGATAATGAACTCAATAATGGACCTACGGCGGCAGCGAAGACTGCATTTGAAACGGTGAGGCTGAGGGCATATGGAGGCAACGCGGCACTTATTGGAGTGACACCCACTACCTATGGAGGATTCTTTGATGCAATCGGAAAAGAAAGAGCGTTGGAATTCGGAGGTGAAGGAATTCGTAAGTATGACCTTCTGAGGTGGAACCTTTTGGGAACAAAGATTGCTCAAACAAAAGCCACACTTACGGCAATGGCCAGCCGAAGCGGCGCGCCATGGACCACCTACCCAACCACTATGTATTATGATAAACTCACAACGTCAGGACTGGTGTGGGCAGGATCTTTTTATGCTCCAAATGTTACGCCTACACCGCCAACGAGCCAGTGGACTGGTGTACAATGGTTGGGATCTGGAATCACTTCTACGATTCTTACCTACTACGCCGTTGGGTTTACTCCTGGAAAAAGCGAGTTGATGCCTATACCGCAAGCGTCTATTGATGCGAACCCGCGGCTTACGCAAGATTATGGCTATTGATCATTTAAATTAACTGATAAGGCTGCTCATCCATTATTTAGGGTGGCAGCCTTTTTTCTAAAATCTTTGGACTGATGAAGAGGTTGCTCGTTCTCTCCGGCGTTTGGTTACTCATTGGATGTAGCGCATCAAAAAAAAATATACAGGCACAAAACGTACAAAGCGAAAACCTGGCATTTCCTGGTGCTGAAGGATATGGCCGCTTAACCCCAGGCGGACGTGGAGGAAGAGTAATGGTTGTTTCCAACCTCAATGATAACGGTGCCGGAAGTTTTCGCGAAGCGGTAACAGCGAAAGGGCCAAGGATAGTTGTGTTCAGCGTGTGCGGTACAATTCATCTGGAATCACCATTAAGAATTTTATCGGACGTCACCATTGCAGGTCAAAGCGCACCGGGTGGAGGAATTTGCCTGGCAGACTTTCCGGTTTTGCTGGGCGGTAACAATATCATTGTTCGTTACATCCGCTTCAGGATGGGGGATAAAAATCAGAAAGGAGGAATGGTAAATGGAAACGGTGGCGACGACGCATTTGGCGGAACGAGAAGAAATAATATTATGATCGATCATTGTTCATTGAGCTGGAGCACGGATGAAGTCTTGTCCGTATATGCAGGCGACAGCACTACATTACAGTGGAACTTGATTTCTGAGCCCCTGAATTATTCTTATCATTATGAAACAGGTGATAAAGATTATGAACACCACGGATATGGTGGAATATGGGGAGGCAAGCATCTGTCAGCCCACCATAATTTGTTTGCCCATTGTAACAGTCGCACTCCAAGGTTCGACGGCATTCGTAATTCTCCAATTGAAAATGTTGACTATCGCAACAACGTAATTTATGATTGGGGAGAAAACAACGTTTACGCAGGCGAGGGCGGTAATTATAATATTGTAAACAATTATTACAAATGGGGACCTTCTACAAAAGAGGCAGTAAAATATAGAATCGTTAATCCGTACAAGCGCGATCCTGATATTCCGTTCGGTAAATTTTATCTGGAAGGAAATTATGTTGATGGATCCGTTGAAACGACAAATAACAATTGGTTCGGAATGATCCTCAATAAAGGTACAGAGGCAGAGTCGGCCCTCGCCAGATTGCAATCTCCATTTAATGCACCAAACATTCATGCGCAAACTGCGCAGAATGCATATGGCGAAGTGTTATCGAATGTAGGCGCGACTTTGCCAAAACGGGATTCTCTGGATGAAAGAATTATCAATGACGTTAAAAACCGAACAGGGAAATTAATTGATGTGCAGGGTAGCTACCCTCATGGGACGGATTATGCAATGACCATAAATGCATGGCCAAATCTATCTGGTGGCAATTCTGCATTGGACACTGATAAGGATGGCATGCCCGATGAATGGGAAAAGAAGAACGGCCTGAATATTTCAGATCCTTCCGATGCGGCAACTTATACATTAAGTAAACAATACACTAACGTGGAAGTGTATTTGAATAGCAAAGTTCCTAACTTTTAGCCAGGGACTTCAATTAGCGGCATCTCCAAACGGTCGGAAATTTAAAGGTTGCGTATGAAAAAACATTTTGCATTTCTAATACTTTTTCTTTCACTTTTTTCACCACCAAGGAAAAAAATCAAGGTGTGGCTGATAGGGGATTCTACCATGGCTAATAAAGAAGTGAAAGCCTATCCTGAAACGGGCTGGGGAATGCCATTTGCTAATTTTTTTGATTCAACAGTTGTAGTGGACAATCGGGCAAAAAATGGACGAAGCACAAAATCTTTTTTTGCGGAAGGCCTCTGGGAACCGGTGATCAGTAGTATGCAAGAGGGAGATTATGTATTTATCCAATTCGGTCATAATGATGAAGGGAAGGAGAAAGTAGGCAGGTACACTACACCAGATGAATTCAAGGCAAACTTGCTGCTGTATGTAAATGAAACAAGATCAAAAAAAGCAATTCCTGTATTAATTACACCGGTAGCAAGGAGAAATTTTGATTCTACAGGAAGCATCAGGGAAACACACCCCGTTTACACCGATGCCGTCAAAGAAGTTGCGCAAAAAAACAATGTGCCGCTTATTGATCTTGATGAGAAGAGTAAGGCGTTGCTTCAAAAGTATGGCCCCGAATCTTCGAAGTACCTGTTTAATTATCTTGAGCCAAACGAACATCCAAACTATCCGGAGGGAAGGAAGGATGACACCCACTTCAGCGAACTTGGCGCTCGTAAGATGGCAGAAATAGTTCTCGCAGAAATCAGGGAACTGCATCTTGAATTAGCTGACCGGATTGTGAACAGGAAATAATCGCTCCAATTCATGAGGAAGACAAAATTTACGATTCTTACCATTTTCTTTCTTCTCGTACTGGCTTGCGAAGAACTGCAAGCGCAGGAATTTATTCCCTTATGGCCAACCGGCAAGAAACCGAATACAAACGGAAAAAAAATTACGGATAGTTTATTCAATGAGCGCATTTGGCGGGTGGCAACGCCGGGTGTTTATGTTTTCCAGGTTCCTAAATCAGAGAATAAAGGCAGTGCTGTATTGATTTGTCCTGGCGGAGGATATGAAAGGCTATCATACATCTATAACGGATTCCAGGTTGCAAAGTGGTTTAATGTTCATGGCATTAACGCATTTGTTCTTACCTACCGGTTGCCTCACCAGGCAGATCTTCAACAAAGGGAACTTGCTCCCCTGCAGGATGCTCAACGCGCGATTAAATTAATTCGCGCAAACGCTTCCCGGTATTTCATCAATGCAAATACAATTGGTGTGATGGGAACAAGTGCTGGCGGCCATGTCGCGAGCTCACTCGGAAATAGCCTGGAGGATATTTCAATAATTCACGATTCACTTGACCAGGTGAGTTACCGTCCCGACTTCATGATTTTATTGTCGCCGGTAATTTCAATGGGTCAGTATGCCCACGCGGGAAGCAGGAAAAATTTGCTTGGCCAGGATAGCAGCAGTTCGACGATAGAAAAATATTCAAACGAATTACACGTGACTCCTGCTACACCTCCAACTTTCATAGTGCATGCGCAAAATGA
>Ga0136846_1226240_pt1 | contig 15117 bp, 17 predicted proteins | sample HopSoiMetagenom2_FD_96841 | JGI IMG/M metagenome (GOLD analysis project Ga0136846, IMG submission 96841) | Grasslands soil microbial communities from Hopland, California, USA - 2 Assembly 2016 (version 4) | ecosystem: Environmental > Terrestrial > Soil > Grasslands | place: USA: Hopland...
CGCGAGGTGGGGGAGACCTGCATGAGCCTCGCGCAGCATGCGCGCGATCGGTTGGCGGACGCAGGGCTCGAGGCGGTGTTTCCAGATCGGACAACGTTCAAGGAGTTTGCCGTCCGCGTCGGACGGAACGCCGCCGACGCGATTCGCAGCGCGCGCGAACAGCACGGAGTCCATCCGGGTTATGCGCTCGGCCGCGACTATCCCGGCCTCGACGACGCCGTCCTCGTCGCGGTGACGGAGCGGCGAACGCCGGCCGACATCGAGCGACTCGTGCAGGCGCTGGCGGCGTGAAGCTCATCTTCGAGAAGAGCAGTCCCGGCCGGCGCGGCGGCGCGCCGCCGGCATACGACGTCCCGAAAGCGGTCGTCCCGGAGGAGCTTCGCCGCGCGGAGCCGCCGCGGCTGCCGGAGCTCGCCGAGCCGGAGCTCGTCCGGCACTTCACCGAGCTCTCGACCAGGAACTTCGGGATCGACACGGGCTTCTATCCGCTCGGGTCGTGCACGATGAAGTACAACCCGCGCGTCAACGAGCGGCTCGTGATGCTGCCGGGTTTTCGAGACCTCCATCCGTACCAGGACCAGGATGCAGCGCAGGGCGCGCTCGAGCTGATGTGGCGGCTCCAGGAGGCGCTGATCGAGGTGTCCGGCCTGCATGCGTGCTCGCTGCAGCCGGCGGCAGGCTCCCAGGGCGAGCTGACCGGCCTGATGCTGATGCGGGCGTACTTCGCCGACCGCGGCGAGGGCGACCAGCGCGACACGATCGTGACGGCGGACACCGCGCACGGCACGAACCCCGCGAGCGTGACGATGGCGGGATACAAGCTCGCGAAGGTGCGCACCGACGCACGCGGCAACGTCGACGTCGCGCACCTCCGCGAGCTCGTCGACGAACGGACGGCCGGCCTGATGCTGACGAACCCGTCGACGCTCGGGCTCTTCGACGAGCACATCGAGGAAATCGCCGCGATCTTCCACGAGGCCGGCGGGCTTCTCTACTACGACGGCGCCAACCTGAACGCGGTCTGCGGAATCTCCCGGCCGGGAGACATGGGCTTCGACATCGTGCACATCAACCTCCACAAGACGTTCTCGCAGCCGCACGGCGGCGGCGGCCCCGGCGGCGGGCCGATCGTCGTGCGCGAGAAGCTCCAGCCGTTCCTACCCGTTCCCGCCGTCGTGCGCGACGGCGATCGCTTCCGGCTCGACTTCGACCGGCCGAAGTCGATTGGGAAAGTGCGCGGGTTCACCGGGCCGTTCGGCGTCTTCGTGCGGTCGTATGCGTACATCCGCTCCTACGGGCCGCGTCTCCGCGAAATGTCCGAGGTCGCCGTGCTCAACGCGAACTACGTCCTCGCGCGGTTGAAGGAGGAGTACGACTTGCCGTTCGATCGCCTGTGCATGCACGAGTTCGTGCTCAGCGCTCGGAGGCTCAAGCGTGAGCACGGAATCAGCGCGCTCGACGTCGCGAAGCGGCTGATGGACTACGGCTTCCACCCGCCGACGATCTACTTCCCGCTGATCGTCGCGGAGGCGTTGATGGTCGAACCGACCGAGACAGAGGCGAAGGAAACCCTCGACGCTTTCTGTGACGCGATGCTCGCGATCGCACGCGAGGCGGCGGACAACCCGGAACTGTTGCGCGACGCGCCGCACGGTCGTCCGGTGCAACGCCTCGACGAGGTTCGCGCTGCAAAGCGCGCGATCGTCAAGTACGGGTTCGAGGCGCACGACGACGCCGCCGCAGGCGACGAGACCGGCGGGCGGCAGCTCGAAGCGCAGAAGGGCGCGTAGCGGTCCGCTAGGCCGCGAGCGGCAGCTCGAGCTGCGTCAAGCCGAGCCGCTCGAACACGAGCTCGACCTGGAAGGCGACGGGCGCGAACGCCTCGCGCGGCCACACGTGCGGCTCATCGGCGTGCTGGAGCTGCTCGAGCTGTCCGACGAGGAAATCGTCACCCGAGCGGAGCATCACGGTCTGCGCGTAACAGCGCGCCCAGACCTCTTGCGCGGACTCGAAGTACCGCTGCCGGTGACTCCCGCCGGGAAACGGGCGCGGTGAGAGACGCGCGACGGTCTCGCGCCATTCCGCGAACGCGGGGTGGACAGCCGAGGCCCACACGCGGCTGTGGCGGTCGTAGTGCACCTGGTGGTCGACGAAATGCGCGAGCTCGTGCAGGAAGCCTGTTGCAGCATGTCCCGACCGGCTCGAGACCCGAATGTCGATCGGGTTCGCGCGACGGTACCGGTACGCGCCGGCCTCGCTCGTGGTCGAGGTGATGCGAACCGGCACGCGGACGAGATCGGACTTCAACATGTGTACACGCGCGGCAGCCGCGAGCGCGCGCGACAGCTCGGTCGCAAGCGGGCTGCGCGTCGGAAGTAGCAGCAGCTCGTCGAGCGGACGAACGCGTGCACGACCCCAACGGGCGACACAGTCAGGGTATCGGCGCCGCGCCACGAGTAAATCCTTCGTCATGCATCGGACGTAGTCCTGCGCACAAACGCTACATTCAGCACGTGACGCAGCGAGCTACGGTTGCCGCGATCGCGGGCGCGTGCGCTGCTATCGACATCGCGCACAAGGTCAACGTGCACGCGGAGTACCACCATGTCCGATCGCCATACGCAGCGCTTGCGATGGGTGCGTTCGTCGTCGCACTCGTCGCGCTCGTCCCTCGCTTCCCGTCGCGGACCGCGAACGTCGGCGCGGGCATCGCGGCAGGCGGCGCGCTCGGAAACCTCTTGTCGGTACTCGTGTGGTCGCAGGGAGTGCCGGACCCGATCGTGTGGCAGGGCGCGACACACGGAGTCGCGTTCAACCTTGCCGACCTGTTCGCGCTTCTCGGAGATGCGTTGCTGCTCTGCGGCGTCGCCGTCCACGCGCTGCGCCATCGCCCGGAGTTGCGCGCGCCCGTCTAGCTCAGATCAGATCGTCGAGGTCGTCGTCGACCAGGAGATCCGCCCGCCGGCGCTGCATCATCACCAGCGCGACGGTCAACAGGACCAGTAGCACCGCAACGGTCAGGCTCAGCCACGTGAGTGCAAACCACGCGACGGCGGCCCACGCACCACCCATCCATTTCCCGAGCGGGTCATGGCGCACGAAGCGCCAGATTGCGGCCAGGTTTTCCATCTGCGGCTCCCTTCCGCCTGAGCATCGGGCCGGATCTCGCTCCCGTCAATCCCTCAGGGGGCGTAACGCGGGCCGGTTTCGCGAGACTATGAGACGTGACCAAAATCCAGAAAACCGAAGCGGAGTGGCGCGCTGCGCTCACTCCCGAGCAGTACCGCGTCCTCAGGCAGAAGGGGACGGAGGCGCCTTTCACGGGCGAGTACGACCACGTGTTCGACGACGGCACCTACCGCTGCGCCGGCTGCGGGGCGGAGCTCTTCACGTCGGACACGAAATACGACTCCGGGTGCGGGTGGCCCGCGTTCTCCGCACCGGCCAGCGGCGAGGCGATCGACGAGGACACCGACACGACCTACGGGATGGTGCGGACCGAGGTGACGTGCGCGAACTGCGGCGGCCACCTGGGCCACGTGTTCCCCGACGGCCCGCAGCCGACCGGGATCCGCTACTGCATCAACTCGGCAGCATTGCGATTGGAGGAAGAGTGACGACGAAGAAGGCAACGTTCGGCGCCGGGTGCTTCTGGGGCGTCGAGGCGGCATTCCGCCAGGTCGACGGTGTGACCGCGACGCGCGTGGGCTACGCCGGCGGCACGCTCGACAACCCGACGTACGAGGACGTGTGCTCGCACACGACCGGGCACGCCGAGGTGGTCGAGGTGACGTACGACCCGGACAGGGTCTCGTACGACGACCTGCTGCACGTCTTCTGGCGCAAGCACGACCCGACGCAGCTCAACCGGCAGGGATGGGACATCGGCGACAACTACCGCTCGGTGATCTTCGCCCACGACGACGAGCAGCGTGACGCGGCGGGGAAGTCGAAGGAGTTGGAGCAGGCAAACCGGCGCGCGCCGATCGTCACGCAGATCGAGCCGGCGCAAACGTTCTACGAGGCCGAGGACTACCACCAGCAGTACCTCGAGAAGCGCGGCCGCTCCTCGTGCACTCCGCAGCTGGCACGAGCAAGTTGACCGGCTACAACGCGATCAGCCCCGGGTCGGTCGGCGTGAAGCCGCAGGCATCGAAGTAGAACGACCGCAGCTCCACGTCGAAGTCGACGTGGAGCCACTCGCAGCCGGCGGTGCGCGCACCGCCGGCTGCGCAGCGGACGAGCGCCGTGCCGATGCCGTTGCCGCGTGCATCGCGCGTCCGCCAATCGTCAGCGGTGGGCGGGTGACCGAACGCTTGCGCATGAAGCGCGTTCAGTTCGTCGTTCGCAACGCTCCCGCGCCACTCGTACGCAACGCCCCTCACACGAGCTCGTCGGGACGCGTGCTGAACGCAACGCGCCAGTCCTCGTCGGTCTCGCCGTCGATCGTCAGCCGCCACTCGTAGCGGCCGCCGGGCTCGAGCGGGAACGGCGGGATGTTGATCGCGAGCGGAAGGTCGATCGGCGTTCCGGGCTTCACGCCGGCGGGCCGGCCGACCTCGAACCCGGCTTCGATGAAGATCGGCTGCTCCCCCTCACCGGTGTCCACGAGCACGGCCTGTCCGTCGCTGTCGAGCAGCTCGAGCCGGCACGCGTGCTGCCGGTTCGCCTGGTCCCACGGCACCTCGATCTTGATCGCGAGCGCCATCGGCGACGGCTCGGGCCCGGTGGTCGACCAGCCGCCGCCGAGGACGAAGAGCTTCCCCTCGACCGCCTGAGCCGCGTCTGCGAGCAGGATCGTGACCTTCACGGCTGCGTCACCGCCGCGAGTTGGCCGCACGCGGCCTCGATGTCGCGTCCGCGTGTCAGTCGCACCGTCGCCGGGACCCGCGCGTCGTCGAGCGCGCCCTTGAAGGCGGCGATCGCTTTTCGGGTGGAGCCGGCGTACATGCCGGTCGGGTTGTACGGGATCAGGTTGACCTTGAAGATCTTCGGGTCGAGCAGCTCCGCGAGCGCGCGCGCCTGCTCGACGCGGTCGTTGATCCCACCGAGCATCACGTACTCGACGAAGATCTTGCGGTGGTGCAGCTCGAAGTAGCGCTCGCACTCGTCGAGAACCTCCGCGAGCGGATACCGGTCGTTGACGGGCATCAGCTCGCTCCGCAGCTCCTCCGTCGGGGCGTGCAGCGACAGCGCGAGGCGGATCGGCTCCTCGACGTCGTCGACGAACCGCCGAAGCCCGGGGAGCCACCCGACCGTGGAGATGGTCGTGCGGCGGTGGGTGATCCCGAGGTCGGGAAGGAGGCGCGCCGCGTCGAGAACTGCTTCGAGGTTCAGCATCGGCTCGCCCATCCCCATGAAGACGGCGTGGTCGACCGGCTCGATCCGGCGGAAGTGGAGGGCCTGGTCGAGGATCTCCGACGCGCTGAGATTCCGCGCGAACCGCATCTGGCCGGTCGCGCAGAACGAGCAGGTGAGCGGGCACCCCGACTGCGACGACAGGCAGAGCGACCGCCGCCCGTCGCGGTACCGCATCAGAACCGCCTCGACCGGATGCCCTTCGCGCGTTCGGAAGAGCGCCTTGACCGTCCCGTCGCGTGACTCCGCCTCGTGCGTGAGCGTCAGCGTCGAAAACGGCACCTCGTCCTCGAGCGCCGCGCGGAGCGCCGCCGGCAGATTCGTCATCGCGCCGTAGCCGCGGACCCCGCGCGCCGTCCACTCCCACACCTGATGGGCGCGGTACGGCGGTTCGCCCCGCGCGGCGAGGCGTTCGCTGAGCAGCGCACGGTCCACGGACGCCAGGGTAGCGTTGGCTATGGGTCGACCCTGGTGGCAGACGGCGGTGCTGTACCAGATCTACCTCCGCTCGTTCGCCGACTCGAACGATGACGGGGTGGGCGACCTTCGCGGGGTCATCGATCGGCTCGACTACCTCGGCTGGCTCGGCGTCGATGCGCTCTGGCTGAGTCCGGTCACGGTCTCGCCGGATCGCGACTGGGGGTACGACGTCGCCGACTACCGCAGCATCCAACCCGCGTTCGGGAGCCTCGATGACCTCGACGAGCTCGTCGCGCGCGCGCGTGAGCGCGACATGCGCATCGTCCTCGACCTCGTCCCGAACCACACGAGCGACCGCCACCCGTGGTTCGGAGACGCGCGCGCCTCCCGCACCGCGCGCCGCCGGAGCTACTACGTCTGGGCGGACCCGAACCCCGACGGCTCGTCGCCGAACAACTGGCGGTCGACGTTCGGGGACGGCCCGGCGTGGGAGCACTCGCCGGAGACCGGACAGCTGTACCTGCACAGCTTCCTCCCCGAGCAGGTCGACCTCGACTGGTGGAACGAGGACGTTCGAGACGAGTTCGACGACGTGATGCGGTTCTGGCTCGACCGCGGCATCGCCGGCTTCCGCCTGGACGTTGCGCACGCGATCGTCAAGGACCGCGAGCTGCGCGACGTTCCTGCGGCCGCACAACCGGGTGTCCGCGTCGACCTGGACGAGACGTACGCGGTGCAGCGGCGCTGGCGCGCGTTGATCGACGGATGCGAGGGTGAGCCGCGCGTCTTGATCGGCGAGACCTGGGTGCTCGAGCTCGAAGCGCTCGCGCGGTTCTACGGCAACGGCACGGACCAGCTGCACCTCGCCTTCAACTTTCCGTTCACGTTCTCACCGCTCGAGGCGGATGCGCTGCGCGACGTTGTCGAGCGAACGTACGACGTCCTGCCGCCTGACGCATGGCCTGTCTGGATGCTCTCGAACCACGACATCGAGCGGATGGCGACGCGTCTCTGCGGCGGTGACGCACGGAAAATCAAATGTGCGCTCCTTGCGCTCCTGACGCTGCGCGGAACCGCCGTCCTGTACCAGGGCGACGAGATCGGCCTCGAACAGGTCGACGTGCCCCGTGAACGTCTGCGCGACATCGCCGGCCGCGACGGGTGCAGGACGCCGATCCCGTGGACGCCGGACGGCGGCTGGCGCGAACCGTGGCTGCCACTCGGTTCGACGGCGCGGAACGTCGCGGGGCAGCGGGAAGACGAGGCGTCGATCCTGCGGTTCGTCCGCGACGTCGTCGCGCGCCGGCGGCAGAGCGAGGATCTGCGATCCGGTGCGTACGCGTCGCTGGTGGCCCCGCGGGGAGTCTGGGCCTATCGCCGGGGCCGGTCGACGGTCGTCGCGATCAACCTCAGCGACGAGCGCGCCGAGTTCGAGGGCCGTCCGCTCGAGCCGTGGGAGGGTGCGATTCTGTAGGCGGCCGCGCGCTACGGACAGTGCCGCCAGGCCTGGCGGATCGCCGTCAGCTCACCGACGACGAGCTGGACGTCGGCGTGAAGGATGATCCGCAGGATCTCCGCGTCGAGGTCGGCGGGATCGGCGACAGCCACCATGACCGCGCCGGACGACATCGTCCGCACCGGGACGGCGCGGAAATACTCGGCGAAGTCGCGCGGCAGCCTCGCGGCGACCTTGGGGTCGACAGATCGCGCCGCGATATCGACGTAGTCGAGCTCGTTCTGCTCGGCGAGTGCCTGCGCCAGCTCGCTTTCATAGAGCCACCGCCGCTCGAGCAGGATGTCGCCGAGCCGGCGGCCGCTCCGCTCGACTTCGGCGAGCGCTGCGTCGAGCCGTTCCTGCGTGACGCGGCCACGCCGCAACAGGATCGTCCCGAGGAACGGGCGGAGGCTCTGCTTGAAGGCGGGATCGAGGCGGGCGGGCCTCAGCTGGGACGGGAGAGAGCTCATGGGGTCGTTCGGTCTATCGGCGGACGCCCGGCGAACCGGCTCACCCGTCAGGGGTAGGACTGGTTCAATGCGGACCGTGATCGATCTGCGCTCGGACACCGCGACGAAGCCGTCGCCCGGGATGCGCGCCGCGATGGCCGCGGCCGAGGTGGGCGACGAGCAGCTCCGCGAGGATCCGACCGTCAACGAGCTGCAGCGTCGCGCCGCCGAGCTGCTCGGGCAGGAGGCGGCGCTCTTCTTGCCGACGGCGACGATGGCGAACCAGATCGCGCTCAAGGTCCTCACGCGGCCGGGCGGTCAGCTCCTCGCCGAGGAGCGGACCCACATCCTGATCTACGAAGCGGGTGGCCCGGCCGTGCACTCGGGGCTCGTCATGCACGGTCTGCCCGGCGTCGCCGGACGGATCGTCCCCGAACAGCTTCGCGCGACCGCGGCCGCCGCAGACGACCTGCAGCCGGCGAGTATCGTCGTGCTCGAGAACACGCACCGCAGCGCGGGCGGCCGCGTCTGGCCGTTCGAGGATTTCACCGAGATCGTCGAGACCGCGCGCGAGCTCGGGCTGGCGGTGCACCTCGACGGCGCACGGCTCTTCAACGCCGCGGTCGCCGCCGGCCGGCCGGCCGCCGACTACGGCCGTCTCGCCGACAGCGTCACCGTCTGTTTCTCGAAGGGCCTCGGCTGCCCGCTCGGCGCGATCTTCGCGTCGTCGGCGGAGCGGATCGAGCAGGCGTGGAGGGGAAAGTTCCTGTTCGGCGGCGCTCTGCGCCAGGCCGGCATCGTCGCCGCGGCGATGCTCTACGCGCTCGACAACAACGTCGAGCGGCTCGCCGAGGATCACGCGCGTGCCGCGCGCCTCGCCCGAGGTCTCGCCGAACGCGGGCTGCCGGTCGATCCCGACACGGTCGAGACGAACTTCATCGGGCTCGACGTGGCGTCGCTCGGGGTATCGGTTCGCGAGGCGCAGGAGCTCGTCGAGCGGGAGGGCGTGCTCGTCGGCGGCCTGCGCCCCGGCGTCGTCCGGATCGCGACGTACCTGGGCATCACGGACGACGACATCGACACTGCGATCGATGCGATCCCCGGTGCGCTGGCGCACCTGATCGGGAACGGCACGGGCGACGCTCGCGCGTCGTCGGTCGGGACTGCGATCCCGCGCGACCGCTAGGCGTCCGGCGCCGCCTTACTCGTACTGGAGCGCTTCGAGTGGGTTGAGCCGCGCAGCCCGCCGCGCGGGGAAGATCGCAGCCACGATCCCGACGAGGATCGCGGCGACGAGGAACACGACGACCTGGCCCCACGGCGTGAAGAAGTTGATCTCGTCGACGCGCACGATCAGCAGCGCTGCGAGCACGAGCCCGAGGACGATCCCGATCGTCGCGCCGATCAGCGAGGTGATCACGCTCTCCGCCCGGATCATCCGGCGAACCTGGCGACGCGTCATCCCGATCGCGCGCAGCATCCCCAGCTCGCGCGTGCGCTCGAAGACGGTGAGGACGAGCGCGTTGACGATCCCGAACAGGCTGACGAGGATCGAGAGGGCGAGCAGGACGTACAGGATGTTGAGCGTGCTCTTCAGGCCCGACGCCTGGTCTTTCTTGAACTGATCGCCGTCGGCGACCTTCGCGTTCGGGAACTTCGCGAGGCTCTGTTCGAGCGCGCTCTTGTTCGCGTCGGTCACGCCGCCGCGCATCGTCACGAAGGTGAAGAGGTTCTCGGGCTGTGCGTAGTTCGCGTCGAAGGTCTTGCTCGAGATCGTGACCGGACCGAACGGCGATCCGCCTGCCGGCGGCTTGAAGATGCCCTCGACCGTGAGGACGATGTTCCTACCGGTCGGCGTCAGGATCGGGAAGCCGCTCCCGACCGAGAGGTCGTGGTTCTTCGCAAATCCGTCGTCGATGAAGGCGCCGCTCTCGCCGAGGTTCGCGAACACCGCCTGTGACCCCTTCTTCCAGTTCAGCGTGATGATCTTGCCGATCGTCGGATCGACCGCGGTCATCTGCCGCGTGTTGCCGAACACCTGCACGTCGCCGGCGCGCACGCTCGCGAGGCCGTCGAGACCAGGCGTGTTCGCGGCCGCCTCGGCTGCGCTGACCGGGATCGGCGAGTAGTTGTTCTGCGCCGTGATCGCGTAGAACTCGCCGCCGGCAAGGTCGTCGACGGCGCTGTTGAACGTCCCGATGATGCTCGCGGCGAGCGTCGCGACGAGCGTGACGAGCGCAAGCCCGATCATCAGCGCAGCCGCCGTCGATGCCGTCCGCTGTGGGTTCCGCTGCGCGTTGTCCCGCGCGAGCACGCCGGCGGCGCCGCCGACGCGTGTTGCCGGGAAACCGATCGCGTGTGCAAGCGGGACGACGATGCGCGACGAGAACAGCGCGACGCCGACGAAGATCAGCAGTGCGCCGACGCCCATCGAGAGCAGGACCGTCGTCGTCCCGAGGCCGCTGCCGAACAGACCGTAGGCGAGCGCCGCGAAGCCGAGCAGCGCCGTGGCGGCTGCGCCGATTCCGCGAAAGCGGTGGAACCGTCCGGGCGGCAGTTCTGCGCCCTCGCGCACGGCCGCGATCGGCGGCACGCGCGTCGCACGCAACGCGGGGCGGAGGCTCGCGCCGAGCGTGACGAGAATGCCGACGACGAGCGCGACGACGATCGTCCGCGTCTCGAGCGTCAGGCCGTTGTTCGGCAACGTGAAACCGACGGCGTCGAAGAGCTTGAACAGTCCTTTCGCGAGCGCGAGCCCGACGAAGAGCCCGATCACCGACGCGAGGACACCGATCGTGAGCGCCTCGAGGATCACCGCCCGCAGCACTTGCCGACGCGACGCTCCGATCGTCCGCAGGGTCGCGAACTCGCGCGTGCGCTGCGCGATCGTGATCGAGAGCGAGTTCGCGATCACGAACGCACCGACGAACAGCGCCACGCCGCCGAACGAGAGCAGGAACTTCTGCAGGAAGCCGACGAAGCTGTTCGTGTCCTTCGCGTCCGACGTCGCCTGCTGGTTGCCGCTCCGTACCTGCGTGCCCGGCGGAAGGATCGAGCGGATCTCGGCCTGCAGCTTCTGCGGCGACACGCCCTTCTTCGCGGCGACGCGAATCTGGTCGAGCCTGCCGACCTTGGCGAAGAGGTGCTGCGCAGTCTTCAGGTCGAAGCCGGCGAGCGTCGCGCCGCCGATCGTCGACACGGCGCCGAACTTGACCAGGCCCGACACCCGCAGGCGCTCCACGGGCCCCTGCGCCTGGACGCCGATCTGCTGGCCGATCGCGATGTCCTTCTTGCCAGCGGTCGAGCGGTCGACCACCACCTCGCCGGCCTTCGGCCACGAGCCGGAGACGAGCGTGAGCGAGTTGAACCGCGCCTGCGTCGGGTCGACGCTGAAGCCGAGGTTCGGCGCGCCGCCGAAGACGATCGCCTTGCCGTTGCGCCCGATGAGCTGCGCCTCGCCGGCAACCCCGCCGAGCGCCGCGTCCACGTCCGGCAACGCCTGCACCTTCGGGAGCAGCGACTCGTCGAACGAGGGATCGGTCGTCGTCCCGCTGTCGGAGAGGTTGAAGGCGGACTTGCCGCTGACGACGGCGTCGGTGCCGCGGTACGTCTGCGTGAAGATCGCATCGAACGCGTTCGAGATCGAGTCCGTGAGGACGTACGTCCCGCTGATCATCGCGACGCCGAGCAGGATCGCAACGCCGGTGAGGGCCGTTCGAAGCTTTCGGAGTAGCAGTCCTCGGAGCGCGAACGCTGTCAACGCGAGCCGATCTCCTCCATCGCGCGGAGAATGTCGGTCGAGCTCGAGCGTCCGATGTCGCGGACGACCCTGCCGTCGCCGAGAAAGAGGACGCGGTCGGCGATCGATGCGGCGTGCGCGTCGTGCGTCACCATGACCGTCGTCTGGCCGTACGTGTCGACTGCTTCGCGGACGAGCGTGAGGATCTCCCCGCTCGTCGAGGAGTCGAGGTTGCCTGTCGGCTCGTCGGCGAAGACGACTGTCGGCCGGGAGACGAGCGCCCGTGCGATCGCGACGCGCTGCTGCTGTCCGCCGGACATCTCGGCCGGGCGGTGGGTCCGACGGTCGGCGATGCCGATCCGGCTCAGCAGGTCGTCGACCCATGCCTTGTCGGGCTTCGTCCCCGCGATCGTCAGCGGCAGGACGACATTCTCCTCGCCGGTCAGCATCGGCAGGAGGTTGAAGAACTGGAAGACGAAGCCGATATGGCGGCGGCGGAGCTTCGTCAGGTCGTTGTCGCCCAGCTTCGAGATCTCCGTCCCGGCGATGTAGACCTCGCCGGAGGTCGGCCGATCCAGGCCGGCGAGGATGTGCATCAGGGTCGACTTGCCCGAGCCGGAGGGGCCCATGACGGCCGTCAGCTGGCCGCGGCCGACGTCGAGTGAGACCCCGCGCAACGCGTCGACGGCGGTGTCGCCCTCGCCGTAGCGGCGCGTGACCTCCTTCGCGGAGACGACGGGGCCGGTGTGCTCGATCTCTGTTGCCGCGGGAACCGCGGCTGTGATGGCTTCGCTCATGGTTTCGAGTTTTGCATCCTCCTCGGATCCCTTCAATGCGAAAGACCGCCGGGTCGAGGTTCGGTTAACCGCCCCTGTCGCCGACGGCCGTCAGGAAGACGAGGGCGATGACCGCGTAGACGGAGACGAGGAGGATCCCTTCGGGTCGCGTCGACCGGCCGTCGCGGATCACGATCGCGACGAACACCGCGGCCGCGCCCATGGCCCCCAGCTCGACCGCACGGAACGCGAGCGTGAGCGGGTCGGCGAACGCGAACGAGACGAGCGCGACGACCGGGATGACTAGGAGCGCGACCTGGGCGCTCGACGAGATGGCGATCTCGGTCGCGAGCTTCATCTTGCCGCGGCTCGCGATCACGACCGCGCCCCCGTGCTCGGCGGCGTTCCCGACGACGGCGACGATCACGAACGAGATGAAGAACTCCGAGAGGTGCGCCGCGTGCGCGAACGCCTCCAGCGAATGGACGAGGATCTCGCTGATCGCCGCGGTCGCGACCGTCGCGGCGGCGAGTGCGAGGAGCGAGACCTTCAGGCTCCAGCCGCCGGCCGCGCCCTCGTGACCCTCCGACGTCCCCCGGACGCCGCGAAACGTCATCACGATGTAGAGCACGAGGAGGATGACCGCAGGGACGATTCCGAGCAGGGCGAGCGAGTGGCGGTCGGGGTCGCCGTGCCACCCGGGGATCGACGGGATGAGCAGGAGCACGACGGCGGTGACGACGAGCCCGAGCTGCATGATCAGCGACCGCCGGTCGAGCTCCGCGTCTCCGCCGACGATCAGCGCGGCGCCGAGCACGAGCAGGATGTTCGAGACGACACTGCCGGCAAGCGAGCCACGGACGACGTTCGGGAGCGAGTCGGAGATCGCGATCAGCGCGATGATCAGCTCCGGCGCGTTGCCGAAGCTCGCGTTCAAGAGGCCGCCGATCCGAGGACCGGTGTGCTCGCCCGCATGCTCGGTGGCTTCGCCGATGAGCCACGCGAGCGGGATCAGCGCCGCTGCGGCCAGCGGGAACAACACGGCGTCGCTTGGTTTCGCGACGAGATCCAGCAAAACGGTGAGCGGCGCGATGGCGAGCGAGGCCCAGAGGAGTCTGCGCGCCACGGGCGACTAGCCTAGCGGCGTGCTTGCGGCCGTCCTCTTCGACTGGGGCCACACGCTGATGGACTGGCAGTGGGACGAAGAGCTCGTCGGCGCGGGAATCCGGGCCGGGCTCGAGGCGGTCGGCGCGCCGCCCGACGCCGCGGACCCGGTCACGCAGCGCTACGCCGCGGAGGCGAAGCTGACCGACTGGGAAGCGCCGGAAGAGGTCGAGTACGAGTCGCTCGTACGGACGATGCTCGCCGAGTGTGGCGTCGACGTCGACGACGAGACGCTGCGTGCCTACCTGATCGCCGAGCACGGCGCGTGGGCGCCGGCCCGCAGGCTCGCCTCGATGAGCACCGCGCTGCTCGACGCGCTGCGCGAGCGGGGCCTGAAGACCGGTCTCGTCTCGAATGCGATGGACCCCGCGTGGATCCTCCTGCGCGACCTCGACGAGCAGGAGCTCCTGCCGCGACTCGACGGCGTGGTCTTCTCGTCCGAGGTCGGCGTGCGGAAGCCGAGGCCGGAGATCTTCGAGCGAGCGCTCGTGGAGCTCGACGTCTCGGCCGAGCGAGCGCTGTTCGTCGGCGATCGCCTCGACGCCGATGTCCGCGGCGCGCGGGACGTTGGCATGCGCACCGTGCAGGCGATGTGGTTCCGGGCCGAGGAGGACGCGCGCGTCGAACCGGATTTCCAGGCGTTCACGCAGGTGGACGTCCTGAACATCGTCCGGCGGCTGACCGGCGAACTGTAGGTACGCGCCGTTCGTCGCAAGCAGGTGGAGCGGTGTTTGTCAAGGCTTGCGGAGCGCGTGCGCGCATCCCACAATTCCGTCATGACACCTTCGCAGCAGCCGGCGAGCGAGCTCCCGCTCCGGCCGCAAGACGAGCTCGAATGCCGCCGCTGCGACGTCCACTGCGACAAGGTCGTCTACCCGTCGGCGTGCCTCGAGCGGGCGTGTCCGTTCGTCTACGCGTACGAGGAGTTCGGGCGCACGTACATCGGGTGCATGCAGAAGGTGTACGGCGTCGAGATCGACCTCGAGCTGCTCGCCGCGGCCGAGGCTCGCGGCGGCGGGTTCGGCGCCGTTCGCTCGTTCCGGACGCCGCTGCCGATGTGCATGGTCGAGGTGGAGGAGTGCTACGGCGCGCAACGCGCCGGCGAGCTCGGCTGCCGGAATCCCGAGTTCCACGAGCTTCCGACCGCGTCGCCCACGTTCAAAGTCTTCGCTCAGATAGCGGACTGAGCAGCGCGTAGCCGACGAGCGGGCTGATCGCGGCGAGCGCGAACGCAGCGCGCCACGACGCATGGTGCACGGCCGCTCCGAACGCGATCGGCGCGACGATCGATCCGCCCGACAGGAAGGTCTGCTGCAGGCCGATCGCGGCACCGCTGCGCGCACGCCCGGCTGTCTCTGCGATCGCGGTGAACGAGAGACCGTTCCACGACAGCGCGAACGTCCCTGCGACGACGAGCGCCGGAACGATGACGGCGACGGGCGCGTCTACGAGCACTGTGACCGCGGCGACCGTCAACGCGAGGCCGACCGCGACACGGCGCAACGGCACGATTCTCGCCCTGATGCGGTCCGACCACCGGCCGACGCCGATGCGGGCGACGCCGCCGAAGATCTGCGTGGCGGCCAGCGCGCCGGCCGCGACAGCGGTCGAGACGCCGCGGTGGTCGTGGAGGAAAAGGACGATGAACCCGATGAGGGCGATCTGCGTCGTGACATAGAACGTGCTCGCGACACAGATGCGCCACACGCGTGGATC
>Ga0136846_1236673_pt1 | contig 15116 bp, 15 predicted proteins | sample HopSoiMetagenom2_FD_96841 | JGI IMG/M metagenome (GOLD analysis project Ga0136846, IMG submission 96841) | Grasslands soil microbial communities from Hopland, California, USA - 2 Assembly 2016 (version 4) | ecosystem: Environmental > Terrestrial > Soil > Grasslands | place: USA: Hopland...
CAGTAAGCGGCGGTGATATAGAGCGCGACGCTGGCCGGAACGGCGGCAGGCCGCATCCGCACGGTCCCCAGGATCGTCAGGATGAGCCCGAACGTGGCGATCGCTTCGCCCGTCCATTGGCCCGGTCCGCTGCGAGCCTTCGTCGACAGTTCGAGGATCGGCAGGTCGAACATCAGGTGCGCGACCCACACGCCGAGGATACCGCCGCCGAGCTGGACCGCGACAAAGGCCAATGCCACACGGCTGCTGATGTCGCCGCGCAATCGCATGACCAAGGTTACGGCCGGATTGAAGTGCGCGCCCGAAACCGGCCCGAACATCGTGATCAGCACGAACAGGATCGCGCCGGTCGCAATCGTGTTGCCGAGCAACGCGACCGCGACATTCCCGCCCGCGAGCCGTTCGCCCATGATGCCGGAGCCGATGACGGTCGCGAACAGGAGAAAGCTACCGAGTGCCTCGGCGAAGATGGCCCGCCGCGTCACGACGCGTGAATGCGATGGCCGGCGTCGTCGACAACCTGCTCGCCGTCTTCCTTGGCGAACGCGGCCTGTTGTGGCGTCGGCAGGATGTCGAGAACGGCCTCGGACGGCCGGCACAGGCGTACGCCGAGCGGCGAAACGACGAGCGGGCGGTTGATCAGGATCGGATGGTCCATCATCGCGTCGATCAGCGCTTCATCCGACAGGCTCTCGTCGCCAAGACCGAGTTCGGCATAAGGCGTGCCTTTCTCGCGCAGCAGCTGGCGAGGCGTCAGTCCGGCGCGCTCGATCAGTTGCGACAGCATCGCGCGCGAGGGCGGCGTCTTGAGATATTCGATAACGTGCGGCTCGATCCCGGCGTTGCGGATCATCGCCAGCGTATTGCGCGACGTGCCGCAGTCGGGATTGTGATAGATGATGATGTCGGTCACGATTTCACCTCGCGTGCCGTTTCGACTTCCGCGAGATCGTCATGGATCGTTTGAAGACGTTGCCGGATCGCAAGGGCCGGAACGTCCCGATCGCGGATCGGCAGTTCCATGAGCTTGGCGATCCGCTTCTTCAGCGCATCATGCGTCGCCTCGAATGCCGAATCGACCGCCGCGTCGTTTCCTTCGACCCCTGCGGGGTCGGGAAGGCCCCAATGCGCCTTGACCGGATGACCCGGCCAGATCGGGCAAATCTCGCCGGCCGCATTGTCGCAGACGGTGATGACGACATCGATCGATGGCGCGCTCTCGGCGGCGAACTCGTCCCAGCTTTTGGAGCGCAGATCGCCGGTCGGGTAGCCGTGGCGTTCGAGTAGCCGAAGCGCGCCCGGATGAACCTGGCCTTTTGGAAACGAGCCGGCAGAATACCCCCGGAAACGTCCGTTGCCCAAACGGTTGATGATCGCCTCGCCCAGAATCGATCGGGCGCTGTTTCCGGTGCATAGCACCAGGATATTGGTGGGCTCGTTCACGCAGTCCCCGCGGCGCTGCAATGACTACGCGTCAGAACTTCCATGAGCGAAGCACAGATTTCGGGTGATCCCCCGCAACAATCTTCCATCAGATATTCCAATAGGGCACTCATGTTTTCGTATCGGGCCGTATAGATGACCGAGCGCCCGTCGCGTCGGCTGTCGATCAGCCCTGCATGGGTCAGGATGGTTAGGTTTGACGAGAGCGTGTTGGGCGGGACATCCAGCCGGCGCGCGATCTCACCTGCTGGAATTCCCTCATGGCCCGCCTGCACCAACATACGGAATGTGGACAAACGGCCTTGGTGGGCAAGGGCCGACAGAGCGGTCACAGCGGTCTTCATTTCCATAGTTCCTCTGTAGCGGAAATGGCGCAATCGGCAACGACCGCTTGTCGGCGCTCCCGCTACCGCGCGGCTTTGACCTTCAGTTCGAACGACCCGGCGCGGCCCTTGGGCGACGTGAGCATGCACGCGTCCGCGCTGACGCCCTTGAACGGGCAATCTCCAGCGCCCGAGATCGTGATGACCAGCGATGCCGACGACGGTCCTTTATAGGTGCAGGACGCATGCTGGAGCTGCGGATTTGAGTAAATGCCCCGTTGCGGGCCGAGGATGACGTCCGATTGTTCGCCCCCGGCTACGAAATGACAGATCATTTCCCAATCGCCCTGGCCGGTGGCGGAGATTGTGGGAGCGGCGATCTGGGCATGAGCCAAGGGCACCTGTCCGACCATCACGCCGGCGGTCATAACTGCAAGCAATTTCCTCATCAGTATTCCCCTCGCTCCATTGATTCGATAGTTCGGATATATTGGAATAGAGGAATATTGGAAGAGCTTTTAATGTTGATCGCAGATGGTGGTTGGTGGTCAATGTGCGAGCGAGTGGACGATGTAATCGCTCTTCAGTGCTGCTGGTCGTTCACGCTGTAGAACATCGGATTACGCATCCAGTCGTTGATGGCGGACTCTCGCCAACCGGTGCAGCGCGTGGCGATGCGGACCTGTTTGGGAAACGTGCCGGTCTGGACCTTCCGGTAGAGGGTCGAGCGACTGAGACCGGTGCGATCGAGCACCGCGTTGAGGCGAAGAATGCGGTCGGGCGTATCGGTCGGCATGGCATTGTCCTGTATCGCGTGAGTTCCAATCGCTCCCCGTCGATACATTTGAGACACCAAATTCGCTGGCGCAAGAGTGCCAAAACAGTGCCAAGCTAATGAGAACAGGCGTTTATAGCGCAGTAGAGTGCGCTGAAGTGCACTAGGGTGCAGCAGAGGGCATTTGAGCGCGCGAAATAAATTTCATTCGACATAATTATTGTCGATTGAGTCTCAGCTAGTCCGAAATTGTCCTGACGCATGCCGTGAAATTCCACGGCGTCCAGAATTGCTGGCGGCGGGCTTCACCGCCCGGCGTTCTGGTGCAGCCGGGGGGCAACCCGCTACGCCTCGTATCTGTAGCCGCTTTTACTTTTCGCGAGTCTCGCGACGCTGCAGCTCGTTATCGATCGCCTCGCGAACGAACAATGCCAGCCGCCGATTGCCGACCAATGCCTCGATCCGTTGAATCGTCTCGATCGGTAGCCTGATCGTCGTCGGCTTCATTCCAAGCGGAGGGCGTCCCATCGGATCGTGCGTATCCGGCGGCGGACCAATCTCCAATACTATCATCATTGACGCTACCGTTTATTGTATATACGACATCGTTTATCGGATTAAACGATGTCGTATTTCGATGCAACGCCGTTTGCTCGTGCCGGAGCCGGCCAGTTGGCGGCGGTTTCCATGAGCGGCCATGCAGCGATTCGCGGCTAATGCGGAACGGGCGTGGACATGCTCAAGAATGGTTCGATAACTTCGCGGCGTAGCCTCCTCGCTGGAATCGCCGTTGCGCCAGTCGCCATGTCGTCCCCTTGGGATGCAGCCGTCACGGCATTGCCTGACCACGACGAACCTGTCGTGCTCAGGCGGACGAGGGCAGGGCGCAGCGACAGTCGGTTCCGCTATCACAACGCAGAGAGCTTTTTTCTGGGGATAGAGAAGGGCATCGTGCGGGATCCGCACGACCAGCTCTACCGGACCGGTATCGTCCTTCAGTTGGGCTTGAGTTCGCATCTGCTGGATGTCGGCTTTACCGATCGATGGTGTGCTCGCCATGTCGGGCTCCACATCACGAGGTCGCTTGCCTACGCCAATGCAACCGGCTTCGGATTCGAGTTGGCCGAGTTCGACCTACTGGCGGCGATCCTCTCGCCTTATGGCAAGTGGCGCTTTCCGCAGCCGCACGAACGGGTTGAAGACCTACCGTTCACGCCGGAGCAAATTCGGATGCTCACCCGCGTGTTGCTCGATCATGTGCATTATGTGACCGGCCATCCCCGCCCGCATGGGTGGAATGCGCGCCATGCCTGACGACGAGCCAAGACTGACGGATGACGAGCAGCGTCAATACGCCGAAGCGCTGGAAGCACTTCCGCTGCTGACGCGGACCGTATTCCTGCTCGCCAGTCGAGACAGTTTTCCATACGCGGAGATCGGCTGGCGATGTGGGATCAGCATCGATGAAGTACAGGTTCGCCTAGCCGACGCGCTGCTCGGCGTGAGTCGTCACATGCACGGGCGGCGCAGCTTTGTCGGCCAAGTCCGACGCGCGTTGCTGCCGTGGCGCGATGTCTGGGCGGCAGCGCGGGCGAGGGAAGGCGATCGGCGGCTCGCGCCCTGGCTCTCGCCGGAAAACCGGCCCGACAGACGAGGCGCGATTGATTGGTTTGCATGGGCGTTCGAACATACGCTTCGATAACGGCGGAGTATTTGGGTGAGCGCCTACCGCTGTTCGCTGGCAGAGTCCGCAAGGAGGCTCCATATGAGCGCAGCTACCCATCCGAGGAAGCTCCAACCCAGAAATAGATTGAGTGCTAGGATGGCTTTCGCGTTCCGCTTTCGACGCACGTAAGCGATCATTGACGGAACGAAATAGAGGATCGCGGCAACGCCGATCGCCACCCATATAAGCACCTTCGGATCAGGTGATGGCGTGGTGCTCACGGGCGCAACGTTGACTGTGGGTATTGCTGTGGCCGTTGGGATCGTCTCAGGTGAAGCGCCATCACTCGCCGCTGCGGTTGCAGAGGCGGGTAAAGAGACCTGGCAATAGTCGGGGTCGTTCTGCAAGGCGGCGATAGCTGATTTGTCACCCGCAAGCGCATCAGCGACCTTCGACCCGCACTCGGACGCTGGGCTATGAATGTAGAGGTAAGCTGCGTTGCCCGCGCACGCGCTGCACATGCCGAGGTTCAGGAGCGCGTTGTCCACGTCGTCGGCTTTCAAAGCCGCAGCTGAGTTTTTCGAACGATCGACCTCAATATCGTAGGTGACAGTGCCATCGTCAGACAAGCCGGCAATGGCCGGCTCCGCTGCACCGATCTTGCAGTTCGTAAGCCGCAGCGCCTCGACCTTTTTGCCGTCCTTAATCAGATACCGCGGATAACAGCCTCCACCGTGTGAGCAGAACTGACCCTCGCCGTTCTTATCGACGTTGTATTGCGTGACCGCATCGTCGATCTCGCCCTTCTTTAGACGGTAGCCCGTTATTGTTTCGGGTATGTCCATGAGCGCGACAGCGTTGCAGATGTCTGCGGCGTGCGCCGGGGCGTCGATACCGGTCATGGTGATAAAAAGGAGAACCAGGCCGACGATCGCGCGTTTTGGCCGAAACACACTCCTCCACCGCATTGACGCCCCCCAACTCTTCCCCTGATCAAGGGCTAGCTGAGCCGTTCCAGCATTGCCAGCGTCGACTATCCGCCCCGTTTCTCCGAGCTCTGGTGCTAGGTTACTATTTGGCGACGGATGTTGAGATCGACCGATGTGAATGCGATCGACCGCTTTGGATTGATACCATTCGCATCTGCGGCGCTAGGTGAGCGTGTCGAATGCTCGCTTTCCGCGCCGCTGCCACAGAGTCAGGTGTTGCTCCCGATCCTCGCCGCGCAGTTTCGACGCTGCCTCGACGAGTAGCCCCAGGATTGCAGCGCGATCGTCATCAGTCAGGGCAACCAGATCGGCTTTAACGACCAGGCCGCCGAGTTCGATGAGGTGCCGCGTCCGTTCTCGGCGCTTCATCTGCCAAGCCCGCGTGTCACGTCGCGCTCGCGCCGCCAGAAGCCGGTTGCGTGCCGCCGTCGCTCGTCCGAGCGCCGCGCGCGTCGCCGCGATTGCGGCGCGCGGCGCTCCGGCTTGCCGATTGAAAGAAGACCTCGCCCCGATTGCGCCACGCCTCCAGAGTTGCGGTGTCTTTCGTATTGACTGCCGCCAGCAGCGCGCCTGCCAGCGCGTCAACCGCGAGCCCATCGGCACCCGTTGCAATCACCAGTTCGCCAAGCTGGTGCAGCTTGCGCTCTTTCAGCAGTTTCGCCCGCTCGTTGAGCGCCTTCATTTCCGAATCAAAGTCGCGGGGCTTACGCATTACACCGTCCTTCATTGAGCATCGACGGCAGATCAATTATCGGACGTGTCGATCAGTCGCAATGCGCTGAAATGTCTTGGGATTACCCGGTCCCGAGATTGATGAAATCTTTCGAGGGCGCGCTTATACGTCGTGCCGACGTGCTCGAATGGGAGTAATTGGACGATCGCCATGGCGATCTACCATTTCTCCGCAAAGGTCATCTCCCGCGCCAACGGATCGTCGGCGGTTGCGGCCGCTGCGTACCGCTCGGCGTCGCGATTGCACGACGAGCGCCTCGACCGGCATCACGACTTCTCGAACAAGGCGGGCGTCGTTCATTCGGAGGTGATGCTGCCGGACGGCGCGCCGGAACACCTCTCTGATCGCGAGAAACTGTGGAATGCGGTCGAAGCGGGCGAGAAGCGGATCGACGCGCAGTTGGCGCGGGAGATCGAGTTCGCGATCCCACGCGAACTCGATCAGGCAGAAGGCATTCGGCTGGCGCGCGACTTTGTCCGCCAGGAGTTCGTCGACGGAGGAATGATCGCCGATCTCAACGTGCATTGGGATATCGGTGCCGACGGGCTCGCGAAGCCCCACGCCCATGTCATGCTGACCATGCGCGAGGTTGGCGAGGACGGGTTCGGCAAGAAGAACCGCGACTGGAACCGCACCGACCTTCTGGAGAAATGGCGCGAGCGCTGGAGCGAGCACGTCAATCAGCGCTTGGCCGAACTCGATCTCGATGCGCGGGTCGATCACCGATCGCTTGAGGCCCAGGGTATTGAGCTGGAGCCGCAGCACAAGATCGGGCCGGCAGCATCGCGGATGGCGACGCAGGGGTTGGAGTCCGAGCGGCTTGAAGAACATCATTCCATCGCGCGCGCCAATGGCGAGAAGATCATCGCCAATCCCACTGTCGCGCTCGATGCGATCACACGGCAGCAGGCGACGTTCACTCGCCGCGACCTCGCGATGTTCGTCCACCGACACAGCGACGGGAAAGAGCAATTCGACCGTGTGATGGGCGCCGTCCGCGCTGCGCCAGAGTTGGTCGCGCTCGGCAAAGATGGACGTGGGGAAGAACGGTTCACCAGCCGCGACATGATCGAGACCGAGCGACGACTGGAGCGCGCCGCAGATCGGCTTGCGGAGCGCGGCGATCATGGTCTCCCGGCGGCAGTGACCAGGGGGCTAGCCGATACCGCCGGGAGTGGCGGCATGGTACTCGGACACGAGCAGCAGGCCGCGCTCGCGCACATACTCCGGCCTGAGGATCTCGCAATTATCACTGGTTATGCCGGGACGGGCAAATCGGCCATGTTGAGTGTTGCTCGCGACGCATGGAGCGAGGCTGGGTATGAGGTTCGCGGTTGCGCGCTTTCAGGCATCGCCGCCGAGAATCTGGAAAGCGGATCGGGCATCGCGTCGCGCACGATAGCGAGCCTTGAGCACCAATGGGCGCAAGGCCGCGACTTGCTCGGTCCCGACAATGTACTGGTGATCGATGAAGCGGGGATGATCGGCTCGCGCCAGATGGAGCGCGTCATCAGCGAGGCCGAGAAACGGGGCACGAAGGTCGTGCTGGTCGGCGATCCCGAACAATTGCAGGCGATCGAGGCGGGAGCGGCCTTCCGGTCGATCGCGGAGCGACATGGCAGCGTTGAGATCACCGAGATCCGTCGCCAGCGCGACGACTGGCAACGCGATGCAACCCGATATCTCGCGACCGGGCGAACCGATGAAGCAGTGCGCGCATATGAGGAGCATGGGGTCGTCCACGCGGCCGAGACACGCGAGCAAGCGCGCGCCGACCTGATCGACAATTGGGACCGTGACAGACTGGCGCGGCCCGAGACCACGAGGATCATCCTCACGCACACCAATGATGAGGTACATACCCTCAATCTGGCCGCCCGCGATCGGCTGCGTGCGTCTGGGGAACTTGGCGAGGACATTGCGATCCGCGCTGAGCGTGGTGAGCGCCACTTCGCAAGCGGCGACCGCATCATGTTCTTGAAGAACGAGCGCAGCCTTGGCGTGAAGAATGGCTCGCTTGGTCGCGTCGAAAGCGTAACCGCCACCCGCATGGCGGTGCAGCTCGACGATGGCCGTTCGATTGCGTTCGACGTCAAGGACTACAACCAGCTCGATCATGGCTACGCCGCGACGATCCACAAGGCGCAGGGCGTCACGGTGGATCGCGCCCACGTGCTTGCCACCCCTGGCCTTGATCGTCACGCGGCCTATGTCGCGCTGTCCCGACACCGCGATGGTGTCGACCTTCACTATGGCCGCGATGACTTCGCCGACCAGGGTCGGTTGGTCCGCACACTATCGCGCGACCGCGCGAAGGACATGGCTTCGGACTACGCTCGCGATTTTGCCGACGGGCGCGCGATCATCATGCCGTCGCCAGCGATTGTGCCACGCGAGCGCGCGGCACCGGCGTCGCCTATCCGAACGCGGGGGATGTTCGATGGCCTTAAACTTGGCACCGCGCCGGCCGTGGCCGCGGAACCGCATGCGCCATCGTCCTTGTCGTCGGCAGTGCAGCGTTATGCCCGCGCGACGGCGGACATCCTGAAAATGCGCGGACAGGGATTGGAGGAACTGCCTCACCAGCGTGTCGCGTTCGATGCCGCAGGGACAGCGTTGAACGCTATCCGCCCAGACAGTGCGCGCGATCTTCGCGGCGCGTTCGGGCGGGATCGAGGGTTGATCGAAGAAGCGGCGAGCGGGCGAACGGCCGCGGCTATCCGCGCGATGATGCTGGAAAGCGAGGTCCGCAACGATCCGGCGCTTCGGGCGGATCGGTTTGTGGAGGATTGGCAGAAGCTGCGCGGGCAACGTCAGGCATTGCATCAGGCCGGTGACGACGTCGGGTTGCGCCGCGTCCGCAGCGACATGGGCGCGATGGCGAAGAGCCTGGAACGCGACGCCCAGGTCGAGTCGCTGTTGAAAAAGCGCCTGCCCGAGCTTGGAATGGAGATGTCCGGGAGCGCATCTTTGTCCCATGACCTCCAGGAATGGCTCGGCATCTCGCGCAGTCGCGGGCTGGGGCGGTAACGTTGGTGCATGGAACCAGATACCAATCCGCCGATCGCAGATGATGATCCTGCCAAGGCGTTTGCAGACTTGCGGGGCGAGGTGAGTTTGCTTCGTCGCGCGGTTGAAGGGTTGACGGCCGAGCGGCAGAATGCGCCAGATTACACGCCGACCTTGGCCGGATTGTCCGGCAGGCTCGCTCACCAGGATCAACTCCTGGGCAAGATTGCCGAGAGCCCGGCGATGCGCCTGACACCGGAAAATCTTGCAGTGAGTATCGCCAAGGCCAGCGAGATCGCGCGGGCAGGCGATCGTGAATCGCTCGACAAGGCAGAGGCCGCTTTGCGAGCCTCGATTGCCAGCATCAATGGGGTGGTCGAGCAGGCCTGGGCTGCTGACCGTCAATGGAAGCAACTTTATTGGACGGCCAGTGTAGCGACCCTCGCTGGTGCACTTGGCGCGCTTTCCATTCTGCACGTCTTCGGCTGAGACCTGCAGGGGTCGCGCAGCGCTGGCATTGATCGTGGCGCACATAGCATTCCGCGGATAAGGCCCGCTGCAGCGTCCACTCGACGCCATACATTTAGCGGGCGATCGGCTTGCGTTGACCGTTGCCTCACGGGAGACTCAATTCGCGTCCAGATTGATGCTGCACAGGGGACCGAGATGACCGTTACCGTATTCACGATAGGTTACGAAGGTTCCGAGCTGGATCAATTCCTTGCCACGCTAGTTGCTGCGCATGTCTCGCACGTGATCGATATTCGTGACGTTCATGCATCCCGAAAGCGAGGATTCTCGAAGTCTGCGTTGACTCTGGCACTTGAGAGCCGCGGGATATCATATACCCACCTTAAGGCGTTGGGCGATCCGAAGCCGGGACGAGAAGCGATGCGTCGAGGTGACTATCCCGCGTTTCTCGATATCTATCGACACCATATCGACCAACCCCTAGCTCAAGCGGCATTAAATGAGGCGACCGCAATAGCCTTGGCGGAGCCGTCTGTTCTTCTTTGTTACGAGCGCGATCCGAAGCATTGTCATCGAACGCTTGTAGCAGGCCTGTTGAAAGAGCTAGCTTCGTTCACAATCCGCCACCTCGGGGTAAACTCTCGGAACGTGCGGTCGGGGGCGAGGGATGTTGGTGGCGCAGAATCCGAGGCTATCTACGCGGTCGGCTGAGATTGAGGCAACAATCCTCGTTAAAGCTCTACCACAGGTTTCAGAAAACCACGGCGAGACCGTTTGCGTCGCTGCGATGGATGACAATCGGAATTGGTTTCGATTTTATCCCGTGGCGTTTCGCCAGCTTGAGGACACGCAAAAGTTTGGCAGGTGGAGCCGCGTCCGGCTGAAAGGACGCCTGCCCGACGTACAGAAGGACAACCGCGCGGAATCGCGCAACGTAGATCAGAATAGCATCACGCTGCTGGGCAAAGTGCCATCAGATAGACGAGCCGCTTTTTTGGAGCCCGCGATCGTGCGCAGCACGAAGAAGGAGCGAGCGGAAGGCCGCAGCCTTGCGCTGATAAAACCTGAGGAGCCAACGTTCTTTTATCGGCGGCGAGACCCGGCCGAGATAATCAAACGCCAGGCCATGTATACTCGTTTGCTTGCGTCGCCTGATATGTTCGCGGCCAAAGAGATCGTGCCGCTGACGCCAGCCCCTTACGAATTCGGCTATCGTTATCGTGATGATGACGGACAGCACGAATGCCTTTGCCACGATTGGGAGGTTGAGCAGACCTTCTTAAACTGGCGACGAAGCCACGATGAACAACGCACACTAGAACTCGTCACTGAGACCTTTGGCGACCGCTATCCGCGAGAAGGTATGGTTCTCGCGATGGGCACTCACTCACGCTACCCGGACATCTGGATGATCATTGGGGTCATCCGTATGGCGCCCGTCACGCAGCCGATCTTGCTGTGAGCGTTCTGCCCAAACCCGAGGGAAACTAGTTCAGCCGATTACGTTGGCCTCTCATCGCGGAGACTATTTCACTCGGCAGATATTTTCGTGATCACGCGATGGGTAGCGGTTCGCCAAAAATCAGATCCTCCGCATGCGCCTCATTCGAGGACGGCAATTCACGCCGGCCGAACCGCGCGTAAAGTGTCGGCAGCACGAATAACGTCAGCAGCGTCGCCGAGATCAACCCGCCGATCACCACGGTTGCGAGCGGCTTCTGCACCTCCGAGCCCGCGCCATGCCCCAGCGCCATCGGCACGAACCCGAGGGAAGCGACCAGCGCCGTCATCGCCACCGGCCGCAGTCGGAGCAGAGCGCCTTCGCGGCTCGCGCGAGCACGCTCCATCCCGGCACGCATCAGATCCTGGATCGAGGTGACCATCACCAAGCCGTTCAGTACCGCGATGCCGGAAAGCGCGATGAAGCCGACCGCCGCCGAGATCGAGAAGGGCATGCCACGCAGCAGGAGCGCAGCCACCCCACCCACCAGCGCCAACGGAATGCTGGCGAACACGATCGCCGCATCGCGCGCGCTGCCAAGAGCGCCGTAGAGCAGCAACAAGATCAGTGCGAAGCAGGCAGGCACGACCAGCATTAGACGATCGCGTGCCGAGGCCAGGTTCTCGAACTGCCCGCCCCATTCGAGGAAGATGCCAGCGGGAAGGCGAACCTCCTTCGCAATGGCGGCTTGGGCATCGGCAACCACACCGGCGACGTCGCGGCCGCGCACATTGGCCTGAACGACCACCCGGCGCTTGCCGCTCTCGCGGCTGATCTGGTTCGGCCCGTCGGCGACCCGGATATCGGCGACGCTGGCGAGCGGCACGAACGTGCCCGAGGGCGTCGGCACCGGCGTCTGCCCCAGCGTCGCGAAATTGGCGCGCTCGGCATCCGACAGGCGGATGACGATCGGGAACTTGCGGTCGCCCTCGAAGATCACGCCGGCCGGTCGGCCGCCGACCGCCGCGGCGATCACGTCCTGCACGTCTTTGGCGGTCACCCCCAGGCGCGCCGCCGCATCGCGGTTGAACGCGATGTCGAGCATCGGCAACCCTTCCGTCTGCTCGACCTTGATGTCCTGCGCCCCCCGGGTCCGCCGGAGCACCGCGGCGATCTTGTCGGCGGTGTCGTTCATCTGCGCGAAGTCGTCGCCGAACACCTTGACCGCGACGTCGCTGCGCACGCCGGCGATCAGTTCGTTGAACCGCATCTGGATCGGCTGGGTGATCTCATAGCTGTGTCCCGGAACCTGGGCGAGGCGCTGTTCGATCCGCTCGACCAGCGCCGCCTTGGTCAGGCCCGGGTCGGACCACGCGCTGCGGGGTTTGAGCATCACGAACGTGTCGGTGGCATTGGGCGGCATCGGGTCCGAGGCAAGCTCAGCGGTGCCGGTGCGCGAGAATACGACCCGCACCTCGGGGATACCCGACAGCGCCTTTTCGACCTGGAACTGCATCTTCTGGCTCTGGTCGACCGAGGTGCCGGGCACCCGGAACGCCTGGACCAGGAGGTTGCCCTCGTCGAGCTGCGGCAGGAACTCCTGGCCCAGCGTGGCATAGCCCGCGACGGCCAACGCCAGTGCGCCGATCGCAATGCCGAACGTCCGCCTGGGCGCGCGCATGGCCTGGTCGAGTCCGGGCTCGTAGCGGCGGCGCAGCCAGCCGACGATCCGGCCTTCCTTCTCGTCGACCGGCTTGCTCAGCCAGACGGCAATCGCGGCCGGCACGAAGGTCAGCGACAGGACGAACGCGAACACCAGCGCCATGATCACGGTGAGCGCCATCGGCTCGAACGTCTTGCCCTCGACGCCCGAGAGGGTGAGCAGCGGCACATAGACTAGGATGATGATCGCCTGGCCAAAGACCGAGGGGCGGATCATCTCGCGCGCGGCCCGCGCCACCAGCCCAAGGCGGTCGCCGCGATCGAGTGGACGGCCGAGATGGTGCTGGCGATCCGCCATCCGGCGCAGCGCGTTCTCGACGATGATCACCGCGCCGTCGACGATCAGCCCGAAGTCGAGCGCGCCAAGGCTCATGAGGTTGGCCGAGACGCCGACCTGGAGCATGCCGAACCCGGTCAGCAACATGGTGACCGGGATCACCGCCGCTGCGATCAGCGCCGCGCGGAAATTGCCGAGCAGGACGAACAGCACGGCGATGACCAGCAGCGCACCCTCACCGAGATTGCGGGCGACCGTCGAGATCGTCGCGTTGACGAGGTCGGTGCGGTCGAGCACCGGCTCGATGACGATGTCGGGCGGCAGCGACGGGCCGATCCGCTGAAGCCGCCCGGCGACCCCGGTCGAGACGGTCCGGCTGTTCTCGCCGATCCGCATTACGGCGGTGCCGGTGACCACCTCATGGCCGCCTTCCGACGCCGAACCGAGCCGGATCGCCTGACCGAGCCGCACGGTCGCGACCTGGCCGAGCAGGATCGGCGTGCCGTCGCGCGTGGCGATGACGGTGTTGGCAAGTTGCGCGGTGCTGACGATCCTTGCATCGGCGCGAACCGCGAGACCCTCGCCGTCGCGGTCAACGACGCCCCCGCCGATCGCGCTGTTGTTGGCCTCGAGTGCGGTTGCAAGCTCGCTCAGCGACAGCTTGAGCGCAGCGAGCTTCTGGACGTCGGGGACGACCAGATATTCCTTGTCGTAGCCGCCGAGCGAATCGACCCCGGCAACACCGGCCACCGACTTGATCTGCGGCGCCACGATCCATTCCTGGACGGTGTGGAGATAGGTCGCCTTGTCGGCCTCGCTGACCAGCCGGTCGCCCTCGGGCGTGATATAGCTGCCGTCGGGCTGGGTGCCGGGCTCGCCCGGCTTGTGCTGCTCATGCCCGCGATTCTGATAGCGGACGGTCCACATATAGATGTCGCCCAGGCCCGTCGCGATCGCGCCCATCTCTGGCGTCACGCCATCGGGCAGGCGCTCCTTGGCGTCGTTGATCCGCTCGGCGACCTGCGCCCGCGCGAAATAGATGTCGGTTGAATCCGAGAATATAGCGGTGACCTGGGCGAAGCCGTTACGACTGAGCGAGCGCGTGCTTTCCAGCCCCTTGATGCCGGCAAGCGCGGTCTCGACCGGAAAGGTGACCTGCTTCTCGATCAGCTCGGGTGACAATGCCGGCGCGCGGACGTTGATCTGGACCTGGTTGTTGGTGACGTCGGGCACCGCGTCGATCGGCAGCCGATAAAGCGACGCCGCGCCGATGACGGCGGCAATGGCGGCAAGCAGCAGGACCAACCAGCGGCGCTCGACCGCGACGGTGACGATACGGTCGAGCATGGCTCAGTCCTCGTCCCCGCCTTCGCCCTTGCCGAGCTCGGACTTGAGCGTGAAGCTGTTCGCGGCGGCGATCTTCTCGCGGCCGGTGAGGCCCGAGGTCACGACGATGGTTTCGCCGGACGGGGTACCAAGCGTCACTCGCGTCGCCTTGAAACCGTCGCCTGTCCGCACGAACACGATCGACTTGCCGTTCACGGTCTGAAGCGCGGTCAGCGGCACGCGGACGGTCGCGCTGCCTGCGCTCTCGATCCGGATCGCGGCAGTGACGGATTCGCCGATCCGCCACTGACCCGCGCGGTTGTCGAGCCGGGCGATTGTCGGCACCAGCCGCGTTTGCGGATCGAGCGCCGGCGATATGAAGCTGATGCGGCCGGTGGCGCGCCTGCCGGGCGCGGTAACCTCTATTGTGCTGCCCGGCCTCACCCGGGCGGCATCGGCGGAGGAAAGCGACAGGGTGATGCTCAGCTGATCGACATCGGCGATCCGAAAGAGCTCGGTTTCGGTGGCGTTGGTCGTAAAGACCTGCCCCAGGACGGCGTTGCGCGCGATCACGCGACCGTTGATCGGCGCGGTGATGATGATGCGGTTGAGACTGCCGCCACGGACCCCGGACGCCGCGACCTGCTGGCGCGCAAGCCGCAGTCCGGTTGCGGCCTCTTCGTAGGCGGCACGAGAAATTTCGACTTCACGCAATGGCCGAAATCCGCGTTTGTAGAGCGCCTCGTCGCGATCGCGCGTTGCGCGTGCCAACGCGAGGCGCGTGCGTGCCTTCTCCACATCCGCCTGAATCGTCGCGGCTTCGCGGCTTTCGAGGATTGCCAGCGTATCGCCGCGCCTGACAGGGTCCCCGAGATTGCGAGTGAGCGCGACGATCCGGCCCTCGATCGGTGCGGCAACGACACGCGTCGTATCCGGATCGC
>Ga0136846_1220435_pt1 | contig 15115 bp, 11 predicted proteins | sample HopSoiMetagenom2_FD_96841 | JGI IMG/M metagenome (GOLD analysis project Ga0136846, IMG submission 96841) | Grasslands soil microbial communities from Hopland, California, USA - 2 Assembly 2016 (version 4) | ecosystem: Environmental > Terrestrial > Soil > Grasslands | place: USA: Hopland...
CTGCGCCAGGTCAAGCACGGCAACGAGATGCTGCTGCGCGAGAAGTTCGACGCCGAAGCGATCCTCAGCGACATCGAGGTCCGGCGCGCCACCTCCTTCCCGGGCGTGCCGACGATGTGGATCGCGCTCGCGAACCACCCCGGCATCGAGAGCCGCGACCTGTCCTCGCTGCGCTTCTGCGGCTCCGGGGGCGCCTCGCTGCCGGTCGAGGTCGGGGCCCGCTTCGAGCGCCTCACCGGCCACAAGCTCGGCGGCGGCTGGGGCATGACCGAGACCGCGCCTGCCGGCACCAACCTGCCGCTCGACGGCCCGGGCAAGCCCGGCTCGATGGGCGTGCCGCTGCCCGGCATCGAGATGGGCATCCGCGCGCTCGACGACCCCCGCCTGGAGCTCGGGCCGAACCAGAAGGGCGAGATCGCGATCCGGGCCAGGAACGTCATGAAGGGCTACTGGAACCGGCCCGAGGAGACGGCGGCGGCCTTCGTCGACGGCTGGTTCCTCACCGGCGACATCGGCCACATGGACGAGGACGGCTACTTCTTCCTCGTCGACCGCAAGAAGGACATGATCATCTCGGGCGGCTTCAACGTCTATCCGCGGGTGATCGAGGAGGCGGTCTACGAGCACCCGGACGTCGAGGAGGCGATCGTCGTCAGCGTGCCCGACGCCTATCGCGGCGAGGCCGCAAAGGCCTTCGTCAAGCTGCGCGAGGGCAGCCCGCCGCTGACGCTCGAGGCGCTGCGCGCGTTTCTCGCGGACAAGATCGGCCGCCACGAGATGCCGGCGGCGCTCGAGATCCGCGACCACCTCCCGCGCACCGCCGTCGGCAAGCTCTCGAAGAAGGAGCTCGTCGAGGAGGAGCGCGCGAAGGCGGCGCTGCGCGAGGCGTCGTGAGCTCCTGTTCCATCCTTTTCCGGGTCATCCCGGCCGAAGCGAAGCGGAGAGCCGGGATCCACAGCGCCGGCGCGCGGGAGTGGGTCCGGGTCTTCGCTGCGCTTCGCCCGGGACGACCCGCTTTGTGAGACAACACTGAACAAGAAAAGGAGCCCCCCCATGGACCTCCGCTTCACCCCCGAGGAGACCGCCTTCCGCGAGGAAGTCCGCGAATTCTTCCGCACCGCGCTGCCGGCGCGCATCCGCGACAAGCTCATCATGGGCCACCACGCCTCGAAGGACGAGCTCGTCGAGTGGACGCGGATCCTCAACGCCAAGGGCTGGGCGGTGCCGCACTGGCCGGTCGAATGGGGCGGCACCGGCTGGGACCCGGTGCGGCAGTACATCTTCCAGGACGAGATGCAGCAGGCGCCGGCGCCCTCGCCGCTGCCGTTCGGCGTCAGCATGGTCGGGCCGGTGATCATCGCCTTCGGCTCGGAGGCGCAGAAGCGCCGCTTCCTGCCGCGCATCGCCAATCTCGACGACTGGTGGTGCCAGGGCTTCTCCGAGCCCGGCTCCGGCTCCGACCTCGCCTCGCTCAAGACGACGGCGAAGCGCGACGGCGACGCCTACGTCGTCACCGGCCAGAAGACCTGGACGACGCTCGGGCAATACGCCGACTGGATCTTCGTGCTCGCCCGCACCGACATGGCGGTAAAGAAGCAGGAGGGCATCTCCTTCCTCCTCATCGACATGAAGACGCCCGGCATCACGGTGCGCCCGATCCGCACCATCGACGGCGGCGAGGAGGTCAACGAGGTCTTCCTCGACGACGTGCGCGTGCCGGCCGAGAACCTCGTCGGGCAGGAGAACAAGGGCTGGGACTACGCCAAGTTCCTGCTCGGCAACGAGCGCGTCGGCATCGCCCGCGTCGGCGTCTCGAAGGAGCGCCTGCGCCGCATCAAGGAGCTCGCCCGGCTCGAGCGCATCGGCGAGGTGCCGCTGATCGAGACGACCCGCTTTCGCGAGAAGCTCGCCGCGGTCGAGATCGAGCTCAAGGCGCTGGAGATGACGCAGCTGCGCGTCGTCGCCGCCGAGCGCCATCGCGAGAAGGGCAAGCCGGATCCTGCCTCTTCGATCCTCAAGATCAAGGGCTCGGAGATCCAGCAGGCGACGACCGAGCTCTTGATGGAGGTGGTCGGTCCCTACGCCCTGCCCTACCAGGACGAGCCCGAGCACGGCCAGAACGAGCCGCCGATCGGCCCCGACTGGGCCGGCTCCGTCGCGCCGACCTATTTCAACTGGCGCAAGATCTCGATCTACGGCGGCTCGAACGAGATCCAGCGGAACATCATCGCCAAGGCGATACTGGGGCTTTGAAACATGCGCGGTCATCCCGGCCGGAGCGAAGCGGAGAGCCGGGATCCACGACACGCGCCGGCGCTATGGATCCCGGATAGCCGCTGCGCAGCTTCCGGGACGACCAGTTGAACAGGGGACGGGATGGATTTCGATCTCACCGACGAACAGCGGCTCCTGAAGGAGAGCGTCGACCGGCTCGTCGCCGACCGCTATGCCTTCGAGGACCGGCGGCGCTACGCGCAGGAGCCCGAGGGTTTCAGCCGCTCCGTGTGGCGGCAGTATGCCGAGCTCGGCTTGCTCGGGCTGCCCTTCGCCGAGGAGCATGGCGGCTTCGGCGGCGGCGCGGTCGAGACCATGATCGTCATGGAGGCGTTCGGGCGCGCGCTCGCGCTAGAGCCCTATCTCGCGACCGTCATCCTCGGCGGCGGCTTCCTGCGCCATGGCGCGAGCGACGCGCAGCGCGCCGAGCTGATCCCGCGGATCGCCGCCGGCGAGCTGACGCTTGCCTTCGCGCACACCGAGCGCCAGTCGCGCCACGACCTGTTCGACGTCGCGACGACGGCAAAGCGCGACGGCTCGGGCTATGTGCTCGAAGGCGAGAAGGGCGTCGTTGTGCATGGCGACCAGGCGGACAAGCTCGTCGTCACGGCGCGCACCGCCGGCGGACGGCGCGACCGCCGCGGCATCACGCTTTTCCTCGTCGACGCCGACGCGCCCGGGCTGTCGCGGCGGGGCTACCCGACGCAGGACGGGCAGCGCGCCGCCGAGGTCTCGCTCGCGAATGTCCGCGTCGGGCCGGAGGCGGTGATCGGGCCGCCGGACGACGCGCTGCCGCTCGTCGAGCGCGTCGTCGACGAGGCGATCGCGGCGCTTTGCGCCGAGGCCGTCGGCGGCATGGGCGAGATGCACCGGCTCACCATCGACTACCTCAAGACCCGCAAGCAGTTCGGCGTGCCGATCGGCTCCTTCCAGGCGCTGCAGCACCGCGGCGCCGACATGTTCGTGGCGCTTGAGCAGGCGCGCTCGATGGCGATGTTCGCGACCATGATGGCGCAGGACGAGAACGCCGCCGAGCGCCGCAAGGCGGCCTCCGCCGCGAAGGTGCAGATCGGCCGCTCCGGCCGCTTCATCGGCCAGCAGGCGATCCAGCTCCACGGCGGCGTCGGCATGACGATGGAGTTTTCTGTCGGCCACTACTTCAAGCGCGTCACCATGATCGACACGCTGTTCGGCGACGCCGACCATCACCTCGCGCTTGTGGCGGAAGCGGGAGGGTTGGTGTGAGATGAGCGCCGCCGCGAGCGCGCGCCGGCGCCGTCCTCCAGGAGCAGGGTGCGCACGTCGTTGAGCACGAGCTTCGGGTCGAAGAAATCGAGGCTGTAGATGTTGCGCACCTGGCCGGCGCGGTCGATCAGGAAGGCGCGGAAGACGTGGCTCAGCGGCCCGCCGGCCGACGCCGGGTCGGCTTTCGCGTCGACCGCCTGGTTATAGGCGGCGAGCACCGGCGCAAGCGCCGCGCGGTCGGGCGCGGTGAGGAACAGCCATTCGGGGGCGGCGGCAGCGGCCGAGCGGAACTGCGCCGCGTAGTCGCGCATCGTCTGCGGCGTGTCGTGCTCGGGGTCGAAGCTTATCGTCACGAGGCGCATGCGGCGCGAGACGCGCCTGTCCTTCGCGGCGAGGTCCTGCAGCTGCGACATGTCGAGCGAGGCCGCCGGGCAGAGGTCGCCGCAGCGCGTGTAGATGAAGGCGACGACGCTTATGCGGTCGAGAAGGAGCTGGCGCAGCGCCTGCTCGCGCCCGTCCTCGTCGAGCACGCGGCCGTCGCCGGCGGCCTTGATCGGCGGCAGGCTGTAGCTGCCCGGCGCTGGAAGCGGAAACGCGTAGCGGGAGCGCACGCCGGCGCCCGGCGGCGGCGCGTGCCCCTCATGCGCCCCGGCCACTGGCACCGACGCCAGCGCGATTGCGACGAGCCCCGCGGCGAGGCCTGCGCCGCCCATCGCTATTGCGTGTAGAGCGCCGCCGCCCCGAACGCCATCATGTGCGGCCGCCCGAGCTTCTCGGCCGAAAAATCGATCTCGAAGCGGGGCGCGAGCTCCTTGCCGTCCCAGGCGTAGGCCTTGAGGAACTGCTCGTTGTCGGCGCCGGTCTTGTCCCAGTTCGAGAGCACCGACGACGTGTAGTAGAGCCGTTTCCCGTCCCAGCTCTGCGACACCATGTTGAGCTGGGCGCCGATCTTCTTCTCGAGGATCTGCTTCGGCTTGTGCGGGTCGGAGACGTCATAGACCCGCGTCGTGCCGTCCATGAAGGTGTCGACGAACAGCGTCTTGTCGTCGGCCGAGAGGCTGATGTCGACCGGGATCATCCCCTTGCCCGGCTCGCCGATGTCGGCGACCTCCTTCGCCTTCCAGGCGCCGCCCTCGTCCTCGTAGACGAGCCAGATCTTCGAGGTCAGCGCCGTCGTCGTGAAGGCGTAGTTGTTGTGCGGGCCCCAGGCCCAGCGCACCTCGAGCGGCACGCCCGGCACGTGCAGCACCTGCTTCGGCTGGCGGGCGTGGAAGTCCCAGAGCACCATGGTCTGGCCGAACTTCTTCATCGCCTCGGCGTCCTTCGCCATCTCGCCGAACGGCCGCATGTAGTTCTCGAGCCCGGTGAAGGACGAGGTCAGCATGACGTTCTTGCGCGGCAGGATGCGGGCGTCGTAGCCGTAGCCGTCGGCGACCTTCTCGATCTTGGCGCCCTTCGGGTCCTTGTCGGTCGGCAGCCAGTGCGTCGCGATGTAGGTGCCGTCGTTCGAGTACTCGACGAGCGCCGCCTGCCCGGTCTTGCTCTTGTTCGACAGGCTCGGGATCAGCATGCGGCCGGGGAGCGCATAGGCGCCGTGCGGGCCGGCGGCGCCGCCGCTCTTCTCGACGAAGTCGTCGATGGTCTTGACGAGCTTCGGCGCCGCGGGGTCGCTCGCGACGTCGAAGATGAAGATCTTCGAGTCCGACAGGCCGGCGGCCCAGAACTGGCGCCGGTCGTCGGTAAAGCCGCCGTGATGCGCCTCGTGGCGCCCGCCGACCGAGACCGACTTGATCGCCTTGCCGAAAGTGGGCGAGCCTTTTCGCACGTCGACGGTGACGAGCTTGTCGGAGCCGTCGCCCATGCCCTCGACGCCGAGCGTCCAGACATAGACGTAGTCCTCCTCGCCGGTGATCTTCGCCATGTAGGGCGACTGGCAGGTCTCGTCGGCAAGCGCCGGCAACGATGCGCCGGCAAGCAGCGCGAGGGCGGCAGTGCCGCAGAGAAGCCCGCGAACGCGTGGCGACAATCGCTGCCGTGATGTGACCTGCGTCATGGCTGCCTCCTCGTGGCTGCGGCCCTGATCGGCGCGGCCGCGATGCGCCTCCGCTTGCAACGAACCGCTCTGGGCAAGGCCGCCGGAGGCGACGCCGCCTCGTCCGGGACAGAAGCTCATGCTTTGCCGTTGCGCCGCCGGAGTCAATGGCGGCGCAACGATGCGGCGCGCCGGCGAGGCCTCTGCGAACGATGAATTCGGCGCCGCTTCGCGGCGAGTTCTTGCGCTGGGTCCCGGATAGCCTTCCACTCCGCTTCGCTGCGTTACAGGCTTCCGGGAAAGCGCGGTTGAGGGTTTGGGCGCAGCTCTCTCCACTGCTTTCCCGGGCGCATGCAGCGAAAGCGGAATGCGACCCGGGACCCAGCGCAAGACTCGCCGCGAAGCGGCCCCGAATCTTCTTGCCTCCGAGCGCCCAGACGACACCGCCGGCGTCGCGGTAGGAATCCCGCCGCCGCCGTCGTATCTCACGCCATGCCCCCGATCGCCCACACGGTCTTCGCGCAGGACGCCCGCCGGCTGCGGCTCGATACGCTGGTGCGGCTGCGCTGGCTTGCCGTCATCGGGCAGAGCGCCGCCGTCGCCGGGGTGCATTTCGGCTTCGGCTTCCCGCTGCCGCTCTGGGCCTGCTTTGCCGTCATCGCCGCCGCCGCGGCGCTGAACCTCGGGCTGCGCCTGCGCTATCCGGCGAGCTACCGGCTCGGCGAGGACGCGGCGACGCTCCTCCTCGGCTTCGACATCCTGCAGCTCGCGGCGCTGCTCTACCTCACCGGCGGCCTGCAGAACCCGTTCGCGATGCTGTTCCTGGCGCCGGTCCTGATCTCGGCGACGGCGCTGCCGCCCGACCGCACGCTGGCGCTCGGCTGCCTTGCGGTCGGCTCGGCCTCGATCCTCGTGCTCGCCCACCGGCCGCTGCCCTGGGCCGGGCCGGCGCCGGCGCTGCCGTTCCTCTACGTCACCGGCGTCTGGACCGCGATCCTGCTCGGCGTCGCCTTCATCGGCGTCTATGCCTGGCGCGTCGCCGAGGAAGCGCGCCAGCTCGCCGAGGCGCTCGCCGCGACCGAGCGGGTGCTCGCCCGCGAGCAGCACCTGTCGCAGCTCGACGGCCTCGCCGCCGCCGCCGCGCACGAGCTCGGCACGCCGCTCGCGACGATCGCCCTCGTCGCCAAGGAGCTCGACCACGCCCTGCCGAAGGAGGGGCCGGTGGCGGACGACCTCAAGCTCCTGCGCGAGCAGGTCGAGCGCTGCCGCGGCATCCTGGCGAAGCTGACCTCGCTCGACCAGGACGAGCCCGCCTTCCTCGGCACGATGACGATCAGCCACCTCCTCGAGGAGGTCGTCGAGCCGCAGCGCACGCCCGAGATCGCAATCAAGGTCGAGGCCGGCGGCGAGGGGCCGGAGCCGGTGTGCCGGCGCAGCCCCGGGCTCCTCTACGGGCTCGCCAACATCCTCGACAACGCCGTCGATTTCGCCGCCGGCGCGGTCGAGGTCGAGGCGCGCTGGTCGGCCGACGAGGTCCGGCTCAAGATCGGCGACGACGGCCCGGGATTTGCCCCCGAGGTGCTGCTGCGGGCCGGCGAGCCCTATGTCACGACCCGCGGCCCGGGGAAGCGCGCGAGCGACGAGGAGGCCGGCGGCTTCGGCCTCGGCCTGTTCATCGCCAAGACGCTGATCGAGCGCTCCGGCGCCGCGCTCTTCCTCGCCAACGCGCCGGCCGGCGCCGGCGGCGCGGTCGTTCGCATCGTCTGGCCGCGCTCCGCCTTCGAGCGCGGCGTCGAGCGCCGCGAGGCGCGTCCGAAACTTCGCCCGGACGGCGCTGACGAAGGCGAAAACGCTTCCTATATAGAGGCTTGAGGCATGGCGGCAGGATAGGGCGAGCAGCAGTGAGGCAAGGAGAGTTCGCGATGGGCGAGGCGGAGGTCCCGTTCGAGGCGCGCGCCGACAAGAGCCTGTTGATCGTCGACGACGACAAGACCTTCTCGACGCGTCTCGCGCGCGCCATGGAGGGCCGCGGCTACGCCGTGCGGGTCGCCGAGAACGTCGCCGACGGGCTCGCCGAGGTCGAGGATAGCGCGCCGGCCTTCGCGGTCATCGACATGCGGCTGTCGGACGGCAACGGCCTCGACGTCATCGCCCGCCTCAAGGAGCGCCGCCCCGAGGCCCGGGGCGTGATCCTGACCGGCTACGGCAACATCGCGACGGCGGTCACGGCGGTGAAGCTCGGCGCCTTCGACTACCTGGCAAAGCCCGCCGACGCCGACGAGATCCACGCCGCCCTGATGGCCCAGCCGGGCGAGCGCGCCGACCCGCCCGAGAACCCGATGTCGGCCGACCGGGTGCGCTGGGAGCACATCCAGCGCGTGTATGAGCTCTGCGGCCGCAACGTCTCCGAGACGGCGCGGCGGCTCAACATGCACCGCCGCACCCTCCAGCGCATCCTGGCGAAGCGCGCGCCGCGGTAATCGGCCGGCCTCCCTAGAGCGCGATGACTTCTCTTCGAGTCGTCATCCCGCTCTATCTCTTTGTTTGAGCATGATCTTTTCCGAAAACCGGTGGCCACTTTTCGGGATCATGCTTTAGCGAGGCAAGGGGTCGGGCCTCGCGGCGGCGGCCCGAACCCGCTCCACCGCCTCGTCGAAATCGAAGCGGTCGCCGGCGAGATCGTCGACGGAAAAAGGCGAGCGCCCGGGAAGGCCCGGGACGACCTGATCGCCCGCGGCCGCGAGGTCGATCTCGGCCTTGGTGACGGCGACCTCCCAGGCCGCGTCGAGATCGATCTTGGCGCGCATCGATGCGGTCAGATCCTTGCGCAGGTCGATGCGCCAGATCTTGACCTCCTTGCGCCAGTGGTCGCCGGAGCGTGCGTCGCGGACGGACGCGGCCTTGACGAGATGCAGCAGGATCAGCCGGACAAAGCTCTCGACCCGATGCAGCTCCGATTTGCCCACGTCCTCGATCTCCTCGGCGACGTTCTCGAGGTCGAGATCGTTCGGCAGATCGCGCCCCTTCCCGGCCAGACGGCGCAGCGCTTCGGCCTGCTGCTGCGTCCAGGCATAGATGTCGTCGTCGTAGAGGCTGCGGCGATCCATGGCTGGAAAATATCCGATCGGCGGCAAAAAGGTAGCTCGCGGCATTCCCGGCGGGCTCACCAGCTCTCCCGGCCGGCCTCCGGATCGGCGAGCGTGTGCAGAAGGCCGGCGGCGGCGCGGGCGAAGCGCAGGGTCACCGCCTTGCGCCTTGCGCCGACGAGCGGATGCCCCGGAGCCTCGCGCAGGATCGCGGCACCGAACGAATCGGCGACGATGAGCCCGGCGGTCTCGGGCAGGATCTCGAGCGGCACCGTCTCCGGGATGGCGAAGAAGAAGCGGTCGCAGAAGTCGCGGTAGTCCGGCCATTTCCGATCGGCGCGGAAATCGGCGACGCTCGACTTGATCTCGACGATCGTTAAGAGGCCGTCCGGGGCGAGCGCGATCACGTCCGCCCGCCGCCCGCTCGCCAGCGTGAACTCGGGCAGGCTCGCATGGCCGAGCTGGGCAAACAGCCGGCGCACGCCGCGCTGGACCCCCGCCGCCATCGCCGATTGCCGCCCGTCGAGGGGCAGCGGCGCGAGCATCGGGGCGGCATTCATCATACGAACATCCAGCGAACGGGGCACGAACGAAGCAGAACAAGCATGTCAGCCGGCCCGCAAGAGTCAACCGTCAGCGCCGGTATGCCAGGATCATGGCGGCGCCCTTCTCGGCGATCATCACCACCGGCGAGTTGGTGTTGCCCGAGGTGATGCGCGGCATCGCCGAGGCGTCGACGACCCGCAAGGCCTCGACCCCGCGCACCCGCAGGCGCTCGTCGAGCACCGCCATGGGATCGCTCGCGAGCCCCATCTTCGCCGTCCCGACCGGGTGGAAGATCGTCGTGCCGATCTCGCCCGCCGCCTGGAGGAGCTCGGCATCCGAGACGAGGTCGGCGCCCGGCCGGTGCTCCTGCGGCTGATACTTCGCGAGCGGCGCCTCGCCGACGATGCGGCGGGCGAGGCGCAGCGCCGCGATCGCGACGCGCCGGTCCTCGTCGGTCGAGAGGTAGTTCGGCCGGATCGCCGGCGGCGCCGCCGGATCGGGGCTTGCGAGATGCACGCTGCCGCGGCTCGACGGCCGCACATTGGCGACGCTCGCCGTGAACGCGCCGAAGGGGTGCAGGCCCTCGCCCCATTTGTCGAGCGACAGCGGCTGGAAGTGGAACTCGAGATTGGCGGTCGCGTATTCCGGGCCGGAGCGCGCGAACGCCCCGAGCTGCGACGGCGCCATGGTCAGCGGCCCGGTGCGCAGGAAGAGGTATTCGAGGCCCATAGCGGCCCGCTTCCAGAGCCTCGCGTAGTCGGTGTTGAGCGTCCTGACGCCGCTGACCTTGTAGACCGGCCGGAGCTGGAGGTGGTCCTGGAGATTCTCGCCGACGCCCGGAAGGTGCCGGACCGCCCGGATGCCGAGGCCGGCGAGCCGCTCGGCGTCGCCGACGCCCGACAGCTCGAGGATCTTCGGCGAGCCGACGGCGCCGGCGGCAAGGATCACCTCGCCGGCGGCACGCGCGAGATGGCGCTCGCCGCCGCGCCGGAAGAGGACGCCGGTCGCGCGCCCGTCCTCGAAAACCGCGCGCTCGACCTCGACGCCGGTCTCGAGCCGGAGATTGGGCCGGTTCAGCACCGGCTTGAGGAAGCCGCGGGCCGCGCTCCAGCGCCGGCCGCGCTTCTGGTTGACCTGGAAGTAGGACGAGCCCTCGTTGTCGCCGGTGTTGAAGTCTTCGATCGCCGGGATGCCGGCCGCCGCCGCCGCCTCGCGGATGGCGTCGAGGATCTCCCAGCGGATGCGCGGATACTCGACCCGCCACTCGCCGCCGGCGCGGTGAAAGCGGTTCGGCGGCGCCATGTGGTCCTCGTGGCGGAGGAAATAGGGCAGGACGTCGTCCCAGCCCCAGCCGGCAAGCCCGAGCTGGCGCCAGCCGTCGTAATCGGCCGCCTGGCCGCGCATGTAGATCATGGCGTTGATGGCGGACGAGCCGCCGATCACCTTGCCGCGCGGATAGGCGAGCGAACGCCCGGCAAGGCCGGCCTCCGGGCCGGTCGTGAACATCCAGTCGGCGCGCGGATTGCCGATCGCGAACAGGTAGCCGACCGGGATGTGGAACCAGATCCACGAATCGCGCCCGCCGGCCTCGAGCAGCAGCACGCGGTTGCGGACGTCGGCCGAGAGCCGGTTCGCCACGACGCAGCCGGCCGAGCCGGCGCCGACGACGATGTAGTCGTACTCCCCGAAATCGCGATGTGCCTGCGCCATTCGCCTCAAGCCCGTCTCGCCGGGCAGGCTAGCGAAAGCGCCTCCCCGGCGCGAGCCCGTGGACAGGGGTGCGCTGGCCTCTTCTTTGCGGCTTGGCTATGGTCCGGCTCCGCTTTCTCTTTTCGGATCATCCATGGAGCGCGATCCCCTCGGCTTCGTCTGGCGCACGGCCCCGGCGCTTCATCTTGCCGCCTTTACCCTTCTGGTCCTCGCCTTCGGGCTCGCCTGGGTTGCCCTCGACCTCCTGCGCATCGCGCTCGATATTGGGATCGGCGGGACGGCCTTCGAGAGCGCGCCGTTCGCGTCCTTCCTGCGCCTGCAGATCGACCTTCCGGACCGGGTCGCCGATCAGCCGCTGGTGCTGTTCCAAGGCGTCAGCCTCGAGCGGACGCCGTTCATCTTCGCGACCGCGGCGGCGCTCGCGGCGCTCGCCATCCTCGGCGCGCTGCTGACGCTGGCGCTGCGCCGGATCGAGACGGCGATCGAAGGGCGGGTCACGGCACGCCTGCGCCGGGACATGCTCCGCGGCATCCTGAACGCCCGCCCGAGCGCCCGCGAGGACGCCCGGCAGGCGGCGGCGCTCGCGAGCGAGGGCCTGTCGCAGAACGCCGGCCGGATCGGCGCCGCCGTGATCACGCCGGTGATGGCCGGCGGCGGCATCGCGCTGGCCCTCCTCTACGCGCTTAGGACCGACTGGCGGCTGGCGCTTGCGCTCGCGGTGCTGTTCGCGGTCACGGCCTTCGTCTGGCCCTCGAAGCTCGAAGCGGAGGAGGGCGCCGAGACGACGCGTCGGACCGAGGGCTCCGCCCTGCGGCGCGCGCTCGACGACCTCGTCCGCCGCCTGCCGGCGATCCGCGCCCACGGCACCGGGGCGCAGGAGCGGGCCCGGATCGAGCAGGATCTGCGCCATCGTGCGGCGCCGGTGCGCGCCGGCGACCGCCAGCTTGCGGTCGCCGCAAGCGCCGGCTTCCTCGTCGCCGTCCTGGTGCCGGCGGCGATCGTCGCGCTCGGCGCCTGGCTGTCGCTCGCCGGTCGCGCGACGGCCGGCGAGGTGACGGCGACCGCGGTCGCAGGCGTCGTGGGGGCCCTCGCTCTTTCGGCCGTCATGCGCTGGCGGCAGGATCTGGCGAGCGCGCGTCCGCTGTTCGAGGAGATCGCCCGGATGCTCGGCGGTTTCCAGGCCCGCGGCCAGTACGGCGGCACGACGGCGCTGCCCGGCGCCGGCGCGCTCGTCGCCCGCAAGGCGGCGGCCTACGATCCCGGCAGCGGCGCCCGGATCGCCGGCCTCGACGTCTCGCTGCCGCTTCCGGCGCATGTGGCGGTGGTCGGCGACGCGGCGTCCGGGGCCGGCGTCTTCGCGGCGCTCGCCGCCGGCCAGCTCGAGCCGGCGAGCGGCGAGCTGACCTATGGCGGCATCGACCTCAAGACGGCAGACCCGGCCGAGCGGGCGCGACGGCTCGCCTATGCCGGCGGCGACACGGTGCTGGTCGCCGGCTCGCTTCGCCAGAACCTCCTCTACGGCTGCCCGAACCCGGACGCTGCCGAGATCGAGCACCGGCTGACCGACGCCGCGACGGCGGTCGGGCTCGACCGCCTGATCCATGCCCGCGGCCTGTCCGGCACGGTGAACCCGGGGCGGGAGCCGAAGCTCGCGGCCGCGATCGTCGACGCCCGCCGGGCGGTGCGCGCCGCGCTCGCGGCGGAAGGGATGGAGGACCTCGTCGAGCCGTTCGATCCGAAGCGCTACAATCATCAGGCGACGGTCGGCGAGAACCTCCTCTTCGGCATGCCGCTCGGCGACACCTTCCGCGAGGCGAACCTGCCCTCGCACCCCTTCGTGCGGGCGATCCTCGAGGCCGAAGGGCTGACGAAAACGCTGGCCGCCATGGGCCTGTCGATCGCGACGAGCCTCGTCGAGATCTTCGCCGACATCCCCGACGGCCACCCGCTGTTCGACCGCTTCTCCTTCTTCTCGGCGTCCGAGCGCGCCTATTTCGGCGATCTCGTCGAGCGCCAGGGCGAGCACCGCCGCGGCACCGAGACGGCGCGCGACCGCGAGCGGCTAATGGGCTTGGCGCTGCGCTACAGCGAGAGCCGGCACCGCCTCGGGCTCGTCACGCCCGACATCGAGGCGCGGCTCGTCGCGGCGCGGGCGGCCTTCGCCACCCTCCTGCCGCTGAGCCTCAAGCCGGCGATCGAGTTCTACGACCCCGAGGCGCTGTGCGCCGCGGCGAGCCTGCAGGACAACCTGCTCTTCGGCCGGGTCAACCACGACCGCGCCGGCGCCGAGGCGCTGGTGCGGCGCCTCGTGCGACGCGTCCTCACCGACCGCGGCCTCGACCAGGACGTGATGCGGATCGGGCTCGAGACGCCGGTCGACGTGCGCGGATCCGATCTCGCCGGAAACGAGATCGCCGCCATCGACGTCGCCCGCTGCCTGGTGCGCGGGCCGGACACCCTGATCGTCGAGCACGCCCTCGCCGGCCTGCCGCCCGGGGTCGCCGAGGAGGCCCTTACCCGGCTGCGCCGCGCCTTGGTCGGGCGCGGGCTCATCGTCGTGCTTCCCGAGCTGTCGCAACAGATGGATACGCCGCCCTTCGACGCGGTGCTGCGCTTCGACCGGGGCGCGGCGACCGTCGACAACCGCCGCCGCAGCGTCGCGGCGGCGCAAATTCCGGAGCCCGTCGCCTGAGCGTTCCGCATTCCTTCAGAAATTTCCTGCAATCTAGCCGTGAGGCGGGCACTATGTGCGCTGGCGCACATCCGCGGCGTTGGATTGGCGGGACAGTCGGGACGTGACGTTGAGGCGAGTAGCGGAGCCTGCCGGCGTGCTCGGGATTAAGTTCTGGGGCGTGCGCGGCTCCGTGTGCGCTTCCGGCCCGGCATTCCGGGAATTCGGCGGCCACACGCCTTGCGTCGAGGTGCGCTGCGGCGAGCGCCTCTTCATCGTCGATGCCGGGACCGGCCTGACGGCGCTGGGGACAGAGCTCGGCACGGACGCGCCGAAGGAATGCGACATCCTCCTCAGCCACCTCCACCTCGATCACATCGGCGGCCTGCCGTTCTTCAAGCCGGCGCTGATCGGGGACCGGCTGATCCGCACCCATTGCGGCAATCTCGGCGGCCAGAGCGCCAAGGCGGCGCTCGAGCGGGTCTATTCGCCGCCGATCTTTCCGGTGCGGCTCGATCAGCTGCCGTCCCGCTTCGAGCATGTCGGCTTCAAGGCCGGGGAGACGCTTCGCTTCGGCGACGGCCACCGCGTCGACACCCTGCCCTTGCGCCATCCGGACGGCGCCACCGGATACCGCTTTGCTCATGGCGGCCGGATCGTCTGCTACATCAGCGACATCGAGCATGGCGAGCAATGGCCGCCGGAGGACCTCGTCCGCTTCGTCGCCAGTGCCGATCTCGTCATCTACGACGGCATGTTCTCGGAAGAGGAGTATCCGCGCTGCCGCGGCTGGGGACATTCCACCTGGGAGAAGGGCGTCGCGCTCTGCCGCGCCGCCGATGCGAAGGCGCTGGCGATCTTCCACCTGCATCCGGCGCACGACGATGCCTTCCTACGCGCCGCCGAAGCCGAGATGAAGACGGTCATGCCGACGGCCTTCGTCGCCCGCGAAGGGCAGGCCGTGACGCTTGCCCGCGTCACCGAGCCGGCCTGATTCCCTCCGCAACCACCGTCGGCTAGGATCGGCCGCAGGGGGCCGCGGCGGCACATGGCATTTCTTGCGATCGCGAGCGGGGCGTCGGCCGTGGTGTGCGCCGGGCTGATCTGGCTCTTGTGGCCGGTGCTGCGGCGCTACGCGCTCGCCCGCCCGAACGCCCGCTCGAGCCACACGGTGCCGACGCCGCAAGGCGGCGGCATCGCGGTGATCGCGGCAACGCTCGCCGTCGCGAGCGCCGCGCTTGCCGCCACCGGCTTCCCGCCGGCGTCGGGAGCCTGGGTGCCCGTTGCCGCGATGACGCTCGCCCTGGCCGCGGCCGGAGCGGTCGACGACATCCGTCCGCTCTCTCCGCTCTTGCGTCTCGTGCTGCAGTCGCTCGCCGTCGGCGTCGTGGTGCTCGCCGCGAGCGGGACCGGCCGGCTGCTGCCGGGCATCGTGCCGCTGTGGCTCGAACGCGGATTGGCGGTCGTCGCCGGGGTCTGGTTCGTGAACCTCGTCAACTTCATGGACGGCATCGATTGGATCACCGTCGCCGAGATGGCGCCGATCACGGC
>Ga0136846_1236282_pt1 | contig 15115 bp, 13 predicted proteins | sample HopSoiMetagenom2_FD_96841 | JGI IMG/M metagenome (GOLD analysis project Ga0136846, IMG submission 96841) | Grasslands soil microbial communities from Hopland, California, USA - 2 Assembly 2016 (version 4) | ecosystem: Environmental > Terrestrial > Soil > Grasslands | place: USA: Hopland...
AGGCACATTACCTGTCCATCCGCTTTGCTATCGGTAAGATCAGGAAACCCGTCGAAATTTTCCAGTACCACCGGTGACTCTGTTGCAGTAAAATCCTGCGGCAATTTTACTCCCATTGGTAAAGGGAAAGGCTGCAGGCCAATCTGTTTCAATTTTTTCTCCAGGTCCTGGATCAATGGTTCATACGGCAATTGTTGTTGGGGATATTCCATTGTAGCCGGAGGTTCTGATGGATCTATTCCTCGTTTACCATGGACACTGTATAATTTTTCTGCATCATCATAATATTTTTCCAGAGTTCCATATCCAAATGGCCAGGCCGGAGAAACCCCACCGTAGTGATTTACCTCTTCAAAATCGCTTTCACGAAAGCGGAACAACGCTGCACCATACATTTTGCTATTACCACCGACATTATAATGTATATAAGGTTTGAATGATTTGCCATCCTGATCCTGCCATTCTTCATTCGGACGATAGCGCCCTTTTGTTACTACTTCATGAGGATCCCAATTCTCTTTTTCTTTTGGTATAAAGCCTCCCCTTTCCAGGATCAGGATTTTCTTCCCCGTAGACGCCAGTTTATAAGCAATGGTGCTGCCACCGCTTCCGGTCCCAATAATGATAATATCGTAATGGTTAGACATGTAAGATGATATTTAATCTATCACCACAAAGAAACGAAGTCATGAAACCTTTGCCTGTCGGTCATTTGACGGGAATAAATAAATAACTGAAAATTTGTTTACTGTTAAGAAAAGAAAGATTTGAAGGACTGGGCTATCTGGTCAGGAGATTCTTCCGGGAAGAAATGGCCGCCCTTTATTGCATTGCCTGTTACCTGGTCAGCCCAGGTTTTCCAGATAGCGGTAGGTCCGCCTTCTCCGGCATACCAGTTATCAAGCGGACCATTGGCTGCCCACAGGACCAGTAACGGGCACTGGATTCGCCGGTTATTATTTAGATCATCAGTATCATGCTCAATATCAAGGGAAGCGCCTGCACGATACTCTTCACAGATGGAATGAATATGTTTTGGATCACTCAATGCCTGAATATATGCTTCTCTGATTTTGGAAGTAAAGATATTTTCCGGAGTTCCCCAATCCGTCATCACATTATTGATAATTGCCTCGGGAGCTGCAGCAATCAGTTGTTCCGGAAATGGCTCTGTTTGTGCCAAAAGGGACCAAGGCCAAAAATCCAGCGCAAAATGTTTGTCCGCACGCTTCCAGGCATCCACAGAAGAAAGGATGTCCAGCACGCAGAGTTTTTTCACCAGACCAGGAAAATCCAGTGCAAGCCGATAAGCGACTCTTCCCCCTCTATCGTGACCGGCAACAAAACATTCAGAGAAACCTAACCGGTCCATCACTATTGCCATGTCTTTTGCCATCGCCCGCTTGGAATAAGGATAATGCTGTTTATCTGACGGAGGACAACCGCTACGGCCATAACCACGCAGGTCAGGACAGATCACCGTAAAATGTTCAGTAAGTAAGGGAACAATTTCCCTCCACATCAGGTGTGTTTCAGGAAATCCATGCAATAAAAGAAGTGCGGGACCTTTGCCGTTCTTGTGAAGGTAAATAGAAGTTTCACCTGTATTAATTTCAACCCCATTGTTTTGATCCATTCGCCTATTAAAACAAGCTTTATGCCGGAAGCAATTCTTCCTTTTGTTGTTGTGCTATGCCTGCAGTTAATCCATATGCTTTCATTATCCGCAGGATTTCTCCCACTCCCCAGGCCTGTGCCACACAGCCCCTCGGATGATGGGGAAGATCCGCATCAAAAATTTCTGATACTGATCCAATACAGGCTTCATTTAAATGGTAGGTGAAGTTGGCAATAACTTCCTGGGGTTTCATTATTTGATTGCCAAACCTGGCCAGGGCATCAACATAGGGACCAAGTAGCCAGCTCCATACCGTTCCCTGGTGATAGGATGAATCTCTGCGGTAAGCATCTCCGCCATATTCATGTACATAATGCGCAGAATCCTGAGGAAGACTCCTTAGGCCAACAGGAGTATACAATTGTTCTTTTGTTATTTTTAAGATCGCAGTTGCCTGTTCTTCATTTACCAATGGGTAGGGGAGACTGAGAGCCAAAAGCTGATTAGGACGAAGTGTATTATCAGCCTCACCATTTTCATCAATCAGGTCATAAAGATATCGCCCTTCACCAAACCAGAACTTTTCTTCAAAGCTCTTTCTCGCTTTATCTGCGCTAAGCGTTACCAGCCATGCATCATGCAACTGGCCATTCCATTCAAGTAAATAGGAAAATATTTTAAGGGCACTATACCAGAGCGCCTGGATCTCAACGGGCTTACCCATTCTCGGGGTAACAACCCAATCACCGATCCTTGCATCCATCCACGTCAATTGTTGTCCTTTTTCGCCGGCATTTAATAGTCCATCATCATCTACTTTAATATTATAGCGAGTGCCTTTGAAATGCCAGTCGATAATCTCTTTGAGTACAGGAAGAATTTCCTGTAGTACAAATTGCCGGTCATTGGTTGCTTCCAGGTATTTATGAATGGCAATGAAATACCAGAGTGTGGCATCAACTGTATTGTATTCCGGTTCATCTCCATTATCCTGGAAACGGTTAGGGAGCATCCCTTTACTCAAATTATGCGAAAAGGCAGATAATATTTTTTTTGCATCTTCAAAACGGGCGGTGGATAAACAGATACCAGGCAGTGCGATCATGGTATCGCGGCCCCAGTCAGTAAACCAATGATAACCTGCAATGATACTGGCCGCTTTGGTTATTTCGCCATCTTTATCCTTCAGAATAATGTTTCGTTCCACAATGAACTGATCTGCTGCCAACACCAGTTGTTGTATTGCTTCATCGGCTGGTTGATTTATTATCAATGCTTTTCGCCGTTGTTCCTCTTTTTCTATTAATTCGTCTGCATTCCTTCCATCAGGATTTTCAGTGGAAATAATAATACCGAGTATATCTCCAGGATTCAGAGAAACCGTTAAGACACCGGGATTTAAAAGGTCTTCTGTATCTTCCAAACCACGGTACCGTTCAACAGGGTATTGAAAATTATAGAACCAGTGTGGATCATGGTGATAAAAAGAGCCCGGGATCTGTATGTAAAGATCTGTTTTGCCATCTGGTACACTATGCAAGGTTCCACTGCCAAATTCTGCATCCCAATTGATATGAGGTCCAGCATGGTTTAACGTATGATAGCCCCTTGCTGCAATTAAAGGCAGGAATTCAAGTGAAATAGTATCAGAAGCTTCCAGCAACTGGTAAGTTATTACGACAGTATTTTCACCATGGATCATGGCAATCGTCTTTCTTAGTTTAATCCCTTGTGCCTCATACACCCATTGGGGAAACAGATGCCGGTCGAATGTTGAGAGATTAGTATACCCGGAAGGTTGAACCACTTCTCCTTTATATTGATTTGTACCCAGTTCAATCCTCCTGTCGCCGATAAGAATCGTTTCATCCAGTTTGGATAAAAGTACCATACGTTCCACGGGAGGAACAATCGATGCTACCAGTAAACCATGATAACGCCTTGTATTAGTTCCGATAATTGTAGATCCTGACCATCCTCCAAGGCCATTCGTTTCCAGCCATTCATGATGCACGGCTTCCCAGTAATTGGAGAGTGTGGATCTGTCTTTTGTAAACATCTCGTTTAAATTTAATCAGGCATTATGGACTGGTTCTTCCAGCAACAATACCTCTTTTGCTTCTTTGGAATGACTGATATTGTTGATGAGTTCGGCTACAACTCCGGTCCACCCCGTTTGATGAGACGCGCCAACGCCTCTTGAATTGTCTCCGTGAAAATATTCGTAGAATAAAATTAGGTCACGGAAATGAGGATCATCCCTGTATAGTGTGAAATAATCATTAACTGGGCGATTCCCTGATTCATCTTTTCGGAAGATAGATATCAATCGTTTTGATATTTCATCAGCTATTTCATTCAGGTTCATTTCATTTCCCGAATGAGAAGGATATTCGGCCCTGAAATCATCTTCAAAGTAAGTGCCATACTCCCGCAAAGCCTGAATCAAAAGATAGTTCATTGGCATCCATACGGGCCCACGCCAATTGGAATTACCGCCGAAAAGTGGAGTTGTTCCTTCCGCAGGTTGATAATTCAGCCCGAATTCCTGTCCATCGATCGTAACCAAATAAGGCTTCTCGTGAAGCTTTGAGATAGAACGGATTCCTCCGGGCGAAAGAAATTCTTTTTCATCGAGAAGGGCCTTCAATAATTTCTCCAGTCTTTTTTTGGGAACCAGGGATAGTAAAATATCATCGCCCTCTTTAAATTCTTCAATAACCTTGTACTGCATATTGTTTTCCCGGTAGTTCTGGAACCATTTTAACCGCTGATAAAAATCAGGCAGCTTTTCCATCATATCTTTTTTTAGTACAAGCGCAGCAAACATGGTTGAAAGCCCAACCAGTGAACGGACTTTCAAAGGAATATATCTTCCTCCGGGCAATGATAGCACATCATAAAAAAATCCTTCTTCTTCATCCCAACTGCCTGTCCAGTTCTCTCCGATACGGTTGAGGGATTCTGCTATATAAACAAAGTGTTCAAAGAATTTCGTTGTTACATCTTCATAGGCAGGATTTTGTTGTGCAATTTCTAATGCCATTTCAAGCATGTTCAGGCAATACATGGCCATCCAGGCTGTACCATCGGCTTGTTCAAGGGTGCCACCGCCCGGGATTGTATTGCTTCTATCAAAAACACCGATATTGTCAAGACCTAGGAATCCACCTTCAAAAACATTATTTCCTTTATGATCCTTTCGGTTTACCCACCATGTAAAATTGATCATCAGTTTCTGAAAGGCACGCTCGAGGAATTGAATATCTCCTTTGCCCGTTCGCTGTTTGTCTATCTTATATACCTGTAAACAACTCCAGGCATGAACGGGAGGGTTTACGTCGCCAAAAGCCCATTCATAAGCGGGTAACTGACCATTTGGGTGCATATACCATTCTCTCAAAAAAAGAATGAGTTGGTCCTTTGCAAATTTTGGATCAATCATACTTAAAGGAACACAATGGAAAGCAAGGTCCCAGGCAGCATACCACGGGTATTCCCATTTATCCGGCATGGATATCACATCTTCATTATTTAGCGTAGGCCAACCATGATTGCGACCCATTTTTCTTTGTTCTGGAGGGGCAGGCTGACCCGGATCGCCGTTTAGCCAACGAGGAATATCTATATTAAAATACTGCTTGCTCCAAAGCATTCCGGCAAATGCCTGCCGCTGAATATTGCAAAGGTCCTTATCCCCTGTTTCGCTAATGGAATTATAGAATTCATTTGCTTCCGTGATCCTCGTATTAAATAGGCTATCAAATCCTTCAAATGGGTTTGCTGATACTGGATCTTTTGCCAGACGTAATTTTATGGTAACGGAAGATTGCGGGTCAATATAAAATTCATATTGAGGACTGCATTTCGTTCCTTCTTTCTTTTGCTCTATCCAATCGAATTGTCCACCAATGACTGCGGTGTGAAAAGCATCTTTAACGAAAGGTGTTTTATTGGGCTGACCGTATAATTTTTCTGTATTAGTTTCATTTTCTGTAAAAAGGGTACGTATGGGCTTTTCAAAATAGAAATGGTATTCACCGGCCTGGTGATGAATGGCTTTAACTTTATCAAATTCTTTACCACCATCTGGTGTCAGGTATAATAAGGGACGCTGATCCATTTGTCCAAAGCTCCACAGATTCCGGAACCACAAAGTGGGAAGTACGCTGATAAAGGATTTTTCATTTCCACGATTGTGAATGCTTATTTGGATGAAAATATCGTCAGCATTATTCTTTGCATATTCTGTAAATACATCAAAATACTTACCATCATTAAAAAGTCCCGTATCCAGTATTTCGTATTCATTCTCAAATCTCGATCGATTGCAATTAGTATTTAGGAGTTGCTCGTAAGGGTATTCTGCGTGAGGATACTTGTACAAATGTTTCATGTAAGAATGCGTAGGTGTACTATCCAGGTAGTAATATAATTCCTTTACATCCTCTCCATGATTCCCTTCATTACCAGTGAGGCCAAACAGGCGCTCCTTCAGGATTGGGTCTTTTCCATTCCATAAACTAATTGCAAAACAGATCCGTTGGAGGTCATCGCTAATCCCTGCAATGCCATCTTCACCCCAGCGATAAACTCGTGATCTTGCATGGTCATGCGGAAAATGGTCCCATGCATTACCATGTTCACTATAATCCTCTCTCACTGTGCCCCACTGTCTTTCGCTCAGGTAAGGTCCCCATTTCTTCCAGCCATTGTCTTTCAGGCGTTGTTGTTCGGAATTCATATTAAAAAGCTTTTCAATTGAGGAGTTAATGAATGTAATTATCCGTTGTCTTCAAAACCTGGATAGAGTGTCATTCCACCATCAACAAATAATGTGGTGCCGTTGACATAATCGCTATCATCACTGGATAGCCAAACTGCAGCTTTGCCAACGTCTTCCACCTGGCCAACCCTTTTTTGAGGGATCAGTTTCAATAATTCCTGCAGGTGTGCCTGCGTATCCCAGGCACTGTGGTTGATAGGTGTGGCGATGGCTCCGGGTGCTATACTATTGATCCGGATTTTTTTTGGCGCAAATTCCTGGGCAATGGTCTTCATCATCAACATTACTCCACCCTTGGAGGCGGCATAGTTAGCATGTCCTGCCCAGGGAATAACTTCATGAACACTGCTCATGCAAACGATCTTGCCGGCGGATTTTGACTTTCCATTCACTCCGCGACGCAGGAATTCTTTGATAGCCTCGCGTGCGCAAAGGAATTGTCCTGTAAGGTTCACAGACAATACATAATTCCATTGTTCCAGGGTCATCTCTGTAAAGGGAGCATCTTTTTGAAGACCAGCATTGTTGATCAGGATATCCACTGTACCATACTGTCCGATGATATCAGAAAACATCTGTTGTACTTCCTCTTCTTTGCTGACATCGCATTTATAGCTGACAGCTGATCCGCCATTGGCGGCAATTTCATCTACCACCGATTCTGCCATGGCTTTTGCCCCGGGCACCGGGTAGTTCACGACTACGGTAGCTCCTGCATATGCCAATTCACGCGCGCAGCCTGCTCCTATGCCACTGCTTGCACCTGTTACTATGGCGATCTGGTTTTTTAATTTCTTATCCATTGGTTTGTTTATTGATTAGAATAATATGCCGGTTAAAGATTTGGATACCGGATATTTCCTGAAATGAGTAACTTCTTTTTTTATGAGTGAAATTTCGTAATCGGTGACCAGGTTGGTGTAATTCTGAAATGCTTCCCGCGCTGTGTTAAATGGGTTCAGGTATTTAACGATCTCTGTCTTGTCTTTTCTTTCCGCCATATAATAAAAGTGATCAGCAGCCTGGAGGCGTCCCCAGATATCTATCGATTTTCTGCATTCACTTTGTTGCACCATTGATTCAATGCTATAGATCTTCTTCAGTGTATTATTTTGCATGACATTCTCGGTCCAGGCGCCGGCTATACCTGTATGATCATTCCAGGAAATAGTATGGGGAGTACTGTAGATGTCTTTCGGGACATACTCTTCAATAAGTGCTGTAGCCGTAGAAAAACGGTAACCGTTTTTTTTCAATACTTCTGCCGGTAATGCTTCCAGAAAATCAAATATGCCTGCTTCCTTCTTCTTATAAATACCAAAGGTTTCATAGTCCATAAAAAGATTGATCACTTCTGTTTCCTCAGGATGGGTATGCAGCCATTCGGCAAATTTTCCCGCCGTAAGCGGATGTTCAGTCCAATTCTCATCATCAAACCGGAAAGCTATATCATCGGAAAGCGCTGAATTACGCAGCAGCAAAACTGTTTCACTATTGGATGAATTTGCTGGTGCCTTATACAACTGATTGGGTGTGCGGCCTTTTAAAACACTTTCAACACCTTCACAAAGAATTCCTTTTAATCCCATGCCTGCAACCAATTCGGCAATCCGGTTATTGTGGATCAACTCTGTATTACGGAATACTACCGGTGTCTTGCCAAACAGGCGAGTCACGAGCTCAGCGTGGCTGGATACCTGGCGTTGAAACTCTGCCGGTGAATGCAGAGAGGCCAATGAATGATAATAGGTTTCTGCCAGGAATTCTACTCTGCCTGTGGATGCAAGTTTTTTGAACGACTGGATAACATCCGGGCGATAGCGCATCATCAGTTCCAGCAAAGTGCCGCTGATAGAGAAATTGACGGCAAAATCACCATTATGCTCAATTATTTTATTATGGATAATTTCATTGGCTGGCAGATAACTGCTATCTGCGAGGCGATTGCAATTCTCTTCATCGGCAATCGGATCTTCATAACACTGACAGACCGAAACATCCTCTGCCCGGTATTTTTTCAACCGGTAGGGTTGATGAACTTTAAAATTTATACTTATGGCTGTCATAAAAAGATTGTATGCCCCGGATATTAACGGTCACTGTTTGAACAGGACCGTTTTCCGGGTTACTTCAAAAACCCAACCAGCACTATTCGATTATTTTCAATGAAGGAACAAATGTAATGCAGCGTGGAAGCGGATTATGTCGTGGTGATTACATTAGGTCAGAGATACTAAATAAGTTTTGAGTTGTGAACAATCACAACTCAAAACTTTATCAATTCCAGGCAACTGGATTATTCAGCTCAATCTGTTTTCTGTTGTAACAGAGAAGACCGCTACTTCTTAATTCATTCAACAGCATGTTTACGCTCTGACGCGAAGTGGAGATGAAGCCGGCGATATCACTATGAGTTAGATAATTATTCAAAACGATCTTATCACCCATGCGGTTTCCATCAGTTCGAGCCCAATGTTTTATAAACCGGATAAGCCTGTCTTTGGTATCCAGGAAAACCAGGTCGGCATGGCGATGTTCCAGCCTTTGCAATTTGCTGTTTACTTTTTTGGCAAAGCTGAGGATCATCTGAAGGTTCTCCTGCAGTATTTTTTTGAAATCACTGACATAGAAAGAACAGATGATGGTATTCGCTGTAAGTGCTTCGGCTGATTCATCAGTAGCCAATTGCCCTTCAAGGCTGAGGTCACCGAAAATATCTGGTTCCGTAAGAATGTCTTTTATGAGTTCATTTTCAGCGTTCCCATTATCAGTGATCTTCACCTTTCCCTTTAGCAGAAAATGGATGCGGGTATAGGCACCTTCCCCATAACTGATCAACTCACCGCGGTAAACGGTTTTGATCTTTGCCATTGAAGCGGCCTCAGCCAGCTTCTGTTCGGGCAACGAAGCAAGCAGAGGGTGATTCTTCAGGTAAAAGTATTTCATTTCTTGTGACATGGTATTCAGTTTTAAGGTGTGAATAGTTTTAATTTAATGAGGTAGCTAATGCAGTTTCAATTTTTTTAATCATTATATTCTTTGGGATAAGGCCAGTAGCGTAATCAACTACTTCTCCTTTGGAGAAAAAAAGTATGGTTGGTAATTCCATTACACCATATTCATTGTCGATCCCGATTTCCTTTTCCACGTCAATGGTATAGAAGCTGGCCTGCCCGGTATAGGATTTTGAAAGCTCTTCAAATACGGGGGTGATTATCTGGCAGGCACCATTCCATTCTGTTTTGAAATGGACCAGGGCCAGACGGGAATTATTAATTACTTCTTTTCCAAATTCTTCCTTTGTAAGCGGGCGACTCATAGTTGTTTCGTTTTTTGTATACCCATATAGCCAACCGGCGTGCCAGAAAAAAAAATGGCTATTTTGGGATGGTCTGAAACCCGCTACTGTAAAGGGTTTCAGGAAATTCGAGCTGCTCCGCAAGCGCACTGTTTCACATTGTTTTTTTCCCATCATATTGGGAATTTCCTGAAATATTGGGAGGGTGAATTTGGGAAATCCAGGCCTTTGTTACAGCGGGATTCGAATTTGATAATCCAATCAGCATATTTCCTCTTTTTCAGGTTATTGTTAAAAGAAACCAAAGCTGGTTTGGTTGTCAATCACCCGACAGCCGTTCGGAAGAACTGACTCTACATTTGGATATCAAAATTGAAATCATGAAAACAAAAGCTTTAATTATTACGCTGCTGCTTGGGTTCATTACAATGAACGGGATGGCGCAGGATGCTTCTGCTCAAAGAAAGAAAGAATATAACCTGGAAGATAATGTTGCTATAATGGGATATGATCCCGTGACTTATTTCTTTTCGAATAAAGCAGTAAAGGGGAAAAAAGAATTAAGCTACACCTACCAGGGAATTACCTACCGGTTTTCAAATGCTGGCAACCTGGAAGAATTCAAAAAAAATCCCACCAAATATGAGCCTCAATATGGTGGCTGGTGTGCATATGCCATGGGAGCAAAAGGAGAAAAGGTAACCATTGACCCTGAGACTTTCAAGATCATAGACGGCAAGCTCTACCTTTTTTATAACAGTTTTTTTAACAATACAATGAAATCCTGGAATAAGGATGAGCCCGTTCTTAAGTCTAAAGCTGATGTAAACTGGAAAAAAATTTATCACTAATAAATAAAATCACCATGACTATCAACTGGACTGCCACAGGACTTTGGCTATTGCGAATAATTGCTGCACTGATCTTACTTCAGACTCTGTTCTTTAAATTCTCTGGTGCAGAGGAATCGATCTACATTTTTTCATCTATCGGCATGGAACCCTGGGGAAGGATTGGTACTGGAGTACTTGAACTGATTGCAGCCCTATTGATCCTATATCCACTAACTACCGCAATTGGAGCGGCACTTGGAATGGGATTAATGGCTGGCGCAATCTTTTTTCACTTAACAAAACTCGGAATAGTGGTAAAAGATGATGGCGGCTTATTATTCACATATGCCCTGGTCGTTTTTATTTCCTGCGCTATTCTCCTGATTGTTTACCGGAAGGACCTGATGAATATGATTCAAATGCTACTCCCCAGGAAAAGATAAATACTACTGCCTAAACCTAAAAAATAACTGTATGCTCCTCAAAGAACCCATTCAAAACGTATTTGTACAATTATCCGAATCATTAAATCAGCTGGAAGATTCCGAATATACACAACCAAGTAAAATACTGTTCAATGCAACCATTGGCCAGCATGCGCGCCATATAATAGAACTTTTTCTATGCCTGGAAAAAGGGTATAATGAAGGCGTGGTCAATTATGAGAAAAGAAAAAGAGACCACCGTATTGAAGCCGACAGAAAACTGGCCATACAGCTGTTAAAGGACATCTATCACCGCATTGAGCGGCCAAATACAGAATTGACGCTGGAAACTGAAGATTTTGAAGATTTCGTTACTACGGTATCTATTCCTACCAATTATTACAGAGAGATCGCCTATAATCTTGAACACACAGTTCACCACATGGCATTGATCCGTGTAGGAATCAATGAAGTTTCATCAGTGGTATTGCCGGATGAGTTCGGAGTAGCTTTTTCAACGCTTAAATACCGCAAGGAATGTGCACAGTAAGTTTTATTCCGGTAAGAGATAGTTTTTTTATCACATCCAATCGTGATGAGAAGCTGACTCGCAAAACAGCATTACCACCAGTTGCCTATAAGGAGGGAGAAAATTACCTGGTCTATCCAAAGGATGCAGACGCAGGTGGAACCTGGATAGTGATGAAGGAAAATGGAGATTGCGCGGTCCTGTTGAACGGTGCGTTCCTTCCTCATCAGTCAATCCCGCCTTATCGGAAAAGCAGAGGGCAAATATTGCTGGATCTTGTTAATGATCCCAGCCCTTCCCAACGGTTTGAAAAATTCAGCCTGGACAATATCCAGCCATTTACTCTTATTCTCATGGAAAATGGATCACTGTATGAATTCAGATGGGATGGACAGGAAAGATATCGTAAACGGCTGGCTTCTGACCAATCCTATATATGGTCTTCCTGCACTTTATATGATGGATTGGTCATAAAAAAAAGAGAACGCTGGTTTGCCACATTCCTAAACAGAAACCCTCATCCGACCCAGCGTGACATACTGAATTTTCATCGCTTTACTGGTGACGGGGATAAGGCCAATGATTTGCTAATGAACAGGGATAATACATTTAGTACAGTCAGTATTACAAGCATACACCTGACAGCAGAAAGAGGCAGTATGAAATACCTTGACGCGCTGACCAATCAGTTAACAGAAAAAAATATTGGGTTTATAAAAAACTCGCAGGAAACCTGACAACACCTCTGAGGTAAAATTGAAACCATGATCAAACGAATTACGCATTCCAGTTTTTTTATCCGATTAATGCATTGGGAATACTGGCCTTTCCCGGTTGTTTACGGGCTGCTGTTTCCCTACTGGTTTTTTCTTTGTATAAAGGCAAGGTCTTTTTTCTTTTTTAATACATCCAATCCTCATATCAACAACGGAGGGTTTCTGATGGAATCAAAGAAGTCAATCTATGATATGATACCCGGGAATTTTTATCCCGGTACTTTATTGTTTAATGCTGGTGCAGATCCGGCAGAAGTGATTGCTTCTGCAGCCGCATATCAATTTGCATTTCCCCTTGTGGCCAAGCCGGATATTGGAATGAAAGGTATTTCAGTGAAAAAAATCGGCAATGTGAATGAACTGAGGGAATATGTACTTTCTTCCAAAGTGGATTTTCTTGTTCAGGAATACATCCCTTATGAAAATGAAGTTGGCATTTTTTACTACCGGTATCCCCACGAATCAAAAGGCCATATTTCCGGAATTGTTAAAAAGGAGTTCCTGACAGTCAATGGCAATGGCGTTTCCACGCTCAGGCAACTGCTTCTGAATGACAAACGTGCAATATTACAATTACCAGTATTGGAGAAATTGTATGGTACCAGGTTAAACCAGGTATTGCCGGCAGGAACAGAGGAGATGCTGGTGCCGTATGGCAACCATGCACGCGGCGCCAAATTTATAGATATCACTCATTTGGCTGACCAGGAACTTACAGATGCCATTGACAGGATCTGCAAAAGAGTCGATGGATTTTATTATGGCCGGCTGGATATTCGCTATGAAAGCTGGGAAGCCTTAAAACGCGGAGAACGGTTTTCAATTGTAGAGCTAAATGGCGCCGGAAGCGAGCCGACGCATATATATGACCCCGGCCACTCAATTTTCCGTGCATGGAGGGAAATCCTCCGTCACTGGAATATTCTTTTCCAGATAAGCAGGATCAATCATAAATTGCTGAAGAAACCATATATGAATATTCCCCAGGGTTTGCAAATGCTGAAGGCGAACCGGGAATACATGAAACTTATCAGTAGAGGCTCCTGATCAAAAAATAAAAATGTGAGTTTTATGAATAAGCTGATTACCCTGTCAATGTCTGCCATCATCGTCTGCACCTGCTGTTTTTTTGCCATCCCCTTAAAAAATGAAATCCATCCTGTTAATAAAGGATTTGCAGTAATAGAGCTTTTTACTTCTGAAGGATGTTCAAGCTGTCCCTCTGCAGATGAAGCTGTTATTCAACTGGCAAAGGATTATCCCGAACAGGTATATATTTTAGGCTTTCATGTTGATTACTGGAATTATATAGGGTGGAAAGACGAATATAGCAGTGCGGCTTTTTCTGAAAGGCAGCGCCAATACGGGGAGCGTTTTTCCCTGAGCAGTGTTTATACTCCGCAGATCGTAGTGAACGGACAGAAAGAATTTGTAGGCTCTAACAGGGCTCAGTTGAAAACTTCCGTCAATGAAGCGCTTAAGTCATCTGTATCGGATGAAATAAAATTGTCAGTGGCGAAAGAAAATGCTACCACATTGCGGGTTAATTACGAAGTGAATGGCAGCGCTGCGGGAATTTTAAATATTGCACTTGTACAATTAAATGCTACCACGGCGGTTAAACGGGGAGAGAATAAAGGAAAATCCCTGCATCATATTAATATTGTAAGGGCGCTCAAATCCATACAGGTCGGCAATGCTGCAAAAGCTGTAGTTGGGATGCCGGTTCCAGCTGATCTCCAGTTTAAGGATGTTGAAGTGATAGCTTATTTACAGAATAAGAAGGATTGGAAGATAACTGCCGCTACTTTACAAAAGGTGGAATAAGCATTAACCTTCGCGGTTAATTCCCAGCTTTTTCATTCGGGCTTCCAGTGTAGTAGCATTAAGACCAAGAATTTTGGCAGCTCCTTTCTCCCCACTTACTTTCCAATTGGTCTTTTTCAGTATGTCAATGATATGCTGCTTTTCTAAATCTGCCAGGGTGGTAGCTGAAGCTGCTGTACCTGAAGGAGCGCTGGTATTGTCAGCAGGTACCCATTCTCCATATTCCAGTGTATTGCCTCGCGTAAGTATGAGGGCACGTTCAATAATATTTTCCAGTTCCCTGATATTCCCTGGCCAGTCGTAATTCATTAATGCATCCAGTACGTCCGGTTCAACCTTCGATATTTTCTTACCGATCTTGGTTTCATGTTTCTGGCAAAAATGTTTAACCAGTAAAGGAATATCTTCTTTTCTTTTGCGAAGAGGAGGGCAACTAATAGGAAATACATTCAGGCGATAATAAAGGTCTTCACGGAACTCTTTCTTTTCGATGGCTTGTTGCAGGTTGCGGTTAGTGGCGGCAATCACCCGCACATTTACTTTCATCGTTTTGGGATTACCCAGTCTTTCAAATTCGCCTTCCTGCAAAATGCGCAATAGCTTTGCCTGTAACTCAACTGGCAGTTCCCCAATTTCATCCAGGAAAATGGAACCACCATCAGCCAGTTCAAATCGTCCGATCTTTCTTTCCATTGCGCCGGTGAAAGCACCCTTCTCGTGTCCGAATAATTCACTTTCTATCAGATTGGCAGGAAGAGTAGCGCAATTCACTTTTACCAGCGGACGTTTGCTGCGGTTGCTGATATTATGTACAGCCCTTGCAATTAGTTCCTTACCTGTGCCTGATTCACCGAGTATCAAAACAGTAGCATCCGTTGATGCAACCTGTTCTATTTGTTGTAATACTTTTTGGAAATCTTTGCTTTTACTGATGATCTCCTCAAAGTTATTGTTGAGCTTGATCTCCTCCTGCAAATACTGATTCTGAGCTTTCAGTCTTGCCTGTTCCTGTTCCATCAACAC
>Ga0136846_1223431_pt1 | contig 15113 bp, 14 predicted proteins | sample HopSoiMetagenom2_FD_96841 | JGI IMG/M metagenome (GOLD analysis project Ga0136846, IMG submission 96841) | Grasslands soil microbial communities from Hopland, California, USA - 2 Assembly 2016 (version 4) | ecosystem: Environmental > Terrestrial > Soil > Grasslands | place: USA: Hopland...
ATCCGCTTCCAGGATCCAGAGACCCTTGCGGGTCGAGACGGGGACGAGCAGGCGCGACATGCAAACCCCGCGTGCGGGCTCAGTCCTTCTTGATGAAGGACTTCAACGATCCGAGCAGCCCCGTCTTCTTCTCCTCCGGCGGATCGGCAACGTGGTGGACCACGTAGTTGGGCTGCTGCGTCTTCGGCCGCGGCGGCGCGTTGGTGGCCGGCTTGTTCATCAGCACCGAGCGCTTCACGATGTCCTCCCACTTGTTGGGGCGGCCGATGAAGTACTTCGCGAACTCCTCGACGGCCTGCTCGTTCATCTCCTGCGCCATGAGCAGGAAGAGGTCCACCTGGAAGCCGCCGACGTTCTTCGTGACGATCTTGATCTTGCCGTTCTCGTGGTCGCCCTCGACCTTCGCCTGCACGCGGAAATCGCAGTTGACCTTGAAGACCTCGTGCGTGATGACCTTGCGCTCGTTGCGGAACTGCTCGCTCTTGTGCTCGATGTTCGACTGCCACAGGACGTCGCGGAACTTCTCCATGTCGTCCGGGCCCTTCTTCACCGTGATCACCTTGTCGGACCAGGCACGGAAGGCGACCTGCACCTCGCCGTAGTAGTCCTTGTCGATGAAGTGCTTCGAACGGAAGTCGCAGAAGAAGTCCTTGATGATCAGCCCGTCGATGTCCCCCACCGTGGGCAGGGTGAACTTGAAGGGGCACGGCATCTGCACGACGTTGAGCTGCTTGCCCAGGTCGTTGAGGTAGAGGAAGTTGCGGCGCAGGGCATGATCGACCGCCACGGCGGTCGATCGCATGCTCTCGGTGCGGTCGACATCCTTTGCCTTGAGATCGTCGGCCTGTTTCTTAAGATCGTCTAATAGTCCCACTGAAAGCTCCCGACCGGCCCTGAATCCGGCTGTGCGTAGGGGATTTTACCGTATGATCCGCATAAAAACCAAAGCCCTCAACCCCTTACAAATGTCATGAAGGCCGTCCTCGCCTTCGATCAGGGCACCACCAGCTCGCGCGCCATCGCCTTCGGGCGGGACGGCCGAATCCTCGGGACTGCCCAGCAAGAATTCCGCCAGATCTTTCCCCAGCCCGGTTGGGTGGAACACGACGCCGAGGAAATCTGGCGCACGCAACGCGACGTGGCCTCGCAGGCGCTCGCGGCGGCGGGGCTCTCCGCGGGCGACGTGGCAGGCGTGGGAATCACCAACCAGCGGGAGACCACGGTGCTCTGGGACCGGCGTTCGGGTCGCCCGGTAGCGCCGGCCATCGTGTGGCAGGACCGCCGCACTGCGTCGCGATGTGACGCTCTGCGACAGCAGGGCCACGAGGCAACGTTCACGGCGAAGACCGGCTTGCTGCTCGACGCGTATTTCTCCGGCACCAAGCTCGCGTGGCTGCTGGACAACGTGGCGGGCGCCCGGGACCGCGCGGAACGCGGCGAGCTCGCCTTCGGCACCATCGACGCGTGGCTCGTATGGCAGCTCTCCGGTGGCCGCGTGCATGCGACCGACGCGAGCAACGCCTCGCGCACCTTGCTCTACAACATCCACACGCTCGACTGGGACGACGATCTCCTCGGCCTGCTCGGAGTGCCACGCGCGGTGCTGCCGCGAGTGGTGCCGTCGAGCGGTCTCATCACGAGCACCGCGTGCGAGGGCCTTCCCGATGGGCTCGCCATCGCCGGCATCGCCGGGGACCAGCAGGCGGCGCTCTTCGGCCAGGCGTGCCATCGCCCCGGCATGGCGAAGAACACTTACGGCACCGGATGTTTCCTGCTCATGAACACCGGGGAGAAGCCCGCCGCGTCGCGCAACCGGCTCCTCACGACGGTGGCATGGCAGCGCGGTGGCAAGACCACGTACGCCCTCGAAGGCAGCGTATTCATCGCGGGCGCGGCGATCCAGTGGCTGCGGGACGGCCTGGGGCTGATCGCGCGGGCGGCCGATATCGATGCGCTGGCCGGGACCGTGCCGGACGCGGGCGGCGTGCATTTCGTGCCCGCGCTCTCGGGACTCGGCGCTCCATACTGGGATCCGCACGCCCGCGGCACGATCGTTGGCATCACGCGCGGAACCACCAAGGCGCACGTCGCCCGGGCGACGCTCGAATCGATCGCGTTCCAGAGCGCCGAGCTGATCGAGGCGATGGCCGCCGATTCGGCCATCGCGCTGACCGAGCTGCGCGTGGACGGCGGCGCCACCGGATCGAACCTCCTCATGCAGATGCAGGCGGACCTCCTCGGAGTGCCGGTCGTGCGCCCGAGGGTGACCGAGACCACGGCGCTGGGCGCGGCCTACCTCGCGGGGCTCGCCACCGGTTTCTGGCGCGACGAGGCGCAGATCGCGGCGCTCTGGTCGCGCGACCGCGTGTTCGAGCCGACACTCTCGGCCGGCGAGGCGGCGACGCGGCTCGCGGACTGGAAGCGGGCGGTGGAACGCTCGCGCGCGTGGGCGCGAGTCTAGGCCTGCGGCGGGGCCTCGGGAGCGACCAGGAAATGGCGCCGGTAGTGGCGCAGCTCCTCGATCGACTCGTGCACGTCGGCGAGGGCCTCGTGCCGCCCCTCCTTGGCCACACCCGCGAGCACGCCCGGATTCCAGCGGCGCGCCAGCTCCTTCAGCGTGGAGACGTCCACGATGCGGTAATGCAGGTATGCCTCGAATGCAGGCATGTAGCGCGCCATGAAGCGGCGATCCTGGTGGACCGTATTGCCCGCGAGGGGCGCGACACGTTCGGCGACGAGGGGCTTCAGGAACTCGACGACCCGGCGCTCCACCTCCTCGATGGACAACGTCGAGGCGCGGACCTTGTCGACGAGCCCGGACTTGCCGTGCGTGGACTTGTTCCACGAGTCCATGCCATCGAGCACCTCGTCGGGCTGGTGCACCACGTACACCGGCGCCTCGGCGAGCGTGTTCAGGTCGGCATCCGTCACCACCAGCGCGACCTCGAGGATGCGGTCGCGGTCGGGAACGAGTCCGGACATCTCCATGTCTACCCAGACCAGCGGCGTCTTGTCGTGTGCCATAGCGCTCCAGTCTACCAGTCGTGAATGCCCCCACCTTCTCGGCAGTGTTCGTGGTTTTCGTGTTCGCCGCGCTCGCGTGGCGCACCTGGCTCGCGCTGCGGCAGATGCGTCACGTCGAGCGGCACCGCGACCAGGTGCCGGCCGACTTCGAGGCACTCATCCCCGTCGAGGCCCACCGCCGCGCAGCCGACTACACGCGCGACAAGCAGCGCATCGGGCTCGCGGAAACGCTGGCGGTCGACGGCGTGGTCCTGCTCACGCTCACGCTGGGCGGCGGCATCGCGGCGATCGATGCGGCGAGCGAGCGCGCCTTCGGCGCGGGAAGCCTGCGCGAGCTCGCCACGGTCTTCGGCGTGCTCCTCGCCAGCACGCTTTCCACGCTGCCCTTCGACCTGTACCGCACCTTCGCGGTCGAGGAGCGCTACGGCTTCAACCGCATGACGCCCGGGCTCTTCGTGCGCGACCTCGCCAAGGGGATGGCACTCGCCGTCGCCGTGGGCGCGCCGTTGCTCCTGCTGGTCTTCTGGCTGCTGCGCACCGCCGGGCCGCTCTGGTGGCTCTACACCTGGCTCGCCTGGCTCGCCTTCACGCTGGTGCTGGTGGTGGCGTTCCCCCGATGGATCGCGCCGCTCTTCAACCGCTTCACGCCGCTCGAGGACGGCGAGCTGCGCCAGCGCATCGAGCGGCTGCTCGCGCGCTGCGGCTTCACCGCGTCGGGCCTGTTCGTGATGGACGGCTCGCGGCGCTCGAGCCACGGCAATGCGTACTTCACCGGCTTCGGGCGCACCAAGCGGATCGTCTTCTTCGACACCCTGATCGACCGCCTCACGCCCGACGAGATCGAGGCGGTGCTCGCGCACGAGCTCGGCCATTTCGCGCGCGGCCACATTCCGCGGCTGCTTTCGGTGCGCTTCGCGCTCGCCCTGGCGCTCCTCGCCCTGCTGGGATGGCTCTATGCCGAGCCCGCGTTCCACCAGGCGCTCGGATTCAGCGAGCCGCACATCGGAGCGCTGCTCGCGGGCTTCTCCCTCGTCGTGCCGGTGTTCACCTTCCCGTTCCAGCCGCTCGCGAGCCTCATGGCGCGGCGCCAGGAGTTCGAGGCCGACGCCTTCGCCGCCCAGCATGCGTCGGCCCGGAGCCTCGCCTCCGCGCTCGCCAAGCTCTACCGCGACAACGCGTCCACGCTCACGCCCGATCCGCTGCATTCGCTGGTGTATGATTCGCATCCCCCGGCGGCGCTGCGCATCGACCACCTGCGAAAGGCCGATCCCCTCAATGGAACCGCTTCCCCATGAACGAGCTCGCGCGCAAGAAGTGCAAGCCCTGCGAGGGCGGCGTCGATCCGCTCACGCCCGACCAGGTGCGGCCGATGCTGAAGGGCCTGCAGGGCTGGGCGGTGCAGCCCGACGGGATGATCGCCAAGACCTACGAGTTCCGTAACTACTTCGAGACGATGGCCTTCGTGAATGCCGCCGCGTGGGTTTCGCACCGGGAGGACCATCACCCCGACATGATGGTGGGCTACAACAAGTGCCGGGTGGCCTACGTGACGCACGCGATCGACGGGCTCTCGGAGAACGACTTCATCTGCGCGGCGAAGCTGGACGCCCTCTTCGAGATCTGACGCCCCCGATGCGTCGTGCAGATTTGATGCATTGTCCCGTCGGCACCCGATGACGACACGCCGGGAGAGGAGCGAGTCGGTCGTCGTGGAGGGGCGCGTGGTGGCCGACTTCGGCCGCGAGTTCCTGGTCGAATTCGCCGACCGCCGCCAGGTGGTGTGCACGCGCAAAGGCAAGCGCCAGGACGCGACCTGCGGCGACTTCGTCGAGGTGCGGCTCACGGGCTCGGCGCAGGGCTCCATCGAGCGCGTCGGCACGCGGCGCAACCTGCTCTACCGATCCGACCAGTGGCGCGAGAAGATGCTCGCGGCGAACGTGGACCAGGTCGTCATCCTGCTCGCCCCGAAACCCCTCTTCAGCGAGGCGTTCCTGAACCTCTCCCTCGTCGCGTGCGAGGCCGCGCGCATCCCCGCCATCATCGCGCTCAACAAGTCGGACCTGCCCGAGCACGCGCAGTCGGTCAAGACGCTGGCGCCCTACGAGAAGATCGGCTACTCGGTGATCAGCATGTCGGCCAAGTTCGACAACATGAAGCCGCTCACGCCCCACCTCGAGCACAAGGTGACCTTGCTCGTGGGCCAGAGCGGGATGGGGAAGTCGCGCACCGTGAACGCGCTGGTCCTCTCGGACGTGGCGCGCGTGGGCGACCTTACCGCGTCGCTGGAGTCGGGCGCCCACACGACCACCTTCTCGCGCTTCTACCGTCTCGACAAGGACACGGCGATCATCGACACGCCGGGCTTCCAGTCCTTCGGCCTGTTCCACCTGACCGAGGACCAGATCGGCGAGGCGATGCGCGAATTCCGCCCCTTCCTTGGCCACTGCAAGTTCAACGATTGCGCGCACCTGGGCGAGCCGGGCTGCGCGGTGGTCGCCGCCTCGCAGAAGGGCGAGATCAGCGCTGCAAGAATGTCCTTCTACCAGGTGCTCATCGAGCAGCACCGCGACCTGCACGAGCAGCATCCGGAGTGGTCGCGCTGATACGGCGCGAACGGCCTAGCGCCTGACCGACACCGGAATGCGCCGCCGGCCGAACTGGCGTTGCATGTCGAAAGCATCGAAGCGGCCCGGGATGGCCGTGTCGCAATCGGGGCAGTGGCCGTCGGCGGTGAGGCGGTAGGACTCGATGCGGTGCCAGTCGCGCACGACGAGCGAAGACCCGCATGACGGGCAGAAGGTGGTGCCGCCCTCGCGGTCGTGGACGTTGCCGGTGTAGACGTAGCGCAGCCCCTCGTCCATCGCGATGCGCCGCGAGCGCGCAAGCGTCGAGGCCGGCGTGGGCGGCAGGTCCGTCATCTTGAAGTCGGGATGGAAGGCGGTGAAGTGCAGCGGCACGTCCGGGCCCAGCTCGCGCGCACACCACTTGGACAGCGCGAGGATCTCCTCGGGTGAATCGTTCCTGCCGGGGATGAGGAGCGTCGTGATCTCGAACCAGACCTTCGTCTCGTGCCGGAGGTAGGCCAGCGTGTCCAGCACGGGTGCCAGCTTCGCGCCCGTGAGCTTCACGTAGAAATCGTCGGTGAACCCCTTCAGGTCCACGTTCGCCGCATCCATCTTCGAATAGAACTCCCGCCGCGGTTCGGGCGAGATGTAGCCGGCCGTCACCGCGACAGTCTCGATGCCCGCCTCGCGGCACGCATCGGCTGCGTCCATGGCGTATTCCGCGAAGATCACGGGATCGTTGTACGTGAATGCCACGCTGCGGCAGCCCGACGCCTTCGCAGCCTGGGCGATCGCCTCGGGGCTTGCGGCGTCCATCAGCCGGTCCATGTCCCTGGACTTGGAGATGTCCCAGTTCTGGCAGAACTTGCACGCGAGGTTGCAACCCGCCGTGCCGAAGGAGAAGACCGCGCTTCCGGGAAGGAAATGGTTGAGCGGCTTCTTCTCGATGGGATCGACGCAGAACCCCGACGAGCGGCCATACGTCGTGAGGACCATGCGGTCGCCCACGCGCGCGCGCACGAAACACGCGCCCCGCTGGCCCTCGTGAAGGCGGCAATCGCGCGGGCACAGGTCGCATTGGATGCGGCCATCGTCGAGCGCATGCCACCAGCGGCCCGGATGGTGTTCGCCGCGCAGGTCTTCCGGAATGCGCGCCGTCACCGGAATTTCTCCACGGTGTAGCGCGACAGGCGGACGTCCGGATGCCAGAAGCGCGGCGGCAGCCCCGCCTTGCGCCGCAGCTCGCCCAGGAATTCAACGGGTTCGGGAATGCTCTTCCACACCTGCGGCAGGAACGTGGAGGCGAGGTCGTGGAACTCGAAGCAGACGCCGTCGATGCCCGGGCGCAACGCCGCGAGCGCTTCGGCCTCGCTGATCGCGTCGACCGGCACGCGCGGCGAGAGCACCGAGACCTCGACCTCGAGCCGCAGGACCTCTTCCGGGCTCACCGGCGCAAAACGGGGATCGCGATAGGCGGCCGCGCGCGCATTGTGAGCGACGTCGTCGCCCAGCGCGCGGCGCGGCTCGATCGAGCCGATGCAGCCGCGCAGCTCGGCAGCCAGGTGCAACGTCACGAAGCTCGCGCCGGGCGCGCGCAGCCATTCCTCGTCCCACGCGCGTGGCGCGGCAGAAGGCGACTCGATCGACGCGCGGGCAATCGAAAGCAGCGTCGGGCCGCGCAGGCCGTCGTCAGGCATGCCCCGCGCCCCGCTCGGTGAAGGCGAAAGCGCCGTAGCCCACGACGCGGCTGCGATCGCCCGCGGTGTCGCCCGAGTTGCGCAGGTCCAGCAGATCCACGCGCAGGTTGTGGCGCCGTGCCGCCTGGAGCAGGCCGTTGATCGGCGCGGCGCCACACGCCTCCTCGGGGACCAGTTGCGCGTCCAGGCGCAAGATCGCATCCGCGGTGTCCCGATCGCGGGCACGGGCGACGTCGTATGGGTGGTAATGGGAAAGGTCGGAGCTCACGACGATGAGCGTCTCCGCGCCGCCCCAGACGGCCTCCAGGAGCTGCGCCGCTTCCTGGGGACTGGCATCGCCGACCACGACGGGGACCAGCCGGAACCGGCCCAGCACCGCCTGGAGGAAGGGCAGGTGCACCTCCAGCGAATGCTCCTTCGCATGGGCCGCGTCGTTGGTCTCCACGAAGCGCAGTTGCTGCAGGGACGCGATGCTTTCGCGGTCGAGCTCGATCGCGCCCAGCGGGGAATCGAAGTGCGTGACCGACGGCACCGCAGCGCCGCGAACGAAAACGCGGTGTGCGGGACCCACGAGCACGACGCGACGCACGATATCCCGCAACGCAGCGAGGCGGGCGTAGACGCAAGCGGCGATGGGCCCGGAATACATGTAGCCCGCATGCGGGGCGATGATCGCCTTCGGCGGCGTGCCGGTTGCGGGAACGGCGGCGAGGTAGGAAGCGACTTCGGCGGCGAGGGCGGCGGGCTCCCCGGGGTAGAACATGCCGGAGACCGCGGCGCGACGAACGGTGCTCATGGCGCGCTCCGCGACGGAACGGGGGATGCCCTAGCCTAGCACTTCCCTCGTGGGCCGGACGCGGCCGGCAATCTCAGAACACCCAGAACGAATCCCGGGGAATCTCCAGCCAGTGGCGGCCCTTGGCGAGGGCGGCCGCGGTATGCGCGCGCAGCGTGGTTTCCCCCAGGTGGAAGATGTGCTCCCACTTGTCGCCGAGGAACATCGACGTGGTGAGCTCGGGCTCGATGCGGTTGTCGCCGGGACCGGTGGCCACGCGCATCCGTTCCAACCGGATCATGCCCGTGCCGTCCCCGCCGTTGCGGGTGCTGGCGCGCGAGCGTCCCCACAGCTTCCATCCAGCCCCCTCCAGCAGCGCGTGGCCGTCCTGCACCTGCGCGACCTTGCCGGGCAGGCGATTGTTGCTGCCCATGAAGTCAGCCGTGAACAACGTTTCAGGGGTGTCGTACATCTGCTGCGGCGTGCCCTGCTGCTCGATCACGCCGTTGTTGAGCAGCAGGATGCGGTCGGACATCGCCATCGATTCGGCCTGGTCGTGCGTGACCACGAGCGCGGACAGCTGCATCTCGACGATGAGCTCGCGCAGCCACGCGCGCGCCTCCTCGCGCAGCTTCGCGTCCAGGTTCGACAGCGGCTCGTCCATGAGGATCACGGGCGGGTTGTAGACCAGCGCGCGGGCGATCGCCACGCGCTGCTGCTGGCCGCCGGATAGCTGGTGCGGGAAGCGCTGCGCGAGATGGCCCAGAGAAAGCTCGTCGAGCGCTTTCTGCACGCGCGTGCCGATGTCGCCGGTGGAGACCTTGCGCAGCTTCAGCCCGAAGGCCACGTTGTCGGCCACCGTCTTGTGCGGCCAGAGCGCATACGACTGGAAGACGAGCCCGAGGTTGCGCGCTTCCGCCGGGACCTCCAGGCCGCGCTCGCCGTCGAACACCACCTTCTCGCCGATCCGGATCGAGCCCTTGTGCGGGCTCTCCAGGCCCCCGACGGCGCGCAGCAGCGTGGTCTTGCCGCTTCCCGAGGGCCCCAGCAGCGATACCACCTCGCCGCGATTGAGCACCATGGAGACGCCCTTCAGGATCGGGTTGGTGCCGTACGTGAGGTGCAGGTTCTCGACGGTGAGCTCTGCCATTTGTTGTTTTCTCCCTTGGGTCAGTCGCGCAGCTTCACTCCGAAGCGCAGGGCGATCGCGAGGCCCACGCCGACGAGCACGATGTTGATGAGCGAGAGCGCAGCGACGATGTCGATCGCACCGCCCTGCCACAGCGAGACGAGTTGCGCGCCGATGACCTCGGTGCCGGGAGCGAGCAGGTAGACCGCGGTCGAGTACTCGCGCTCGAAGATCATGAAGACCAGCAGCCACGAGGCCATCAGGCCCGTGCGGATCAATGGCAGCGTGATCTGCAGCGAGATGACGCCTCGGCTTGCGCCCACCGAGCGGCCCGCCTCCTCGAGCTCGGGGCTCACCTGCATGAGCGACGAGGAGATGAGCCGCATGCCGTAGGCGAGCCATACCACCGAGTAGGCGAGCCAGACGCTGAAGATCGTGGTGCGCAACGGGGTGAGGGGCGGGAAGAACAGGAACACCCACAGGAACGCGAGGCCCGCGAGCAGCCCCGGCACCGCGCGCGGCACCAGCACGAGGTAATCGATGAACCGCGACCAGCCGTCGTTGCGGCGGTGGCCGGCAAAGCCGATGGCGGTGTACCAGGCGACCGTCAACGCGCCGCCAACCACGCCCACGAGGATCGTGTTGAGGATCGCGCGGATGTGCGTGGGCTCGTGGAAGACGAAGCGGAAGCTCTCCAGCGTGAGGGCCTCCGACAGGTTCACGCCGAACCCCCAGTTGGTGACGAAGGCGCGAAGGGCAATGCCGGAGATGGGCACGATCACGGTGACGAAGACGAAAGTGGCCAGCAGCGCCGCCGCGGGCCATGCCCACGCCCCCAGCGGAAGCTCCTTCATGCGTCCGGCCTTGCCCTTGATGGTCGCGTACTTGCGCGCGCCCTGCAGCAAGTGGCGCTGCATCAGCACCAGCGGGAAAGTGATCGCAACGATGCAGACGGCGACCGCGGCCATCAGGTGGTAGGAGGGAACGCCCAGCTTGTTGGTGAGCTTGTAGAGATAGGTCGCCATCACCAGGATGCCCTCGGGGTCGCCCAGCACCAACGGCAGCCCGAAGAGCTCGATGCCGAGGAAGAACACCAGCACCGCGGAGAAGAGGAGCGAGGGCATGATCAGGGGCAGGCTCACCTCGAGCGCCACGCGCAGCGGCGAGGCGCCAGCGACGCGCGCCGCCTCCTCCACGTCGGACCCCAGGTTCTTCAGCGCCGCCGATGCGTACACATAGACGTTGGGCACGTGGGTGAGGCCGGCGATCACCGCCATCGCGGCGATCGAGTAGAGCCCCCACGGGGCCTGCTCGATGCCGAACAATTCCTGTACCCACACGGTGTAGAAGCCGACGGGGCCCGCAGCCACCACGAAGCCGAACGACAGGACCATCGGCGAGACGAAGCTCGGCACCAGGATGAACGGCTCGAACCAGCGCTTGCCCGGAAGGTCGGTGCGCTCCATCACGAACGCGAGGAGCGCGCCGAGCGGCACGGCGATGAGCGTCATGCCGGTGGAGATGAGCAGCGAATTGCGCAGCGCCTTCCAGAAATCCGCGTCCCGGAAGATGAACTCGTAGGCGCCGAGCCCCAGCTGTTTCGACGGGTCGAAGAACGGCGCCGTGAGCAGGCTCTGGTACAGGATGAGCGACAGCGGCCCGAGGACCGCCATCGCCGTGACGAGGATCGTGAGCGCCCGCCAGGTCGCGAACGCCGGCAGCCTCCTGCCGGCGGGCTCGATGGCCTCGACGGGCGTGGCGGCCATCTACTTGGCGCCGCTTGCGACGGTCGCCTTCCAGTCGTTGATGAAATCCAGCCGCTTCTTCGTGTCGAGGTACGAGGTGATCTCGGAGCCGATCGGGATGGGCTTGAGCTTGTCGCCCAGCTCCTTCTTCAGCTTCGCGGCGGTGAACTCCGCGTCGACGTCATCGCGGACCGCGAACAGCTCCACCTCGCTGCCCATCAGCTTCTGGCCGCGCTGCGACAGGATGTAGTCGAGGAAAACCTTCGCCGCGCTGGGGTTCTTCGCCTGCTTGCCGATGAACATCACCCGCGAAAGCACGAGCGAGTAGTCCTTGGGCAGGACCACGCCCAGGTTCGGGTCCTTCTTGGCGCGCACCATGGCATACGAGCCGATGATGTTGTAGCCCAGCACGTGCTCGCCCGACGACACCTTCTCGAGCATGTTGCCGGTGCTCGAGTACACCTTGTAGGCCGTCGCGCCGAAACCCTTCTCGAGCTCCTTCATGCCGGGAAAATACTTCGCGTCCTGCGTCGCCATCATGAATCCGACGCCGCTCTTCTCGATGTCGAAGGAGGTGACCTTGCCCTTGAACTTGTCGGGCTTCGCGTTGATGATCCTGGCGAACGACTCGTGGTCCGTGGGAATGTCCGCGCCGGTCACGAGGCGCTTGTTGTAGATGAAGACGGTCGGCTCGTAGGTCGTGCCGTAGGCCTGGTCCTTGTAGTTGGCCCAGCCGGGCAGCTTGCCCGCCTCCGGAGACTTGTAGGCGAGCGCCTTGCCCTCGTCCACCAGCTTCACCTGCAGGTCCATGGCCGAGCTCCACAGGACGTCCGCGGAGCCCTGGCCCGAGGCGGCCTCGGCGATGAAGCGGTTGTAGAGCTCGGTCGAATTCATGTCGTTGTACTCGACCTTGATGTCCGGATAGAGCGCGTTGAAGTCGCGGATCAGGGGCTGCGCCGCCTTCGTGTCCAGCGCGCTGTAGACCACGACCTTGCCTTCCTTCTTCGCGCCCGCAAGCAGCTGCGCGTAGTCGGCGGGATAGCCCGCGGGGACTTGCGCGGCGGCCATGAGCGGCGCGAGCGCCAGCGCGCCGGCGGCGCACTTCAACCAGTTCTTCATGAAGCGTCTCTCCTTGGTTCTCGAGATTGAATTGTTGCCCGTTGTGCACCGCGGCGGCGGATGCCGCGGACGCACTCTCGGGCGGCTCGAAGATACACCTATTCCAGAACGACCGGCACCGACACGCGGCCCGCACGATCATGCCGGGCCGTGACCTGTACCTTGCTGCCGGCAAGCGCGCGAACCGTCCACTCGCACTGCCCGCGATCGCCGGTGAGCTCGCCGCCGGGCAGGAATGCCTGCAGCGACACCTTGCTGGCGCGCCCCTCGAGCTGCCCGCCCTCCACGCGCGCCTTGCCGGCAATGAGGGCGCCGCCCTGGGGAAGCTCGATCTCGTAGACCACGCCGCGCACCACCTTGCGTTCGAGCGCGCGCTTGGTGACATACGACGGGAGGTAGCCGCTGTTCTGCACGGCGAAGCGGATCTTCCACGTATCGGGACCCAGCCGCGTGACATCGGTGCGCAACGGCTCGAGGCGCGGCAGCGTGAGCGCCTGCCATGTAAGCCATGGGGGAAAGCGCTTCACCTCGCGCTCGCGGTACTTCGCGGGCGGGTTGCGGAAGGTGGCGAGCTTGTTCCAGCCGCCAAGCTCCACGCGCCCGAGCTGCGGATGCTCGAACGGGTACCAGTCGACGTAGCCCTCGCCGCCCAGCTCCCGGTCGCTCCACTCGATGAGCTTCAGATCGTCCTCGGCCGGGTGCTCGCGATACCAGTCGATGAAGTGATATTCCTTCACGCCCGCTTCCTTCACCGGCGCCCAGATCTCCACCGTCCAGAAGAACTGCCCCAGGTGCTCGTAGATCCAGTCGAAGCCGCCGGTGATCACCTGCTTCGGGTGGTACTTGAAGTCGTGGAAGATCGAGATGTTCGGGTAGCCGGTGAGCTCGGTGCTCTTCTTGCCGAAGAGCTTGTAGAGCCATAGGTCCTCGGCCGGCATGTTCTCGTCGGGCTCGCTCGAGAACGGGCGCAGGATCACGCCGCTGTGCGTGTGGAAGCTCACGCCGGCGCCGATGTTCGGGTGGCGGGTGATGAAGTCCACGACCGCGCGCACCTCGGGCTCCGAGGTGGGATAGGGCCCCGCGCCCAGCTGCTGGAATTCCTGTCGCCAGCCCGAGGGAAAGTTGCGATTGAGGTCGAGGCCTTCCTTGTCGCGGTTCACGCGCATCTCGACGCCGTCGTATGCCCGCAACGTGCCCTCGGGGATCACGCGCCAATACTCTCCGCCCGACTCGGCAGGATCGCGCGCGGTCATGAGGCGAGGCTCGCTCGGGTGCGACTTGTACGCGCCATGGGGGTCCGGGATGCGCATCATGAGGACGCGGCCGTCCCCGTCCACGTCCTCCACGTCCATGCCGTCCACCGGGTCCTCGTCGAAGGGATAGGGGCGCGTCGAGGAGCGGATGAACTTCGGGCGGTCGGCGAGCGCCCATTCGGCGCCGTCGGGATTCATGCGGGGGCACGCATACACCACGCGCGTGTCGAGCAAGCGCGTTACGTCCGCATCGGTGCCGTATCCCTTCTCGAGATGGTCGAGGTAATGCAGGCACGCGGTGGAAGCGGTGAGCTCGCCCGCATGGATGTTGCCGTCGATCCAGAGGGCGGGCTTGTCGGAGGCGGAGCCGGTCGCGCGGTTCGTGGCGCTGACCACCCAGATGTCGCGGCCTTCGTAGCTCTTGCCGATGCTCTCCAGGGCGAAGAGCGCGGGCTTCCGGGAGGTCAATCCCCGGAGGATCTCGGTGAGCTCGGCGTAGCGGTAGAAGCGGTCGAAGCGCTGTTCCAAATCACCCTGCCGTCTTGTCTTCTTCGATGGCCCGCGACGCCGGCGCCAGGACGTTTTCGTCGCCGAGTTTAGCGGAAATCGGCTACGCCAGTTGCAGCGCGGCTGCCAGCAAGTAGACGATCGACCAGACGATCAATGCACGCCAGAGGAGGCCCTCCAGGCTCGCCAGCGCGTCCTCCCGCGCGGCGTCGCCCGAGCCGAGCGCCGGCCGGTCGACCGGTGCCGCGGGGCCGGGAATCGGATCGCCCAGGCGCACGCCGAGCGCGCCCGCGCCGCTCGCCAGCACGATGCCTTCTTCCGGCTGGATCCAGCGCGCGGCCTGCGTGCGCCAGCACAGCAACGCGTCCTCGAAGTTGCCCACGAGCGCGAACACCGAGGCGCTGGCACGCTGGGGAAGCCAGTCGATCACGTGGAAGGCGCGCGCGGCGAACCAGCCGAAGTCGCGCTCCGCCGGATCGACCGGTTGCTCCCACGTGCGGGCCGCACGGCGCGCCAGCGGATGGAGCACGAGGCCGATCGGGCCAGGCAGCACCAGGAACCAGAAGAGCAGTGCGAACGTTCCGTGGTGGGCCTCGCGCAGCGCGTGCTCGGCGGCGAGCCGCGCGATGGCGCCGGCGTCCTCGCCCTCGACCGGCTCGCCCTGCCACTGCGCCAGCACGATTGCCGCGCCCGGCGCGTCGCCTTCGCGCAGGCTCTTCTCGATCGCCGAGAGTTGCCGCGTCACCTGGAGGAAGCGTAGCGTCGCATACAGCATGAGCACGTCGATCACCCACAGCGCCACCGGGTGGATGGCCGCGGCCAGCGCGGTGAGGAGCACCACCGGCACGAGCACCGCTCCCATGAGCGCGAGCCAGGCGAGGATGCCCGAGTTGCGGTCGCCGGCGTTGAGGCGCTTGGCCGCCGAAAGGCACAAGCGGCCGTAGAACGCCGGCAGGGGCTGGCGTCCCTTCACGGGCCAGGCGTGCTGGGCGAGGAGCGCTGCGAGAAGGGCGAGGAGGCTCACGCGAGTCGGACTCTTTCCCGGGGCCGGGAATTCCCGGCGATTATAATGGTCGCTCGTTGGCCGCTTGATCCCCAAGGAGAGACCACCCATGTTGAAGAGGCTCGCGCTCGGCTGCGTGTTGCTCATGGCAGCGCTCGGCGCATCCGCGCAGGACTATCCCACCCGAACCATCACCGTCATCGTTCCCTTCGCCGCGGGCGGTCCGACGGATACCGTCGCCCGGCTCATCGCGCAATCCATGGGCAAGACCCTGGGCCAGGTCCTGATCGTCGAGAA